>Ga0079037_100001410_pt1 | contig 12488 bp, 10 predicted proteins | sample Mud3Dept4metaG_FD_71479 | JGI IMG/M metagenome (GOLD analysis project Ga0079037, IMG submission 71479) | Freshwater wetland microbial communities from Ohio, USA, analyzing the effect of biotic and abiotic controls - Mud 3 Core 4 Depth 4 metaG | ecosystem: Environmental > Aquatic > Freshwater >... | reverse complement strand
GCGTGGCCGATGTGGATCGCGCCGTTCGCGTACGGCGGGCCGTCGTGCAGGATGAACGGTGGCCGGCCCTTCGCGACCTCACGCAATGCCTCGTACGTGCGGTTCTCCTCCCACCACGCGAGCATTTCGGGCTCGCGGCGCGCGAGGTCGGCCTTCATGGGGAAAGCCGTCTCGGGGAGGTTGACGGTGTGCTTGTAGTCGGCCATCAGGAAAGGGGGTAGTGATCAGGGGATAGGGGGTAGTGGACCGGAGATCTTGACCGAAATTGCTCTATTTTTCCAGCAGTTACGCGCCGAGGAGGGCGCGCGCCGCAGCGGCATCCCGGTGCATCTGCTCGACCAGTGCGTCCAGTGACTCGAAGCGCCTCTCGTCGCGCAGGCGGGCGACGAAGTCCACGCAGAGGTACTTGCCGTAGATGTCGCGGTCGAAATCGAAGACGTGCACTTCGAGCAAGGGCTCCGTGCCATTGATCGTGGGCCGGGTGCCGAGGCTGACGACGGCCGGATGATCGACGAGCCCCGCCCCGGTGACCCGCACGGCGAAAACGCCCCACAGGGGCACGACCTTGCGGTGCAACGCCAGGTTGGCCGTCGGGTAACCGAGCCTGCGGCCGAGCTGCTGTCCCCGGCGCACGCGGCCGGCCATTCGATAGGGGCGGCCCAGGAGCCGGGTCGCGCGGGCGAGATCGCCGCGTCCCAGCGCCTCGCGGACCAGTGAACTGCTGACGCGGTCGCCGTCGTCCAGGTACCGCCCCACTTCCTCCACGGTAAATCCGTGTCGCGCGCCCGCCTCACGCAGCGTCTCGATCGTCCCCTCCCGGTTCCGGGCGAAGTGGAAATCGTGTCCGACCACCATGTGGCGGACACCGAGGCCCTGCACCAGCAGCCGCTCGACAATCTCGCCTGCTCCCATGTTCCGCAGGCGCTCGTCGAATCGCAGCACGACCAGGCGATCCACGCCGTACAGCGTCAGCGCATCGAGCTTCTCGCGCAGCCGCGTCAGCCGCGCCGGCGCGGCGTCGCCCGCGAAGAACTCGCGCGGCGTCGGTTCGAGTGTCACGATCACCGCCGGCACGCCGAGTTCGGTGGCCCTGGCTCGCAGGGCGGCGATCATGTGCTGGTGGCCGCGATGCACGCCGTCGTAGTTGCCGATGGTCACCACGCAATCGCGGTGCCGCTCGCGCAGATTGTGCATGCCACGAACCAGTTCCATGAGCGGTGCCGGGTTTAACGTTTTAAAGGTTGGTGGCGCAGGTCGCGCACGCGCATGCCGAGCACGTACAGCGTCCCGAAATAGATGCCGGCGCCGCCCGCCACCAGCAGGGTCATCCACTGCGCGCGCTGCCACGCGCCCATCTCGAGCCAACGCTGCGTGTCGCCGCCGACCCACCACAGGAACGCCACCATCAGCGCGTTCCCGGCCGCCACCTGGAGCAGCACCGTCCGCCAGCCGCGCGCATGGTGCAGCACGCCCTGCTTGCGCAAGCCACGGTAGAGCATGATCGAGTTGTACCAGGCGCCGATGCCGTTGTTCAGCGCGAGCAGCGCGTGCAATCCTGGCCGGTCATGAATCAGCGCCAGTGGCAGCACGACCAGCAGGTTGAGCCCCATGTTGACGCCCAGGGCCTGGATGCCGATGCGCACCGGGGTGCGCGTGTCCTGCCGCGCGAAATACCCCGGCGCCAGCACCTTCACCATGCTGAACGCAAGCAGTCCGGACGAGTACGCCATCAGCGCGAGCGCCGACATCTGCACGTCCTGCTCGTCGAACTTGCCGTAGTGGAAGATCGTGACGGTCATCGGTCCCGCCAGCACGACGAGCGCCAGTGTCGCCGGCACCACGACCACCACCGTCAGCCGCACGGCCCAATCGAGCGTAGCCGCGAACCGCTCCGGTGACTGCGCAGCATGGTGCGCCGCGAGCCCCGGCAGGATCACGGTCGCGAGCGCAATGCTGAACACGCCAAGCGGGAATTCAACCAGGCGGTCGGCGTAATAGAGCCACGCAATGCTGCCCGTCGCGAGAAACGACGCGATCAGCGTGTCGAGCAACAGCGCGACCTGCGACACCGACGAGCCGAAGATCGCCGGCAGCATCAGGCGACCGATCCTGCGCACTCCCTCGTGGCCCCAGCGCCACTTCGGCCGGCGCAACAAGCCGAGCTTCAGCATGAACGGGACCTGGAACGCGAGTTGTGCCAGCCCGGCCACGAAGACGCCGACGGCGAGCACGATCCCGGGCCGCTCGAACCGCGGCGCGATCCAGGCGGCGAACACGATCATGACCAGGTTCATCACCGTGGAAGTCGTCGCTGGAACGGCGAACTTGCCGTAGCTGTTCAGGACGCCGGCCGCCAGCGCTGCCAGCGAGATGAACAGCAGGTACGGGAAGGTCCAGCGCAGCATCTCGACCGTCAGGTCGAACTTGGCCTCGTCCGCGTGGAAGCCCGGCGCGAAGATGAGCACGAGCAGCGGCGCCGCGATCACACCTACGATCGTGACGACGGACAGGAACCACGCGAGCGTGCCCGCGGCACCGTCCACCAGTTCGCGGACCTCGTCGTGCGCGCGCTGCACCTTGTACTCGGAGACCACCGGCACGAAGGCCTGCGAGAACGCCCCTTCGGCGAACAGCCGGCGCAGGAAGTTCGGGATCTTGAAGGCGACCAGGAACGCGTCCATCAGGACGCCCGCGCCGAACATGCGCGAATACACCATGTCGCGCAGCAGCCCGGTCACCCGGGAGATCAGGGTGAAGGCGCCGACGATGCTGGTGCTGCGGAAGAAGCCGCCGCTCAAGCGGGAAACTCGGTGGGCGTCATGCGGGGCGAACTATAGCGGACCCACGGAATCTTGACCTCTGCCGCGCTTGCCGCCAGAATACGCGGCTCTTTTGATCGACTCGCCGGCCAGCACACCGCGGCCCGCGACAGCAGGAGACCGATTCCGTGGCGAACATCAAGTCCGCAGAGAAGCGCGCCAAGCAGGCCGTCAGGCGCCGCGCGCACAACATGGCTGCCCGCTCGCGGCTGCGCAGCTCGATCAAGAAGGTCCTGAATGCCGTCGGGGCTGGCGACAAGGCCGAGGCCGCTGCCGCGCTCAAGGCCGCCCAGCCGGTCATCGACACCATGGTCACCAAGGGCATCATTCACGCCAACAAGGCGGCGCGCCACAAGCGCGAGCTCAATGCCAAAGTGAAGGCGCTGCCCGCCAAGTAAGCGGTCAGTCAGGTTCGTCGAAGAAGCCGGCTTTGCGCCGGCTTCTTCATTTTCGGGGCAAGGCACCCGGAAGAGCTGCAACCTGCGCAATCGCCCGGGCCCGCTGTGAATAATCCCGGCCGTTATCGAGCGCCTCTTCGAACGCCTTGCGCGCGGCCACCGGGTTGCCGGCCGATAGCGCGAGCTCGCCAAGCCGGTGCCAGGTTTCCGGGGCCGTAATCCCGCCAACCGTCGTCGAAAGCTCCTGGTAGGCGGCGTACGCGTCGGACGAGCGACCAAGCCGAAACAGCAGGTCCGCGCGGGTGTCGAGCAATTCGGCTCGCGTCATGTAATACGGCTGCTGGCGAAGACCCGCCTCTGCAAACCGCAAGGCCTCTTCGTACTGCGCCCGTTCGCCGGTCGCCGCCATCGTCGCCGCGAGCTGGTTCAGGAGTCTCGGGTCGGTCGGCCACTTCTTCAGGGCGACCCGATACTCGACGATGGCGGGACTGGGCTGTCCCAACGCATTCTGCAGGTCGCCCGCCAGCATCCGCAGGCGTGGCGACTCGGGCGCCGCTGCCAGCGCACGCTGCATGGCGCTCACGGCGCCGGCCCGATCATTCGCGCCTGCAGCCAACTCAGCGGACTGGATGGCCGGGCCCGCGAGGCCACGTCCCAGCGGACCACGCTCGAGCTGGGCTGCCCGGCGCTGGGCCGCCTGCACCTGCCCGGACGCGGCCAACGCACGAATGGCGGTGAGCTCCGTCAGCGGCCCGGCCGATGCCGCTTCGGATCTGGCCGCGAGCCAGTCGAGTGCGGCGCGCGGGGACCACATCCGTAGCAGCATGGCGGCCACCGCGAAGCGCGCGGCCGCGGCGACAGTACCGATCTCCAGTCGGACAGCCGCCGAAAGAGGCGCTTGTTCCAGATCGGGATACAGGCTCGCGGCCACCGCGATGGATCCCGTCGCCACGAGCGGCGTCGGCGAATCGCCCCTTGTCACGACATCGAGCAGTCCCACCAGCGGATCACCGGCGTTCTGCTTGGCCGCGCCGGCCACCGCTGCTCGCGCTGCGGTCCGACTGCCAGACAGGAGCGCTGCGGCCGCCTCGCCCAGGTAGGGCGACGGGTCACGGGACCCGATGACACGGGCCTTCACGAACGACTCGCGAGCCGCGACGGCATCGCCACGGGCAAGCTGCAGGAGCCCAAGGTTGAGCGCGGCCGGCCCATGACGTGCATTGCGGGCCATGAGCTCGTCGAGCAGGCGCTCAGCGTCGGCCAGACGGCCCTGCAGCATCCGCGTTCGGGCCAGCTGGAACCGCGCATGCTCGTCGCCAGGCTTCACGCGCAGCAGGCGTTCGCAAGCGGCCGCGGCGGTGACGTGGTCTCCGAGCAGCGATGCGATCTGCGCCTGGTCGCGGGCGACCAGCGGATCGTCCGGCAGGGTCCGTGCAAGGTCATTGAACCCGGCCAGCGCGGCGTCGAGCCTGCGCTGCCGCGCAGCGATGTTGGCCGCGAGGAACGCGGCTTGCGAGGTCCGCCGCGCTGGCGGTATGGCGTCCAGATGCTGGCCGGCGCGGTACAGTCGACGATCCCGCAGATAGACGCCAGCCATTGTCTCGTGCAGGCCGGCGGCCAGCTCGGGTTGCTTCACCTGGAGGTGCCCGAGGCGCCGCAGGATCTCCTCGTCGTCGCCCTGGCCGTACAACTCAGCCAGGGTCGACTCATGCGCCCGAATATCCGCAGCCTGTGATGAAGCCTCGGCGCGCAGCTGCGTTGCATCGGGCAGGTCCGCGACTTCGCGCACTACAGCCGCCGCTGCAGCCGACCCGCAAAGGCAACACAGGGCCATGAACAGCAGGCTTGATGTGCGCACTCGAGGCACCGGGCCGCCGCTAATCCTCGACCGGGAGCCGCGGCTCCTCGGCCGCAATGTCATCGAGCCGTCGCATCACGGCCTGGCACAGCTCCTGCGTCCCCTGCCGCGTGGCGCCGGACATGCGAAACACCGGCCCCTTCCAGCGCAGGCGTCGCACGATGTCCTTGCAGCGCTTCTCCGCGTCGGCCGGCGGCAACAGGTCGATCTTGTTGAGCACCAGCCACCGCTCGCGCGTCGCAAGCTCCGGGCTGAACTTCTTCAGCTCCGCAGCGATCGCGCGCGCGTCCTTGACCGGGTCCGCCTCGGGATCCGGCGGCGCGATGTCCACGAGGTGCAGGAGGAGCCGCGTGCGCTGCAGGTGCTTCAGGAACCGGATACCGAGCCCGGCGCCTTCCGCGGCCCCTTCGATCAGGCCGGGGATGTCGGCCATCACGAAGCTCTTGTGCTCCCCCACGTACACGACGCCCAGGTTGGGGTGCAGGGTCGTGAATGGGTAATCGGCAATCCTCGGCCGTGCGGCCGAGACGACGCTGATCAAGGTGGACTTGCCGGCGTTCGGCAGCCCGAGCAAGCCGACGTCGGCGATGAGCTTGAGCTCGAGCCGCAGTTCGCGCTTCTCGCCGGGGAAACCCGGCGTGGCCTTGCGTGGCGTGCGATTGGTGCTGCTCTTGAAGTGCTGGTTGCCGAGCCCGCCCCGGCCACCTCGGGCGACCATGATGCGCGCGCCGTCCTGGGCCAGGTCGCCGAGCGTCTCCTCGGTATCCACGTCATAGACGACCGTGCCGACCGGCACGACGACTTCGAGGTCGCCCCCGCCCCGGCCGCTGCAATCGGCGCTCCCGCCGGGCTCCCCGTTGTCCGCTTTGAACGTGCGCTGGTACCGGAAATCGGCCAGCGTGTTCAGGCCCTGCCGGGCGACCAGGTAAACGCTGCCCCCGCTTCCGCCGTCACCGCCGTCCGGCCCGCCGAACGGGATGAACTTCTCGCGGCGAAAGCTCACCATGCCCCGGCCGCCGTTGCCGGCGTTGACCTTGATCGTGGCTTCGTCGACGAACTTCATGGGAAGTGATTAGGGGATAGGGGGTAGGGGATAGTGAAGAACAGGAATCCCGGAAAAGCAAAGGCCCCGGGGGTGCCGGGGCCTTGCAGGCGCGCCAGGTGTGCACCGGATCAGTTCGTGGTCGGGTCGATGAACACGTGCATGCGGTTCTCGGGACCCTTCCGACGGAACTTAACGGTGCCGTCCGTGAGCGCGAACAGGGTGTGGTCCGTGCCGACGCCCACGTTGTCGCCCGCGCGATACTGCGTTCCGCGCTGGCGGATCAGGATGTTGCCCGCCACCACGCGCTGTCCGCCGAACTTCTTCAGGCCCAGTCGCTTGCTCTCCGACTCGCGGCCGTTCTTGGTACTGCCGCCTGCCTTCTTATGTGCCATGGCTAGACTCCTTCAAGGCCCCCGGCTCAGCCGGAGATACCCGTGATCTTCACTTCGGTGTACTGCTGCCGGTGGGTTCCCTGCCGCAGGTAGTGCTTGCGGCGGCGGAACTTGACGATCGTCACCTTGTCGCTCTTGCCGTGCGACTGCACCGTGCCCGTGACCTTGCTGCCGTCGACGTAAGGCTTGCCGAGCCTGATGTCCGCACCCTGGCCGACGACCAGGACCTTGTCGAACTCCACCGCGGCACCCGGCTCGGCCGGGAGCTTCTCGAATCGCACCACGTCGCCTTCGGCGACACGGTACTGCTTGCCGCCCGTCGCAATGACCGCGTACATATCCTTTGCAACTCCACAGGGGCCGGGGCTGGCCCGGCAGAAAGACGCGGAAGTTTACGGGTCCGGGCCGCCCGAATCAAGCGCTTAGGCGCAAATCGGCATTCCCTCGCCCCGGGCGTCCGGGTACCATTCGCCGTCATTTTTCGGGGCCCGTCACGGGAATGCAACTGGAAAACATCAGGGAGCCGGTGGCGGACGAGCTGCGCCGCCTGGATCAGGTCATCGTCGCCCGCCTGGCGAGCGACGTGGTGCTGGTCAACCAGGTCTCCCAGTACATCGTCGGCGCCGGCGGCAAACGCCTCCGGCCCCTGAGCGTGCTCCTCGCGGCCCGGGCGTGCGGCCATCAGGGCGGGCGACACGTCGATGCCGCGGCGATCATCGAGTTCATTCATACGGCCACGCTGCTCCACGACGACGTCGTGGATGGCTCCAACCTGCGCCGCGGCCGTGACACCGCAAATCATGTCTTCGGCAACGAGGCCAGTGTCCTGGTGGGCGACTACCTGTACTCGCGAGCCTTCCAGATGATGGTCGACCTCGGCGACATGCGGATCCAGGAGGTCATGGCGAACGCGACCAACACCATTGCCATGGGCGAGGTGCTGCAGCTCATGAACGCCCACGACCCGGATACCTCCGAGGAGAGCTACCTCGAGGTCATTTACCGGAAAACGGCGAAACTGTTCGAGGCCGGTGGCCAGATGGCGGCGATCCTGGCCGGCGCCCCGCCCGAGATCGAGCAGGCCATGGTCGATTACGGCCGGCACCTCGGGAACGCATTCCAGCTGGTGGACGACGCGCTCGACTACCGGGCCGACCGCGAGGAACTGGGCAAGAACCTGGGGGACGATCTCGCCGAGGGCAAGCCGACGCTGCCGCTTATCTACGCCATGGCCCATTCGTCGATCGAGGACACCGCCCGCCTCCGCATCGCGGTGGAGAACGGTGGGCTCGAGGAGCTCGGTGCGATCACCCGCACGATTGAATCATCGGGGGGGCTTGAGTACACTGCCCGGCTCGCGCAGCGGGAGAAGGATCTCGCAATCGAGGCCCTGGGCCGGCTACCCGAGTCGGTGTACAGACAGGCGCTTCAGGCGCTCGCGGAGTTCGCGGTCGGTCGTTCGTATTGACCCGGGTTCCGGAAGTTTCAGCGACGGGATGTAGCTCAGCCTGGTAGAGCACTACGTTCGGGACGTAGGAGTCGGAGGTTCAAATCCTCTCATCCCGACCAACTCGGACCCGGGCCCAGTTTTCGCAAGTGCGCATCGCACTCTGCGATCGCGCGAGCGACCTCCCCGGGTTTCGAGGCATCCTCGCCGGTCAGGATGCCCCGCCGCTGCATGTCCTGCCAGATCCCCAGGCTTCGCACGTACATTTCGCGCGCCGCGTGCCAGTGTTCCCGCCGCTCGCCTTGCGTCGCGTCCCTGGCGCTCGCGAGCGCCAGGTATGTCGCCGCGACACGCTGGTAGACCTGCCCTCTCAGACTGCTCTGCGGACTGCTCGCGCGGTTCTCGGAGATCTCGCCGAGCAGCGCGGTCGCCTTCGAGGACTCCGCGAGCGCAGCGGCCCGCTCTCCGAGCCTCGCCTGTGTCTCTGCCATTCCGGCGCGGGTCAGGATGAAGTGATAACGCAGATACACATCCTCCGGTGAATCCGCCGACAGTTGTTTGCGCAGCGCCAGCGCCCGACGGTAGTACGACTGCGCCTGTGCGTACTCGCCCGAGACAGCCAGCAGTGTGCCGATCCGTTCGCAGCTGTACGCAAGGTCTGCGCGCGACCGCACGTCGACGGGATCGTCCGCGAGCGACTGCTCGTCGAGCACGAGCTTCCGGCCGAAGCTCTCGAGCGCCCCGCGCGTGTCGTGGACGATCGCGCGGTAGTCGCCGTCATTCTGGTGACCGATCGCGAGCAGGCGGCGGTAGTCTGCGTTGCTCGGACTCTCCGCAAGCAGCTTCTCGGCGATATCCGACCCTTTCAGGTTGCTCCCGAGGCCGCCCGCCACGTCGCCGCTCAGAACGAGCGCCCGCCCGAGATTCACGTAACTGGCCGCGAGATCGCGCCGTTGCCGCTGGTTATCCGGATCGGCCGCGAGCAGGTCTTCGCGCAGGGCAATCGCCGTGCGATGATTTTCCAGCGCGCCGGTCGCATCGCCCGATTCCTCGAGCGCGAGCCCCAGGTCGTTGTAGGCGGTCGCGAGGTCGTAGCGGATTTCCGCACTCCCCGGCTGCTCCGCAGCGAGCTCGAGGTAGACCGCCAGAGCCTGGCGCAGATACTCCATACCGCGCGTCGCGCCGGCCGTCTCGATCAGGCGGTTGCCGATCCTCCCGTAGCTGCGGGCCAGGTCGCGGCGGTTCTGCACGTCCCGAGGACTCGCGGCGACCAGCGCCTCACGAATCCTGAGCGCCTTGAGGTAGCTCTCCATGGCTCCGGGCAGATCGCCCAGATTCGCCGTACGTGCCTGGCCGCGCACGTCGCCCAGTCGTTCATAGCCGGCCGCAAGTTCGCGCTGCAGGTCGGGATTCGAGCCGCCTTCGCCCGCGAGGCGGTCGAGGTAGGCGAGTCCGTCCCTGACCAGCCGCTCGCGGACGGCCGTCGCACCCGGCAGGTCCTTGATCGCATCGTGATAGTCGAAGAGCACCGAGCGGGCGAGTTGCCGCACGTCGTTGAAGCGCCGCTCCGCGAGCGCCTTCTCGGCCTGCGCGAGTGCCTCCTGCGACCTCGCTTTCTGCGCCTGCCAGGTCGTGGCCACGAACCCTCCGAGCAGGCTCAGGAACACGAGCGCCGCGGCGGCCGTCGTCGCCGCATTCCGTCGTACGAACTTCGCGCCGCGGTAGGCGATCGTGTCCGGGCGCGCCCGCACCGGCAGTGATTCGAGGTGCCGCCGGATGTCCTCGGAGAGCTGCTCGACGGACTGGTAGCGCCGCTGCGGCTCCGTGCGCAGCGCCATCAGCACGACGTTGTCGAGGTCGCCGCGCAGCCGGCGACGCAGGCGCTCGGGACTGCCCTCGCTCGGTCTCGGCGGCTCCGTCCCGCCCACAGCCGGCGCCATGGCATCCCGCGACTCGCCCGCGAGACGGAACGGCAACCGCCCGGTCAGCAGCCGATACAGCACGACGCCCAGCGAATAGACCTCGCTGACCGTCGTGGCCGCTTCCCCGCGCAGCTGCTCCGGACTCGCGTACTCCGGCGTCATCACGCGCAGCCCGATCATCGTGGCCGCCGGGGCGGCGCCTTCGCCCGGTTGCAGGATCCGGGCGATCCCGAAGTCGAGCAGCTTCGGCACGCCGTCGGAGCCGACCAGGATGTTCGACGGCTTCAGGTCGCGATGGATGACGGCACGGCTGTGCGCGTAGGAGACCGCGCCGCACACCTGGCGGAAGAGCTGCAGCCGCTCGGTGATCGAGAGCGCCTGCGCGTCGCAGTACTCGTCGATCGGGAGTCCTTCGACGTACTCCATCACGAAATACGGGAGGCCGCTCGCGGTGGAATCGGCGTCCAGCAGGCGCGCGATGTTCGGGTGGTCGAGGCTCGCGAGGATCTGTCGCTCGTCGCGGAAATGCCGCAGCACGGCATCCGTGTCCATGCCGCGCTTGACGAGCTTGATGGCGACGAGTTTTTCGAATTGCTGGTCGGCCCGTTGGGCAAGATAGACCACGCCCATCCCGCCGATGCCGATCCGCCTCGTGACCTGGTAGTGGCCGACGGACTGGCCGATCAGCGGGTCGGCGGGCTCGTCTTCGAGGGCGCCCGCATCGAGCGTGACGACCGGGGTCTCGATGAAGTTCTCCGCGCCGCGATGCGACGCGAGCAGCGCCTCGACTTCACGGCGCAGCGATTCGTCCCCGGCGCACTTCTCTTCCACGAGCGCGGCGACCTCGGCCGGCTCCTGGTCCAGCGCGGCATGGAAGATCTCCTCGACTGTCCGCAACCGCGCCGGCGTCATGTCTGGTCCGCTGATCATCGGCGGCGAGCAACCTGGTCAGTGGCCGGGCGGGCCGGCGTCGTGCAGGGCGGCGTGCAACCACGCCCTGGCAAAAACCCAGTCGCGCCGGACCGTCACCGCCGAGATCTCGAGCACCTCGGCGATCTCGTCCTCCGTGAGCCCGCCGAAGTACCTGAGCTCGACCACCCGGGCCTTCCGTGAGTCGAGCAGCGCCAGCCTCTGCAGGGCCTCGTCGAGGTCGGCAATCTCCCGCATCGGTTCGGGCGAGACCAGCGCCGCGTCGTCCAGCGCCAGCTCTCGCGTGCCGTGGCCACGCTTCTGGCGCAGGGCCGCCCTGGCGTGATCGACGAGGACCTGGCGCATCGCCGTCGCCGCGACCGCCAGGAAGTGCGACCGGTTCGCGAAGTCGGGCTGATCCTGTTTCGCGAGGCGCAGGTAGGCCTCGTTCACCAGCGCCGTGGTCTGCAGCGTGTGGCCTGGACCCTGACGCCGCATGTAGTGATGCGCCAGGCCTCGCAGCTCCTCGTAGACCAGCCGGGTCACCTCTTCGAGCGCGGCCCGGTCGCCCTGGCTCCAGGCCGCGAGCAAGCGGGTCACGTCCCGTGCGCGCGGGAAGCCGACTCCGTCTGAAACCCTTCCCGCGGCCGGGGGACCGGCGGGTGGTCGTTCGTCGTTCATGGGGTCTGGCCGAGTTTCTTCGGGTCCGGATGATCGGTTTGAGCCCCTTTCGTCGTTTAGCAGGGTACGGAGAGCTGTTGGTCCGAGTCAATCGAACGAGAAAAAAGGGGTCCAGAGATGCACCGGCTGCCCATGTCCGTCCTCGCGCTCGCGCTGCTCGCGAGCACCGCCCTGGCGTCGCCGGCCTCGGCGACCGAATCGACCACGACCTACCCGGTCGGCACCGGGCTGGTGCAGGAATTCGCCGTGACGACCGACGGCGTGCTGCGCGCGGACGTCGCGGTGACGTTCACGTGCGACGCGACGGTCGTGACACTGAGCGTGGATGGCGCTGACACCTTTACGTCCAGTCCCGTGCAGTCCGGCTCGAGCACGGGCGTCGTGGACCTCGGCCCGGTCACGCCCGGCACGCACACGCTGGCGGTGGAGGGCCGGGTAACAGGCTTCCTCTGCGACAGTCTGAGCTGGAACGGGACGCTGTCGGTCACGACCAGCGGCGTCAGCGACGACGACGTCGCCATCGTGCCGCCCGGCGGCGACGCCACCGTCTCGACGCTGGTCACGGGCTCGCCGCGCCCGGCGGGCATCCGGGCGACGCTCTACCGCAGCGCCACCGCGTCGACCTCGGCGCGGATCTCGGTCGCGACCTATGGCGGGCTGCCGTCCGTGTACGCACCGAGCCCGCCGCCGATTCGCGCGGCCGGCTACGTCGACCTGCAGCTCACGGACGCCGTCGCGGGTGACAGGATCGTGGGCGAGTTCTTCCCGGTGGCCCCGGTGTTCCCGGCGAATCCGGTCGTGCCGCCCAACCCCATCGTGCCGCCCAACCCGATCGTGCCGCCGAATCCGATCCGGCTCGCCTACTGGGACGGCGACGAGTGGGCGCCCGTGTTCGGTGCGTTCCAGCCCGGCAGCCCCCCGATCCTGCCCGCCTACGACAGCGTCCTGAACGTGTTCTCGGTCACCTTCGATGACACGAGCACACCTGCGGTCTCCGCACTCACCGGTACGGTGTTC
>Ga0079037_100001409_pt1 | contig 12488 bp, 10 predicted proteins | sample Mud3Dept4metaG_FD_71479 | JGI IMG/M metagenome (GOLD analysis project Ga0079037, IMG submission 71479) | Freshwater wetland microbial communities from Ohio, USA, analyzing the effect of biotic and abiotic controls - Mud 3 Core 4 Depth 4 metaG | ecosystem: Environmental > Aquatic > Freshwater >... | reverse complement strand
CACCGTGGCGGTGGTTGGACCCGACGGGGTCCTGCTCGGTCGCGCGGCAGCCCAGGCGAGTTTTCGCACGGCCGCGGATCTGTTCGATCGGGTGGGCGGTGGCGCGGGGCCCGGGGGCATGAAAGCGGTGGCCCCTGTCGGGGCCGAGCCGGTCCGCGTCGAGATCCCCCCCGCCGTCCCCCGCGTGTTCGTGCTCGGCGAACGCCTCGTTGTCGAGACCCTCGACGGCCGGGACACCTTCTCGGCGCAGGGCCGCCCCGTCGCGATCGTCAGCAACGTGCGGGTGGAGTATCAGCCGGTGCCGGCCAAGCCGGCGAAGAAGTCCAGCACCAGGAAGCGGTAGACGCCGGGGGCCTGGGCGCAAGGCGTCAGGCGTCAGGCGTCAGGCCGCTCGTCTCAGTGCGGATCGCCCGCGCTCCAGCTGCCCGGGGCGGCGAGCACCTGCATCTCGAGGAGATCGATCAGCGCGGCGCTGCGCGCCACGACGCCGTCGCACTCGAGCAGCGCCTGGCGCTCCACCGGCGCCATGGGGAGATACTGCGCGAGCGTGTTGAGCAGTTCCTCGTCGGGCAGACCGAGCGGCAGGTGCAGGCCCTGGCGCTCACCTGCCGCGGCCAGCTTCGACACGACGCGTTCCCGTCGCTCGACGAGCGAGGCCCGGTCGCCCTCGGCGAGCACTTCGGGGAGCGCCTCGACGACGGCGATGCGGTATGGGGCCGTGTGGCGTTCGTCGCTGATCCGGAACTTCGTCACGCCCCGCAGCACGATGTTGAAGCGGCCATCGGACTGCCGTTCGGCATGCGTGATGAGCCCGGCGCAGCCGATCGGGTACACCGCGGGCCGGCCCTCGTAGTCTCCCTTCCACCCGGGCTTCAGCAGCGTCATCCCGATCACGCGATCGCCGGCGAGGGCATCGGTGACCATCTGCCGGTAGCGCGGCTCGAAGATGTGCAGCGGCAGGAACACCGACGGGAACAGGACCACGTTGGGCAGCGGGAAGATCGGGATCGTCGCGGGCAGCATGGTTGTGGCCTGCATCGCTCAGTGGACGGTGCGCGTCTTCTTGGCGAGGTAGTCGAACAGCACGTAGCGGCCGAGTGTCTGCGGCGTCGTGAAGTACGCCTTGCCGTGGCAGATCTCGGCCACCCTTCGCACGAACGCCACGAGGTCGTAGTCGCGCGCGAGCATGAAGGTGTTGATGAGGATGCCGGCCTTTCGGCACGCGGCCACCTCCGCGAAGGTCTCGCTCACGATGAGCGGGTCGAGCCCGAAGGCGTTGCGGTAGATGCGCCCGTCGGGACGCGTGAGCGCCGACGGCTTGCCGTCGGTGATCATGATGATCTGCCGCATGTCCTTCCGCTGCCGCTCGAGGATGCGCCGCGCGAGTCGCAGCCCCTCGCGGGTGTTGGTGTAGTACGGACCGACACGCACGCGAGCCAGGCGGCTGAGCGGGACCTCCTCGGCCGAGTCGTGGAACAGCACGAGGTTCAGCGCGTCGCCCGGGTACTGGTGCCGGATCAGCGTCGAGAGGGCGAGCGCGACGCGCTTGGCCGGGGTGAAGCGATCTTCGCCGTAGAGGATCATCGAGTGGCTGCAGTCGAGCAAGAGGACCGTGGCGCAGGAGCTCTGGTACTCCCCCTGCACCACCATCAGGTCCTCGTACTGCACGTCGATGACCGGCACGCCCACGGCGTGCGGGCCTTCCGGCACGCCGGCGCGCTGCACGGCGCTCAGGATCGTGGCGCTCGGATCGAGGTTCATCGTGTCGCCGAACTCGTACGGCTTCGCGGCCCCGCTCGCCTCGACGCCCGTGGCCACCTCGCGGGTGTCGTGCCGGCCGAGGCTGGCCCGGCCCAGCGATCCCAGCAGGTCGCGCAGCGCGCGGTACCCGAGGAAGTCGAGGCTCTTGTCGGTGACCTCGAAGCGAACGGGTGGCGCGTCTCGACCCGTGCCCTGCCCGCTGGCGCCGGGCGGCACCTCGCCCGGGTCGTTCGAGCGGGGCATCCCGGTGAGGTAGCCGCGGCTGGCGAGCTGCTCGATGATCCGATCGATCAGGTCGTCGAGGCGCGAGCGGCCGTCCTCGCCGTCTGCGGCGTCGCCCATCAGCCGGTCGAGCGTCTCCGGCGGCAGCAGCCCGCCGGTCAGCAGCGCCTCGAGAATTGCGTCGGCCAGCTCCTGTGCCGAGTGCCCCTCGCCGGGATCGCCGTAGGGGTTGTCGTACCCGCTCGCCAGCAGCAGGTCCGACAGCTTCGACAGCAGGTCCTCGAGGTCGAGGCCCTCGAGCTCCTCGCCGGTGAATCTCGTGTAGCGGTACTTCACGTCAGTTGTAGAGCTTCTTGCGTCCCGGGCCGCCGCCCGAGGTCGGGTCTGCCATCGGCTCCGGCCGGCTGGGCCGGCGCGGCGTCTCCGTCGCCTGGTAACGCCCCTCCTCGCTGCGGCTGATCTTGCGTTGGGCGTACAGCGCCTCGAGCACAAAGTCGATCGCCGCGGCCAGCGCCGGCACCGAGCCGTCCCCGCCAGCCGTGCGGGCGATGGCGCGCGCGGCCTCGTGCAGGCCGCCGATGCCGCGCGTCTCGGCCACGACCTCGCCCGCCGGCGTCTGGTCGTCGAGCTGCAGCGTGCCGCCGAGGTCGAACCACTCGACGACCGGCCGCAGGTCGCCCGCGTCCTGGTACCCCGTGAACACGTTGCCCACGGCGGCCCGGATCAGGTCACCGGCCACGACGGTGGCGCCCTTCAGCTCGCCCTCGTACTCGAGCTCGAGCTTGCCCGTGATCGACGGCATCGCCGCATGGACGTCGGTGATCCGTGGGACGGCCACGTCTTCGCGGGCGAGGAGCGCGCGGCGTTCGGCGTTCGACACCACGTTCTCGAGGGCCGTGATCGGAAGGCGCTGGCTCACGCCCGATCGCTTGTCGATCTTCGCGTCCTGCCGCGCCTGGAAGGCGACCTCCTCGACCACCTCGCGGACGTAGGGCGGCACGACGACCGGTGGCGCTGGCGCCGGGCCCGCGGCGCGGTGCTCCACCCACGCCTCCTGCGTGGTGATCGCCAGCGCGTGGGCGCGCGTGAGTGGGTAGTGCGTGCGGATCTCCGATCCGATGCGGTCTTTGAGCGGCGTGATGATCTTGCCGCGCGCCGTGTAGTCTTCCGGGTTGGCGCTGAAGGCCATCACCACGTCGAGCGGCAGCCGTACCGGGTAGCCCTTGATCTGCACATCCCCCTCCTGGAGGATGTTGAAGAGGCCCACCTGGATCTTCCCGGCGAGGTCGGGGAGTTCGTTGATCGCGAACACGCCCCGGTTGGCCCGCGGCAGCAAGCCGTAGTGCATGGTCAGCTCGTCGGAGAGGTGCAGGCCGCCGCGCGCCGCCTTCACCGGGTCGATGTCGCCCAGGATGTCCGCGATGGTGACGTCGGGCGTGGCGAGCTTCTCCACGTACCGGGCTGCGCGCGGTCGCCAGGCGACGGGCATCGCGTCGCCCTCCTCGACAACGCGCGTCCGGCACGCCGCGCAGAGGGGCGCGAGCGGATCGTCGTTGATTTCGCAGCCCGGCACGACCGGCAGCGCCTCGTCGAGCAGGTCCGCCAGCCCACGCAGGAGGCGCGTCTTGGCCTGGCCGCGCAGCCCGAGCAGGATGAAGTTGTGCTGCGAGAGGATCGCGTTGACGACCTGCGGCACGACCGTGTCGTCGTAGCCGATGATCCCGGGGAACACCGGCTCGCCCGCGCGCAGCTTGCGGATCAGGTTCTCGCGCAGCTCCTGGTGCACCGTGCGGCGCGGAACCCGACCCGCTTCGACCTCGCGTCGAAGCGCGCCCAACGTGCTGGGTGGCATGATTTCCGATAGTATCATGCGGGTTTCGACTGCATGCACCCCGTCGTGGATCCCGCGCGCCGCCTGGTGATCGCCCACCGGGGCGGCAGCGGGCTGCGTCCCGAGAACACCCTGGCGGCCTTCGAGCACGGCCTCGCGCTCGGCGCCGATGCGCTCGAGCTCGACGTGCACCTCTCGCGCGACGGGCAGGCCGTCGTGTGTCACGATGCGACGCTCGATCGGACGACGAACGCCACGGGGCCGATCGCGGGGCGCACGGCGCGCGAACTGGCCCGCGTGGATGCCGGATGGTGGTTCGCGGGCGAACAGGGATACCCGTATCGAGATTGCGGCTTCGGCGTGCCACGCCTTGCCGACGTGCTGGAGCGGTTCGACACCGTCCCGCTCGTGATCGAGCTGAAGGGCGAGGATCCGGCCCTGGCTCGCCGGACCGTCGAGGAGGTGCGCGCGCACCGGGCCCTCGAGCGCGTCTGCTTCGGGTCGTTCTCCGATGCCCTGCTCGCGGCGGCCCGGTCGTGCGGGCCGGGGGTGGTCACGAGCGGGGGCGTGGCGGCCATCCGCCAGGCGCTCACCTGGACGCGGCTGGGGCTGGCGCCGCGCCGGCGCACGTTCCAGGCCCTGCAGGTACCCGAGACCTACGGCGTGCGCCGAATCGTGTCGCGCCGCTTCGTCCGCGCGCTCGCGCGGGTGCAGGTGCCCGTGCAGGTCTGGACCGTGGACAACCCCGGGGACATGCGGCGGCTGCTCGAGTGGGGCGTCCAGGGCCTCATCACCGACCGGCCGGACCTCGCGGTACCGATCGTCGGCGACTTCGACGGGCGCGGCGAGGCGGGCTCCCTTGCCCGCCCCTGAGGGGCGTGGTCCGACCCTGACCCCCGTCACGAAAACGGTGACACTTTCCGTTTCTGGCGAAACACGTCACGAAAACGGTGACACTTTCCGTTTCCGGCGAAATGAACAAGACGGAAACGGAAAGTGTCACCGTTTCTGTTGCGGCGCTCCAGCGCTGAGCAGCGGCTACTTCGCGACTCGCAGCGTCCACAGCATCGGCACCTTGGTGGGCCGGTAGCAGACGGTGTTGTCGCACGCCTGGTACTCGAAGGTGGCCTTCACGGCGAGGCGTTCCGGCCAAGCCGCTCCGGCGGTTGGCTTCGCCAGCGCCACCGGCAGCTCCAGCCGGAAGGGGCGGTCGTAGACCAGGCTCCGCTCGCCGGTGGGTTCGAAGACGTGTTCCACCGGCTTGGGCAGGACGACGGTCCGGGCCGAGACGTGGGGGTTGGCGTCGAGGGTGAGCGACACGGCACGGTAGCCCAGCTGGCCCGGCGCGTACACGCGCATGCCTGGGGAAGGGGTCACCTCCACCACGAGCGTGGTTGGCCGGCTCGGTCCGATCTCGGCGCTGCTGGCGTAGCTGACGAGTCGCACGTGCGGCGTGGTGTGCTCGGCTGGCTCGGTGGGACCCGCGGCCCCGGCCAGGGAGAGCCCGCACACCACGAGTCCCGCCGCCATCAGCACCAATCGTCGCTGTTGCATGCCCTTCCAGTCCCTCTCGCAGTGCCTCTGGCTCGATCCCTTGCGGCCGGCGCGGGCAGACCCGGGGCCGGCGCGTCGTTTCTGGCCGCGAGCCGGAGCCTAGCCAGGTGATTAGTGTAACCTCGATGACCGGCCGCCCGTGACCAAGACGCCGCCCCCCGCGCCCCCCGAGTCGCGAGAGCTGCTGAGCGGCCTCGTGGAGCGGGTGACGTTCCACAACCCCGACACCGGCTTCTGCGTGCTGCGCGTGCAGGCGCGCGGGCGCCGCGAGCTCGTCACCGTGGTCGGTCACGCGGCCGCCATCTCCGCGGGCGAGCAGATCCAGGCGAGCGGTTGCTGGGTCAACGACCGCCGGCACGGGGTCCAGTTCCGCAGCGCGCACCTCCGCAGCGCCGCGCCCACCACCACGGAGGGCATCGTGCGCTACTTGGCCTCGGGGATGGTGAAGGGGATCGGCCCCCACTTCGCGCGCCGGCTCGTTGACGCCTTCGGCGAGGCGGTGTTCGACATCGTCGAGCGCGAGCCGTCGCGGCTCCGCGACGTCGAGGGTATCGGCCCCGTGCGCGCCCGGGCCATTGCGGAGAGTTGGCGGGAGCAGCGCGCCATCCGCGACATCATGGTGTTCCTGCACTCTCACGGCGTCAGCACAGCGCGCGCCGTGCGGATCTTCAGGACGTACGGGCCGGACGCCATCGCGCTCGTCAGCGACGACCCGTACCGCCTCGCCCGCGACATCCGGGGCATCGGGTTCCTCACCGCCGACACCATCGCACGGCGGCTCGGCATCCCGCCCGACGCGATGGTCCGCTTGCGCGCGGGCGTGCGGCACGTGCTCGCGGAAGCTCTCGATGAAGGGCACTGCGGGTTGCCCCAGGCTGATCTGTGCACGGCCGCGGCGGCGTTGCTCGACGCCCCGGCCGAGCGCGTGAGCGAGGCGCTGTCCCTCGAGCGCGCCGACGGGGGGCTCGTGGCCGCGACCGTGGCCGGGACGTCCTGTGTATTCCTGGCCGGGCTCTTCCACGCCGAGCAGCAGGTGGCCGATCGCCTCCGCCACATCGCCCGTCGCACGCCGCCGTGGCGGCCCATCGACGTCGACCGGGCGCTGCCGTGGGTGCAGCAGCAGCTCGGCGTGAGGCTCGCGGCCGGCCAGGCCGAGGCGCTGGGGCTGGCGCTCCAGCGGCCGCTGCTTGTCATCACCGGCGGTCCGGGCGTCGGCAAGACCACGCTGCTGCGCGCGATCGTGCGCGTGCTGGCCGCCCGGCGCGCGCGCATCGCGCTGTGCGCACCGACGGGGCGCGCGGCGCGCCGGCTCACGGAGGTCACCGGGGTCGAGGCGAAGACGATTCACCGGCTGCTCGAAGTGGACCCGAGGACGGGCGGCTTCAAGCGCACCGAGGCCAACCCGCTTGCGGCCGACCTCGTCGTCGTCGACGAGACCTCGATGGTGGACGTGCTCCTGATGGACGCGCTGCTGCGGGCCGTCCCGCGCGACGCCGCCGTGCTCCTCGTTGGCGACGTGGACCAGCTGCCGTCGGTCGGGCCGGGGCAGGTGCTCGCCGACGTCATCGGGTCTGGCGCCGTGCCGGTCGTGCGGCTGACGGAGGTGTTCCGCCAAGCTGCCGAGAGCCGCATCGTGCTCGCCGCCCACCGCGTCAACGAGGGACAGATGCCCGCCTTTGCGGCGGCGCCCGATGCGCCGAACGACTTCTTCTTCATCGACGCCGACAGCCCTGAGGACGGCGTGCACAAGATCCTGCAGGTGGTGCGGGAGCGCATCCCGCAGCGATTCGGGTTCGATCCGATCGCCGACGTCCAGGTGCTGTGCCCGATGAACCGGGGTGCGCTCGGCGCCCGCGCCCTCAACCTCGAGCTGCAGCGCACGCTCAACCCGGCGGGGACGCCGAAGGTGGAGCGCTTCGGCTGGACGTACGCCGTGGGCGACAAGGTGATGCAGACCGAGAACGACTACGACAAGGACGTCTACAACGGCGACCTGGGCATCGTCTCGGCCATCGACGAGCCGGAGCAGCGGCTCATCGCGACCTTCGACGGCCGGATCGTGCCGTACGATTTCGGCGAGCTGGACCGGCTGGCGCTGGCCTATGCCACCACGATCCACAAGGCGCAGGGCTCCGAGTACCCCGCGGTGGTGATCCCGGTGACGACGCAGCACTACGTGATGCTGCAGCGGAACCTGATCTACACGGGCATCACGCGGGGCAAGAAGTTGGTGGTGCTCGTGGGCCAGAAGCGCGCGCTCGCGATCGCGGTGCGCGGCGTGCAGACCCGGCGGCGATGGGCGCGGCTGCGGGAGCTGCTGGCAGCGGGCTGATGAGGTTCCGAACATGCCGCCGCCGCGCGGCCCCAGCCCCCGGGGTCGCCGAAACGGCCGCCAGCCGCCGATCGCCAGCCGCGAGCCGTCCCTTACCAGCTCGCGCCGCCGCCGCCACCACCGCTGCGGCCGCCACCGAACCCGCCGAACCCACCGCCGAAGCCGCCGCCGCCGCGGAAGCCGCCTCCGCCGCCGCCGAAGGGGCCGCCACCCCAGTAGACCGTGGGACGGCCAGCGCCGCGGCCGTGGAACTGGCGGCTGCCCTTGCGCGCCTGCGACAGCATGATGAACAGGAAGAGCAGCAGGATGAGGATCAGCCAGAGCGGGAGGCCGCCCTGCGCCTCCGGCTGTTGGCGTCGCGCGAGGGTGGGGAGGTCCTCGATCGTCACGCCGCGCTCTTCCGCGATGCGGCCGACGATGCGGGTGACCCCCGCGAGCAGGCCGGCGCCGTAGTCGCCCGAGCGGAAGGCCGGCACCATGTATTGCCGGCTCGTCTCCCCGGCGAAGCCATCCGTGATGGGGCCCTCCAGGCCGTACCCCACCTCGATCCACACCTTGCGGTCCTGCACGGCGAGCAGGATCAGGACGCCGTTGTCCTTCCCCTTCTGCCCGATGCCGCGGCCCCCGTTCTCGAACTGCTTGACGGCGTACTCGCGGATGTCGGCGGCAGGCGCGACGGTCGGGATCGTCACCACGACGACGGCGTCGCCGGTGGCCTGTTCGAGCAAGCGCGTGATGCGTTCGATCTCCGCGCGGCTCCCCGCGTCGATGACGTTGGCGATGTCGTTCACCGGCCCCGTGAGGGGCTGCACGGCGAACTGCGCCAGCAGCACGCGGGGCAGCAGCACCGCCACCAGTGCGAGAGCCGACGCCGTGCGCCACGGCAACCGAGCAGGGGCGCTGCGCACGGAAGCGGTACGGCGACCCAGCCGGAACCGTTCTGGCAGGGGGGAGCGCACCGAAGGCCCGGTCATCGCGCGGCGCCGTCCGGTGTCCACTGATCCAACCAGTGCACCAGGCCGGTCACCGTCTCGACATAGCCCGGAAACAGCCGGCGCGCGTCGTCGTCGGCGATGGCGGGGTCGTGGACCAGCGAGAGCACGTCGCGGCAGACCTGCACGGTCACGCCCGGGATGTCCTGCACCCCGGCGGCCAGGCTCTCGAGCGTCGAGTCGTCGCGCCCGCGCAGACGGACGACGTGGCCGAGCAGCGTGGCGAACGGCACGGCGGAGGCGCGCAGCACGTCGGCAATCTCCGCATGGCGCCCGCTGGCCTCGACGAATCCGCCGCGGAGGTGGATCAGGTGGCTCTTGGCCTGCTGCTCGGCCGATCGGCGCAGGTCGGCGGGCAGCGCGGCGAGCCCCGCGAAGGGGTCCTCGCCGGCGACGAGGACATGGCGCGCAATGATGTCGCCGTACTCGAACGGGAACACGTCCAACGATCGGACGAACTCCGTGTGGCCGAGCAGGAGCGGGATGCGCAGCCCGGAGCGCAGCCAGGCATCGGCGCGTCCCGCGCACGCCTGCAGATCTTCGAGGTGCACCGCATCGAGCAGCACGAGCGAGTTCAGGCGGGCTTTGCGGGCGCTCGGCACGCTGGCCGGGCTCGGGAACAGGCGGGCGCCATAGGCGACAATCGCGCGGAGCCGCGGACCGAAGATGCCCGAGAGATCGGTGCGCAACGACTCGACGGCGCCCGCGAGTTCCGCCGGGACGGCGGGCAGCGACGGCATGGCCCCTATTGTAATGGCAGAGCCGCAACCCGCCGCTGGCCCGCGTTGCGTATCGCGCCGGGCGGTGCGGCTGTCGGCGGCGCCCGGCACGCGGTCGAGGAGCGGCTGGCGGATCAGGCCACCGGCGTGGGCGGTCTCCGGGCCTCGCGGGACGGAGCAAACAGGTAGTGAGCGACGAACCACTCCGTGCCGTGTCGATACGCGAAGAGCTCCGCGCACGCCATGAAGAACACGCGCCAGCGCATTCGCCAGCGCGTGACCTGCGAGGGGCCATAGGTGTCGGCGAGCACGCGGTCGAGCGCCGGACGCGCGGCGTCCATGTTGGCGAGCCACGCCTCGCTCGTGCGCGCGTAGTGCCGGCCGTTCACGCGCCAGTGCCCGACCACGCGCAAGTGGTCCTGGAAGTACAGCAGGAGCGCGTCTGACGGCATTTGGCCCCCGGTGAAGAAGTGCCGCGCCATCCAGTCGCCGGGTCCGGCGTCCACGTAGGGGTACGCGTAGCGGCGGTGCACGAAGATGTGCACGAACAGACGGCCCTGCGGCCGCAGCCAGCCGCGCACCCGCGCGAGGATCCGCTCGTAGTTCCGGAGGTGCTCGAACATCTCCACCGACACGACGCGATCGAAACGGCGCTCGGTGTCGAACACGTTCACGTCGGCCGTTTGCACGTCGAGATTGCGCAGGCCGCGGGCCGCCGCCCGCGCCTCGATGAAGGCGGCCTGGGACGCCGAGTTCGAGACGGCGAGGAACCGGCTGCCAGGGAAACGCTCGGCGGCCCAGAGCGAGAGAGAACCCCAGCCGCAGCCCAGGTCCAGCACCTCCTGCCCGTCGGCGAGCTCGGCCCGGCTGGCCGTGAGGCGCAGCATCGCCGCCTCGGCCTCGGCGAGCGACTCGCGGCCCGTCTCGAAGTGGCAGCAGCTGTACTTCAGGTGCGGCCCGAGCACGCGTTCGAAGAACGCGGCCGGTACCTCGTAGTGCTGTGCGTTGGCGGCGGCGGTGTCGATGGCAACCGGGCTGCGCCGCAATTCCTCGACGTACCGCATGAAGTGCGCGTGATCGGCCTCGAGGCCGTCGCGGTCCTCGCTGCGGAGGCGCTCGGCGCAGTTGCGGCGGATCCCGGCCCGGATGAGGACGTCTGGGACGAGCCCCGTCTCGAGGGCACGGTCGATGAGCGTCACGAGCGTCGAAACCAGGGGACGAAAGCGCTCGTGGTTCGCTGGTAGTCGCGATAGGCGTCGCCGCGCGAGCGCAGCGCGGCCGCCTCGAGGGCCGGGATCCCCGTCACGCGGAGCAGCAGGTAGAGCATCACGGCGGGACAGGCGAGCGCCAGTACCCCCCAGGGCGAACCCAGCGCGAAGACGCCGTACCCGCACCAGATCAGCCACTCGAAGAAGTAGTTGGGATGCCGCGAGTACCGCCACAGGCCCACCTGGCAGACCCGGCCGCGGTTGGCGGCGTCGGCCTTGAAGCGGGCCAGTTGCGCGTCGGCCAGCGACTCGCCGGCCAGCCCGATCGCCCAGAGGGCAACGCCAGCCCATTCGAGCGTGGCAAGGTCGGGCGCGAGGTTCACGGCCGCAATGGCGAAGGGCAGCGACAGACCGACGGCCGCCAGCCCCTGGGCCTCGAAGAACCAGAAGAAGCGGGCGTCGGCACGAGGCGCCCAGGTGCGGCGCAACTCGCGATACCGGGTGTCTTCTTCCGGGTGGTGCCCCATCACCCGACGCCAGAGATAGGTGGCGAGGCGCGTGCTCCACAGGATCACCATGGCCGCCAGGAGCCAGCGTCGCGGCGCCCACCCGTCGCCCGCGAGAGCGTAGAGCAGCGCGATGGGACCGAAGGCGGCCGACCACGCGATGTCCACGATGCCCGCGTTGCGGATCCGGACCGCCACAATCCACGTTGCCGCCATGAAGGGCACGGCGAACGCCAGGGCGAGACCGAGGAGAGGCAGCCAGGCGGGCATGTACGCCAACGTCGTTTTGACACCAGGCCGCTGCGCTTGGTTCCCGGTGACGGGTGTTTCGTCGCGTCCGGACCCTGGAGGGCCACGCGCCGTTCGTGGCCGTGGTGGTCGTGGAGGGCACCGCGCCGTCGTTGCCGTCCTGATCAGCGCGCGGCGCCCTCCCAAAGCACCCCGCCACGCGTGTGCCAGACGCCGGCGCACGGCGCTGGGGCTCGGCGCAAGGCTGCTATCCCAGCAACCGCTGCGCGAGCACGCTCCAGACCGCGTAGGCCAGCCGACGCCGGTCGTGGCGGGCGATCGCGCGTGCCGTCCACAGATCGCCGCACACGACGTCGCAGGCCGCTGGCAGGCTGCCGACGCCGAGCGGGTGCTTGTGCTCGGCGGCGTAGCGCTCGAGCACCTCGGCCGAGGGCCGGCCCGTGTTGAAGAGCACCACGTCCACCCGACGGCCGATCGCCTCGCTGATGCGCTGCACGGCGTCGGCGGCGGTGAAGCCGGCCATGCCGCGACCCTCGGTGAGGAGGTTCGTCACGAGGATCACCGGGCCACTCACCTGCGCGAGTACCTCTCGCATCCCGCCGGTCAGCAGGATGGGCATCAGGCTCGTGTAGAAGCTCCCGGGCCCGATCAGAACCGCGTCGAAGTCGCGGATGGCGGCCGCGGTCCCGGTGTGGATCGTCGCGTGCGGCTCGAGCCAGATACGCTCCACCCAGTGACCGCTCGCCTGTGCGGCATCAACCTCCACCTCGCCCCGCGAGACGTGGCCGTCGGCGTACTCGGCGCACAGCGTGGCGCGCTCGACGCTGACCGGCCAGACGCGGCCCTTGCAGCCGAGCAGGGTGCGCAGCCCGTCCACCGCGGCGAGGAAGTCGCCGCTGTACTGCTCCATCATGGACAACAGGAGGTTGCCGCCGGTGTGCCCGGACAGCCGGCCGTTCTCGAGTGTGGCCAGACGGGTGAGGAGCACGCGCCGGGCCTCGGCCTCGTTGCGCGCCAGGGCGAGGGCGCACTTGAGCACGTCCCCGGGAGGCAGCACACCCAGCTCGTCGCGCAGCACGCCCGAACTGCCGCCGCTGTCGAACATCGTCACGAC
>Ga0079037_100001408_pt1 | contig 12489 bp, 8 predicted proteins | sample Mud3Dept4metaG_FD_71479 | JGI IMG/M metagenome (GOLD analysis project Ga0079037, IMG submission 71479) | Freshwater wetland microbial communities from Ohio, USA, analyzing the effect of biotic and abiotic controls - Mud 3 Core 4 Depth 4 metaG | ecosystem: Environmental > Aquatic > Freshwater >... | reverse complement strand
CCGCCCATTCGACTGCGGCGTAGGCGCCGTTGACCGTGCCCTCCAGGCAATACACCGCGCTGGCAGGCTCGTCGGTGCGGGCGTAGACGACGCTGCGGAGCAGTCCACGCGGCCCACCGCCGGCGCTCTCGCGCAGCACGCGCTGGACGAACGCGCCTGTGCCCGCGTTGACGAAGGCGGTCGTTGCCGCAGGGGTACCGAAGGCGAAGATCGCTGCGGACTGGTCGCCGCTGCTCGCGCGCAGAGGTATGCGCCGCCCCGTGTCGAGTTGCAGTGTCCCGAAGTCGTGGCCGGTGCCGACGCAACGCGGCAACGCATCACGAGGGATCTCGAAAGCTTCGAGCAACGGCTGCGACCAGTCGAGGATTGCGGGGTCGTACAGCAGCGTGCGCGAGGCATTGGCCGGGTCAACCAGCAGCGGCCGCTCCTCGCACAACCGGTGCAGCAGGAACGCTGCGAGCGGGCCCATGGCGAGTCGTTCGTCGCGCAAGGCGAGGCGCACCTCGGGCAACTCCTCGAGGCACCAGCGCAGCTTGCTGGCGCCGTAGTGCGGCGACAACGGCAGCCCCGTCAGTTCCCTCACCCAGCCGGCGCGAGCGCCGAGACGGGCCTCGAGCCAGGCCGCGTTGCGGCGGTCCTGCCAGGAAATTGCCGGGCCGAGCGCGGAGCCGTCATTGCGGTCCCAGCAGCAGATCGTCGAACGCTGGGTCGCGAGCCCGGCCGCGACGATGGTGCGGTCGCCCACGAGCGGCGAGTCGCACGCATCGCGCGCGGCAGTGACCAGCGATTGCACGAGGACTTCCGCGTCGTGTTCGACGCGGACAGCGTCAGGGCGGTTCGTTGCAATCGGCGCGTGCGCGCTCGCAACCTCGCGGCCCATCGAGTCGAAGATCACAGCGCGGCTCGAAGTTCCACCCTGGTCCAGCGCGAGGTACAGCGCGCGCGATTCGCCGGCGGGAAGCAACTCGCGGCGGATGGCGCTCAGTTCGCCCGCGAGCCAGGCGAGGTCGCCGGCGTCACCGTTCACCACTTGCGGCGCGCTTCCGTATAGGCGTGCAGCATGCCGCGCACGGTCATCGTCTCGACGAAGTGCGCGCCCAGCTCCTGGCAGTGCCGCGCGGTCTTGATGTCGCGCACCTCGTAGACTGCCCAGTGCCATGGGCCTGGCCACAGTTGCGTCGTGGATTCGGGAACGCGCTCGAGATTGCAGAACATGAACTCGGGCTTGAGCGCCTCGGCTTCCTGCAGGCTGGCATCGTCGTACTGGTCGAGCACCCAGCCGATGCGCGCGCCGGTCATCATCCTCAGGATCTTGATGCTCGGCAGGTCGAACGAGATCAGCACGCAGCGGTCGAGCACTGGGCGGAGCACCTCGCTGATCCGGCGCAGGACGGTTTCGCGCCCGAACCGGCGGATGCTCGAGCGCTTCACCTCGACGAACGCCGTGACGCCATTCCAGCGCGCGATTGTCTCGACCACCTGCGCCAGCGATGACGGGTAGGTGAAAGCGTGCTGGCGTCCCAGGCGCTTGATCTCCCCCACCGGCAACTCGGCGAACTGCGACCACGGCAGGTCGTGGACGCTTTCGGCGCGGTCCGCGACACGCTGGAGGTCCGCGTCGTGGAACATGACGGGCACCTTGTCCTGGGTCAGCTGCACGTCGAACTCGACGTAGCGCAATCCGAGTTCCACGGCCGACTCGAGCGCCTGGAGCGTGTTTTCCGGATACTCGCCCGCGTTGCCGCGGTGAGCGATCAGCTCCGGCAAGCTGTCTTTGCTTGTCATGTTCATGCCACGCCGGCGTAAAGGCCGGCCCGGCGCGAATCTTACTTAATCCTGCGCGAACTTCATCCGCGACTTTGGCGCACCGCCGCGAGGCGGTGTGACGCGGATCACACCTGGACCGTTCCGGTCGCCTGGATGACGTACTGCGTCACCGTGTGACACGAAAGCCCCTTCTTTCTGGTTGTAAATCGTGGCATTCACGATGGCATGCAAGTTGCTTCGCAAGTGGCGTTCACCCATTTCGAGAACCGATGACCGACACGACCATCACAGCCCAGGAAGTGCTTGCCCTGCTGTTTCCGGAACGGGCCAGCGGCGGAAATCCGTCTGAACTGGTCACCGCGATGGTGCGCGATCCACACGAAGGCCTGGTCCTGCAGACGGTCATCCCCAGCCGCCATCTACTGAGCCGTGCCCGTGTCGCGGGCCGCGCCAACGACGGCACGCCGATCATCGATCCCCACACCCGCGAAATCATCGGCTACGAACTCGCGCCGCTCGCGGTGGCCTGAGGCCACGCGCAGCCCGGCAATCGCCGCGCCGCTGTGCGTTAATATCCCCGTACAAGAAACGGACGGCGTACGCCGTCCATCGGGGTTGCGATGCGTCGGACGCTCAAGCTGGCGACGGCTCTACTCGTCTCGTGCCTTTGCGCCGGAGTGTTCCCGGCACTGACGCGTCCCGCGGCAGCCCAACCCGTCGCAGAGCAAGACCTGCCGGCGGAGCTGCGCGACTGGCAGGCCTGGGCAATGGATGGCAGCGAGTTCCTGCGCTGCCCTTACGTGAGCGGACTCGACGCGCAACAACCCGCTGCACGCGTCTGCCATTGGATCGCGTCGCTCGAGGTCGAGGCCCGCGAGCAGGGCGCTTCATTCCGGGAAGTCGTGCGCGTCTACGCGCCAGCATGGGTCGCGCTTCCAGGGGACCTGGAGCGGTGGCCGCAGAATGTCCGCGCGGATGGCTCCGCCATCGCCGTGATCGACCGGAACGGACGGCCCTCGGTTCGCCTCGACCGCGCAGGCGAGTTCACGCTGGCAGGGGAGCTGCCGTGGGGGCGCATGCCAGATGCGCTGCCCGTGCCGTCGCAGGCAGGCATCGTCACCTTGACCGTTGCGGGCCAGCGCGTCCGCGATGCCGAACTCGCAGGCAGCGCATTGCGGCTGGGCGCATCGGCGCCCCGCGTAACGCAGGCCAATGCGCTCGAGCTTCGCATTCATCGCAAGCTGCGCGACGAAATCCCGGGCTTCCTCATTACGCGCCTGACGTTGCAGGTCGCCGGGGAAGCGCGCGAGGAATTCCTTGGGCCACTGTTGCCCGCTGGTTTCGTGCCGATGCACATCCAGACCGCGTTGCCTGCACGGCTGGAAGGCGACGGTCGGCTGCGCGTGCAGGTGCGTCCCGGCACCTGGACGCTGGAGCTTCTCGCGCGCGCTCCGGGCGCGCTGGAGAAGATCGCAGTGCCCGCGGTGAAGAGCGCCGCCGGCACTGTGGAAGAGGTGTGGAGCTTTGAAGGCACGGATCGGCTGCGCGTGGCGTCGGTCGAGGGCGTTCCTGCGGTCGATCCCGCGCAATCGAACGTGCCGCCGGAATGGCAGGCGCTGCCGGCTTTTCGCGCGGTTGCCGGCGCGACCGTCAACGTGATCGAGCGCAGCCGCGGTTTCGGCGGCCAGGACCTCAACCGTCTGTCCGTCCAGCGCGACCTCTGGCGCGATTTCGATCGCAAAGGCTTCACGTTCCGCGACCGCGTCTCCGGCCAGATGCGCCAGGCATGGCGACTCGACATGCTCGCGCCGTTCGATCTGCAGGGCGCGCGCACGGGCGAGCAGCCGCTGCTCGTCACGAAGGCGGGGGCGAAGGGCGGGGCGGGCATCGAGTGGCGCTCGCCCCAGGTCGGATTGGAAGCCGTGGGTCGCATCGAGCAGTCGTCAGGGGAGATACCGGCCTCGGGCTGGGACGCGCGCCTGGCGCAGCTCAGCGTGACGCTGCACCTGCCGCCTGGTCAGCGGCTGCTTGCGGCCTTCGGTGCGGACGACGCACCGACCGCATGGCTCAACCGCTGGCGGCTGCTCGACATCTTCATCGTCCTGCTGGTGGTCGCAGCCGCATTCCGGGTGGCGGGCGTCGCCGCAGCCGTGCTCGCCGCGGCAGCGCTGTTGCTCGCGCATCACGAGCAGCGTGCCGTCACCTGGCTGATGCTCAACCTGTTGATCGCCATCGCCGTTGCGCGAGCCATACCCGAAGGGCGGTTCAGGGCCTGGGCGCACGGCTGGCGCAATGTCGCGTTCGCCATCGTGCTCGTCGCGCTGGTTCCGTTCACGTTGTACCAGGCGCGGCTCGCCTTTTTCCCGCAGCTCCAGCAGGAGTCGATGATTCAGTGGGAGGGAAGCGTCCCCGCGCGCGAGGCGGCGCCAGCCGCGGGGCAGATGCCTCCGCCTGAAATGCAGTACGAAGGGGCCGCCGTGGCCGCAGACGCCGTGCAGTCGGCGCCCGAAGCTGCAGTCGCGCGGGAAAAGGCCGTCGCTGTGCAAGCGCCCCAGCCGACGAAGGTTGCGCGCGAGCAGCGAGCGCCTGCCGAACTCCGCTACGCGCCAGGCACCGTGCTGCAGAGCGGTCCGGGCGTCCCCGAGTGGTCGTATGGCCGGCACCCACTCCGATGGGACGGGCCTGTGGATCCGCAGCAGACCTTGCGGCCGGTCGTCATCGGCCCGCTCGTCGTGAGCCTGTGGCGGTTGGCTGCGTGCGTGCTGCTGGCCGTCCTGTTCGTCGTGCTCGCGCGCGAATCGTACGGCCGGCCGAGCTTGCCGCTGCTCGACCGCTGGCTGCCGCGCGCGGCGCCCGGTGCAGTGGCTGTCGCCCTGTTGCTTGCCGCGCTCGGCGCAGTCGCACCCGCGCCCGCGCAGGCCCAGATGCCTTCGGCGGAGGTTCTCGAGCAGCTGCGGCAACGGTTGTCACGGCCGCCGGAGTGCGCGCCTTCGTGCATTTCAGTCTCCACGGCGAGCCTGCGTGTCGTCGATGAATCAACGCTCGAGGTGAGCCTCGAGGCGCATGCGCAGACCCGCGCGGTTCTCGTGCTGCCGAGTGCGGCGCGCCAGTGGCACATCGAATCGGCCCGCATCGATGGCGCTGCGGCGACGGCGTTCGGCCGCGACGAGTCCGGCCGGCCCATCATCGCGCTGGAGGCGGGCGTGCGTGAGGTCACGCTGCGCGGCACGCTCGACTCCGCCGAATCAGTGCGCCTCACGTTCCCGCAACGCCCTGCTCGCGTCACCGTCGACGCCCCGCAATGGTCCGTCGCAGGAGTCGACGAAGGTCGCCTGCTGGCCGATTCGGTGACGCTCACTCGCCGTGCCGCGCCAGCCGCGCCGGACGCCGCGGGACAGGAATCCGCAAAGCCACGCAGCGGCGATGAATTTCCACCGTTCGTGCGCGTGCATCGCAGGATCACGCTCGGCCTCGATGGCTGGACGCTGGACACGTTCGTCGAGAGGCTCGCGCCCGCGCAGGGCGCGTTCACGCTCGAACTGCCGCTGCTGCCGGGAGAGTCCGTGCTGTCCGCAGGCTTGCCGGTGCGTGAAGGACGCATCACGGTATCGATGCCCGCTGACGTTGGGGACCTGCGCTGGGAGTCGACGCTCGCGACGGCGCCAAGGCTCGAGTTGCAGGCCCCGGAGCGGGCACCGTGGGTCGAAGTGTGGCAAGTGGAGCCGGCTGCACTGTGGCGCGTGGCATTTGCCGGCACGCCGGAAGTCTTCCCGTCGCCCGACGGCGGCGAGCCGGCCCTGCACCTGTTCCAGCCGCGCCCGGGCGAAAAACTGAGCCTGTCGATCACGCGACCCGAGGCCATCGCCGGCGACAGCGTTGCGTTCGAGCACGTCACACAGGACATCGACGTCGGCCACCGCTCGACCGACATGTCGCTGAGCATCCGCTATCGCAGCACGCAGGGCGGACGCCATGAGGTGCAGCTGCCGGAGGGTGCGCGACTGCAGTCGGTCGCGATGGATGGACAGCCGCTGGCGTTGCACGCCGAACAGGGAAAGCTCGTGTTGCCGCTGCAACCCGGCGTGCACCAGGTCGTCATCGCACTGCAGTCCGACATCGGTGCAGCCCTGGTGACGAGGCCGCAACCGGTGTCGCTCGGTGCGCCCGCCAGCAACGTGGCGACGCTCATCACCGTGCCCGAGACGCGCTGGATTCTCTTCACGGGCGGCGGCGGAGTCGGTCCTGCCGTGCTCTACTGGGCAGAGCTCGTGGTGTTCGTCGTGCTGGCGGTCCTGCTCGGCCGCATTGCAGCCAGCCCGCTCTCGACGGGCGAATGGCTGCTGGTCGGGCTAGGGCTCAGCACGTTCTCCTGGTCGGTGCTGCTGCTCTTCGCCCTGTGGGCATTCGCGATGCAATGGCGTCGGCGCTGGAATGGCAACGTCGAGCCGTGGATCTTCAACGCCGTGCAGGTCGGGCTTGCGTTCCTGACCGTCGTCGCGCTCGGCAGCCTCGTCTCGGCGATCCCGAACGGCCTGCTGGGCACGCCCGACATGCGCATTGACGGGGCCGGCAGCGTGGGCCAGCAGCTGATGTGGTTCCACGACCGCTCGGCTGACTTGCTGCCGCAACCAGCGGTGACCACCGTGTCGATCTGGTTCTACAAGGCGGCGATGCTCGCGTGGGCGTTGTGGCTCAGCTTCGCGCTGGTCCGCTGGGTGCGTGGTGCCTGGGAGGCATATTCGAGCGGCAGGCTGTGGTTTTCGTCCTCGCCTCCGGGCGGCGCGGGACCAAGTGGCGACGTGAAGGCTCCCAGGCAATGAGTCGACCGAGCTCGCGGATTCGCTTCGGCTGGATCCGCGGCACGATGCGGCGCCTGCGGGCACGCCAGGGTGACGACGGCTTGCCGATACTGATCCGGCGTGCGGCCGCGCCGCCGGAATTCACCCTGCTGCTGCGTGCCCTGCTCGTGCTGCTGCTCGTGGCCGCCGTGTTCATCGTGTTCCTGATCGACCGCGAAGGCCTTCGCGACAACATCGACGGGAACGTGTCGGTCACCGACATCCTGTATTTCACGATGATCACGATCACCACCGTGGGTTACGGTGACATCGTGCCCGTCTCCGACCAGGCGCGGCTGATCGATGCCTTTTTCGTCACGCCGGTCCGGATCTTCGTCTGGCTGATTTTCCTGGGCACGGCCTACCAGCTGGTCCTGCAGCGACTCATCGAGGAATGGCGCATGTTGCGTTTGCAGCAAGAACTACGGGACCACGTGATCCTGTGCGGCTACGGTCACAGCGGATCGATTGCGGCGTCCGAACTGATCATGCGCGGCTGGGAGCCCGAGCAGATCCTCGTCATCGACTCGAACCGCGAGGAAGTGACGCGCGCGGCCGAGCGGGGCCTCATCTGCCTGCACGGCGACGCATCAAGCGAGGAAATCCTGCGCATCGCCGGCGTGCAGCGTGCGAAATCGGTGATCGTCAGCGTCGGCCGCGACGATACGACGGTGCTGATCGTGCTGACGTTGCGGTCGCTCGCGCGCAAGCTGCGCATCATCGCGAGCGTGCGCGAGCCGGAGAACATCAAGCTCGTGCGCGCGGGCGGCGCCGACGAGATTGTCTCGCCGCCGCGTTTCGGCGGCTTCCTGATGGCGGATGCGGTGGCTGCGCACCGGACGGTGGAGTTCGTGTCCGAGCTGCTGTCGTATCGCGGCACGTACCAGCTGGTGGAGCGGGAGCCCAAGCCGCCGGAAGTCGGCAAGCTCGCGCGCGAAGTGGAGGACACCGTGGTCGTGGAGATCCTGCGTGGCGACCGGCGGCTGTTCTGCTGGAGCGACAGGACGCTCATGATCGAGCCCGGCGACCGGCTGCTGGCAATCGACGCCCACGGCAAGCCGAGTTCCTGAAAAAGAAAAGCCCCGCTTGCGCGGGGCCGGGGTCACTCATCGGACGCTGCTTCTTGTTCTTGGGGTTGTTCTATTTGTACGCGTCCAGGATCCAAGCATTGTTATTGCTCGCTCCCTGTTGTTCTCGTTCTGCCTCTCTCGATCGATCCCCTGGCGGACAGTCTCTTCCAGAGCTGGCTTGCCCGTCCTTCGCCCGGCGGCGGTTGTTAGCACTTCTGGGCCAATGAAGGACGTATCACTCCAAGCAAGGCCCGTGCCAGACGGACGCATGGACGAGTAAAGACAGGATAATCAATAACTTGCAATGCATGCTTTCCGGCGCGTCGACGCGGGGCTGACGCGGGAGCCCGAATTCGTAAAGAATGCCGACAAGCGAATGCGTGGTTTCCTGCGCACAGAGGGTATGTCAGTGATGCGTCGATTCATCCACCTCCGCAGTCGTCGCCGGCAACTTGGCCAGGCCACGGCGGGACTCCTCGGGCTCGGCGTCGCTCTCGCGGTCGGGCTCGTGCTGGCGGCCTGGGTCGTCGGTTCGAGCCTCGAGCGCATCAAGCTGGCGGGCGACAAGATTACCGTGAAGGGCTACGCGGAGGAGAAGGTCGTCTCGGATGCCGGCACATGGCGCGCGATCGTGAGCGTGCGCGCTCCCGACCTGCCGACGGCTTACGGCAAGCTCGAGGCCGATTCCGCCAGAGTCGCGAAGTTCGTCGAGTCGCTGACGGGTGCAGGCGCGGCGAAGCTCAACGCCGGCTCGGTCAACACGCAGACGCTGTTCGAGTTCGGCCCCAACGGCGTGCAGACGGGACGCATCCTGGGCTACGAACTCACGCGGTCGTTCGAATATTCGTCGGGTGACGTCGCCATGATCGGTCGCGTCGCCTCGGAGTCGTCGGGCTTGATCCGCGAGGGCGTCGCCATCAACGGCATGCCGCCGCAGTATTTCTTCAGCGACCTGAACTCGGTGAAGGTGCGGTTGATCGGCGCGGCGACCAAGGATTCGCTGCTGCGCGCGGAGCAGTTCGCGGCCAACAGCGGCGTCACGGTCGGGCCGCTGCGATCGGCGTCGCAGGGCGTGTTCCAGATCACGTCGCCGAACTCGACTGAAACGGCGGACTACGGCAGCTACGACACGAGCACTGTCGAGAAGCTGGTCAAGGCGGTCGTGACGGTCGAATACGCCGTGTCGCGGAAGTAGCGCGCGCTACGGCGCGGCGGTCGCATCGCGGCGGATGAACGCAGTGTGCAGGCGCGCGATCCGGTAATTCCCCTGGATCGCGAGAAAGCCGCAACGCGATCCAGGAGAACAACCGGATCGCACGCTACGACCACAGCGCCTGAGCTCGTTCTCGGCGCGCCGAGAACATCGCACGGCGCAAGCAGGCTGCAACGACTCGGAACGCCGCATCGCGCGGCGCCCGGGCACCCGAACCGTCCAGAGATCGCTGCGCTTGCGGTGCGACCGGCGGTGGTCAGAACGCGTTAATGCCCGTCAGCTCGCGGCCGATCGTCAGCTGATGGATCGTCTCGGTGCCTTCGTACGTGATCACGCTTTCGAGGTTGAGCGCGTGGCGGATCGGCACGTACTCGGCGCTGATCCCGGCTCCGCCCAGGATGTCGCGCGCTTCGCGGGCCACTTCGAGCGCGGCGCGGCAGTTGTTCCACTTCGCGAGCGACACGTGCGACGGCGACATCTGCCCGGCGTCCTTGAGGCGGCCGAGCTGCAGCGACAGCAGCTGCGAGGTCGTGATCTTGCGCGACATCTCGGCGAGACGGATCTGGATCGCCTGCGTTGCCGCGAGCGGCCGGCCGAACAGCACGCGGGTCCTGGAGTACTCGAGCGCCTCGCGCAGGCACGCCTGCGCCGCGCCGATCACGCCCCACGTGATGCCGTAGCGTGCCTGCGTCAGGCACGAGAGCGGCGCCTTGATGCCGCAGACGCTGCCCGGCAGCATCGCCGAGGCGGGCACCACGACGTCCTCGAGGAAAATCGCGCCGGTGATCGACGCCCGCAGCGAGAACTTCTTCTCGATCTCCGGTGCGGCGAGGCCCCTGGTGCCCTTGTCGACGAGGAAGCCGCGAATGCCTTCCTCGGTCTTCGCCCAGATCACGAACACGTCGGCGATCGGCGAGTTCGTGATCCACATCTTCGCGCCGTTGATGACCCAGTCGTCGCCGCGGCGCTTCGCATGCGTCTTCATGTTGGCCGGGTCGGAGCCGCCGTGCGGCTCGGTCAGGCCGAACGCGCCGATGACCTCGCCCTTCGCCATGCGCGGCAGGTAGTGCTGCTTCTGCTCGTCGCTGCCGTACGTGTAGATGGGATACATGCACAGCGACGACTGCACGGAGACGAAACTGCGGAGCCCGGAATCGCCGCGCTCGAGTTCCTGGCAGATCAGGCCGTAGCTCACCGCGTTCATGCCGGCGCAGCCGTAACCTTCGATCGAGCTGCCGAACAGGCCGAGGCCCGCGAGCTCGCTGACCAGCTCGTGCGGGAACGTGTGGTCTTCGAAATGCGAACGGATGACCGGCAGCACGGCGTCGTCCACGAAGCGGGCGACGGAGTCCTGCACCATGCGTTCGTCGTCCGACAGCGCGGAGCGAACGTCGTACAGGTCGAGGGGGTTCAGGGCATTGGCGGGCACGATGACTCCCGGTCCGGGGTTCTTGTTGAAGGCGCGATTCTACTGGTTGAGCGGTGCCGCGTCCGACGTGGGAGCGCTGCCGTCACCGTTGTCCGCCAGGTGGGCGACGCCGGGTGACGCCATCAGCAAGGCGGGGCCCCACGAACTTCTGTTCGAACCGTAGAATCTGCAGACGCAATCGAGCCGCAACAGCGTCCGTGAATGCCGGGGCGGTCGAAGTGTTATCAAGCGTGCTTTGACAAAGCGGCCCGATCGTCAACCGTTATCTTCGGGCGGCGTTAAATCCAGGTTATTGGAGCAGGAGTGAGCCAATGATTCGAGCCAACACGAAAGGGATCGTCGCACTGGCGGCCGCGGCTGCCGTGGCACTGAGCGGGTGTGCCGGCATGCAGGACGTCGCGACGAGTCCCGACAAGGAAAAGACCCGCAAGGGTGCGGGGTATGGGGCAGCAGCGGGTGCGGTGGTCGGCCTCCTGACGGCCGGTAACAACCCCTTCAAGTCGGCCATGATCGGTGCGGCCGCAGGCGCGCTCGCCGGTGGCGCTGTTGGCTACTACATGGACAAGCAGGAGGCCAAGCTGCGCGAGCAGATGGCGGGCACCGGCGTGGACGTCGTGCGCAACGGCGACAACATTACGCTCGACGTCCCGGGCGGCGTGACGTTCGCGTTCGACAGCGCCAATCTCAATTCGCAGTTCTACCCGGTGCTCGACAAGGTCGCCGCGACGCTCGCCGAGTACGACAAGACGGTGATCGAGGTGGCTGGCCACACGGACAGTGTCGGCAGCGATGCTTACAACCAGCAGCTGTCCGAGCGCCGCGCGAACAGCGTCGCGGCGTATCTCTCGAGCCACGGGGTGGATCGCGCGCGCATGGTCACGATCGGTGCCGGCGAAACGCACCCGGTCGCGACGAACGACACCGACGAAGGACGCGCGCAGAACCGGCGTGTCGAGATCACGATCGTCCCGGTCTCACAGGAGAACGTGGACAAGGCGAAGCAGGGATAAGGAAAAAAGGGGTTAGGGGGTAGGGGATAGGGGTTAGTCGGAACAAGAGCGCGCAACGCGCGCCTTCTGACTATCCCCTAACCCCTAACCCCTATCCCCTTGACTGATCCCTTCGGGATCAGTCGGCTACCACCATCTTCTTCAGCTTCTTGATGGCGTTCGCCTCGATCTGGCGAATGCGCTCCGCCGACACGCCGTAGCGATCGGCGAGGTCGTGCAGCGTGGCCTTCGGCTCGTCCACCCAGCGCGCGCGCAGGATCGCCTGGCTGCGCTCGTCGAGCTGCGTCATGGCGAAAGCGACACGGTCGCTGACGTCGTCATCCCAATCGGCACGTTCCACGGCCACCGCGGGGTCTGCATCCGGCGCCGGCAGGTAAGCGGCCGGAGAGTACGACGTCGAATCTTCTTCATCCGCGTCCGGGGCCGGGTCGTACGAGACGTCGCGGGACGACAGGCGCCGCTCCATCTCGGTCACGTCGTGCTCGCTGACGCCGAGGTCGCGCGCCACCGCAGCGGTCTCTTCGGCAGACAGCCAACCGAGGTTGCGCTTGTACTTGCGCAGGTTGAAGAACAGCTTGCGCTGCGCCTTGGTCGTGGCGACCTTCACGAGGCGCCAGTTGCGCAGGACGTATTCGTGGATCTCCGCGCGGATCCAGTGCACCGCGAACGACACGAGGCGCACGCCGACCGCCGGGTCGAACCGCTTCACGGCCTTCATCAGGCCGACATTGCCTTCCTGCACCAGGTCGCCCATCGGCAGGCCATAACCTGCGTAGCCGCGTGCGATGTGCAGCACGAAGCGCAGGTGCGACAGGATCAGCTGGCGCGCAGCCTCCAGGTCGCCGTCGCGGTGGAACCGCGTGGCAAGTTCGAGCTCATCCTCGCGGCTCAGCACCGGGATGCGGCTGACGGTGTCGACATAGGCGTCGAAACTGCCGAGCGGACCGGCCAGGGCGAGTTCAGCGGGGCTGCGGGGGACGAGTGCGTTAGCCACGTTCATCGGGTCGAGCGTACCTCTCGGAGAAACTACCGCGCTGCCAATATTAGCAGTCGCAAGGTTGGAGTGCTAAGCCCGGTCAGAGTTCCGTGGCACGGTTCAAAGTCAGGATTAAAACTAATAAAAACAACAGGTTATTCCCATCATCCGAGCCTGACGATTATT
>Ga0079037_100001407_pt1 | contig 12494 bp, 11 predicted proteins | sample Mud3Dept4metaG_FD_71479 | JGI IMG/M metagenome (GOLD analysis project Ga0079037, IMG submission 71479) | Freshwater wetland microbial communities from Ohio, USA, analyzing the effect of biotic and abiotic controls - Mud 3 Core 4 Depth 4 metaG | ecosystem: Environmental > Aquatic > Freshwater >... | reverse complement strand
ACCTTCACCGAGGTCCCGCCCGACCTCGTCGACCTGGAGGTCCGCGTGGTGGCCGTGGCGGAGCCCGGCGGCCAGCGCGGCTGAGCGGTGGAGATGCGAGGCGCACGCGCCGAGGCGGAGGACCTGGCGCGCCGCCTGGCGGCGCTCGAGGAAGGGGCGGTGCGGGCCCGGGCCGCAGGCCGGGCCCTCGCCGCCCTGGACCCGGACCGGGCGGCGCAGGTCGTCGCCGCCCTGCTCGCGAGCCCGCAGACGGCGCTTTCCCGGGCCGCCTCCGCCGCGGTGGGGCGCGCGCTTCTCGAGCCGGAGTGCGCGCTCGGCTACGAGCAGCTGGCGGCCATCTACGCCGCCGCCAGCGCGCGAGGGCTCGAGGAGGTGGCGGGCCTCCTGCTGGCGCCGCCTGCCCGGCGCGCCTTCGAGGAGCCCTTCGACCGGCCCGACCCGCGGCTCGCCCATCTCACGCTCGGGCACAAGAAGTCTCTGGCGCGGCTCCACGCCGATCCGGACCTGCTGGCGCGCCTGGCCGCGGAGGGGGAGCCGGTGGTGGTGCGGGAGCTCCTGCGCAACCCCCGGCTGACCGAGGCCTTCGCGGTGCGCCTGGCGGCGCGGCGCCCCTGCCGGCCGCAGACGCTGCGCTGCCTCTTCGAGGATCGCCGCTGGCGCACCCGCCCGGCGGTGCTGCTGGCCCTGGTGCGCAACCCGTACCTGGAATCGGAGCTGGCCCTCAAGGCGCTCCCGGCCCTGCCGTCGGCGGAGCTTCCCTCCATCGCCTCGGACGGGTCGCTCCATCCCCTGGTGCGGGCGATGGCGGGCCGGCTGCGGTCGGTGCGGAACGGGGCGCCGCGCGGAGAGGCGGCGCGTTAGGCCTTCTTCGCCTCGGCTCCGGCGTGGGACGGGGCGCCGCCCTGCGGGGCTCCGCCGCCGAGCTGCTGCGGGTCGGTCTTCTCCGGGGTGACGTCGATCGAGTCGTCCTCGCGCGCCGACTTGCGGAAGTTCCGGATGCCCTTCCCCAGGGCGTCGCCGAGCTGCGGGATCTTGTTCGCCCCGAACACCAGGAGGACCACCACCAGCACGATCAGGATTTCGCCGAAGCCCATACGCATGCAAGGTAGCATAATCGCTGGGTCCGTGAGGTGCCAACGGCAAACATGACGGGGTCGCCCCAGGTTCCCGCGGCGGCCGGACGGCCCCTGGTGCTCGGGCACCGGGGCGCCAGCGCCGATGCGCCCGAGAACACCCTGGCGGCCTTCGGCCTGGCGCTGGAGCAGGGCGCGGACGGCTTCGAGCTCGACGTCTGGCGCTGCGGGAGCGGGGAGGTGGTCGTCTTCCACGACGTGGACGCGCGGCGCGTCGCCGGCTCGGCGCTCCGCATCCCGCGGGCGAGCCTGGCGGAGCTGCGGCGGCTCGACGTCGGCGCCTGGCGCGGCGAGCGGTTCCGGGGCGAGCGCATCCCGCTGCTCTCCGAGGTGCTGGCGGCCTTCCCGGCGGCGGTGGTGAACGTGGAGATGAAGGCCGCGCGGCTCGGCGACCCGCGCCTCGCCGTCGCCGTGGCCCGGGTCCTGCGCTCGCAGGGCGCGGCCAGCCGGGTGGTGGTCTCCTCCTTCGACCACCTGCTGCTGGCCGCCTTTCGCCTGGCGGCGCCCGGCGTCCCCCTGGGCCTGCTCTTCGAGGGCGGACCGGCCTGGGAGGCGAGGGCGGCCCTGGCCGAGCGGCTGCTCAGGCCGGCCGCCCTTCACCCGCAGCTGGGCCTGGTGACGCCCGAGCGCGCCCGGGCCTGGCGGGCGCGGGGCCGGGCCCTCCACGTCTGGACCGTGGACGATCCCGCCGACGCCGAACGGCTCTGCGCCCTCGGTGCCAACGCCGTGATCACCAACGGGCCGCGCCTGGTGCGGGAGGCGGTGCGGCGCGCCACCGGGCGCTGACGGCGGAGACCTCCGTCAGCGGCGCCCGGGGCTAGAACGCGAAGCCGACGTTCCCGGCGAAGGACCAGGAGGCCGGGACCGTGTAGGTGGGATAGCCGGTCGCGCCCATCTCGCTCGGGCTCGACCCGGTCACGGTTCGGCCCGGGAACCAGGTGCACTCGGCGGCGAGCACCACCACCGCGATCCCTCCCCGCAGGCCCAGCGTGTAGCGCCAGAAGTGGTTGGTGCCGAGCGACATGCCGGGGAAGGCGGCCACCGTGGCGTAGGCGTCCTGGGGCGGCGCGGAGGTCGGGGTGGGGTCCCCGAAGTTGATGGGGGCGCTCGACCCGGACACCCAGCTGAGCCGGACCGCGCCGTAGGGGGTGAGCTCCATCACCCCGCCGACGCCGAAGCGCTTGCCGAGGATGAGGTCCCCCTCGTAGACGGCGAGGTTCCACTGGGAAGCGCCGAAGAGGAAGGTGGCGGCGCCGCGCACGGCGAGGTCCGGCAGGTAGCGGATCCCCTCGGTGAGCGCCCACTTCAGCTCGAACTGGGCCGCCACCATGGTGCTCTGGACGACGTAGAGGAGGCGCCCGCCGATCTCGAAGCTCCAGGGCAGGCCCTTTCGCACGTGCAGCGCCGGCAAGAGCAGCGAGCTCGGCGGGGGACCGCTGGTCGGCCAGGGGTTCGCCACGTAGGGCGGGGGCGGCGCGCCGACGTCGCCCGCGCCGACCGGCGCGTACCCGAAGTCGAGCCCGATCTCGAGCCCGGCGAGACCGGTGGTGTGGGCCGGCTCGAGCAGCAGGGAGGTGAGCGCCAGCCCCATCTGCGCGGAGAGGATGGCGAAGCGCTGCCGGGCGTCGGCCGCCTGCTGCTGCGCGTCGGCCGGCGCCAGCCCGAACGGGGGCTGCTGCCACACCGCCGGGCTGGGCGATCCGAGCAGGACGAGGGAGACGTCGTTGGGCTCTCCGAGCGCGGGGGCGGCGGGCAGGAGGGTGGCGGTGGCGACGAGGACCGCCAGCGAGCGGCGCATGCATCCTCCGGTCGGGTAAACCCGCGCCACCTTAGCCCCCGCTTCGAAAAGGTGTCAATCGGAGAGGCCCAGGCCGTTCCGGCCGGTGCGGCGCTCCGGGAGGGGCGCCAAAGGCCGCCCGGAGCAGGTAGACTCGGGGAACCCTCGCGCCGCAGGAGACCGCCATGCGCCTCGCCACCGTCGCCCTCGCATTGCTCGCCGTCGCCCCCTTCCTCGAGGGGTGTCGTTGCCCGGTGGTGGAGTCCGGGCACCGCGGCATCGTCTTCAAGACCCTCGGCGGCGGCACCAGCCGCGAGGTGGTGGGAGAGGGCATGCACGTCATCCCGGCGTGGAACGGGATCATCTCCTACGACCTGCGGGTTCACGAGCTGAAGGAGCAGCTCTCGGTGCTCTCCAACAACGGCCTGAACGTACGGGTGGACGCCAGCGTGCGCTACCGCCCCAAGGGCGACGCCCTCTTCGAGCTGCAGACCCAGGTGGGCCCGCGTTACGCCGACACCCTCATCGCCCCCATCGTGCGGTCGGAGGCCCGCAAGGTCTTCGGCCGCTACAGCCCGGAGGAGATCTACTCGACCCGGCGCGAGGAGATCGAGCGTCAGATCTTCGACGAGGTGCAGAAGGCGCTCGGCGATCGGCCGGTGGTCGTCGAGGCGATCCTCATCCGCGACGTGGAGCTGCCAGAGGCCATCAAGAACGCCATCGCCGACAAGCTGGCCGAGGAGCAGGCCTCCCAGAAGATGCGCTTCACGCTGGACAAGGAGCGGCAGGAGGCGCAGCGCAAGCAGATCGAGGCCGAGGGCATCAACAAGTACCAGGCCATCGTGCGCCAGGGGCTGACGCCCGAGTACCTCTCCTACAAGGGCATCGAGGTCACCCAGAAGCTGGCCGAGAGCCAGAACGCCAAGATCGTCATCATCGGCAGCTCGAAGTCCGGCCTGCCGCTGGTGTTCCAGCCGGAGAAGTAGGCGGAGCCCGCGGCAGATGGGGCTGAGCCACCGAGTCCTGCCCGGCTGGCTGGAGCGGAACTGGCTCTTCCGCAAGCTCTTCCTGCTCCGGAAGCTCTTCCTCACCCGCCGGCGCTTCTCGCACCACGGGCAGTTCGCCGAGGACGTCTGCATCGCCCGCTTCTTCCCGAAGAAGATGAAGGGGTTCTTCGTCGACGTGGGCTGCTTTCACCCGGTGAAGTACAGCAACACCTGGGTCCTCTACCGCCGAGGCTGGAGGGGCATCAACGTCGACGCCGACTCCATCAAGGTCGAGGGCTTCCAGATGCTGCGGCCCGGCGACGTCAACGTCGCCAGCGCGGTGGGCCCGGTGCGCGGCGAGGTGGAGTTCTACCGGAGCGGCTTCTACTCGCTCACCAACACCCTCGACCCGACCTTCGCGGCGGAGTGGGGATGCGAGGCCAGGAGCACCGTGACGTGCCGGACGCTCACCGAGATCGTCGACGCCACGCGCTACCGGGGAAGGCGGATCGACCTGCTGAGCGTGGACACCGAGGGACACGACCTGCAGGTGCTGCAGTCGCTGGACTTCGACCGCTACCGGCCCGCCCTGATCGCGGTGGAGACCCACGCCCGGACGCTGGAGGAGCTGCACGCGACCCCGCTGTACGCGCACGTCGCGGCGCTGGGGTACTCGCTGGCGGGCTGGGCCGGCCTGACGTTGCTGTGGGTGGACCGGGCCCGGGTCCCGGCCGAGGGCCCGCCGGAGCTCAGCGCAGGGGCTTGACCGGCTCGATCTGGGCCCGCAGCTTCTCCGGATCGATGGCCGGCAGCAGGCAGCTGCCCCGCTCGCACACGTAGGCGGTGGCCCGGCCGCCGGCGGCCCGCTTCTCGCGGGCCACCACCGCCACCCTGCCCAGGGCCTCGAGCGCGGCGCCCTCGGGGGCGCCGGCCAGGGCCCGGTTGGGCAGGAAGCTCCGCCGCAGCACCTCCAGGAAGGCGGCCGGGGGCGGCTCGCCCTCCGGCCACACCAGCACCACCTCCCGCGGGGCGTCGGTCTGGAAGTCGAGGGCCAGGAGCATGTCGTGGAGCACCATGGGCCGCTCGGCCAGGGTGGCGGCGCAGGCGCGGAGGGCGCCCTCGGCCACCACTCGCCAGCGGTCGTCGCAGGTGAAGGCGTGCAGCCGCAGCGCGTTGAGGGCGGCCACCGACGCGCCCGAGGGCTCGGCGCCGTCGTGGGCCGGCTTCTCCCGCGCGATGAGGGCCTCGTGGTCGGAGGCGGTCTTGAACCAGCCGCCGCCCGCGCGGTCGGCGAAGAGGTCCTGGAGCGCGCCCGAGAGGCGCAGCGCCTCCTCCAGCCACCGCAGCTCGAAGGTCGCCTCGTACAGGTCGAGGAGCCCCTGGGCCACGAAGGCGTGGTCCTCGAGGAACCCCGGCACGGAGGTGCGCCCGTCCTTGGCGCTCCGCACGAGGCGTCCGCCCCGCACCAGCCGCTCCAGGAGGAATCCGGCGGCGCGCTCCGCGGCGGCGACGTAGCGGGGCTCGCCGAGGATCCGGCCGCCCACCGCCAGCCCGGAGATCATGAGGCCGTTCCAGGCGGCCAGGATCTTCTCGTCGCGCAGCGGCGGCTCCCGCCCCGCACGGGCCCGGTAGAGCGCCTCGCGCGCCGGGGCCAGGGCCCGCCACTCCTCCTCGTCGGGGCGCGGGACGTGGAGGACGTTGCCGCCCTCGAAGTTCCCGGCGGCGGTCACCCCGTGGAAGGCGATGAAGCGATCGGCCTCCGCCCCCAGCACCTCGCGGATCTCCCGCTCCGACCAGACGAAGAACCGCCCCTCCTCGCCCTCCGAGTCGGCGTCGGTGGCCGAGTAGAAGCCGCCCTCCGGGGAGGTCATCTCCCGCAGCACGTAATCGAGCGTCTGGCGCGTCACCCGGGCGAAGTCGGGGCGACCGGTCGCCTGGTGGGCCTCGGCGTAGGCGACCGCCAGCAGGGCGTTGTCGTAGAGCATCTTCTCGAAATGGGGGACGAGCCACTCGGCGTCGGTCGAGTAGCGGTGGAAGCCCCCGCCGACCTGGTCGTGGATGCCCCCGGCCGCCATCCGCTCCAGCGTCGCGACCGCCATCCGGAGCGACTCGGGATCGCGGGCCCGGCGGTGATGGCGGAGGAGGAGTCGCACCGGGAAGCTGGAGGGGAACTTGGGGGCGCCGCGCATGCCGCCGTGGCGCCCGTCGAAGGCGCTGCGGCAGGCGGCCACCGCCGCCTCGATGGGCGCGGTCCCGGGAAGGCCCTCCCCGGCGCCTCCCGCCGCGCTCCCGAGCGCCTCGCGCACCGCGCCGGTGAGGCTCTCCGCCGCCCGGGCCACGCGCAGCGGGTCCCGGCGGTAGACCTCCGCCACCTCCCGCAGGATGGAGAGGAACCCGCGCATGGCGCCGCGGTCGCCATCCCGGGCCGGGAAGTAGGTGCCGCCGAAGAAGGGCTCCCGGTCGGGGGTGAGCCACACGCTCATGGGCCATCCGCCGTGGCCGGTCAGCGCCTGCACCGCGGTCATGTAGACCGCGTCCACGTCCGGCCGCTCCTCGCGGTCGACCTTGACGGGGACGTAGTGCTCGTTGAGGAAGCGGGCGATCTCCAGGTCCTCGAAGGACTCCTCCTCCATCACGTGGCACCAGTGGCAGGTGGAGTAGCCCACCGAGAGGAACACCGGCCGGCCGCTGCGCCGCGCCTCGGCGAAGGCCTCGTCGCCCCAGGGGCGCCAGTCCACCGGGTTGTGGGCGTGCTGCGCGAGGTACGGGCTCGTCTCCAGGACGAGCCGGTTGGTGAAGTGCGGCCGGACGCCGTCGCGGTGGCGGGTGCGCGGCCGGTACCCGGGGCCCCGGGAGGCCAGGGCCTCCGCCAGCCTCGCGGCGAGCTCGGGAGGATGGGGCGGGGATCCGGGCGGCGCGTCCACGGGGGCTCCATAACCGCCCCGCCGGGACCGCGCCGCGGCCGGCGCCGGCGCGCGGTCAGCCCTTGATGACCCCCATGGGGTCGAGGCGGGCGACCAGCCGCGAGATGCCTGCGCCGGCCATCACCGCCACCACCCGCGCCACGTCCTTGTAGGCCTCGCTCATCTCCTCGCCGAGCGTCTTCTTGCCGCGCGAGATGACCTCGATGCCCTTGTCCTTCAGCTCCCGGGTGATGGACCGGCCGCGGGCGAGGCGGAGCGCCTGGTGGCGCGAGAGCAGCCGTCCTGCGCCGTGGCAGGAGCTGCCGAAGGTCTCCTCCATGGCCCGGGCCGTGCCGGCGAGCACGTAGGAGTAGCGCCCCATGTCGCCGGGGATGAGCACCGGCTGCCCCACCTCGCGGTAGGCGGCCGGCACGCGCGGGTCTCCCGGGCCGAAGGCGCGCGTCGCCCCCTTGCGGTGCACCAGCAGCCGCCGCGGGCGGCCCTCCACCAGGTGCTCCTCCACCTTGGCGACGTTGTGGCAGACGTCGTAGACCAGCCGCGCCCCGATCTCCCGCTCGGAGAGCCCGAGGGCGTGGCAGAGCGCCCGGACGGTGAGCCCGGTCATCACCTGGCGGTTGGCCCAGGCGAAGTTCGCGGCGGCCATCATGGCTCCGAGGTAGCGCTGCCCGGCCGGGCTCCCGATGGGGGCGCAGGCGAGCTGGGGGTCGGGGATGGCCGCGTACTCGGGTCCGTAGCGCGCCATGGTGGGGGTCAGCTCGGCGAGGGCCTCGTCGCACACCTGGTAGCCGAGCCCCCGGGAGCCCGAGTGGATCTGGACGGCCACCTGGCCGAGCCGCAGGCCGAAGGCCTCGGCGACGGCCGGGTCGTAGACCTCCGCCACCCGGTCCACCTCCAGGAAGTGGTTGCCGCTGCCGAGAGTGCCGAGCTGGTCCGAGCCGCGCTGACGGGCCCGCGCGCTCACGCAGGAGGGGTCGGCCCCGGCGAGCCGACCGCCTTCCTCGCAGTGCTCGAGGTCGTCCGAGCCGGCCACGTAGCCGCGGCCCACCGCCCAGCGGGCCCCCTTGGACAGCACCGCGTCCATCTCCGCCTCGGTGAGCTTGGGGATGGCGTGGCTCGACCCGACGCCGGTGGGGATGTCGCGGTAGAGCTGGGCGGTGACCGCGTGGACGTGCGGCCGCAGCTCGGCGGCCTCGAGGCGGGTGGCGACGACGCGCACGCCGCAGTTGATGTCGTATCCGACTCCTCCCGGCGACACGGCGCCGCGCTCCCCGTCCACCGCGGCCACCCCGCCGATGGGGAAGCCGTACCCCCAGTGGATGTCGGGCATGGCCAGCGAGTAGCGGACGATGCCGGGCAGGAAGGCGACGTTGGCGACCTGCTGCAGGGCCGGATCGTCGGGCGCCGGCATGCCGTCGCTGTAGACCCGCCCCGGGACCTTCATGCCGCCCTCGCGCGGGATCTCCCACAGGTAGTCGCTGACGCGCTGGAGCCTCATGCGCCGTCCTCCGTCCCGGGTCCTAGATGTCGAGGAGGACCTGGGCCCGCCAGGCCTCCCCGGAGCGCTCGAAGCGGGCGCCGTGGTAGGTGACCGCCTTGACGTCGGCGCCCTCGGCGTGGCGCTCCGGATGGTAGCGGCCGAAGCCCACGCGGAGCCGGGCGCCGGACCGGTCGAGCCGGAGGACCTCGCAGGCGCCCGCCAGCAGGTGCTCGGTGGCGAAGCGGAAGAGCAGCTCGCGCAGCAGCGCCACCGCCGTCTGGGCCGGGTCGGGCCCGGCCGGCACCTCGACCTCCTCCTCGCGCTCCACCGGCACCGCCCCCCCGCCGGCCAGCAGCGCCGAGAGCGCCAGGACCAGGCGAGCCAGCGCCTCCTCGGCGCTCGCCCCCTCCACCGCCACCCCCACGTCGGCGGTGTGCGGGATCTCCCGGTAGGGCTGGGGCAGGGCGTAGCGCACGGTCGCTCCCGACCCATGCTCCCCCTGTCGCGGCCGCCGCCACAAGCGCTCAGGCGGGGAGCGCGCCCCGTCGGGGACGGAGGCCGGAGCGCCTCAGGCCCCCGGCCGCGCCTCGACCGGGGAGATCTCCCGGCGGGAGAGCCGCCAGAACCGCAGGAGCAGCGCCACCGCCACCGCGGTCAGGCCGGCGCACAGGCCCCACCAGAGCCCGACCACGCCGCCGCCCAGCACCATCCCCAGCAGGACCGCGACCGGCAGGCCGACCAGGTAGTGGCCGATCATGTTGGCGACGAAGGTGAAGCGGGTGTCACCGGCGCCGCGCAGCACCCCGGCGCCGACGCCCTGCACGCCGTCGGAGATCTCGAACAGCGCCGCCACCGCCAGCAGCGGCGCGGCCGCGGCCACCACCTCGGGCTGGTCGGTCATGAGCCGGGCCAGCGGGCGGGAGAAGAGCAGGAAGGCGATCGCCCCGAGCGACATGAAGGCGGCCCCGGCCCCGAAGGCGGCGAGGCCCGAGCGCCGCGCCCGCGCCGGGTCGCGCGCGCCGACCGCCCAGCCGACGCGGACCGAGCCGGCGTTGCCGATCCCCACCGCCGCGTTGAAGGTGAAGCTGCCGTAGGTGAGGGCGATCTGATGGGCCGCGAGCGGCACCGGGCCGAGCCGCCCGGCCAGGAAGCCGGCCAGCGCGAAGACCCCCACCTCGGCGGCCATGTGGAGCCCCACCGGAAGGCCGAGCCGGGCCGCCAGGGCCAGGTCGGCCCGGGACGGCCGGCGCCGGGTCGGGTCCGGAGCCCGGTCCGGACCCGCCTCTCCGCGGACCGACAGGGCCAGGATGCCCGCCTGCAGCACGGTCACGATCGAGGTCGCCAGGGCGGCCCCTCCGGCCCCCATGGCCGGCACCAGGCGCAGCGGCCCGGTCCAGGCGGGGAGGGCGGCGCCGCCGAAGACCAGCAGCACCGCCGCCGGGAGGTTGGCGAGGTTGGCGGCCACCACCGCCACCAGCATGGGCCGGGTGCGCCCGTACGCCTGCAGGTAGCTCCGCCCGGCGATGAACAGGAGCAGGAACGGGAGCCCCGGGAGGCGCCACCACACGAAGCGGGCCGCGTCGGCCGCCACCGCCGCGTCGATGCCGAGCGGCTCGAGCGCGGCCGGCACCAGGGCCATGGGAAGCGCCAGCGCCGCAGACGCCCCGAGGGCGAGCCAGCCTCCCTGCCAGAGGAGCCGCCGCGCGCGGGCGCCGTCCCCGGCGCCCACCGCCTGGGAGACGAGCGGGTCGAGGCCCATCATGAGGCCGATGCCGAGGACGCTGAAGCTGAAGAACGCCGCGTTTCCGAGGCCGACCGCCGCCAGGGGCGCCGCCCCGGCCCGCCCCACCACCGCGGTGTCCACCAGTCCCATGAGCGACTGCCCCGCCTGCGCCAGCGCGATGGGCAGCGCCAGCCGGCCGAGACCGGAGAGCTCCTCCTGGAGCCAGTGGCGGGGAGGCGGCGTCACGTGGCGCCGCAACATAACCCGCCCGCCGGGGCGGTGGAGCCTCCTCGACGGGCGCCGGGGCGCCGGACCGGGGGCGGGCGGTGCGGGCCCGCTCCGGGTAGACTCCTCGCCCCGATGCGACTCCCGGTTCCGCTCCGCTCCCTCCGCCACCGCAACCTGCGCCTCTTCTTCGCGGGGCAGGCGGTGTCGCTGGTGGGGAGCTGGATGCAGTCGGTGGCCCAGGCCTGGCTGGTCTACCGCCTCACCCAGTCCTCGCGGCTGCTCGGGCTGGTGGGCTTCCTCTCTCAGATCCCGGTCTTCCTCTTCGGCGCCTGGGCCGGCTCGCTGGCCGACCGTTTCCCGCGCCGCCGCATCATGCTCCTCACCCAGGCCAACGCCACGCTCCAGGCGGCGCTGCTCGCCGGGCTGACGCTGTCCGGCGTGGTCCGTCCCTGGCACATCCTGGTGCTGGCCTTCATGCTCGGCCTCTCCTACGCCTTCGAGATCCCGGCGCGCCAGGCGCTGCTCGGGGAGGTCGCCGGGCCGGACATGCCGAACGCGCTGGCGCTCAACTCCTCGATCGTGAACGGGGCGCGCGCGGTGGGGCCGGCGCTGGCCGGCCTGCTGGTGGCCGCCATCGGCGAGGGGTGGGCCTTCGCCCTCAACGCGCTCTCCTTCCTCGGGACCATCGCCGCACTGGTGGTGATGGACCTGCCGGCGGAGCCCCGTCGCCCCGCGTCGGGCGGGCTGCACCTGTGGGAGGGGCTCGTCTACGCCTGGAGGCAGCCGCTGGTTCGGGCCCTGCTGGCGATGGTGGCGGTCTCGGCGGTCTTCGGGATGGCCTACGCGGCGCTCATGCCGATCTTCGCCGCGGCGGTGCTGGAGGGTGGGCCGCGCCTCCTCGGCAGCCTGCAGGCCTGCGCCGGCGCGGGAGCGGCCGCCGGAGCGGCGGCGCTCCTCTTCCGCAGCAGCGTGAAGGGCCTTTCGCGCCGGGTGGCGCTGGGGGCGACCACCTTGGGCCTGGGGCTGGCGGTCTTCTCCGTCTCGCGCCACCCGGTGCTCTCCGGGGCGGCGCTGGTGGTCTCGGGCGTCGGGTACATCACCCAGATGGCCGGCACCATGATGGTGCTCCAGTCGCTGGCGCCGGCCGAGATGCGGGGGCGGGTGATGGGCCTGTTCTCCACCCTCTTCGTCGGCATGACCCCCTTCGGCGCCCTCGGCGCGGGCTTCGCCGCCCACCGCTTCGGCGCGCCGCGCACGCTGCTGGCCGGAGCGCTGGTGGTGATCGCGGCCAGCCTGGCCCTCCACCTGGCCCTGGGCGGGCTGCGCCGGACGGTTCGGCCGCCGCCCGCCGCCGAGCCCTCGCCCTTCGCATGAGGCGGCCGGCGCGCTCCCCCTGGGTCGGGTTCTCGGCCGTGGCGGTCGGGACCTTCATGGCGACGCTCGACGGCAGCATCGTCAACGTCGCCCTGCCGGCCATGGCCCAGCAGCTCTCCGCCTCCATCGGCAGCCTGCAGTGGGTGGTGACCGCCTACCTGCTCGTCATCAGCGCCACCCTGCTCGCTTCCGGGCGGCACGGGGACATCCTCGGGCACCGGCGCGTGTTCGTGGGCGGCCTGCTGGTGTTCACGCTGGGCTCCGGGCTGTGCGGGCTCTCCTCGGGGGTGTCCGCGCTGGTCGCCTCGCGGCTGGTGCAGGCGCTCGGCGCCTCCGCCATGATGTCCATGGCGCCCGCGGCCATCACCGCCATCTTCCCTCCCGAGCAACGGGGGCGGGCCCTGGGCGGCATCGCCAGCGTGGTTGCCGCCGGGCTCACGGTCGGTCCGCCGCTCGGCGGGCTCCTGGTGGACCTCTTCTCCTGGCGCGCCATCTTCCTCGTCAACCTGCCCATCGGCGTGGCCGGCGCCGTCTGGGCGGCGCGGGCGCTTCCGGGCGGGAGCGCGGCGCCCGGCGCCCGCTTCGACGGCCCGGGCGCGGCCTGGTTCGGGGCCTCGCTGGCGGCCGGGGTCGGCGCCCTGGAGGTGGCTCCGCGCTCCGGCCGGCCGGCGCTCGCCCTGGCGCTCGCGGCGGCGGCGGCGGCGGCCGGGTTCGTGCGGCGCGAGCGCCGCGCCCCCTCGCCGCTGGTCGACGGCGCGGTGTTCCGGGACCGGACCTTCTCCCTCGGCCTCGCCGCCAGCCTGCTCAGCTACGCGGCCCTCTTCACCCAGACGCTCCTCTCCCCCTTCTACCTGTCGCGGGTGAAGGGGCTC
>Ga0079037_100001406_pt1 | contig 12505 bp, 10 predicted proteins | sample Mud3Dept4metaG_FD_71479 | JGI IMG/M metagenome (GOLD analysis project Ga0079037, IMG submission 71479) | Freshwater wetland microbial communities from Ohio, USA, analyzing the effect of biotic and abiotic controls - Mud 3 Core 4 Depth 4 metaG | ecosystem: Environmental > Aquatic > Freshwater >... | reverse complement strand
CGCCACCGCAACCCCGCTCGGGAAACTCATGGTGGCTGCAGTGGCGCGGCCGCCGACGCCCCCGTTCTGTTCCCAGCGCTGGAAGTCCACCTGCCCGAAGACGCGCACGGCGACGGCGCCGCTCGGCAAGGCACAGGCGGCCGTGCCGCACTCGTAGCCGATGACACGGCTGTTCCAGGCGTCGCTCACGAACAGGCGGGTCGTCGACCTGGTGGGGTCCCTCACGACGTCGGTTGGGAAGTAGAGGCTGTCGGCCCCCGTCTGGTTGAGGACGTTGTAGACCAGGTTCTGCTGGCCGATGGACGCCTGGGCCGCGTGGTTGATGATGTCGGCGCTCGCCGGGAGCACCGCGGCACAGAGACCCGCGAGGGCGCCGGCGAACACGATCGGGCGAGCGGAAGGCGTCACCAGCATCAGCAAGAGGTACCTGCACGCAAGAACCGGTCCGTCGCTGATCGTACCCGCCGCGGGGGTGCATCGCCTCCGCAGCGGTGGCCGCCTGCCAGGGGCGACAACGGTGGACGTATAATTACGCAGATTGTCTCCCTTGAGGACCGGGGCCTTGGCAACACCACCCGTCACGAACGCGCAGGAGCTCCCGAGGCTTCTGCGTGCGGACCCCCGCGTCCACCTCGAGGAACCGCTGGAGCTGCCTGGCGCTGCCGCGCTCCGCGTGCGGGTGCTCGAGCGCCGGTCCCAGGGCACGGCCGTCCTCGCCGAACAGACGCCTGGGGCCCGGGCGGCTCACCCGGCGCCGACGTCCCTCGATGCCCTCGTCGCGCGGCTCGAGGCCCATCGGGGTCTCTTGTGGTTCGATCTCCGCGCGCCAGCCTCCGGCTGGTCTCGTCTCTTCACACCCTTCAAGCTCCTGCAGCGTCGCGTGTTGCGCTCGTACCTGGTGCAGCAGGACGCCTTCAATTCCTACGCGCTGGACTTCCTCCGTGCGCTCGCCGCCGAACAGCGACGCCCGAGCGCCTGCGGTTGCGACCTCGAGCCGGACTCGCTTGGCCCCGAAGCCCGCGCCCCCGAGCGGCAGGCGCTGCTGCTCCGCGCGAGCGGTCGCCAGGCGACGACGGGGCCGGTCGCGATCTCTGCCAGCCTCGTCTCGCTGTTCGCGGGCTGCCGGCTCGTGCTGGGCGCAGGGCGGGGCATCGCCGAGGCGCTGGTGCGGCTGCGCGACCACGGTGTGCCGGCTCTCGCGCTCACCAGCTGCCCGGGGTGCCAGAGGGCAGCCCGGCGCGCCGGCCTGCGCGTCGCCGAAGGCGAGGTGACGGCCTACTTCACTGGCGACAACAGCTTCGGTGCCGACGGGGTGGTGCTGTCTCATGTCGTCGAACGCCTCACTCCAGCCGATACAGTCGGTCTCCTGCGGCGGCTGCGTGCCGGGCTGCCCCCTGGCGCGCCCCTGGCCATCGTCGGCGCGTCCACCAGGATGCACGTCGACCAGGCCCTCGGCCGCGCAGCCCTCCCCGAGGACCTTCGCTTGTATCCCGTCGAGTTCCTGTCGAAGCTGGCAGCGGCCTCGGGCTTCGAGGTCCTCGGCGTGTCGTTCGTCTGACACCCACGGCCTCCATTCCCGCTGATGCGTGTCGTCGCCCTCGTGCCCCGCTACCACGACGCGATCGTCGGGGGCTCGGAGGAGTACCTGCGGCGGCTGTTCCGGGGGTTGCACGGAGCCGGCGTGGACCTCGAGGTGTTCACCACGCTCGACACGCACTTCCACGGGGCGGGCCCCTTCGGACTCCGGTGGGACAACGCGCTCGCCGGGCAACGGGGCACCGGCACCGATCCGTTCCCCGTGCGCCGGCACTCGACGCTGAACGTCTCGGCCGGCCTTCGCCGCCGCTGGTCGGACAGAATCGCGCTCGCGCACCGGCGGGCCCGCGCCGTGCCGCTGCACGCCGGGCTGAGCTACCTGGATACGGGCTTCTTTGCGCTGGAGCGCTGGGCTGGTGACTTCGAGTTCCGCTGGACTGGCGCCATCGCCCAGTTCGATGTTCGCGGCCGGGGCGTCTCCGGGGTACAGCTCGAGGTGATGGCGCTGCGCGACACGCGCCTCGCGCTGGCGGTCGACGAGACGCCGGCGGCCGAGGCGACCCTGGCCGCGCACGAGTGGACCGTCGTCGCAGCGCCCTTCACCGCCCGGGAGCGCGCCCGCGTGCGCCTCTCGGTTCGCGATACCGTCGAACCCGACGGTGATCCTCGTGCGCTCGGCGTCGCGGTGCGCTCGGTGGCCGTGAACACGGAGAGCGGCACCGAGCAGTTGCCCCTCGCGCGCGATCGCGACAGCCTGCTGTCGTCGCTGACCACCGAGGAATTGGCCGAGCACCTTGACCGGGAGGCCGTGACCGCCGGGGCCTGGCCCGCGATCCTGGAGAGTCTGCTGAAGGGGCCCGCGAGCCCGTCGCTCGTTGCCGCCGCGACGAAGGCGGCGCGCCGGGCAGACCTCGTGCTGGCCACCAACGCCCCCTTCGTCACGATGGCCCAGGGACTGCTCGTGGGCCGCATGGCCCGCCGTCCCGTGGTGCTGCTGCCGTTCCTGCACTTGCGCGACGCGGCGCACCACCGGTGGACGCTCCGCCACGTGCTCTCGCGCGCCGACCGCGTGCTCTGTCTCAGCCACAGCTCGTGCCGGCTCATGGAGCGGCTGTGGGGAACGCGCGCCCGCTTCCTCGGAGGCGGCGTGGACCCCCAGGAGTTCACCGGCAAGGACATCGATGCAGGCGCGTTCCGCGCGGCCCACCAGCTCGGCACGGCCCCGCTCGTCGTCACCGTGGCCCGCAAGACCCCGTCGAAGGGCTATCGCCTCACGTGCGACGCGGTGCGCACGTTGCGCGAGCGTGGCATCCCCTGCGAGCATGTGCTGGTCGGGCCCGATGAGGACGGCCTGCCGGTGGATCCCGCCGGCGGGCGTGTGATTGGGGCCCGGCCGCGGAACGAGGTGCTCTCGGCGCTGGCCGCGGCCGACGTGTTCTCCCTCCCGTCGGTCTACGAGAGCTTTGGGCTCGCCTACCTCGAAGCGTGGATGATGGAGAAGCCCGTCGTGGGGCACCGCCTGTGCGATCCGGCGGCCGAACTCATCGAGGAAGGGCGCGACGGGTTGCTCGTGACCGACGTCCGGTCGACGGTGAACGCCCTCGAGACGCTCCTGTCGGATCCGGCCCGCCGCGCGGCGTTCGGGGCGCATGGCCGGCGGAAGACCCTCGAGCAGTGCACGTGGCCGCACGTCGTGGCCCGCGCCCTCGAGGTGTTCGCAGAACTGCATCCACCGCCTCCGAGGTTGCCGTGAAGGCCACGCTCGTCGTCCTGAACCACAACTCCGGGCCCCTGCTCGACGACTGCCTCGCCTCGTTGCTGGCACTCGACGCCGACGACTACGAGGTGCTGCTGATCGACAATGCGTCCACCGATGGCAGCCGCGAGCGCGCCGCTGCTCGGTTCGGTGGCTCGCCCCGCTTCCGGTTCATCGCCTCGCCGGTGAACCTCGGCTGCGCGGGCGGGCGCAACCGCGGCGTTCGCGAAGGCACCGGCGACATCATCTGCTTCGTCGACAGCGACGCACACGCCGACACGAACTGGCTGACGGCCGTACGCCGCACCTTCGCGGACCCCACCGTCGGCGTCGTCGCCTCGCGGCTGGTCTCGGCTGAGAACCCGCTCGTGCTCAACGGGCTCGGCGGGATGCTCAACTGGCAGGGTTACGGGTTCGACATCGGCTACGGCGAGCCGGTGGAGTTCACCGACCTGACGGTCGATCCGCTGTTTGCCTGCGGAAACGGGCTCTGCACGCGCCGCGACGTCTTCGAGCGGGTCGGGGGCTTCGACGAGTCCTACGTGAACTACTACGAGGACGTGGACTACAGCCTGCGCGTCGCGCGCAGCGGCCTCCGGGTGGCGCTCGCCCGCGACGCCACCCTGTTCCACCTGCTGAAGCCCGACGACCCCACGGGCCAGCGCGCGAAGCTGCTGCTGTGCGAGCGGAATCGGATCCGCACGGTACTCAAGCACTACCCGATCGGGATGCTGGTACGGTGGGTGCGCGAGGAACTGGCCCACGAGCGGGCCGTCGATGCGGCGGGCTGGTACTCCCAGGGCGTGTTTCGCGAGGCGTGGAGCGGCAATCTCTCGCGGTTGCCGGCCATCGCGTGGTGGCGGCTCACGCACCTGGGCCTCGACCGCCTGGACACCGCGGGCTCCATGCTGCCCGCCTGGGGTTACGCCCCCATGAAGAACTACAACGTGCTGCTGCGGCCGGACCTCGCGCGACCCATGGACCGCGTCCGCATGGGCGAGGAGGAACGGGGGTTGCTCTACGGCTGGTACGGGCTCGAGGCCACGAGCGGGGGGACGCGCTTCCGGTGGACCGACGACCTCGCGGCCTTGCGGATCACCGCGTCGCGCCCGTCGCCGAGAGTGGCGCTGACGTACTTCCTCGCGCCGGACCACCGCGCGAGTTTCCTCTACGTGCGCCACGCAGAGACGGGGGCCACCGTGACGGGCCGGCTGCCGGTCGTGCGGGCCGATCCGTGGGTCACGGCGGAGGTGCCCACGACGGTCCCGGCGGGGCCCATCGACGTGATCCTGCAGACACCCGCGCCCTACCGCGAGCCCGACGGCGCGCGCCGGTATTTGGGCGTCGCGCTGCGCGAGTGCACGCTCCAGTGACCCCATCCTCATGACGACCACCACCCTGCCGCACCGTGCCGGGCCGCTCGGCTGGCGTGCGGCGCTCAACCCCTTCGCCACGCTCCGGCACCTGTGGCGGCACCGCGAACTCGCCTGGCAGCTCGTCCGCCGGGACGTCGAGCAGCGGTACCGCACGAGCCACCTCGGCCTGCTCTGGACGGTGCTGACGCCGCTCTCGACGCTCGTCATCTACACCTTCGTGTTCTCCACCGTGCTGAAGGCGCGGTGGCGGCCCGAGGGCAGCTCGACGATCGAGTTCGCGCTGGCCCTCTTCGCCGGGCTGATCCCCTTCAACGTGTTCGCGGAGGTGGCCAACCGCGCGCCCGGCCTCATGCCCGGGTCGCCCAACTACGTCAAGAAGGTGATCTTCCCGCTCGACATCCTGCCGGTCGTCACGCTCGGCTCGGCGGTGATCCACTCGTTCATCAGCGCGGCGATTCTGAGCGTGCTGGTCACCGTCGTCACCGGCGACGTGGCGCCGCGGTTGATGGCGGTGCTGCCGCTCGCCTACCTGCCGCTCATCTTCCTGGCACTCGGGGTCGGGTGGCTCCTCGCCGCGCTCGGCGCGTATGTGCGCGACATCGGCCACGGCGTTGGCATCGCCGTGCAGTTCCTGATGTTCCTCTCCCCGATCGTCTACCCGCTGCAGGCGGTGCCCGAGGCCTTCCGGCCGCTGTTCACCTACAACCCGATGACGACGATCGTCGAGGTGTTCCGCACGCTGCTGCTGTGGCACGACTGGCCCGACTGGCGTCCCTGGCTGCTCTGGACGATCGGAACGGCGCTGTTCGCGTGGTTCGGCCACGTGTGGTTCACCCACCTCCGGCGCGGGTTCGCCGACGTGATATGAGCGCGGGCGGAACGCCGGTCGGGCCCGGCGGCACCGTGGCCGCGGGGGTGGCGGGATCGGGTGGCACGGGGTACGACGACGTGGTGGTGGCCGCGGCCGAAGACCTCGGCAAGAGCTATGTGCTCTGGAGCCGGCCGCAGGACCGGCTCAAACAGTCCCTGCTCGGACGCTTCGGGCGCTCGCAGGCACAGGCCTTCTGGGCGCTGCGCCACGTCAACTTCTCGATCCGGCGCGGCGAGGCCGTCGGCATCGTGGGCCGCAACGGCAGCGGGAAGAGCACCCTCCTCGAGATCCTCGCCGGCACCGTCGCCCCCACGGAGGGACACGTGGTGCTGCGCGGCAAGGTGGCGGCCCTGCTCGAGCTCGGCAGCGGCTTCAACCCGGAGTTCACCGGCCGCGAGAACGTCTTCATCAACGGCAGCATCCTCGGCCTGAGCGGCGCGGAGGTGCGCGACCGCTTCGAGGAGATCGCCGCCTTCGCCGACATCGGCGCCTTCATGGAACAACCGGTCAGGGTCTACTCGAGCGGCATGGTGATGCGCCTCGCCTTCGCGGTGCAGGCCGTCGTCCCGAAGGAGCTGCTGATCGTCGACGAAGCGCTGTCGGTGGGCGACGAGGCCTTCCAGCAGAAGTGCATGGCCGTGATGAAGCGCTTCCAGGACGACGGCGGCACCGTGCTCCTCGTGTCGCACGGGATGCAGACCATCGTCCGGCACTGCGAGCGGTGCCTGCTGCTCCACGAGGGCCGGCTCATTGCCGACGACGAGGCGAAGGTCGTGACGGACGTCTACCAGAAGCTGATCTACACGCCCAGGGCGCAGGTTGGGGCGCTGCTCTCGGACCTCGAGCGGCTCGGCCCGCGCGACCTCGTGGCGCGTGCCGACCGCGCCGAGGTCGCCGCCGGCGGCCAAGGCGACGCGGCGCCGCCGCCGAGCGGGGCGTCCGACTGGTTCGACCCCGAGATGCCCCGGCCCATGGAGGTGAGCTACGGCAACGGTGACGCCGCCATCGAGGAGCCGGGCTTCTACTCGCTCGACGGCCGCCGGGTGAACGTCGTCGTGGCCGGCCGGCGGTACGTGTGGCGATATCGCGCCGTGTTCCGCGCCGACAGCTTCGGCGTGAACTTCGGCATGATGCTGAAGACCATCGACGGGGTGGACGTGGCGGGGCTGTCGAGCGACCGCGAGTTCATGACGTTCCCGCGGCTGGAGGCCGGCACCGTGATGGACGTTGCCTTCGAGTTCCAACTCAACGTGGTGCCCGACACCTACCTGCTCAACGCCGGTGTCGGCGGGGTGGTGGCAGACAACTTCACCTACCTCGCACGGCGAGTGGACGTGCAGATGATCAAGGTGCTGCCGGCCGACCTGCGCCCGCGGCACGGCATCGCCGAACTCGATCACGCGGTTCGCTGCACCAGGGTCGCGCCGGTGGACGCTGGCTGACCCGGCGCGTCGGCCGCGTCCTCCTCGGGCAGGCTCTGCACCGGTACCCCGAGCCGAGTCGCAGGTCGGCGTCAGGACGCCGGCGTGGCGCAGGTGTCAGTGCCGTGCCAGGGACGTTCCACTGGCCCACCCCAGCGAGGGCGGGCCGCCCCGAGGCTGGTCTCCGTCAGCGCGCCAATGTGGCGCGCGCAGCCGGTTCGTCGCGCGACGTGGTTTCGGGTCTGAATGGCGGGTTCACCAGCTGCACGTAGAACGCTCCCGCCCGCAGGCCCGGCGGGACCGGGAACGTGAGGGTGCCGGGCGAGGAGTGCGTCACGAGGATGCGCGGCTGGCCATCGGGGGTCACCCCACCGAGATTCACCGCCGCAGCATCCTGCTGCTGGAAGACGTTGACGACCACGCCGGGCGAGACGTCGCGCCCCTCGACGATGATCTGGCCGTCGCGGACCGCCACGGCCGTCACGGCGGGCGTGACGAGCGGCGCGGGCGCCTCGACCGGGGCCGGCGTCGTGTCGGCAACCGAGGTGCCGGGCGACGAGAGTTCGCTACTGCAGGCACCAGCGACCAGGGCGGCTGCGAGGCACATCACGAGTCGCGATGTCGGATTCATGACTGGCTACCCCTTCACCCGGCCAGGTTGGCTGGATCGATCGGCCGGGCGGAGATCCGGACGGCATTATTCGTTGCGCCTCAGGCGGCTGTCCAGTCACCGGGTGCGATAGACTGCTCGAGGCCGGACACGTCGTACGTCGCGCCGGTCCCCTCGACATGCCCTCACCTGCCGGCACCGTCGTCGTGATCGCGGGGATGCACCGGTCGGGCACCTCGCTTGTCGCGAGCGTGTTGCGCGAGGCCGGCGCGCACATGGGCGACCGGCTGGTCGGCCCCGACCGGGGCAACCCGCGCGGCCACTTCGAGGACGCGGACTTCGTCGAGTTCCACCAGCGTGCGCTGTTTGCGCGGGGACAGCACGTCAGGGTGACGCCGGGCTTCACCTTCGCGCCCACCACGGCGGAGCGTTGCGAGGCGGAGGCGCTCGTCGCCGCCCGCGCGGACCGGCCGCTGTGGGGATGGAAGGACCCACGGACCGCCCTCTTCCTCGCGTTCTGGGACACGCTCGTGCCCGGGGCGGCCTACGTGCTCCCGTACCGCCACCCGCTCGACGTGCTGCTGTCGCTGGTGCGGCGCGCCGACGTGAGCTACATCGGGCTGCTCGAGGCGGTGGACGCCTGGTGCGAGTACAACCGACAGGCGCTCGCGTTCCGGCGTCGCGTGCCCCGTACGCTGCTCTGCCACGTGCACGGCGTCGTGGCCGATGGCGACGCGTTCGGCCGGCTCCTGCGCGAGCGGCTGCAGCTGGACCTGCCGGTGAGCACGGCGATGGTGCAGGCGCTGTACCGGCCCGCCGAGTTGCAGGGCGCTGCGGCCGACCCGGCGGACCTCGACGCATTTGCGCGGCTGTGCCCCGAGGCGCTGGCCCTGCTCGACACGCTCGACGCCGAGGCCGAGCTGCCGGATCCGTCGCGCGCCGCGTCGGGGTCGGTTTCTGCCGCCCGCGACGGGGTCGCACCGGCCGGGAGCGTCTCTGGCGGTGGGCCAGACGCGGCCTCGCGCCGCGCGGGCCTCGCTGGCCTGGTCTCCCGTCTCGCTCCGGCGGCCTACAGCGCGCTGCACGACGAGTGGCTCGCACACGCCGACGAACGTGAGCGCGCCGTGCTCTGGCTGCGAACGCAGCACGAGGCCGACCTCGAGGAGATCGCGCGCTGGCAGGCGGAGTACGCGCAGTTGCGCGAGTCGCACGCGCACTGGGAGGCAGCCGCCGCAGCGCTGCAGACGGCGGTGCGCAACCTCGAGGACGGCAAGGCCTGGCTCGAAGCGCAGCGGCGGGCCGACGACGAGGCACGAACCTGGCTCGAGACGCGGGTGGCGGCGCTCGAGACGGAGATCGAGCGCTGGGCCGCCGAGCACGCGAGACTGCGTGATGCCCACGTGGAACTCGAGGCTGGCTGCCGCTGGCTTCAGGAACAGCGCACGGCCCTGCTGGCGGAGGTCGAGCGCTGGCGCACCGCCCACGCGAGCGCCGAAGCGTGGGCCCGGGACCGGGAGGAGCTGGTCGCCCGCCTCGCCCGCCGGCTCGAGGGCCACGACACGCCCTGAAACGGGTGGAGACCCGATCGTCATGCGCGCACTGATTACGGGCGGTGCTGGGTTCATCGGATCCCACCTCTGCGACACGCTCCTGGCGAGCGGTCACGCGGTGCAGGTGATCGACGACCTGTCGACGGGGGCCATCGCGAACATCGCGCACCTCAAGGGGCATCCCGGGTTCTCGTACTGCATCGATTCGGTCGCCAACGAATACCTGCTCGCCGAGCTGATCGACACCTGCGACGTCGTCTTCCACCTCGCCGCGGCGGTGGGGGTCAGGAAGATCGTCGAGGAGCCCGTCAGGACGCTCGAGACCAACGTGCACGGCACCGAGGTGGTCCTGAAGCACGCGAACAAGAAGAAGAAGCTGGTGGTGGTCGCCTCGACCTCGGAGGTCTACGGGAAGAGCACCGCCGTGCCGTTCGGTGAGGACGCCGATCTCGTGCTCGGGCCCACCACGAAGCACCGCTGGGCCTACGCCTGCAGCAAGGCGATCGACGAGTTCCTCGCCCTCGCCTACTGGAAGGAACGCAAGCTGCCGGTCGTCATCGTGCGGCTCTTCAACACCGTGGGGCCGCGACAGACGGGCCAATACGGAATGGTGATCCCGACCTTCGTGCGCCAGGCGCTCGCCGGCCAGCCCGTCACGGTGCATGGCGATGGCACGCAGACACGGAGCTTCACCGGCGTGACCGACGTCGTGCGTGCGCTGGCGGCCCTCGTCGAGGAACCGCGGGCCGTCGGCCAGGTGTTCAACGTCGGCAACGACCACGAAATCACGATCGGCGATCTCGCCGCGCGCGTGGTCGCCCTGGCCGGGTCGTCCTCGACGGTCGTCACGATCCCCTACGATCAGGCGTACGGGGCGGGATTCGAGGACATGCCACGCCGCGTGCCGGACATCACCAAGATCCGGCAGCTCATCGGCTGGTCGCCGCGCGTGAACCTCGATGACATCCTGCGGCTGGTGATCGAGTACTGGCGCAGCCGGTAGCCCTGGCTCGGCGGGCGCCGCTCCTGCGGTGCCCGGACATCCCCCGCGCAGGCGCCGCCGACCGCGGGCCGGCCCTACGCGGTCTGCTTCGCGAGGGTCTGGGCGTGACGCTCCAGGTCGGCGTCCACCATCATCGTGACGAGGCCCCGGAAGTCCACGGTGGGATCCCAGCCGAGCTGCCGCCGCGCCTTGGTCGCGTCACCGATCAGCTGATCCACTTCCGCCGGCCGCAGCAGACCCGGATCGGTACGGACGTACCGTTCCCAGTCGAGCCCGAGATGGCCGAACGCCACCTCTACCAGCTCACGCACCGAGTGGCTCACGCCCATGGCCACCACGTAGTCGTCGGGCTGCTCCTGTTGCAGCATCAACCACATCGCGCGGACGTAGTCGCCGGCGAACCCCCAGTCGCGCTCGGCGTCGAGGTTGCCGAGCTGCAGCGTGTCGGCGAGCCCGAGCTTGATGCGCGCAGCCCCGTCGGTCACCTTGCGCGTGACGAACTCGAGACCGCGGCGCGGCGACTCGTGGTTGAAGAGAATGCCCGAGACGGCAAACAGGCCGTAGCTCTCGCGGTAGTTCACCGTGATGAAGTGGCCGAACACCTTCGACACACCGTAGGGGCTCCGCGGGTGGAAGGGGGTGAGCTCGGTCTGCGGCACCTCGCGCACCTTGCCGAACATCTCGCTCGAGGAGGCCTGGTAGAAGCGGATGCGGGGGTTGACGCGGCGAATCGCCTCGAGGCACCGCGTGACACCCTGCGAATTGAACTCGCCGGTGAGCATCGGCTGGTCCCACGAGGAGGGCACGAAGGACATCGCGGCGAGGTTGTAGAACTCGTCGGGCTCGGCCCGCTCGACCGCCTTGATGAGCGAGAGCTGGTCGAGCAGATCCGCCTGGAGGATCGTCACGCGATCCTCGAGGTGCGCGATGCGCCACGCGTTGGGCGCGCTGAGGCGCCGCATGAGGCCGAAAACGCGATACCCTTGCGCGAGCAGGTGCTCGGCGAGATAGGAACCGTCCTGGCCGCTGATGCCGGTGATGAGTGCTGATTTGGCCATGATCGGTGCATTGTACCTTGAGGCGCGGCCCGACCGGCGGCGCGCCGCACCCCGTGGCGCCCCGCGGCCCGACGGCGAGACAGGGCCGGCGGCCGGACGCCGGACCAGGCCGGTTGCCGGCGGCCGAGTGCCCGAGGTCAGCTCAGGCCTTCAGCCGGTCGCCGTGAGCCGCAGACCCGTATGGAACACATCGACGCTCTCGTGATCGGCGCGGGGGTCGTGGGCCTCGCCGTCGCAGCCGAGTTGGCCGGCGAGGGGCGGTCCGTGTGCCTCGTCGAGAAGGCGGCGCGGCCGGGGTCGGCCACGAGCACGCACAACAGCGGCGTGATCCACGCCGGCCTCTACTACCCTACGGGGTCGCTCAAGGCCGGACTCTGCGTCGACGGGGCCGAACGCCTCTACGCGTTCTGCAGCCGGCACGGCGTGCCGCACGCGCGGTGCGGCAAGCTCGTGGTGGCCGGCGACCGCGGGGAGGTCGCTGCCCTCGAGGCGTTGGCGGACCGTGCCCGGGCCAATGGCGCGCCCGGCGTCGAGATCGTCGATGCCGCCTTCGTCGCGCGGCGCGAGCCGCACGTGCGGGCGCACGCCGCGCTGTGGTCGCCCGCGACCGGCATCGTCGAACCCGAGGCGCTCATCGCCGCGCTGCAACGGCTCTGCGAGGCGCGCGAGGTGGCGCTGCTCACGCACACGGACGTCACCGCGGGCGAGCCGCACGACGACGGAATCGACGTGCGCACGGGCGCCGAGACCATCCGCGCGCGAATCGTCGTCAACGCGGCGGGGTTGTACGCCGACCACGTGTCGGCCGCGCTCGGGGGAGAGGCGTTCACCATCTATCCCTGCCGCGGCGAGTACGCCGAGTTGAGTCGCGCCGGCGCCGCCTTCGTCAACGGGCTCGTGTACCCGCTGCCCCACGTGCACGGCCTCGGCGTGCACCTCTCACGCACCACCTGGGGCACGGTGCTCCTCGGGCCGACCACGCGATTCCAGGACGGCCGTGACGATTACGAGACCGATCGCCTCCCCGTCGAGGCATTCCTCGAACCGGCCCGGCGGCTCGTGCCGGCGCTCGCGCTCGAACACCTCCGCCTCGGCGGGTCCGGCATCCGCGCAAAGCTCCACCCGGAACACGTGCCGTTCGCGGATTTCCTGATTCGCCCGGACCGCAACGCGCCGCGCCTGCTGCACGCCGCCGGCATCGAGTCCCCTGGCCTGACCGCCTGCCTGGCGATCGCGGCCCGCGTGGCGCGCCTCGCCGCGGAGCGCTGGTGATCACGTGCAGTGGTCGGGATCCGCTCGCACTCGCGCCGCCTTGGGTGTGAAC
>Ga0079037_100001401_pt1 | contig 12520 bp, 13 predicted proteins | sample Mud3Dept4metaG_FD_71479 | JGI IMG/M metagenome (GOLD analysis project Ga0079037, IMG submission 71479) | Freshwater wetland microbial communities from Ohio, USA, analyzing the effect of biotic and abiotic controls - Mud 3 Core 4 Depth 4 metaG | ecosystem: Environmental > Aquatic > Freshwater >... | reverse complement strand
AGGTTCCTTGGTCATGAAGAACTTCGGTACGATCGTCATGGCTGGCGGACTGATGGCAAGCATATTCGGCCTGTTCGTGTTCGCGGAGGCCTTCGGAGTACCATTCCATCCCCCGCCTCTCAGCGCGGACGAATATTCCTGGGAGTCTGTGGCGTACATTCCCATCCATCCGATGATAGAGAAGATGGAGAATGTCAATGAGCTTCTCGCAATATCCATGCTTGCGGGATGGGCGCATCTCACGGTCGGACTCGTGTTCGGGTTCTTCAACACCATTCACCACAGCCTGAAACATGCAATCGGCAAGTTCGGATGGTTGCTGATGCTGCTCGGGCTCTTCGAGGAGACGATGGTGATTGCGGGGAATGCAACCATCACGAGTGAGTTCATCAATTCGACATTGTTCTTCGCGTTCCCGACCGATTTTGCCATGGATTTCGCTGGAATCGAACTGTCGATTCCAGCGCTGGTGTTCATAATCGTGGGCGTCGTTGTCCTGCTCGCCACCGAAGGCGGGTTTGCACTTACCGAGCTCACGGGGATATTCACGAATCTCATCTCGTACGCAAGACTTGCGGCAATCGCAGTCGGCAAGGGCGGCATGGCCCTAGCGTTCAACACGATGCTCTTTCCGATGATGTTCAATGGCTGGGATACCGCCGGCGAGATAGTCATCTCCATCCTGGGGGCTGTACTACTCGTGGTCGCCCAGCTGTTCTTCGTGTTCTTCCTGGGAGCCCTCTCAGCAGGGATCCAGGCTATCAGGTTGAACTATGTGGAGTTCTTCCTCAAGTTCTTCGAGGGCGGAGGAACGGAGTTCTCCCCCTTGACATACGAGAGGAAGTACTCAGTGATAACAACAGAATAGGAGGCGGAAGAAAATGGCAGTGCCAGATGTTGGAACCGGGCTAGCCTTGGTAGGAGCAGGCATCGCGATAGGCGTCGCCGGCTTGGGCGCAGGCATAGCTCAGGGACAGATAGGAGCCGCTGCAGTAGGTGCGACCGCAGAAGACCCGAAGATGTTCGTCAGGAGCATGATCTTCACAGTGCTCCCTGAGACCATCGTCATCTTGGGCTTCGTCGTGGCGTTCTTCCTGTACGGCCTTGCGTGATTGAAAGGAAGACAGGAACTGGAGATTGGCCAACCGACGTTGGCGAGGGGCTGAGAAGCTATGAGCTTGGACAAGGTAGTTGAAGAGATACTGCGCAAGGGAGAGGAGCGGCGACGCGAGATCATCCGTCTCGGGGAGAAGGAGCGGGATGAGCACGTCTCCTCAGCTGACAAGAGGATTGCTGAACATCGCGAGAAAGCTCTGAAGCACAACAAGGCGGTCATCGAGCAGATGGAGCAGCAGGAGCTCTCGGGCGCTGAGCTGGAATCCAAGAAGACTCTGCTGGCCGCCCAGAGACAGGCGATGGAATCCCTCAAAGCTGACGCGCTCAGGGATCTGGTCAACTACCCGGCGGACAAGCGCAAGAAGATGTACGCCAAGCTTGCAGCCAAGGCCAAGAAGGAGCTCGGAGACTGCTTCGTCTATTCGAACAAGGACGACAAGCCGTTGCTCCCGCTAACGTCTGGGATGACCTACGGCGGCGCGGTCGACTGCGTCGGCGGAGTAATATTCGAAAGCAAAGACAGGAGCGTCAGGCTCGACTACAGGTTTGAGAGCCTGCTAGACGAAACCTGGAACAAGAACATCCAGGCGATCTACAAGAAATTGTTCGGGTGACTGGCAAGATGGGCGTACTCAGGCGAGGAGGGAATTACGCATATTCGTGCACTCGCGTCAAAGCGAAGAAGAGGTTCCTCCTTTCCCGTGACACATACTCCAGAATGTTAGTGATGGATGTCCACGAAATAGGGAGATTCCTGGGGGAGACACAGTATAGAGAGGAAATGGCGAAGTTTGGCTCCAGCTACTTCGGAGCCAACCTGATCGAGGTTGCGGTGACACGGAATCTCGCTGAGACATATCACGACATTCTCATGTTCACGACAGGGCATTTGCGAGACATGGTTGGCAACTATCTCAGGAGATGGGACGCGTTCAATGTCAAGACCATCCTAAGGGGCAAGACGACCAGCGTGCGAAACGAGGAGATAATGGACACCTTGGTCCCAGCGGGTGCGTTCTCAGAAGCATATCTCAGATCGATCGTTCAGATGGGCTCGGTTCAGGAGGTCATGGAAGCCTTCTCGAACGAACCTTCACTCGCAATCACTCCCGAGCTTGTGAGAGAGGTCGTGGATTCGGGGCGACTCGCGCAACTCGAGGATCATCTAGACCTGAGGATCTATCACGATCTTCTGAAGGTCATTGACCCGACCAAGACTGCGGACAAGCTTCTCCGGGACTTCATCCGACGCGAGGTCGATGTGACCAATATGAAGGTCTTGCTGAAGCTCAAGGCAGAGAGAATCTCGGAGGACAAGATATCGAAGTACATGATCCCTGGAGGGATGGAGTACGGAGTTGAGAAGCTGAAAGCCCTTGCCCAGGCGGAAGGTCTGGGCCCGGTGATAGACGACCTTGAGCGATCATCTATGTATGAGAGCCTCAAGACCGCACTTGAGCGGTTCAGGTCTGACAAGAAGCTCTCCGAAATCACGATTGCCTTGGACAAGGCTCTAGTCGGCACCAGCGAGAAGTTCGCGCACACATATCCTCTCTCGGTCCTGCCGATCGTGAATTACATGATCAGAAAGAAGGTCGAAGTCGACAACATTCGAATAGTCTCAAGGGGCAAGGCGAGCGGACTGTCGTCTAAGGTTATCGAGGACCTATTGGTGGTGTGAGATGGAAATCGCAGTGGTCGGCAGCGAAGAATTCGTGACGGGGTTCAGGCTCGCAGGCATAAGACGAGTGTATGCGGTATCCTCTGACAAGCTCGTTGACAAACTGGTCCAGGTGATGGACGAGACGGAGGTCGGCATACTCGCCATTCACACTCAGGATTTGGAAAAACTGCCCCCTCAGCTCCGGGCCAAGATGATGGCTAGCGTCGACCCAGTCGTGATACCGATCGGCCTGGAAGAGGGGGACATGAGGGACAAAGTCAGAAGAGCGATGGGGATTGACCTTTACAAGTCGAAGTGACGGGGGCGCGTTGAACATGGCGGAACAGAAGAAAGGGAAGATAAGCAGGGTTGCAGGACCAGTTGTGACAGCCGAGGGCATTTCTCCCAGGATGTACGACGTGGTATTGGTGAGCAACCTCAAGCTGATGGGCGAGGTCATCAAACTGGTTGGCAACAAAGTTGTTATTCAGGTGTACGAGGACACGTCTGGAATAAGGCCAGGCGAGGAAGTCGTCGACACTGGCGCGCCGCTCCAGGTCGAGCTCGGCCCAGGCCTGTTGTCGAGTGTTTATGACGGTGTTCAGAGGCCATTGCCCGTGCTGAGGGAGAAGCAAGGCGACTTCGTATCAAGAGGCGTCACAGCTCCCGGGCTCGACAAGTCGAAGAAGTGGATTTTCACTCCGACCGCCAAGAAGGGAGATAGCCTCCAGGGCGGCGCGATAATCGGCGAGGTCCCGGAAGGCAATATCGTGCACAAGGTGCTCCTCCCGCCGAACATCCGTGGGACGGTCAAGAGCATTTCGAGCGGATCTTTCACTGTCGAGGATGTCATCGGTGAGCTCGATACTGGGCACAAGATTAAGATGACTCAGAGCTGGCCTGTGCGGCAGGCTCGGCCATATGTAGACAAGCTGCTCCCCGATATCCCATTGGTCACGGGGCAGCGGGTACTGGACATGCTGTTCCCCCTCGCGAAGGGCGGCACGGCTGCGATCCCCGGTGGTTTCGGAACCGGGAAGACAGTGACATCTCAACAGCTCTCCAAGTGGAGTGACGCGCAGATCGTTGTGTATGTTGGATGCGGAGAACGTGGAAACGAGATGACTGAAGTCCTCACAACCTTTCCGGAGCTGGAGGACCCCAAGAGCGGGAAACCTCTCATGGGCAGGACGGTCCTGGTCGCAAACACTTCGAACATGCCAGTGGCAGCAAGAGAAGCCTCGGTCTACACTGGAATCACGATCGCCGAGTACTATAGAGACATGGGCTACGACGTCTCGCTGATGGCCGACTCCACATCGAGGTGGGCAGAGGCCATGAGAGAGATATCGTCGAGGCTAGAGGAGATGCCGGGCGAGGAAGGGTATCCCGCGTATCTCGCATCGAGGTTGTCGGAGTTCTATGAGAGGTGCGGCAGAGTAACCACGAACTCGGGCAAGATCGGCTCCATCTCCGTGATTGGTGCAGTTTCCCCCTCGGGAGGAGACTTCAGCGAACCCGTGACTCAGAACACGCTAAGGATCGTCAAAGTCTTCTGGGCCCTGGACTCGAAGCTCAGGGAGCGCAGACACTTCCCGGCGGTCAACTGGCTGACCTCCTACAGTCTGTACAGCCCAATGCTCGAAGAGTGGTACAGCAAGAATGTCGCCGAGGACTGGAGCGCTCTCAGATTGTGGGCGATGGAGACTCTACAGAAGGAGTCTGAGCTACAGGAAATAGTCCAGCTGGTCGGATCCGATGCGCTGCCCGAGGAGCAGCGGCTCACGCTAGAAGTCGCTAGAATGATCAGGGAGTTCTTCCTGCAACAGAGCGCGTACCATCCGGTGGACACCTACAGCCCTCTGAGAAGACAATACGAGTACATGAGCGCGATAAGGAAGTATTCCGAACTGGCAAAGAAGGCCGTCTCGCTCGAGGTACCCATCGATAAACTGGTCGCTCTTCCGTCGAGGGTCAGCCTTGGGAAACTGAAGTTCGAGGAGACGATTGACAAGGATATCAAGAATGTCACGGCCGCGATGGAGAAGGAATTCTCCGCGCTGGGGGTGTGAGTGAAATGGCGAAGGAGTATCACACAATCAGCCAAATTGCCGGGCCGCTCGTCTTCGTTGAGCGCACTGAACCGGTCGGGTTCGGAGAACTTGTTGCGATATCTCTGCCAGACGGTTCCACTAAGAGGGGGCAGGTCCTGGACACGTCCGACGATGTAGTTGTCGTCCAGATTTTCGAAGGAACAGGCGGGATTGACCGGGCCTCAGGTGTTAAGTTTCTCGGCGAGACTGTGAAGATGCCTGTCTGCAAGGACATGCTCGGCAGGATTCTCACGGGATCAGGCGATCCATTGGACAAGGGCCCGCCGATCATACCCGAGAAGCGGCTGGAAATCATCGGAGCAGCTATCAATCCGTGGGCCAGGGATAACCCCAGGGAGTTCATCCAGACAGGTATCTCCTCGATTGACGGCATGAACACGCTGGTTCGAGGGCAGAAGCTGCCGATATTCTCGGGCTCCGGTCTTCCTCACAACGACATCGCTCTGCAAATCGCTCGACAGTCGAAAGTCATCGGGAAGAAGGAAGACTTCGCGGTGGTCTTCGCGGCGATGGGAATCACAAGCGAAGAGGCTCAGTACTTCATGAAGGATTTCGAGAGGACGGGAGCTCTGAAGAGAGCGGTCGTGTTCCTGAACCTGGCTGACGACCCGGCTATTGAGCGGCTGCTCACACCGAAGTTGGCTCTCACAACTGCAGAGTATCTCGCATTTGATCTCGACATGCATGTGCTCGTCATCCTAACGGACATCACCAACTACTGTGAAGCCCTCAGACAGATCGGCGCTGCGAGAGAGGAAGTCCCGGCGAGACGAGGCTATCCAGGGTACATGTACACGGACCTTGCGAGCCTCTACGAGCGCGCTGGTAGAATTAAGAACAAGAAGGGGTCCATCACCCAATTCCCGATCCTCTCAATGCCGGGGGATGACATTACTCACCCGATCCCAGACCTGACGGGATACATCACGGAAGGTCAGATCGTCGCATCAAGAGAACTGCACAGAAAGGGCATCTTCCCCCCTGTTGCTGTCGAAAGATCTCTTTCGAGGTTGATGGGCCAAGGGATAGGACCTGGACATACTCGGGAGGATCACAGAGCCGTCTCCGATCAACTGTACGCAGCGTATGCCGAGGGCAGAGACCTCAGAGGATTGGTGGCGATCGTCGGTAAGGAGGCGCTCTCCGATAGGGACAGGAAGTTCCTCGACTTCGCCGACTCGTTCGAGGACAGATTCGTCAGGCAGGGCAAGAATGAGGATAGGACCATTGAGCAGACCTTGGATCTTGGCTGGGAGCTCCTCGCTCCGCTCCCCGTGGATTCGCTGACGAAGATTGACAAGAAGCTCATCGAGAAGTACCACCCGCAGCTCAAGAAGAAGTGATAGAAGGATGCCAGTAAGAGAGATTCAGCCCACCAGGTCAGAACTGCTCGAGGTCACGAAGAGGATCAAACTGACCCAGAACGGACACAAGATCCTCAAGCTGAAGCGGGACGGTCTCATCCTGGAATTCTTCAAGATCCTAGATCAGTCCAAGGATCTGAGGCTGGAGATCGCGAGGAAGTACAGAGAGGCGAGTGAGAAGATAGCAGTCGCGAGTGCGGTCGACGGCGTGATCGCCGTGCGGTCCGCATCGTATGCTCTGACATCTCATCCTGAGATACAGCTCAGGAGCAGGAATCTGATGGGCGTGGTCGTCCCGAACATCAAGTCGAACAAGATCGTAGCTCCATTGCCGGAGCGAGGATACGGAATTATCGGGACATCTCCGAGGATAGACGAGGCCACTGATGCCTATGAGAAGCTCGTGGAGACGATTATCAAGGCAGCTGAACTTGAGACCACGATGAAGAAGTTGCTGGACGAAATCGAGCGAACGAAGCGGCGTGTCAATGCGCTGGAGTTCAAGGTGTTGCCTGAACTCGAGGACATTGAGCGATTCATCAGGTTCAGGCTCGAGGAGATGGAGAGGGACAATACCTTCAGACTAAAGCGGATCAAAGGCAAATCTGTAAAAGCATCAGGAACGTGAGCGCATGCCCCTGGAGGACATGCTCAAGAACAGGAGCCTGATGTTGAAAATAATTTGGCTGGGTTTCATTTCAAGCATTGCCATCATGGGGATCGGAGCGGCGATCATAATCCTGCAACTCCTGTCCTAGCTGGTGGCATGTTCACGAAGTAATGCGAGTCGTTCTTGACTGGACTATTGTTCTGCGAGTCCCTTCTTTCGGAGATACTTCCCCCGAACGGACAGTGCATAAAGTGCGGTGACTGCCCTTTCTGGGACGGGCATGACGGGGATTCCTCTTGAATCGAGGAACCTTTCGGATTCCTCATCATCAATCCCTGCAAAACATGCCACTGTCGGCTTCCCGCTGAGCTTCGCCGTTATCGCAATCCACTTTGCGATTTCATAGATGTTCGTCGCGGCTTGCCTTGCTGCGATGACCAGTATGCCTTTGACCTCCGGGGCCTGTCCAACAGCTTTTAGGACATCAGCGTATCTGGCGGTGTCTGCGTCACCAATTATGTCCACGGGGTTTCCCCAACTCCATGTCGGCGGACACGCTTTGCCAATGTCCTCCAGAGTCTGCTTGGACAAGTCTGCAAGTTCAAGACCGAGATCCTCCGCATAATCTGTCGATATGACCCCCATGCCTCCGGCGTTTGTCACAATCGCGATTCCATCTCCTAGAAGTGGAGGCTGACTTGCGAGTGCTTGAGCTGCATCAAACAGCTCGAACATCGTTCTTGCGCGGTAGACTCCTGTCTGTTTGAACACCGCCTCGAAGGCTGCGTCGGAGCCAGCGAGTGCCCCTGTGTGGGAGCTTGCTGCCTTGGCTCCTCTCTTCGACCTCCCCGCTTTGAGGATGACGATCGGCTTCTTCTTCGAGGCTTTGTCGAGCGCCCTGAACAGTTCCGGTCCTTTCCTGGTCGATTCCATGTAGGCTGCGATGCACTTCGTTTTCGGGTCGCTCGCAAAGTAATTCACGAGGTCGGCGTCGTCGATGTCAGCCTTGTTCCCGGAGCTGATGAACGCGGAGAATCCGAGCATTTCGCCGATGGAGTATTCTATGGCCGCGGTGCAAAATGCACCGCTCTGCGAGAAGAATGCGATTGAACCCGCCAGAGGGGACGCTCTGGCAAACGATGCGTTCAACCTATGGTGCGGAGAGATGACTCCCAGGGAATTAGGACCCACGATCCTGATGCCGTTTCTCTGGGCGAGCTCTACCACAGTCTTCTCTCGAAGCTTTCCCTCCTCGTCACCTTCAGAGAATCCTGCTGATATGATCGTGACCGCCTTCGTGCCCTTCTTGACGACCTGTTCCATCACATCGGGCACAATCTTCGCTGGAACAACGATAATTCCCATGTCGACATCCCCCGGGCAATCCTGGAGGCTAGGGTAGCACGGAATGCCGAGGATCTCTTTGTAGTTGGGATTCACGAAGAATATCTTGCCCTTGTAGCCGTCGCTAAAAAGATTCTCGATGATTATGTTGCCAATCTTACCAGAGGTCGGGGTCGCGCCGATGACTGCGACTGACTTCGGTTTGAAGAACGGGTCCAGGTCTTTCACGACCGGCAATCCTTGTTGGCAAATATCAAATCTTCCTAGAGGCTCATTCGGAGAAATCCTCTATCCAAGCATTTCCCGTGCCCAAGTTGACCATGGGGACCTTGGCGGGATCCGGGGTCTGGTTGTGCATTCTCTGAAATGCTGTCTGCGACTGCCATGCGGAGGCGTTTATGAGTTTGATGCCTCTGTACTCACTGATCGCGCATGCATGCACGTGCCCGGTGACGAAGATGTCGGGTACGCGGTCAATCACCAAGTAATCCTTCTGTTCTGGGGCCAGGGCAGTCCTGTCTCCATAGATCGGAGCCAGGTGTCGTCTCCGCAACATCTCCTTCATGATGTCCGCAGGGCGCGCGTACGAGAGATTCCTGATACTTCCTATGAAGTCGTCCATGCTCCTGCCGTGGTAGGCGAGTACGGTTCTGCCCTCGATTCCTAGGTAGCACGGGTTGCCGACGAAAGTGATCCTGTCGTCAAACATTGACACAATCTCCTTTGGAAGGGCAGGTTGTGGCTCCGCCAGGCGCACAGCGTCATGGTTCCCTGGCATCATCACGACCTTGATTCTCTTGGGGATGTTTCCAACGAGCTTCGCCAACTCCGTGTATTGTTCATAGACGTCCTCGATCAGAAGCTCGTCCTCTTGGCCAGGGTATATGCCTATCCCGTCGACCAGGTCTCCGGGCATCACGATGTACTTGACGTCCTTCGCGAGGGGATCCTTGTCGAGCCAATCGACGAATCTGTTCCAGGCATCCGACAGGAACTCGGAACTTCCGATGTGGATGTCCGAGACAAATGCTAGGACGGATGTCGATCCGTTTGGCTCCATCCTGCTGTTGACTGGGACCTCAGGGCGGACGATTTCCTTGGCGATGACGATCTCCCCATCCTTGCTGAGGGAACCGACCACGCCGATGACCTCGTCCTTGACGAACGAGTCTCCAGCCCTCTTCGGGCCTTTCATAACCAGAACCTGAGTCTTGTCCTCTTCGTCCTCGAGCTCGAGGAGCGTGTGACCGTTCTTCGTGATGTGCATGTCATTGATAATCCCGATGAACTTGGCGTCCCTTTGCATCTTCTTCGCCTTCGCTATTGGCGTGAGCCCTGCAAGTTCCCTGCGCTTCACCAGGATCCTCTTGATGCTTGTGAACCGATCGTTGAAGAGCTTGGCGAAATCAATCACATTGCCCACGCATGTTGAGTTGCCAGTTATGTCCTTGAGGATGACGATACTTGTCTCCTCGCTCACATCATCATGCTTCGGCTCTTCCGCAGACTTCTCCGGCTTCCGAGCACGCATCGGCGTCTTCTTCGCGTCGCAACTGAGATAGTCTTCAACATCCGATTTCGTTAGCACAAGGGGTCGGTTCTCGAAGTCGCTGAGAATCACTTCAACGCATTTGACCGGATCCTTCGCACTCATGAGTTTGTCAATCGCCTCGGGGTCCGCGAGTATCCCTTTCTCGGATAGCATCTTGAGAATCCGTTTCCTCATTCGGCCAATCCTAGCGCTCATCCGTTTAAAAATCTTTGCGGATTCGTCTGCAGGCCAATCAAATCGTTCTGCAACGTTCTTCTTCGACTCTGGACGCAGCAAGAGGACGCAGGATTAAATACGGTTTCCAGTATCGCAAGTACATGGTCAATGTCCGAATCAGCACCAGGTGCTTTCCGACGGAAGATCGCGACAAAGTCGTGAGCGCCGTGACAAGGCTGTTCCCGGATTGCGTTCTGGTTGGAGACGATGTCCTTCGCGGAGAGACATCCACGCTCGATGAATTCTCCGAGCTTCTGAGAAGACAGCGCATCCGCGATTCTGCGAGGTCTGTGCTCAGAAGAGGCCTGAGAGGCGATTCGACATCTTTCAAGATAAACAAGCAGGTAGCCGCGGTGGGGAAGGTGTCGTTCTCCGAGGAGAGCCATCCTCTCGGAGACATCGAAGTCACCATAACTGACGCGAACATCGCCTCGGTCATCGATTCGATTGCACCAGACACCCGAAAGGAGGCATTGAAGTGATAGGTGTCGGCTCCCCAACATTCTGCCTCACACCATTCATGAACATGCTCGAGCAAATATCCGAGGAGTTTGCCCTGTGGGAGATACTTTCGGAGGGGGAAGACAGACTCGAACTAGTCCGCGAAGGCATCAAATATGGGAGGGACTCCCTGGATGTGGAGTTCCAGGTCCACGCACCTCTCAGCGATGTGAATATCGGGAGCGTGCACGAGCCAATGCGACTGGCGGCAATGAACGAGATCAAGCAGACGATTGCCATGTGCAGGCAGCTGGACATACCCATGGTGACAGTGCACCCAGGTTTCATTCAGGGGATAGCCTTCCTGAACAAGGCGACCGCGGTTGAGAAAACCGCGCAGTCTTTGAAGGAGATCGCCTCCTTCGCATCGGACCAATCCGTTTCCGTTGCTGTGGAAAATCTTCCCGCGAACATCAACGCCACCTGCACCCAAGCTTCTGAGCTGCTCGAGGTCATAGAAGGAACAGATCTCGGCATATGCTTCGATATGGGCCATGCGAACACTGCAGGCCAAATTGACGAGATGCTTGCGCTCGTGGACAAGTTCAGGAATGTCCATCTGCACAACAACGATGGGGATTGGGACCAGCACAACAAGCTGAATGATGGCTCCGCCGATCTCACAAAGGTCGTCAAGGCTCTCAAGTCACACTACAAAGGGAACTTGATCATAGAATCGACAGACTTGGAGAGCGGCGCTGAGAGCCGTCGTATTCTTGAGAAGATGTTACAGTAGGTTTCCGCACCTGAGGCACTGGAATCTGCCGTTGATCCATCTGGCCTGCGTATGGCCACACGCAGGGCATACATATCCCCCAAGGGGCCCTCGATTTGCAGGTTGTTGGGTGTAAATGACAGGAACGCTCGCTGGTTCGGAGGCTCTGTACGGTTCGACGGATTGTTGGCTGGGTCGATTCGGGTCCGCGTATGGTCTGGGTTGAGTGAACCATACTGGCGTTGGAGCCGGGATGAACGGTTCAAGGTACTTGGATCCCGTTACGAACTCTCCGATCCTGGTGAGGAAGTATATGAAACAGGCAAGACCAATCGCGATCCAAATCAGCGTGAGGACTATTGTCACAAGGGCTACGCTGTCGCCAAAGACATCTCCGGGGATCGACAGGTAGTCGAATGCGAAATGGAGTACAATCGCAGAGGCCAGTCCGTGTCTGAGGAACATGTACCCGAATGCTACACCCGCGACTGCAGCTGGGAACACCTTCCACGACCCCCATCCTTCGAAGTGTGCGAATCCGAAGAACACGGAAGATGCGACAAGGAGGCATGTCTCGGGAATCCCAAGTTCGAATCCTCCTCCCAGGACGTACGCTTGCTTCTTGGTCTTCAGTCTCTTGCTCACATAATCATACAGCAGAAGTGGAATCCCAATCAGGAGCACTCGGCTCACGATTTCTTCCCACACAGATGCGTTGGCAAGGAGGAAGAGAAGCTCCCATAGGTCCGCATCCCCGACCGCGTCTGTCGGATCGTATCCAGCTAACAGCATCAGGAACACAATTGTGAAGTTCATGAAGGTGATCGCGAACATCAGCATGCAGAGGTCGAGTACCGCGCTGTGCTTCCTCGAGGTCGATCTCATTGAGATTTCCTCAATGAAATCAGGCGCGCTCTTCCACAGAAGCCAGGCAACGCTCACTGTTATTGCCGCCACCAAGAAGATGTAGTATCCCTGGAGGGCCGCTCCTGAGATATAGACCATCATTATCAGGGTGGGGGCAACCAAGTACAAGGGATAGCTCGAGTTCCCCACCTCTGGCAGCACGATCGAAACTCCGTAGAGCAGCGTGACCGTATCGAACAGTATGAATACAACAAGCGAGAGCCCACTCATGGCCACAATTGCCTTTGCTATGACTCTCCATGGAGTCTTTGCCATTCCAGCTGTCCGCGGCTGATACGGTCCATGAGGGATTCTCTGCTGATGGGGCTGAAGCGGGAATTGGCCTAGCATGGGTGGCCGAGTTGCGCCGCAGTGTTGACAGTAAGTTGCCCGCTCAACGAATGCAGTACCACAAACAG
>Ga0079037_100001400_pt1 | contig 12524 bp, 12 predicted proteins | sample Mud3Dept4metaG_FD_71479 | JGI IMG/M metagenome (GOLD analysis project Ga0079037, IMG submission 71479) | Freshwater wetland microbial communities from Ohio, USA, analyzing the effect of biotic and abiotic controls - Mud 3 Core 4 Depth 4 metaG | ecosystem: Environmental > Aquatic > Freshwater >... | reverse complement strand
CTGCGCCACAGACGGCCCTCGAGCACGGGGCGCCGACGCCCATTCGCAACCGACGCGGGCGTCGGCCGCCAGCGAGGCGCGAGCCACCGCCGAAGCCGGACGTCTTGAAACCGCTTCTAGACGAAGAACACGCGCTGGACGAACCAGGCCGTCCCCAGGAGCGCCAGCACCACCGAGGCGAGGCGCACCGCCCTCGGCTCCCAGGCGGCCTGGCGCATCCAGACGAGGAGCGGCAGGGCCGCGGCGACCACCAGCGCCTGGCCCGCCTCCACCCCGAGGTTGAAGAGCAGCAGCGCCCGGGCCAGCGGCCAGGCCGGCAGCCCGAGCGGCGAGAGCGCGCTGGCGAAGCCGAAGCCGTGCACCAGGCCGAAGGCGAAGCTCACCAGCCAGCGGCGGCGCGGGGGCTCGCGCGACCGGACGTTCTGGATCGCCACCCACACGATCGACGCGGCGATGGCCGGCTCGACGACCCGGGAGGGAATGGTCACCACCCCCAGAACCGCCAGCGCCAAGGTCAGGCTGTGCGCCAGCGTGAAGGCCGTCACGATCTCCAGCAGCGCGAGCAGGCTGCCTCCGCGCAGGAGCAGCGCCGCCAGGAAGAGCAGGTGGTCGTAGCCGCCCAGGATGTGCTCCATCCCCAGCTTGAAGAAGCCGGTGTCTCCGCGGGGGGCCTCCCCGCCCATCTCGACCACCGCCTCGCGCGACTCCGCGCCGAGGGCGACCTCCCGCACCCCGCCGGGCCCGTCGACCCGCGCCAGCGTCCGGTAGTGCTCGCCGAAGAGGTCGGCCCAGTCCTCGCGGATGGAGAGGCGACCCGGAGCCGACGGGCAGCGCAGCCGGAGCTCCAGCTCGACCCGGTCGTCGCCGAGGCGCGACCCCTGCACCCGCACCCGGCCCGGCTGGCAGATCCCCTCCCCCACCCGAAGCCGCACCCGGTCCCGGAGGGCCGCGGCCACCTGCTCGGCGCTGGCCGCGTCTCCGTCGGCGGCGGCGCCGAGGAGCCGGCCCTGCTGCTCGGGCAGCTCCGGCCGCACCAGCGTCAGGCGGTAGACGACCGCGGCGCCGTCCACCGAGATCCGGGCCAGGCCCGTGCTGGTGGTGTGCGCCCGGGCCCGGCCCCCGGGGCCCAGCGCGGCGGCCATCGCGGCCGCGACGAGGAGGCGGCGGGCCGTCACCGAGCGCCGATGACCTTCTCCCATTGCTCTCCCACGTAGTGGTTGAGGAGCAGCACCTCCTCCTGGCCGCGAACCCGGGCGTACCAGGCGAGCCCCTGGGGGTTCGGGCCGCCGAGATCGAGGACGAAGGGGGCGGGGCCCGGGCCGAAGACCGAGACGGTGCAGCGCGGCGGGGCGAGCCCCAGCTCGGCGAGCGAGGCGTCGCGGACCTCCTCCCGCGTCATCACCCGCTGCGGCACCGACCCGTGGAGCAGGCGCAGGCCGAGATCGATGGCCTCGCCCGGGCTCGACGCCGCGGGCGCGCCGGGGGCGGGCGCCCACCCTCCCCCCGGGCCGCGCTCGAAGCGCCAGCGCCGTCCCTCCCGCGCCACCTCCACCGCCGTCACCTGCTCGGGCGGCAGGTGGACCATCACCCCGCGCGCCTCGTACCGGGCGATGCCCGCCTCCGGGCGCTGGCCGTGGAGGGCCAGTCCGGCGACGAGGCCGGCAGCCAGGACCGCCGCGCCGATCCACCCGAGCCGCTTCAGCGCCGGCGCCGCCACCAGAGGATCCCTCCCGCCAGGACCGAGAGCCCGGGCAGCACCACCACGATGACGGCGAAGATGCCCTTCACCTGCCGGTTGGTGAGCACCACCCGCGGCAGCACCTCCACCGGCGGCTTGGTGGTCGGGGCCCGCTCCTCCCGCAGGAGCCAGGAGAGCGACGCCAGCGCGAAGTCGGCGTTCGACATGTAGGGGAAGAAGGAGTTGCTGGCGAAGTCGGCGTCTCCGACCACCACCAGCCGGAAGGGCCGGCCCCCGCCGGCCGCGCCGGGCCAGGCGCCCTCGGCCGCGGCGCCGAAGACCCGGGACCCCCGGCCTCCCCGCACCCGGTCGTCGCGCGGGCCGGCGGAGAGCGGCCGGACGTGGCTCTCGGCGCTGCTCGCGAGGAGCGGGACCAGCGTCACCCCCGCCGGGGCCGGCCCGAGGACCAGCGGGCGGGCGCCCGGGAAGAAGGAGAGCGCCAGGCCGCGGGTGATGGGGTGGCTGCCGTAGGAGGTCACCGTCACCATCTGCTCGTCGGTGAAGTAGTGCTCGAGCGGGTCCAGCAGCACGCCCTCGCCGATCCCGAGGCCGACCTCCCGCAGCAGCGCGGCCAGGCGGTCCTCGACGGGGGCGTCGAGGTCGAGGAGCAGCAGCGCCGAGCCTCCGCCCGCCAGGTAGGCGGCCAGCGCCTCGACCTCCGGGGGGGCGTGGCGCGTGCGCGGCCCGGCCTCCACCAGCGCGGTGCACTCGGACGGGACGCGGCCCGCCGTGGCCAGGGGGACCTTGCGGGTGGCGATTCCCAGGCTCTCCAGGGCGCGCCGGACCCGGCCGAAGCCGTGCTGCTCCATGAGCACCACCCGCGCCCCCTCGGCGCCGTGGCCGTGGCCACGCGCGCCCTCGAAATGGGTGTGGTACTCGAAGTTGTCGATGTCGTACTCGGCGTGACCGGTGGCGAAGCACACCGTGCGCGCCTCCGAGCGGGTCACCCGCACGATGCCGAGGGCGATGTCCTGGTCGCTGGTGGTCTGCACCTGGATGCGGCGCCCGCCGGCCTCGAGGACCGCCACGTTGTAGGTGCGGACCCCGTAGCGGTTGGCGACGCCCGGGAACTGGTCGGGGTCGACGGCCCGCACGTGGAGCCGCGGGCTCTCCCGCGCCAGGACCCCCAGCAGCGCCTTGATGGCCTGGGCCGCCGGGTCCTGCTTCTGGAAGAAGTAGGTGAGCTCCACGTCCTGCTCGAGCTCGCGCGCCAGGCGGGCCAGCTCGGGCGACGGGGAGAAGGCGCGGGACGAGGTCAGGTCGAAATGCAGGTCGTGGCGGTAGAGGGCGACGTTGGCCAGGACCGTGGCCGCCACCGCCCCGGACACCAGCAGGGCCCGCCCCGCCCAGCGCGGCCAGCCGGGCCGGCCCACCGGCATCCGCAGGCCGGCGGCGAAGAGCAGACCGAGGGCCGCCACCACCACGGCGAAGACCAGGGCGTTCACGGCGCGTCGGGCCTCATCGGTCGGCCAGCGCCCGGGTGGTGAGGAACAGCGCCATCAGCGTGCCGGTCAGGAAGTAGCCGGCGTCGGAGAGGAAGAGGGAGCCCCGCACGAAGGGGGCGAAGTGGCCGATGAGCGAGAGGTTCACGAAGAACAGGTCGACCGGCGCCGGGAGGATGTAGGCCACCGAGTCGGCGAACCAGAGCATGAGGAAGGTGCCCAGCGAGGCCGAGGCGGCCACCACCTGGTTCTCGGTGACGCTCGACCAGAGGGTCCCCACCGCCACCAGCAGGCCGGCGAGCAGCAGCAGCGCCAGGTAGCCCCCGGCGATGGGGGCCAGGTCCGGCTCGCCGTAGAGGAACAGCACCACCGCGAAGGAGGTGGAGACGAGCAGCAGCAGGGCCACCAGCGCCATCGCCCCCAGGAACTTCGCCAGCACGATCCAGATCTCCCGGATGGGGGCGGTGAGCAGCAGCTCCAGGGTGTCGGTCTTCCGCTCCTCGGCGAAGGACCGCATGGTGATGACCGGCACCAGCAGGACCAGCAGGACGTAGATCTGGTGGAACACGTAGGTGAGGTTGGCCACCTTCGACATGAACAGGGAGAGGCTGAAGGTGTAGCCGGCGACCAGCAGGAACACCCCGCCCACCACCCAGGCGATGGGCGAGGTGAAGGTCGCGTGCAGCTCCTTCCGGAGCAGGACGCCGAGCGTTCTCATGCGAGGGACAGGAAGAGCTGCTCCAGGTCCGGCGTCTCGCTCATGTCGCGCACCGTCAGCAGGCGGCCGCGGAGCAGGATCGCCACCCGGTCCACGATCCGGGCGATCTCGGTCAGGATGTGCGAGCTCATGACCACCGTGCACCGGCCGGCCAGCCCGCGGATGAGGTTGCGGGTCTCGATGATCTGGCGCGGGTCGAGGCCGTTGGTGGGCTCGTCGAGCACCAGCACGTCGGGCCGGTGCACCAGGGCCTGGGCGATGGCGACGCGCTGGCGATAGCCGCGCGAGAGGGTGCGGATGGGCGCCGCCATCACGTCGCCCAGGGAGAGGGACTCCGCCACCTCGCCCACCGCCGCCGCGACCGCCCCTGGCTCCACCCCGCGCAGGCGGGCCATGAAGGCGAGGAACTCGCGCACCCGCATGTGGTCGTAGAGCGGGTGCGACTCGGGCACGTAACCGATGCGGCGCCTGGCCTCCAGGGGCTGCCGCACGGTGTCGAATCCCGCCACGCGGAGCCGGCCCGCGGACGGCGTGTGCGTCCCGGTCAGCATCCGGATCAGGGTGGTCTTGCCCGAGCCGTTCGGCCCGAGCAGCCCCAGGATCTCCCCGGCGCCGACCGAGAGCGTCACCTCGCGTACGGCCGTGAACGCGCCGTAGCGCTTGGTGACGTTCTCGATCTCGACCACGCGAAGGGGACCCGTCGCCGCGGGGAGCGGGGACCGCCCCGGCCCCGGGGAGGCGAGGCTACTCGTAGAACTCGGGGGCCCTCTTGGTGGCCTTGAAGACGTCGGGATCGTGGGCGAAGAAGATAGAGGCCCCCTCGACGTCGCGCAGGTAGCGGAACTTGTCGTAGGCCTCCCAGGTGCCGCGCGAGCTCCAGGTGGCGCCGGCCGGGGAGAGGATCCCCTTGTCCAGGTTCTCCTTGAGGTAGCAGGCGTCGCTGGTGAGCACGTAGCTGCCGGACTTGGGCAGCCGCACGATCGCGAACTGGCTGCCCGGCGTGTGGCTCGGCGCGCGGACGACCTGGATGCTCTGGTCGCCGAAGACGTCCATGTCACCCGCCAGCCTCACGATCTTGTAGTTCTTCGCCTCGTTGAAGTCGCCCGGGATGTAGAAAGGGCCGACGCGGGAATCGGGCCAGTACGCGGCGGTGAGCTCGTCGGTCTGGATGAGGAAGGTCGCGTTGGGGAACTTCTGCATGTTGCCGGCGTGGTCCAGGTGCATGTGGCCCAGGATCACCACCTTCACGTCGGACGGCTTGACGCCCACCTTGGCGAGCTGCACGTCGATGGCGTCGTCGGACGTCATCTTGAGGCCGAAGCCCTTGGCGAGCGGCCCCCACCAGCCTTCTGCGTCCTTGATGGTCTTGTCGTTGTTCCCGGTGTCGAAGAGCACCACGCCGCGCGGGTGCTTCACCACGTAGAAGCCGACCGGGACCGTGATGGGGTCCTGGGGCCCGCCGTTCTGGAAGGCGGCCTTGGCGGCGGTGAGCGAGCCCGAGGTGAACACGTAGAGCTTCATGCCGGCCGGCGAGCTGGCGAGGGCAGGAAGCGCAGCGCTCAGGGTCAGTGCGGCGAGCAGCACCTGGACGGTCCGGCGGAGCCCTCTCATGTGACCTCCACGACGGACGCAGCGCGTCCGCTGGCTTGTGCAGTTGTCGCCGGCCCAGGGCGGCCCTGCCCTGGCCGGGCGTTCCGTCCCCTATAGGCGCTTTTTGAAAGGACTTTCAATTGGTAACCCCATCAAGGGCGCTCGCGGCCGGCGCGCCGTGCCGCCATTTGGGCGAAGGTCGCGGATGGGAGCGCAGGAACACGGGAAATCTCGATTCCTCGCCGGAAGGCTCGGGGGCCTGGAGCCGGCTGAATACGGGCGTGGCCCGGAACGTTCATCCCTTAGGAGGAGCCATGACGACCACGACCAGAACCCTCTTGATTTCCTGCGTTCTTGCCCTGGTTCCTGGTCTGGGACGGCCCGCCGAGACCGACCTGGAGCGCGATTGGCAGCAGTGGAACCAGGCTGGTGAGCCGGCGCCGCAGCCGGTCGAGCCCTCCTCGCCGCTGCCGGCGCAGCCGCCGCCACCCCCTCCTGCTGCGAGTGCGCAGGCTTCGGTCCAGGCCCCCCAGGCCGTTCCGCCCGGGCAGTGGGTCTACACCAGCCAGTACGGCTGGATCTGGATGCCCTACGGCAATTCCTACGTCTACCTTCCGTCGAGCGGCACGGAGCCGTTGATGTACCTCTACTACCCGGCCGTGGGCTGGTGCTGGGCCGCCGCGCCGTGGGTGTGGGGCTGGGGGGCAATGCCGTACTTCGGCGTGGCCGGACCGTGGCGGTATGGCTGGTACGGCTACGGCTACGGCCGCTGGTACGGCTACGCCGGGCCGTACGCGACGTGGGCTGGGCGCGGGTACTGGTCCCGGGGCCATTGGCACGGCTACGGTTACGGACGCGGGTACCGTTACGGACACGGGTACGGCTACGCTGCCCCGTACCGCGGCGGCGCGCCGGTGCCGCCCCGCGCCGGCCCTCCGGCACAGCGCTGGGGCGCCCAGCCGGTATCGCCCAGGGGCGGAGCGCCCGCGCCGCACCAGAGAGGCTACGCGGGGCCGCACGGCGCTGGCAGCGGCTCGCCGCACCGAGGGTCCTTCGTCTCCTCCCCTAGAGGCGCCCAGCCGTCGGCTCGCGGCACCTTCACCTCCAGCCACGGCGGCTACGCCTCGGCTCGGGGCGGCGTCGCCGCGAGCCGCGGCGGCTCCGGGGGCGGATTCGCCGCCAGGGGCGGCGGCGGCGGTCGCGGTTCCGGCGGGCACCATCGCTGACCGAGAGCGGGCGGCGACGCCCGCCCGATCGTCCAGTCGGGGCGGGAGCGCGCTTGCTCCCGCCCTTCAACTTTCCAGGGCGCCAGCGGTACAGTGTGCGAGAAGCATCGCCGAGGACGAGGCGCCCAGATGTCCCGTCCCAAGATCGCCCGCGCCACCGTCTACGTGGCGAGCGCCGTCATCCTCGCGCTCGTCACGGCGCTCGACCTGTCCACCGGCTACGAGCTCGGGCTCTTCATCCTCTACTTCATCCCGGTCGGGCTCGCCGCCTGGTACGGCTCCCGGCGCGCCGGCTTCGCCTTCGCCGTCGCCGCGGCCCTGTGCTGGTACGCCTCCGACCGCCTGATCGAGCACCCCTATACCCACCCGCTGCTCATCTACTGGGAAACCTTCATGCGGCTCGTCTCCAACCTGGTGACGGCGCTCACCCTGTCCAAGATCCACGAGGGCCTCCAGCAGCGCGAGGACCTGCTGCGCATCGTCTCCCACGACCTGCGGGCGCCCCTGGGAGCCGTCGCCGGACAGGCCCGGATCCTGAGGAACAGGGCCGGATCGGACCGGTGGGTCGCCGACCGGGCCGACGCGATCCTGCGGGCCGCCAGCCGGATGGACTCCATGATCGGGGACCTCGTCGACGGAGCCCTCTTCGAGGCGGGGCGGCTCCGCCTCGACGTGCGGGACGTCGACCTGGAGCGGTGCGTGACGGAGCTCCTGTCGCGGATGAGCGGCTCGATGGAGGTCGAGCGGGTGGAGCTGGCGTTCGCCGGCCGCTCCCCGATCGCGGTGAAGGCCGATCCGAACCGGCTGGAGCGAATCCTCCTGAACCTCCTGTCGAACGCGCTCAAGTACTCGCCGCCGGAGGCCAGGGTGCGAGTCGACGCCGAGGCGCTCGACGGGCGGGTCGTGATCACCTTCGCCGACTGCGGACCAGGCATCGCCCCCGAGGACATGCCGCGCATCTTCGACCGCTACTACCGGGGACGGGCGGGGCACGGCCAGGAGGGCCTCGGCCTGGGGCTTCACAGCACCCGCCTTCTCGTCGAGGCCCACGGCGGCCGGATCGAGGTGGAGAGCCCGCCCGGCGGCGGCGCGACCTTCCGGGTCGAGTTCCCGGCGGCTCCTCCGTGCTAGACCGGCGTCCCGGCCCCGCGACCTCGGGACCCCGGCGAGGTGCGGCGGGCGCTCGCCCCACGGTCTCGGTATTCCGGACCCTCCCGGCCCGTGGTAAGCGACGACAAGCCTTCCGCTTTCCCGGGCCGTCGCCAGCGGCGCCGGAGGCGAGCCATGGACCCGAGCCCGACCGAGCCGAAGATCGCCCTGGTGGTCGCGACCTACCGCCGGCCGGAGGCCCTGGCCACCCTGCTCGCCGCGCTGGGCCGCCAGACGCTGACCCGCTCCCAGTTCGAGGTCGCGGTGGTGATCGACTGCGTCGACGATAGCGAGGCCGCCTATCTCCAGGTCCTGGAGCGCGCCCGCTCCGAGGCCGGGCTCCCGGTCCAGTGGACCTTCCAGGCCAACGCCGGCCAGTCGGTGGCGCGGGACCGGGGCATCGGCGCGACCCGGGCGCGCTGGGTCGTGGTGGTGGACGACGACATGGACCTGGCCCCGGGATTCCTGGCGGCCCACCTCGAGGCCCTGGAGTCGGGCGGGCCGAAGACCGTGGCCATCGGCCGGGTCGATCCGGAGGAGGGCTGGGAGCGGCAGCCGCTCCACGAGGCGATGCGGACCCTGTCGATGCTGGACCTGCACGAGGAGATCGCCCGCGGCCGACGCCAGTCGTGGGGGAAGGCCTTCGTCACCCAGAACGTCTCCTTCGGGCGCGACCTGTACCGGTCGGTGGGTGGCTTCGACGCGGCGCTCCGGCTCGGCGAGGACACCGAGCTCGGGTGGCAGTTCGAGCGGGCCGGGGCCCACTTCGTGTTCGCCGATCGCGCCGCCGCGATCCACCGCTCCCGGGTGGGCTCCTTCGACACCTGGCTGCGCCGGCAGGTGGAGTACGGGCGGAGCGGCATCTACATCTACCAGAAGCTCGGGCGGGACCCGCAGTTCCACTACCTGCGCAACCTCGCCAACGGCAGCCGCCTGAACGCGCTGCTGGTGTCGGCGCTGTGCCGGTCGGATGCCACGGCGCGAAGCGGCATCGCCCTCTTGCGGTGGCTGGGCGAGGGCCTGCAGCGGCTCGGCGCGATTCGCCCCGCCGTCGCGACGCACAAGGCCATCCAGTCGCTCGCCTATCACCTGGGCGTGAGGCGGGCGCTGGGGTCCTGGTCGCGCCTCCAGCAGGAGAAGCGCTCCTTCCTGGCGACGCTCGATCGGCCGCTCGGCCCCGCCTGAACGGCGGGGCTCGGCGCGCGCTCAGCGGCCCGGCTCTCCGGCGGACGGGCCCGCCCCGGCAGGCGGGCAGCGGCCGGCCTGCTCCGGGCCGAGCGGGGCGCCCTGCCGGAGCAGGGCCAGGTTCATCGCAGCGCGATGGCGCTCCGGGTCGAGCTCCAGGGCCCGGAGGAAGGCCACCTCGGCCTCCTCGGCCCGGCAGGCGCCGGCGAGCGCGTAGCCCAGGTTGTTGTGGGCGCGGGGGTTCGCGGGCGACTTGCGGACCACGTCCTGCCAGAAGCGCACCTCGTCGGCGTAGACCAGGTTGCGGTGGGCGGTGGCGGCGCCGAGGGCCGCCACCAGCGCCAGCGCGAAAAGGCGCCACGGGCCGCCGGCCGCCGCCCGCGGCGCGAGCCAGCGGCCGGCCAGCCACGCCGGCCCGAGGAGCGACAGGTAGAGCTGGCGGTCGTTGGCCGGCTCGGGGCGCGGCAGCCACCAGCCGGCCGGGGCCAGCCAGAGCAGGAACCACAGGATGCCGAAGGCGACCGATGGCCGGCGGCGCAGGAGCAGGAGGCCCGCGCCGAGCACCAGGAGGAGCGCCAGCCCCTCCAGCGCCACGGCCGGCGCCAGCCCCCGGACCGCCGGCAGGAGGGGATCGGCGTCGAGCCCGCCGAGCCGCACCACCTGGCCGGCCAGGTAGGCGGTGGCTCGCACGTGGGTGAGCAGGTTCTCGATCGGCGGGCGCAGCTCCAGGCTCTCCGCCACCATGCGACGGTAGGTGGGCGCGGCCAGGAAGGCGGAGAGCCCGGCCGCCAGGACCAGCCAGTGGACCCAGGAGGCGCGCAGGGCGGCGGCCCAGGAGAAGGGACGCCGCCGGTCCACCGCCTCGAGCAGCAGGAGCGCCAGCGGCAGCACCACCGCGGTCTCCTTGGCGCCCAGCGCCGCCGCGAAGAGCAGCGGCGAGGCCGCGAGGGCGAGCCACGGCCGGGACCGCTCCCGCCCGGCCAGCCAGCAGACCAGGCTCCCGAGCGAGAAGGTCGCGGCGAGAGCGGCGGAGCGGCCCGAGAGGTAGGTGACCGCCTCGGTCTGGGCCGGGTGCAGGGCGAAGAGCAGCGCGCCCAGGAGCGCGGCGCCGCGGAGCGCCGGGGAGCCGGGGTCGGCGCGCCGGCCGACCGCCCGCAGCAGGTCGAAGGCGAGCAGCGCGTTGCCGGCGTGGAGCGCCAGGTTCACCGCGTGGAATCCCGGGAGCCCCAGCCCGCTGGCGCGGTTCAGCGCGTAGCTCAGCTTGAGGAGCGGCCGGATGCCGGGCATGGACCGCCACCAGGCCGGGAGCGACTGCACCCGCGGGTCGCGGACGATGACGTTCCAGTCGTCGAACTGGAACGTCCCGGCGAACGAGGTGGCGTAGGCGGCGGCGACCGCGAGGAGCAGCGCGAGCGCCGCCAGCCGGTCGCGGCCCGCGGCCGGGGCCGCGTCACCCACGCCGCGGGACCTCCTCGAAGGCGGCTTCCACCAGCCCGGCCGCGGTCCACCAGCGGTCCCGCGCGTCGAGCAGCACCAGCAGCACCTCGTTGCCGTCCCGCTCCGCCAGCGCCACCAGGCAGCGGCCCGCCCCCGGCGTGTAGCCGCTCTTCACGCCCGTCGCCCCCTCCAGGCGCCCGAGCAGCGCGTTCCCGGTCCGCAGCTCGAGGGCGCGGCCGCCGCGCGTCGTCACCTGCGCGCGCTCCACCCCCACCATCCGCCGGAACTCGGGCAGCCGCAGGGCGGCCTGCGCGAGCCGGAGCAGGTCGCGCGGGGAGGAGCGGTGGCCCGGCGCGTCGTTGCCGCACGGGTTCTCGAAGTGGGTCGCCCGGAGGCCCATCTCGGCCGCGCGCCGGTTCATGCGCTCCACGAAGCCCTCCACCGTGCCGCCGGCCTGCTCGGCCAGGGCCAGGCAGGCGTCGTTCGCCGAGGAGACCAGCACCGCCAGCAGCGCGTCCGCGGCGGCAAGCTGCTCGCCGGCGCGCAGCCCGAGCCGGCTGCCGGTGGCGCGGGCGGCGCGCGGGCTCACCGGCACCCAGGCCTCCGGAGACCAGTTCCCCTCCAGCGCCAGCAGGGCGGTCATGATCTTGGTGAGGGAGGCGGGCGCGCGCGGCGAGTCCGCGGCGCGGGCCCACAGCACCCGGCCGTTCACGGTCACCAGGTAGGCGGCCGCGGCCCGCGGGTAGCGGTCCACCGGGGCGGGCTCACCGGCGGCGGCCGCGCCCGCGCCGACCGCCAGCAGCAGCCCGACGGCGAGCGGCCTCACCGCGTCCCTCTCGGCGCCGCCGGTCAGAAGCCGAAGAGGCCCTTGGTCGCCTTCTTCGCCTGGTCGGCCGCCTGGTCCTGCGCCTTCTGGGCGGGATCCTTGGGGGGCGCCGGCGCCTTCGCCTTCGCCTTGTTCTGGGCGGCGGTGGCCTCGAGCATCTCGCGCGCGTACCTGTTGCAGAAGGCCGCGTACTTCCTGTCCACGGTGGTGAAGTCGCGGCCGGCGCACTCCCGCTGCGCCAGCTGGCTCCGCTGCTCCGGGCAGTACTGGCCCACGAACTCGACGGCGTCCTCCTTGAGGGCGGAGGCGCAGTTCTGGGCGCGGATCGCCGCGGGGTCCTTGCCGCAGAAGGAGGCCGCGTCCTTGAACCGGCTCTCCCCGCCCTTCATCAGGTTGGTGAAGCCCTGGCGGCTGGAGATGCCGGCGCAGAACTGCGACTTCTGGGCCGGCTCCTTGCACATGGCGGCGGGGCCGACGAAGAGCTCCACCGACAGGTTCCTCACCGCGTCGTCGCACGTCTTGGCGATCGCCTGGGCCTGCATCTCCTGCCCCTTCTTGACCTGGGCCATGGCCTCGCGCTTCCGCTCCCCGGCGTCGCAGTCGCCTCCGAGCTTCTTCCCGCTCATGACCATGCGCATCTCGCCGTCGGGGCTCTTCATCAGGACCTTCCCGGAGTAGCTGTCCCCGCGATGGTCCATCTCCCCTTCGCCGGTCATCTTGCTCGCCGGGCAGGTCATCTTCCACGTCATCTTCGAGCCCCTCTGGACGACGTCGGTCGCCTTGCAGTCGTCGCTGCCCTTCGTCCCCGGAGGATCCTGGAAGCCCGACAGCGGCACGCACACCTTCTGCTTGGTGGGCGGCATGGCGAAGCCCTGGGCCTCCATCTGCACCGTCTGCTCCCAGTAGGTCCCGGGCTCGCGCTCCTGGGCCGCGCTTGCGGCAGGCAGGACCACCAGGCCGAGGATGGCGGGAAGTGCGGCGATGGTGCGGGCGAGGCTTCTCATGTGAACCCTCCGGGACGGCCGCGCGCGGCGCGGGCAGGAAAACCAACCACATTCCGCGGCGGCTGTCGACCCGTGGCCCCGGCCCGGCGCCTACTCCCCGGGGACCTCGAACGGCGGGATGCGCCGCCCGTCCACGTCGCCGAAGCGGTAGCTGCGGGCGAGGTCGCCGGCGCGCAGCGTCCTCCCGGTCCAGCGCATCGCCTTGGGAT
>Ga0079037_100001399_pt1 | contig 12526 bp, 8 predicted proteins | sample Mud3Dept4metaG_FD_71479 | JGI IMG/M metagenome (GOLD analysis project Ga0079037, IMG submission 71479) | Freshwater wetland microbial communities from Ohio, USA, analyzing the effect of biotic and abiotic controls - Mud 3 Core 4 Depth 4 metaG | ecosystem: Environmental > Aquatic > Freshwater >... | reverse complement strand
TGAAATTTTTTTTCCGTTCGGCCTTCCTGTTGACCCGCAAACATTTATCGCTGCCCTACGATATCGTCCACGTTCACTCGGTGCCGGATTTTGAGGTTTTCGCCGCGTTGGTTCCAAAGCTCGCGGGCGCCCGCGTGATCCTGGACATTCACGACATCGTACCGGAGCTCTACGGCAGCAAATTCAAAGTCAGAAAAGATTCGATCGTCTTTAAGTTGCTCGTCCTGGCGGAAAAAGCTTCCATCCGTTTCTCAGACCACACGATCATTTCAAACGACCTGTGGCGGAAGCGTCTGGTTGCACGCTCCGTTTCCGGCGAAAAATGCACTTCGATCCTGAATTTCCCGGATGATCGCTTGTTCCGACCCAACCGCCGCCCGAAAAGCCGCGACAAGATGGTGCTGATGTATCCGGGCACCTTGAACCACCACCAAGGACTCGACCTTGCCGTAAAGGCCTTTGCAAAGATCAAGGACAGGACGCCCAGCGCTGAATTCCAAATTTATGGGGACGGTCCCGCCAAAGAGGGCCTGGCGGGCCTGATCAGGGAGCACGGGTTGCAGGGCCGGGTTTTTCTGAGAGACCCGGTTTCTTTAGATGAGATCGCGCAGATCATGGCCGGAGCGGACATCGGCGTCATCGCCAAAACGAATGATGACTTCGGCGGCGAGGCCTTCAGCACCAAAACGTTGGAGTTCATGACCCTCGGGGTTCCCATTATCGTCGCCCGAACCAAAATCGACCGAATTTATTTCGATAATTCAATCGTCAGGTTCTTCGCGCCGGGCGATGTGGACGACCTGGCAAGGGCGATGCTTGAGCTGATATGCAATCGATCGGAGAGAGAAACGCTTGCAAGATACGGAAAAGCCTTCGCGGAAAAAAATTGCTGGCATGTGAAACAACATCTCTATCTGGAGATAGTGGATAAGCTTTTTCGTGAGGTCTACCGGTTGGAAAACTCCCGCACGGGGTCCGGTTCCAGCCCGTTTTTTCGAAGATTTCCGCCGAACTGAGCCTTCCGTTCAACCTTTATGTCGATTTGAATCTCCTCAAAAAAAAGGCCATTTCTATCCACACTATGCGAGCGGATTGCAACCTAAAGCGCGTTTTGCTTTCACCGGATAAATGGATCGCTCACCGCGGCTCGGATCTATGCTTCTGGAAATCTGGATTCTGAATTCTTATGCCCCGCTTTCGCCTCGATCGCTTTCTTACCCTATATTTTTTCCACCCCTTGTCAATGCGTCGGGGCGCAGCTGAAAATCGAGTGGCGATTCTGATGTATCATGGAATCGGGGATCTTCAGAAAGATGGCAGGCATCCGTATTTTGAAACAGCCACTTCTTCCCGGGTTTTCGCTACCCAAATGGCTTTTCTAAGAGCAAACGGGTACCGGGTTGCAGGTCTGAACGACTTTCTGGGTGTATTATCAGACCGTGAAGCGGACGCAGGCAAATGCGTGGTGATTACGTTTGACGACGGTCTTGCCGATTTCAAAACCCATGCGCTGCCGATCTTGGAGAGCTGCGGTTTTTCCTGCACTGTCTTTCTGCCAGCGGGCTTAATAGGCAAGACGATCAACGGCCGGGCCTGCATGACGTGGTCCCAGGTGCGCGATGCAGCCGCTGTGGGAACTGTCTTCGGCTCCCACAGCCTGACCCATCCGAAGCTGAGCGAGCTTGGTCCGAACGAGATGGATCTTGAGGTGCGCTGCTCCAAAGAGAAGATCGAATACGAATTGGGGAAGAACATTGATGCCTTTTCCTGTCCTTACGCTTTTCCAGAGATGGGTGAACGGTTCCGGAAGTTTTACCAGGAACTCTTGGAAAAGTGCGGCTACCAATTCGGGGTAACCACAAATATCGGTAATGCCATGTCGATGGATAACCCCTACCTTCTCAAACGGTTGCCGGTAAACGACCACGATGATACCCGGTTCTTCCAGGCGAAGCTCGAAGGCGGCTATAACTGGTTGCATATCTTTCAAAAAGCGTTCAAGCGTGCCAAGCGCTTAGCACGCGCTCGATAGCTGTCCCTGGAATGATAGGATGATGTAAGTTCGATCGGTTCATATCAATTTCGGTCTGAAAGACTTCGAATGTCTCCAAGCTTTAAATATGTCATTGTTACGCCCGTGCGGGATGAGGTTCGGCACGTAGAGAAAACCATTTCCTCCGTTACCACTCAAACCATCCGGCCTTCGCAGTGGATTATGGTGGATGACGGCTCAAGCGACGGGACCGGAGAAGTTCTTGATGCGTTTGCAACGCAGCATGATTGGATCAAGGTAATCCATCGGATGAACCGGGGGTACCGTGCTGCCGGTGGAGGGGTGATCGATGCGTTCTATGAAGGGTACGACGGCATCGATGAGAGAAGCTGGAGTTTTATCGTAAAACTGGACGGTGATCTGTCTTTTCTCCCGAACTATTTTGAGCGTTGTTTCAATCATTTTGATGCTGACCCGTTTCTGGGCATCGGTGGAGGTATGGTTTGTTTTAAAGACCAAGGACGGCTGAAAGAAGAATCGGTTGGCGATCCGCCATTTCACGTACGAGGCGCTACCAAAATCTACCGACGCACATGTTGGGAACAAATTGTCCCGCTGGTGCGGGCGCCCGGCTGGGATACCATAGACGAAGTCAAGGCGAACATGCTTGGGTGGGCTACTCGCACTTTCCGTGAAATAACGCTGGTTCAGCACAAAGCTACGGGCGTGGCAGACGGTCGCTGGCGCAACTGGTTCAAGAACGGTCGAGCCAACTACGTAACCGGCTACCATCCCCTGTTCATGCTGGGCAAGTGCGCCAAGCGGGCGTTTCGCAAGCCGGCCTCTTTAGAAGCGATTGCTCTATTGTTTGGATTCTGCTCTGGCTACCTAAAACAGGTCCCGCGAATTGACAACCGCAATACCATTCGCTACTTGCGCCGACAACAGATCCGGCGCCTGTTGCTGCGTCCCAGCATTTATGGCTGAAATCGAAGTGGTAAAGCCTTGGATGGATCTCTCGGTCATCATCGTAAACTTCAATTCGGCCAATTATGTCATGGAATGCGTCCGCTCCTTGTATGAGCAAACCACTCTCGTGCGGTATGAGGTCATCGTAGTTGACAACGCCTCCTACGACGACTGTCACGAGAGGCTGGCCTGCCATTTTTCCGATGTTATTTTTTTGCAAAGCCACTCAAACTTAGGTTTTGGGGGCGCAAACAACCTGGGTGCCAAACATGCTCGCGGTGAGGTATTATTATTCCTAAATCCCGATACGGAAGTTAGAGATGGAGCCATTGATCGCCTGTACCAGCATTTCCGAACATTAAATCAGCCGGGTGCGGTTGGTTGCCGGCTTCTCAACAGAGACGGATCTCTTCAAACCAGTTGTGTGCAGTCGTTCCCAACGGTCCTGAATCAAGTACTGGATGCAGCCGTGCTCCAACGCCTGTTCCCCAAGTCCGATCTTTGGGGGACTGCTGTCCTGTTCGAGAAAGATGCCGCAGCAGCGAAAGTGGAAGTGGTTTCGGGGGCATGCCTGATGATCCGCAAGGAGGTTTTCGATTGCGTTGGCGGGTTCAGTCCTGAGTATTTTATGTATGGCGAGGATCTCGATCTGTGCTTCAAGGTGCGGCGGGCAGGACTGCACAACTATCATGTCGGCGATGTGTTGATCATGCATCATGGAGGCGGCAGCACGAAAAAGTCGGTCAGCAATTTTTCTAATAGAATGATGCGAGAGTCAGTCTTTCGGTTTTTATTGAAATTCCGTGGGCGATTATACGGTGATTGTTATCGAGCGGCTATCAGCGCCTCGGCTGTGATCCGATTGGCGTTGCTTGCGGTTTTCTTCCCAATCTGGTGCGCCAGGTGGAGGGCTCACGATTGGAATGCCGTGTTTCGGAAATGGCTATGCATTTTTGAATGGGGGCTCGGCCTAAAGCGGTTCGGCCAAAATCAGATCCGCAACAAATAGGGTCCTCGATAAAGGCCTGAATTATGCGGAATGAGGCATATTATTTGCATTAATTGTTCGCCAACCATAGTAGTATGGTTCTTAGCTGAATTGGGATCTCAAGCGGGGTTGAGCGGAAATGCATGAGATGAATATAAAATCGATAGGTTATGCTAATATAAGGTTATCTGATGGTTTAACCAGGCGTCTCGCACAGTTCGCCTTATGAATGATACAAATTGGCAAATTGGTAAATGGCTGAAAGAGTTTGTTCAAAATTTGATTTTCATCTTATTTTCATGGGGGTAGGCAATTATGAATAGCGCAAAGAGTTATCTCATTCTCATAACTTTACTGATGAGCATCACATGCACAGCCATACCCGGCTTTGCCGCAAGCAGGTATCTTGATAGTGCCGCACAAGGTGCATCAAACGGAACTTCGTGGGGAAACGCATGGACAAGTTTTTCTCAAATTTCCGGTCTTTCGGCGGGTGACACTGTTTTCATATCCGGTGGCGCTGCGGGATCTTCAAAAACATATACGGTGACCACGGTAACCCCTATCGCGGGAAGTCCCGGAAACCCGATTACTTATAAAATTGGCCAGGAGCCAGGCCACAACGGAACCGCCATCTTCAATACCACCGGCGGGGCATTCGTAAATATACCCAATGTGATTGTGAGCGGCGATGCTGGCGACAACCAGATGCACTTCGTTTTTGGCAGTGGGGGCAGGCCACTGGACTCGAACGGTGATAACATCCGGATATCTTACGTCAATTGCGGAAACAGACAATACGGCTTCTTTAATAACGGCGGTACGAATATTACGATTGACCACATCTACTTTCGCAAAATTAATGGCGGCGAAGATCGGTTTGCCTATTTGAACCTTAGGGGAAATTCCTGGGATGTAAATAAAGTGCATGACTGTACGATTGAGCTGATCCGCAGCGAAAGCGGGGAGGGCGACGACGGTATACAAGGTAGCTCAAGTGGATTAAGCATCTATAACAATAAATTTATTGGATATACAGGCTCGTATACGAATGGGCAGCATCAAGATGCTTGGCAGCAGCTAGCAGGCGAATATGTAAAAATTTACAACAACTATTTCCAGGATATTGCAAACTATCCGATATTTGCCGACGCCTACTTCGGCGGATTTAACCATCTTTGGATATACAACAATGTGGTTGTGATCACTTCCGCGGCAATTCAAAAAAGTGCACCACCTCAGGGAATAGTAGTGGGCCCGGATAGTGGGGTCTACCGCAACATAGGCTATTGGCCGAGTTTTAATGACATCATGATTGCCAATAACACTATTGCAGATTTTGGCGGCCATCCCTGTATCATGCTGGGAAATGATCCAGGGCAATCATCTGTTTTTGCAGATTGTGTCGTATTCAATAACATTTGCGTAAATGGAAACGGATTTGGAATAGGAGAAGGGATTGCCGCTGCCAACAATATAAAAATTTCGGATGGGGCAGGGCATTTCGTGATATATGCTCCACTGAGCCCATCAAATGATTTCCGTCTGCTCAGCAGTAACACCCTGTTTAAAGACCGTGGTGCTAATTTATCATCCTTTTTTACAACCGATAAGGATGGTAATGTGAGAAACGTTGGAGCGTGGGATATCGGAGCCTACGAATTCAATTCTGGAACGGGGGGTAACTCTGACCCAGTAAAAGCTCCAAGCAATGTAAAAATTATTCACTAGCGATCACGGGTTCTCCGATTGGGTTGTCGGGTTTTCCCCGGGCCTCAGGGAAAACCCGAATTTGGAATAATGGGGGGGCACTCGTCTTTCATCAAAAGGCTTACGATTGCCCGATTAGTGGGGAATCCTTATTTTTTCTCAACTTAACCATGTGGAAGAGGCTGAAACACAATTCGTTCAAGACGTTACGGTCTGGCGCATAAACGCTCTGTTTCACGTTGCTAAGTATTTTTCTGCCATCGATATTCCCCTGCCGACGGATTTCACCTTACTTTCAATGCATGCGATTCACTCCAGCTACTCCCATGGGAGCGCAGTTACCACCCGATAGTCATGCTCCCGCTTGAGTAGACTCAGACCATGAAGAAACCACTATGAATTTCCTTGGAGCAACCATATTATCCGTCATCGTTGCGGTGGTGTTATTGGGATCACGCCGGTTAGCGGTTTTGGCGCTGGCGGCTGGAATTCTTTTCCTTACGCAAAACCAAGGCGTTGAAGTATTCAAATTAAATTTATATGCATTTCGCATTCTGGAGCTAGCTGGAATTTTGAGAGTAATCTTGCGGCGCGAATTGAGTTCCGTAAAATTGAACCGCATCGATCGCATGGTTATTCTATTGTACAGTTTTATCACGGTCGTTTCACTCCTGCGTTATACTGATGAATCCAGCTATCAAATCGCAGCGGCGGTGGATGCAACCCTTGCCTACTTCATATTTCGCGCGTTAATTCTAACCATAGAAGACTTCAAATACGTTTTGAATCGCTATGTACTTTTATTGGTACCTTTCTTCGGGGCGGTTTTGATCGAAAGGCTAACCTTCCAAAACCCGTTTGCGCTGGTTGGTGCAAACCTATACATTGCGGATTTTAGGGAGGGAGTTCCTCGATGTACCGGCAGCTTTCGGCATGCCATACTAATGGGTTCGTTTGGCGCCGTATTTTTGCCGATATATATCGGACTTGCATTGTGTGAGGATCGCAAATTTTGGCCAACGGTAGGATGTGTCATTTGTCTGGGAATTGTTGGGTTGTCCAACTCGGGTGGCCCCCTCTCCTCTGTTGTGATCGGCATCATCGGATGGAGTTTGTGGATTTTTCGCCGTAAAATGCGTACTGTAAGATATTTTCTTGCCCTCATTCTATTCGTGCTGGCGTTGCTGATGAAGGCGCCCCTATGGGCACTGCCGGCCAAAATCAGCGATCTCACAGGCGGGGGCGGGTGGCATCGGTACTATTTGATCGAAATGGCCATAAAGAGCTTAAGCGATTGGTGGATAGCAGGAATGCCCATTGAGCAAACCAAAGATTGGTTTCCGTATATTATCCACACAGGCGGCGCTGACATCACCAATGAATTTATTTCGCTCGGTCTGAGTGCCGGCATTTTGGCAATCGTTATTTTTGTAATATTACTCGTAAAAGCATTCAAACTAATCGGGGAAGTATTGGAAGCGATCCGAAATACAAAAACCGATAATTCACATGAATTCCTGGTTTGGGGTGTCGGAGTTTCATTATTGGTGCACATTTCAAATTGGTTTGGAGTCTCTTATTTTGATCAAATCAAATTTGTTTGGCACTTGCACATCGCAATCGTCGCCATGCTGGCGGAAGCTGCAGAATTGTTAAAAGCGCCGAATCATGTGCTGCATTCGTTTGAAAAGTCCGAAGCATGAAAAATAGATCCTATACAATCGTCCCGGTCGGTATGGATCATCATCAATGAGAATTTTAGTGGCCATAGCGAACTACGGTTTTAAAAATAAGCGTTTTATTGAACAGTTAATTGCCAGCTATTCATCCATGCCGGCACACATCGATATTGTGGTTTTATCCGATGTACCGAAGAACTTTTCAAAAAAGGTAGAGATTGTGGTCGGTTTGCCGGCTAAAAATCCGTGGTCTCTACCATATGCGCACAAAGCAATTTTTAGTAACCGACGGGAGGCCTACGATCTTTTCATCTACAGCGAAGATGATATTTTAATTACATGGAACAATATCAAAGCGTTTCTGGATGCAACAGCTATCTTGGCAAAGGATGAATGTGCCGGATTCCTGAGATACGAACTCGATGAAAATGGCAACCGGTCTTTTCCAGACTTCGTTGGCCCCTATCATTGGATGGTCGGCAGTATCAAGCGGATCCAAAAACAGATTTTTGCCCGGTTTTCCAACCTGCATTCGGCCTGCTATATTTTAACTCGGGATCAGTTGAAGGCCGCGATTGAATCGGGCGGGTATTTGGTTAAGCCCCATGAAGGAAAATACGACTTATTGTGCTCGGCAGCCACCGATCCCTATTCGAAATGCGGAATGACTAAATTGATATGTATTTCGAAATTATCTGATTTTTTAGTCCACCATTTATCAAATCGATACTCGAAGGAGTGTGGTATTTCAGAAAATGATCTGAAAAGGCAGATAAAAGCGATTTCAGATGAAAATCAGAATTTATACCAGAACGAGCTAGTTGAAACAATAAAGCGAATTAACACCTACATCTACGATAAGATGTATTATGATGAAATCGACAAGAATTTATTGAGTTTCATCACGGAAAAAGATCGGAATATACTTTCCATCGGATGCGGCTCCGGTGCTACTGAAGAACTATTGGTAAAACGAAGACAGACTGTCACCGCAATTCCAGTGGATCGGATCATTGCTGAGCTTGCCAAAAGCAAGAATATCGAAGTATTGACGCCGGATTTTCACCGATCGTTTGACATGATAAAAGGTCAGGCGTTTGATTGTATTATTTTAGACGATATACTTCACCACTTGGAAGATCCGATAGGTGTCCTCAGAAAAGCTATAAGGTTTCTTAAGGAAAATGGTAAGATAGTCATAACCCTGCCGAATTTTTTTTCCATCCGAAACGTTAGGCATTCCTTCCCCTACCCGATTTTCAAACGATTCCGATATAAAGAAAATCGAATGACCGTATTAAGTTTAAGAAAAATTAGGAAAGAGTTGAAGAGGCGTGGTCTGGTACGCGTTGAAATGAAATTTCCAATTGAGGAAATGAAAAAAGTAAAAGTGCCTGATCTTTGGGGTTTAAAGAAGATCATGCTCTGCGATAAGATTTACATGGCAGGAAGTAAATCATGTGCGGAATTTGCGGAAAATTGAATTTTGACAACGAGGAACCGGTTTCTTCCGACCTTTTAAAGCGCATGATGGAGGTGTTGCGCCACCGTGGCCCGGATGGGGAAGGAGACTATTTATCCGGACCGATCGGATTGGGGCACCGGCGTCTCTCCATCATTGATCTCAGTACCGGCGACCAGCCGATGAGCAATGAGGACGGTAGCGTGTGGGTGGTTTACAACGGTGAGATCTACAATTTTCACGAGCTCCGCTCCCGCTTGCAGACGCGCGGTCACACGTTTAAATCGGCCGCTGATACGGAGGTCATCGTCCATCTGTATGAAGAGATGGGTGTGGACTGCGTCGGAAGCTTACGCGGCATGTTCGCCTTCGCGTTGTGGGATGAGCGCCAGAAAGTTCTATTGCTGGCTCGTGATCGTGTCGGCATCAAGCCGCTTTATTATATCAATAACGGAAGATCGCTGCTATTCAGCTCGGAAATCAAAGCGATCCTTACCGATCCATCCATTGATCGACAAATTAACCGGGCTGCCATCGACCGATTTTTGACCTATCATTACCTTCCGGGCCGTGAAACCCTCCTGAAAGGTATCCATAAACTGGATCCCGGTCACTTTCTCGTGGCTTGCAAAGGCAAGATCGAGGTTCGGCAATATTGGGACCTGCAATTTTCAAGCGAAGCGCGCCGGATTTCCTTTGGTGAGGCGGTTCAAGATTTGCGTTCGTTGCTTTGCCGGACAGTGAAGGACCACATGATGAGTGATGTGCCGGTCGGCGTGCTTTTGAGCGGTGGAGTGGACTCGACCGGGGTGCTGCGTTACGCCGCCGAACAGACGGACCAGCCGTTGCACACCTTTACCATCGGATTTGAAGGAGAGCAATTCGCAGACGAACGGCCGTACGCCCGATTGGCGTCGCAGAGGTACGGCACCCGGCACCAGGAAATCACCATGAGCGCCCGTGATTTCCTGGATTTTCTGCCCAAATACGTGTGGCACATGGAGGAGCCGGTTTGCGAACCACCGGCGGTGGCGCTTTATTTTGTCTCTCATCTTGCCCGGCAATCATCGGTCAAGGTATTGCTGTCGGGTGAGGGAGGCGATGAGGCTTTTGGTGGATACCAGAACTACCGTAACCTGGTTTTGCTCGAAGGGCTGAAGTCCGCCTTCGGCCCAGCGAAAGGGTTGCTGCGGTATGGACTCCAGACCCTGGGACGGATCGGTTGGAAGCGTGCTGCCCCCTACTCCAGACTTATCGATGCACCTATTTCGTTTTATTACCTGAGCCGGACGATGATGCGTGACGCTTGGTTCGACCGGTTTAGAAAAAATTTATACACCGTCGAATTTCTCGAGTCTCTCAGGGGCCAAGAAACGGATGAGATAACGCAAAAGCTATTTGAAAGGGTCGCGCACCAGCCTTTGCTGAATCGCATGCTTTACGTTGATACCAAAACCTGGCTTCCAGACGATTTGCTGGTCAAAGCCGACAAGATGACGATGGCCACCTCGGTTGAGCTACGTGTACCGCTGCTTGATTTTCAAATACTCGAATTCGCCGCGTCAGTACCACCGCATTTCAAAGTGCTTGGCTGGTCAACCAAACGGCTTCTGAAGGCGGCACTGGCCGAATCGGTTCCGAAGGAGATTCTCATGCGCCGGAAGTCAGGCTTTCCGGTTCCTTATGAAACATGGCTTAGAAGCGAGTTGAAGGAGTTTGTTTTTGATACGCTTTTGAGCGAAACTAACTTCCTGAGCACCTTCTTTCAGCGGCAGGCCGTTAATCATCTTCTTCAATCTAATCAGAAGGGTGAAGGGTTTTCGAAGGAAATTTTCTGTTTATTGGTTCTTGAGCTTTTATCCCAATCACTAAGGTGACCCATGACCCGCTTCATGAATCCCGCCTCGGGATCGTGGGAGCTTGGAATGAAAATCGTTAGGATTCCATCCCCGTTTGATCAGACTGACCTGCCCGCTTGAACATCCAGCTTGTATTTTTCTGCAGAAAACCAGGAAGCCGACGTTGACGGTGGCAGCGCGATGCGAGGGAGAAAACTAAATGACCAATGTACAAAAGCAACTTCGTGTTCTCTATAGTTTTCCGCATAAGCTCGGAGCGGGAAGAATCTGCTACTTGGGTTGGCAGATAGTAAATTCTCTTGCGGCAGCAGGGGCTGATGTTACCGTCTTTACCGGAGTTCTTCAAAAGCCGCTTCCTAAAAACGTTCGTGTCATAACCACGCTTTCTTTCGGGAAATTAAGAATTTCCTACAAGATGCTTGGGACCTTGAGAGCTTGCATGCTTCACGATTACTTCGTATCGCGAAAAATCAAAGATTGGGCGGGAAAAATTGATTTGATACACACCTGGCCTTTGGGAGCACTGCGCACACTCGCCACGGCCAATACGTTTGGTATTCCAACCGTAATCGAAAGGTGCAATGCCCACACGGAGTTCGCCTATGAAGTGGTTCAAAAAGAGTGCGAACGAGTAGGGATAGCACTTCGCTCCGATCATGAGCACGCCTACAAGGAAAATTACCTGGTCCGCGAAAAAAGGGAATATCGATTGGCGGACCGCATACTTTGTCCCTCGGATTTTGTCGCGCAGACGTTTATCGATAAGGGCTTTGCTAAAGAAAAGCTAGTGCGCTATGGTTATGGCTTTGATGAAAAAAAATGTTATCCGGATTCTAGGCCAAAACCGAATCAAGGCGGATTAACTTTTTTGTTCGCAGCCGGCTGTGCACCTAGGAAAGGTTTACATTTCGCTTTGGAAGCATGGCTTAAGTCCACAGCCAGCCGGAATGGCACTTTCTTAGTTGTCGGAGATTTCGTGCCGGGTTATGCAGAGAAGCTATCGAAGATGATGTCTCACCCGAGCGTTAAATATCTGGGATACCGGCATGATTTGCCGGATGTGATGCGCCAAAGTGATGTGCTGGTTCTGCCGAGTGTCGAGGAGGGGAGTGCGCTCGTGACCTGGGATGCTCGCGGTTGCGGCTGCGTTTTGGTTGTGTCGGATGCCACTGGAGCTCCGTGCAACCATCTGGAGAATGCGATGGTGCATCCCGCCGGTGATGTCGATACGCTCGCTCAACATATGACCATGTTACATGAAGATCGTAATCTTTATAATCGATTACGAGAGAATTCATTGCGCACCGCCAGCCAAATGACATGGGGGTATTCCGGCGTAAGACTGCTCGAAGTATATCGGAACATCTTAGCGTCAAAAGACGCAGAAAAACATAATAACAACTGAGACCAAAAATCCGATGTATTCCGCTGACGGATTTCACTTAACATTGAATATGGCTGAAGAATTTTCAAGAAACGTCCTATTACTTTTACAGGGATTTAATAGCAATGTATGATATCCCGTTCGTGCGTCCGACCATAGTTGGGTTAGAAATGCATTATATGGCGCTGGCGATTCAAAATGGCCATTTGGCCGGGGACGGCGAGTTTACCCAAAAATGCAATGCGTTAATAGCAAATATTCTGGGTGCGCCTAAAGCGCTTCTCACTACATCCTGCACGAGTGCCCTTGAGATGGCAGCGCTGTTGCTTGAGATAGCACCGGGAGACGAAGTGGTTGTACCGTCTTTTACTTTTGTAAGCACTCCGAATGCGTTTGTGCTGAGGGGCGCAAAACCGATTTTCATCGATATACGAAATGACACCTTAAACATGGATGATGAGAAACTCGAGCGTTTGATAACG
>Ga0079037_100001398_pt1 | contig 12531 bp, 4 predicted proteins | sample Mud3Dept4metaG_FD_71479 | JGI IMG/M metagenome (GOLD analysis project Ga0079037, IMG submission 71479) | Freshwater wetland microbial communities from Ohio, USA, analyzing the effect of biotic and abiotic controls - Mud 3 Core 4 Depth 4 metaG | ecosystem: Environmental > Aquatic > Freshwater >... | reverse complement strand
AGCATTGAACCTTTCTGAAAGTACATTTTTTTAAGAGCGCGTAATGCCACTTCTGGATAATCTGCAGCATCAGAATACTCCTTTGCAATTGATGAAGTAGCATATTTATAATCCGGAAGATAGACATCAATGATTCCTTCAAGACTTTCAATCACTTCAGACTTATCGTAACTGTTTGTATTATAGACTGTTGTTGGGTTCAAACCCCTTGTGTTCAATCCTCTGATAATCGCTTTTACCTGTGGAACAACGTGTGAAGGTGAGACAAATCCCACTGCTTTAACATTGTCTGAAAGGATGCTTTCTATCATATCGATAGTTTGATTTAATGTTTTGGCACTCCTTCTGCAATTTGCTCCCGGCCTGCTTATGTCATAATTCTGACAATAGATGCAGTGGAGATTGCACCCGGCAAAAAAGATATTGCAGATGCCGCCAGGTCCGCTAATGGGAGGTTCTTCTCCCCTGTGAATACAGATCGACACTATGTTCAGACCTGCATCCATTCTGCAGTATCCATCGCCGCCCTTAAACCTGTTCACCCCACATTCACGGGGACACAATGTGCAATGAGTTAAAAGCTTTTTTTCATCACTGGTATAAATATCTTCTGTCATTCTTAATATTCTTTTTCAACTCTCTTAAACTACTTCAACATTTCAACTTCTTTATCACCCACCCCTGACCCCTCCAGGGAGGGGAACTCTTTTATTCAACTCCCTTAAACTACTTCAACATTTCAACTTTAAGATTAACTGCAAAGTTCGCAAAGTTTAGTAAAAGCCGAAAAGAAACATCCATTATCCGGAATAACGATTACCTTTTGCACGAAGGAGGGAAAGAGTTTCTCAAAATTATTATTAGCCTGAAAGCTTGTTAATTCCAAAACCTTAATTATCTTTGTAACCGAATTGAGGGGAATTGAGCTTAGGGGACCAGAGTCCCCTATTTTGTTATCTTATTTCAGTGTATGATAGATAGAAGTGAAATAGAAAAGCTTGTTAATGAATCCATTAAAGGAACCGGAATTTTTCTTGTAGCTGTAAAAGTTAGCAGCTCCAACAGAATCTCCGTTCTGGTTGATAATATGAAGGGAATAACGATAGATGAATGTGCCGCACTTCATCGCAAGCTTGAAAAAAATTTTGATCGCATTGTTGAAGATTTTGAACTTCAGGTATCATCTCCCGGACTCGACATGCCCTTTGCAGTAATTGAACAGTACAGTAAAAATGAGGGAAAGAGAGTTGAAGTTGTTGATACTGACGGCGTAAAATTTGCCGGTATACTGAAAAATGTGACAAGCGGTGGATTTGAACTTGAGACAGAAGTAAAAGTTAAAGGCAGACCAAAAGAAATTAAAGAAATCTCCTTCAATTTTGACCAGATAAAATCTACAAAAACAGTTTTAACAATTAAGTAATTATAATAGGTTTACACCAGATGGAAAATGTTAATTTGATCGACACTTTTTCGGAATTTAAAGAGCTTAAGAATATTGACCGACCGACAATGATGAGTGTGCTTGAAGATGTTTTCAGGAGCATGCTTGCGAAGAAGTACGGATCGGCAGATAATTTTGACATTATTGTCAATATTGATAAAGGTGACTTTGAAATATGGAGAAACAGGGTGGTGGTTAATGATGATGAGCTTACAGACCCGATAACACAGATTCCTCTTTCGCAGGCTAAAGAGATCGATGAAGATTATGAAGTAGGCGAAGAAGTTTCGGATGAAGTTAAATTTCTCGATTTTGGAAGAAGAGCTATTTTGTCATTAAGGCAAAATCTGACAGCACGTATTCTTGATCTGGAAAAGAACAACATCTATATGAAGTACAAGGACAGGATCGGAGAAATAGTCACCGGTGAGGTTTACCAGGTATGGAAGAGAGAGATACTTGTTCTTGACGATGATGGTAATGAGCTTATTTTACCGAAAAGCGAACAGATACCATCTGACCATTTCCGCAAAGGTGACTCTATCAGAGCAGTTGTTATTAAAGTCGAGATGAGGAATAATACTCCGTTTATAATTCTCAGCCGGACTTCACCGGTATTCCTTGAAAGACTTTTCGAGCTGGAAGTACCTGAGATTTTTGATGGTCTTATAACCATTAAAAAAATCGTCAGAGTACCTGGTGAACGTGCAAAAGTTGCAGTTGAATCATATGATGAAAGGATTGATCCTGTTGGTGCATGTGTAGGAATGAAAGGATCAAGAATACATGGAATTGTAAGGGAGCTTCGTAATGAAAATATTGACGTGATCAATTATACTTCAAATAACCAGTTGTTTATACAGAGAGCTCTGAGTCCTGCAAAAATTACTTCGATAAAGCTTGTTGAAGAGACAAAAAGAGCTGAAATATATCTGAAGCCAAATGAAGTATCACTTGCAATAGGGAAAGGTGGTCTTAATATAAAGCTTGCAAGCCAGCTTACAGGTTATGAGATAGATGTTTACAGGGAACCGGGAGGAGAAGATGAAGAGGATGTCAACCTTGAAGAATTCAGAGATGAGATTGAAGACTGGATAATAGAGGAGCTTAAATCAATAGGTTGTGATACTGCCAGAAGTGTGCTTAACCTATCTATCAGTGACCTTGTTAAAAGAACCGATCTCGAAGAGGAAACGGTAAAAGAAGTTTTAAACATTTTAAAATCTGAATTTGAATAACTGATAAAAAAGTAACAGAAATCGTTTATTAAGGAATAATAAAGTCAAGGTTATATTTATGACAGAGGATGTAAAGGCAACGAGATTAAGTAAAGCAGCCCGTGAATTCAATGTAGGGATATCCACTATTGTGGAATTTCTTCACAAAAAAGGGTTTGTTCTTGATCCGAATCCAAACACGAAACTTCCACACGAGGCTTACCTTTTGCTGGTAAAAGAGTACAGCACTGATATCAGCGTAAAAAAGGAATCAGAAAAGCTTATTCTTAAGGATCTTCACAGGAAAAAAGAGTCTGTGTCAATAGACGATTTTTCTGAGAAAGGTCAGATCGAAGAATCTGAACGCGAAGAAGAAGTACTGGTAAAAGATTCTTCGGGTGTGAAAAGCGTTGATATAAAAACTGAGATCACAAAACCGGAAATCAAACTTGTTGGCAAGATTGACCTTGACAAAACTGTAAAATCAAAAACCGAAAAGGCAGTTCCTTCAAAGGAAGTTCCTGAACAAAAACCTATAAAAAAGACTGCACCTGAAAAGAAAAAAACCGTCTCAGAAAAAGAAAAAGCTGAAGAAGAAAAGAAAGCTGTCATTGATCTTCATATTGTAGGTAAAATTGATCTGGAAACAGATACCGGAGAAGTTATTTCCGGTAAAAAAGAGGAAACAAAAGAAAAACGCAAAGGAAAAGAAACCGGCAAAAAGGAAGAAAAGAAAAGTGTTGGTAAAAAAGCAGCAGAGACAGTTGAAGAACCGGTCGCTGTTCTGCCAGAGGATGAAACTTTAGCTGAAGATTTAATAGAAGCCGGTCTTCTACCCGACCATGAAGAGGATATAATTGAACTCTTCAGGCCTGACTTCAAAAAATTATCTGGTCCGACTGTTGTAGGGAAAATCGATCTGCCTGTTGAAGAAAAAAAGAAACCTGCTCCTTTCCAACCTGTTAAAATTGATGGAGATTCTGACTTCAGAAGAAAGAAAAGAAGAAAAAGAATTACCAAGGAAAAGGAACAGATCTCTGTTGTCAAACAGGATATTTCTGAAAAAAAGGATAAGCCCGGTAAAAAATTATTAAAGAAAAGACCCGTCAGGATTGAAGTTGATGAAGAAGAGGTTCAGAAACAGATAAAAGAGACTCTTGCAAGACTTACAACCAAAGGAAAATCAAAAGGATCAAGATACCGGAGGGAAAAAAGAGATGCTATCAGTCAGAAACACAGGGAGGTAGAAGACAAGATTGAACAGGATAAGAATATTCTCAAGGTTACTGAATTTGTTTCAGTCAACGAACTGGCAATGATGATGAATATTCCTGTTACTGATATTATATCCACCTGCATGAATCTTGGATTATTTGTTTCAATCAATCAGAGGCTGGATGCCGAAACCATGGCTCTTCTTGCTGATGAATTCGGGTTCAGGGTAGAATTTGTCAGTGCTGAGCTGCTGGAAGCAGTGAAAGAGGAGGAAGATGAAGAGGGAGATCTTAAACCAAGACCTCCTATAGTTACAGTAATGGGACATGTAGATCATGGCAAGACAAAACTCCTGGACTATATCCGGAGAACCAACGTTATTGCCGGTGAAGCTGGTGGCATAACCCAGCACATAGGAGCTTACGGCGTACAACTTGATGATGGTCGTCAGATCACGTTCCTTGATACTCCCGGCCATGAAGCTTTTACTGCAATGCGTGCCCGCGGAGCTCAGATAACTGATATTGCAATAATTGTTGTTGCGGCTGATGATGGCGTGATGCCTCAAACTATTGAGGCTATAAATCATGCTTCTGCAGCTGGTGTCCCAATTGTTTTTGCCATAAACAAAATCGATAAGCCGACTGCTAATCCCGATAAGATCAAAGAGGCTCTTGCAAATATGAATTATCTGGTTGAAGAATGGGGAGGAAAATACCAGTCACAGGAGATCTCTGCCAAATCCGGACTCAATATTGACCTTCTTCTCGATAAAGTCCTGCTCGAAGCAGAAATGCTTGATCTAAAAGCCAATCCCGATAAATTTGCAATTGGAACGGTCATTGAATCATCTCTCGATAAGGGAAGAGGTTTCACTGCTACTGTACTCGTAAAAGCCGGAACACTCAGAGTAGGTGATATTATGCTGGCAGGAGCCTGTTTCGGACACATAAAAGCAATGTATAATGAAAGAGGACATAAGGTTGAGGAAGTTGGTCCTGCTACTCCAGCCCTTATCCTTGGATTGAACGGTGCTCCCCAGGCAGGTGATAAATTCAATATAATGGATAGTGACAGGGAAGCAAAAGATATTGCAAATAAAAGAGCGCAGCTTCAGAGAGAACAGGGTCTCCGCACCCAGAAACATATTACACTCGATGAGATCGGCAGGAGGATTGCTATCGGCAACTTCCAGGAGCTTAATATTATTGTAAAAGGAGATGTTGATGGTTCCGTTGAAGCACTCAGCGATTCCCTTATCAAACTCTCCACACCGGAAATACAGCTAAATATAATTCATAAAGCTGTAGGGCAGATATCCGAATCTGATGTCCTTCTGGCAGCAGCATCTAACGCGATAATTGTAGGATTCCAGGTGCGCCCGTCTCTGAACGCACGCAAACTTGCTGAAAAAGAGGAAATTGATATCAGATTATATTCAATAATATATAAAGCAATTGAAGAGATAAAATCTGCTATGGAAGGTATGCTCTCTCCTGAAGTGAAAGAAGAGATTGTTGCAACCCTTGAGATACGCGAAATATTTAAAGTGACAAAGGTTGGAACTGTTGCCGGATGTTATGTTAAAGAAGGTAAAATCTCAAGAAATACTCTGGTTCGTGTCATCAGAGATGGTATCGTCATTTATACCGGGGAACTTGGATCTCTTAAACGTTTTAAGGATGATGTAAAAGAGGTTGTTGGCGGATATGAATGTGGACTGAATATTCAGAACTTTAACGATATAAAAATCGGCGACGTGATAGAAGGCTATCAGGAAGTCGAGATAAAGAAAACTCTATAAAAGAGTTTTGTACTGTTCTGCAGTCAGAAGTGTGTCAACTTCTGACGGATCTGTGAGTTTGATCTTAATCATCCATCCTTTCCCGTATGGATCTTTGTTTACCACATCGGGTGAGTCTTCAAGAGCCGGATTAACCTCAAGAACTTCTCCACCTGCCGGCATAAACATATCCGATACTGTTTTTACTGCTTCAATGGTACCAAATACTTCTTCCTTTTTAAGAGTCTCTCCTGCTGTTTCAATCTCAATAAATACTATATCCCCAAGTTCACTCTGAGCAAAGTCAGTCACTCCCACATAACCAAACTCTCCCTCAAGACGAATCCATTCATGGTCTTTTGTGTATTTTAAATTTTCCGGAATATTCATATCTGTTATATTTTAAGTTTGTCTTAAACTCATTATAAATTTAACCTCAATCAGTCAAAAATAAAGCTTTTTTATATATTATGATGAACTAATGCAGTTTAAAATTCAGGTTCCCTGTTTCTTTATTGTACCAGGGTAAACTTCAGACTGAATCCGAAATTTGTATTTGATGTCGGGAAAGTATTTGCTACAAACGGATTGTTCATTGTGTGATCAGCAAAGATCTGAAGATTGAACCTGTCACTCAAAATATAATCAGCTGTGAGGCCAGCTGTAAAGACTTTCTGTCCGACAACCGGTTGATTTACATTTTCAAGAAGTTTTCTGGCAAGCGTCTTGTTATCTCTGATAGACAGGTCAAAACGAAGATTCAGGTCACTTCTTAAGGCACGCTGTGCCCCTCCTGTTCTTAATAAGATCTGTACATCATCAAACCTGTAGCCTGCTCCGAAAATCAGCTCATTGATACGGGCATCTGTAATTTGGTTATTTGTAAGATTAAGTGAAACCGTTCGGGATTTTTTCCATTCAATTCTTGTCGTCAGACTGTTTTTCCAATTCATATCGACATTCAGCAGAGGACTAAACTGTTCATTTAGGGAAACTACATTAATCTCATATTGCTGAATGAAATTATTCTGGAGATCACGGTAATTGCTTATACTGTTTTCACCTGTTATATACCCCAGGTTTGTGGTATAATTCCCAATCTGGTACGTACTCCTATACTGATGTGAAATATTTATCGATCTGAATACCCTCTGGACAAATTCAAATTTTGAGAGCCCGTCAAAAGTAATCCTCCAGTTAGGCATCATCCGCATTGCAGACGGGAATGTTTCAAGAGTAACCTTATGAGGATCCGTTCTGGTATACGCTGCAATAAATGCGGGTATCATAACCTCCCGAGATGTCTGTCCGTACCCGCTTTTATAAGGTCCATCAATAAGATTTCCGGTAAGCGGATCAATATCAGGTTTATAGCCTGGATCCTTCCTGGTTCTTTCGGCAGCTCTTCTTTCGGAAATGATAACAAGGTTTTTCTTGAAAGTTTCGAATGTTGGGGAGATATAATCATTCTCTGGTGAAATATTCTCAAATGCAGTACCCCAGGAAATAACGGAAATTGAAAAGGTACCATTGACTGTCTTATTCCGTGTGCTGTCCGGGAAATTGCCATTAATGTCAGCAATATAATATGAACTTACAATTTCCTGGAATCTTCTGTCGGCGCTTACATCTACCCTCATGCCAGGGAAAGGTTCAACCATTGCACGGGCTGAAATATCGAACTTATTATTAAATGATGAGGGAGTATTCAACAAAGTATCGGTTGATATCCAGCCTTTGGTCAATGCCTTGTCAAAAAAATCTTTATCGCTGTACCCCAGAATAAAAGGCCAGCCTGGTGCAAGGACGTCATTGTAATCCGACATTCCAAAATATTTTGTACCAGGCATATATCCGGGGAGAAATTGTCCCTGTGATGCAGTATAGCTTAAACTAACGGATCTTACACCCATCAGTGCTCTCAGCAGATATTGACCGGTAAGAATAAGCGGATTTCGTTTTACAGGTATTTTTCCTTCCACTGATATTTGTACACTGTCAGCCTGTTCAGAAGCTGTAAAATTCACCCGTTTATCATTTACTATATCAACCTTGCCTTTCAATTCCTCTCCGGTTTTCTTGACAACTTTGACTTTTATATCTCTTGTCCCGAGGTTATGAACAATTACTCTGACAATATTTGGCCTGAGATTGATATTATCTTTACTATAGGTCACTGTTTTAAACTGGGATTGCATTCGCTGTGCAGCTTCGGGGCGTGTGTCATTCTCAATTTTCTTAAGGAAATTCGATTTTGTATATATCGATGATAAGTTCGCCATTAGAGTGAATGTAAGCTCATTATGATTCTTTATTGAATTCCCTATATGTATATTCATGCTGTCGGGATAGAGCGGACCAGCCAGCCAGGTATAATCTGATCCATACCGTGCATTTGCATTCACCCATGAGAGAAGCGGCAGCTTATTTACAGGAATATTATATATGACATTAAAGAAATGGTTATAACTTGTTGTCCGGCCGAAATTTTTGAGATTAGTCATCACTGAATCGCGCCAGAGCTCATACTGGTTACTGTATCTCTGTTTATCGACACCTCCTTCCGGCTCATCAATTCTGGCAAGATTCGTGGCAGTGAAATCAATCTTAAGCTGACGGGTCACATCATACTTCAGGTCATATATTCTGCTCCACTCAAAATCTTTTTTAAAAGTGGGCGTAATTTTGAGATAAGGATTATTTATATTCCTTGTTTTCACTTCGTTATAATAGCGGGTAAGGTCGTTTCTGAATGAAAGGCTTCTGGGAAAAACAAAGAAATTAAAATCCTTGATTATTCTGAAAACAGGGGCATTAAGGAACTTGACGTTTTTAAAGGGTGTCACATTAGCAGGCTGTGCATCATAATTATAGCTTAAACCACCCCTGTGATTTTTTTCAAGATCAATTTCCGTCTTCGTATTGCTGGCATAAATTTCATTATATGCATAGTTGGCACTCAGGTTTGCAATATCCCAGGGATGTGGTTTTTTACCTCTTTTTGTTATACCTGCATTGCTGACTGTAAATGTCTTTCTCTTAGCATAATCTTCTGCAATTGATCTGATTGAGTCTTTTTCTGCCCTGTTCCTGGCTTCGCTGAGCGCATCAGAAAGATAAATATCGGGATCAAGCGGATTGTATTGTGGCTTGATCCTTGTTTCAGAAAAACCAACGTATACCGGCAATCTTACACCCACTTTTTCAGGAAAGAATTTTCCAAGTTCAAGAGTTGAGGAAAGGTCATATTTCATCACCTCTTCCTTGCTTCGTTCATTAACTTTCTTTTCGATGCTTCCCCATCCCGGTGTGCTGGCCTGTCCTACCAGGTCAATGCTTCCCAGATCGGCTAATCGTGCTTGCAAATGTGCATTTGCGGCCCATCCCCCGTCCTCAATAAAATTACTTAGCCTTAGTTCATTGACCCATATTTCTCCCGATTTGGGATTACCGTCATCAGTCCCGGGGCGTCTTGTTTTAATAGGATTCCTAACACCTACCATAATCACTTTAACATTACTCAGGTTTGGATTACCCGCAATATATACCTTGTTTGTTCCGTCAGAAAATGCAAAAACATCAGAAATGCTTAATGTGGATCCTTCTTCCTGCATTTGCCTGTTCCTTTCTTTTTTAGCTTCCTGCAGAATTGAAAGGTCGATGTTAAAACTGTTTTCCTCAGGCCATACCAGAGCTCTCGATTCATCTGATTTATTATCATAGGTTCCGGGTGCTGTAAGCTTTAATGGAACTTCATATTCATAAAAATTGCTTTTATAGTCTGTCCCGAGCCTGATAAATGCCATGAGCTCGTTATCGTATAATGGGATTCCGATCATTGCTTCAGCGTGAACCTCCATTCGCAGCCGGCGATATTGCCTGACATCGAGACTTACATTTTTGAAAGCAGCCCGTGCATCTCCGTCATCAAGGTCCTGGATTCTCAGTACCATTGACTGCTCATTTAGTTGTCTAAGCTGTGGATTCTGCGGATCAACAATCCTGTTAAATCCCGGAGGCAAAACATAATTTATAGGGATTTTACCGGCATTCTCTTCAATACTTACTGAACTTATTTCAAAGGTTCCGTCAGTAGGTTCGGGCACAGTTATTCTTTCACCGCCTTCCATAAAAGCAATATTGTACTTTCTCCACTCTGCCCTTACAAGATTTAATTCTGCAAAGCGCATAATAACTGGCGCATTGAAACTCTTCAGGAACATCCTCAGAAAACGTATTGATTTGAAATCACTTATGATGCCAACAGTTTTCTGATAATCAGTTATCGGTATTTTAAACTGGTACCATGTCACTTTTGATTTGTCACCGTTGGTAAAGGTAGCTTCGTGTTCAATTTCATCAACTATATAATTAGAGCCCACCTTCAGATCTTCCGGTCTCATACTGACCCTGTACTGATAATAGCTCTCCGTTTCACTCAGAGTATTGTCCCTGTTCACATCTTCCATATCTGGTATCGTCGAACCAGATGTCGGATATGATTCGTTTGACATTTCTGAAGTCGGAGAATTTCCTTCCTGTCCGTTATAATTTTTATATCTTTCAAGAATTCCTTTCTGTTCAAAATCATAATCGGATCCTCTTGAATAATGAAAGTCGTCACTTGACGGATCTTTAACTATATTCTGATATACAGCAGGATCGGTAATCAGCATTGATTTCTGCAGATAATCTGCAAAAAACGTCTGTTCGTCAGTATTTCCAAGGCCATCCAGTCCTACATCCTGATACTTCCGTGATTCAGTGGCGTTATCAAATGCATTGACAACAGACTGAACGGTAGGAACCCTGCCCCATGCAGTTGTGTCAACATTTTTAAGGACAGCCGTACCCGGAAGCCCGTTTTCAAAGCTCTTTCGTGAATCCTTCAGGATATCTTCTGAGACATTTCCAAGATTTATATAGAGATCCCCTCCTTTATGACCAGGATTCTCCACAAAAGGATCCATTACCCAGAACTCTATATACTGAACATTTGCCGTTTCAAAATCGCTGGTTAAAACTTCTCTCATGATTCCGCCCCATCTCGATTCGGGATCGATAAGTTTTCCCTCCTGACTTATCCCTTTTGAATAAGGACCAGGATCAGTGTCGTAATTATAAGGACCTTTTTCTTCCGGATAATATGCAAGGTTCAGTACAGATATGGTTGTTGGAATTCCTGTTGTGCTTTCCTTGTTTGGGAATATCTCATTTTCATAAATCTCTCTTACAAAGTGGCTTGACTGTTCACCAGGATTCTGTTTAATATGTTCAGGAGTCGAAGATCCGTTTCGAAGAAAAAGAGGATCGATGACATACCATGCAATTTTTGCCCGGTTATAACCGGTTGTCAGATTGTTATTCAGGTTGGCTTCAGGGAAGAGTAAAGGTTGGCCACGCGGAATACTGGAAATGCTCCATGCATTAAATGATTTCAGGTCGAGGGGTATTTCACTGGCCTCAAAATCGTCAATATATGAATTGCCTGCATTGGAAATAGCTTTAGAATGTCCAGGGACAAGCTGTGCAAACTCACCAAAAAACGAAAGCGAAGAAGGATCTTTTGTTTCGAGAAAAGGGATCTTGTCAATAAATTTAGTAAGTGCCTGAGATTGTGTCTTATAGGAAGTATTTAGTCCCCATATAGTATTCGAAATAGGCTCTTCGCCATAGTTAACTTTTTGTGTGTAAGGTCTTTCGTTAAGATGAAGTATAGTTCCACCGATATTGAAATTATTTGACAGCTTATACTCAAGATGAGTTCCCACTAGTGTCTTGGTTTGAAATCCGAAAAACTGGTTACTCTCAAGTGATACCTGGATTGGAGTTTCTGATTCAATAAGTGAAGCGTTTATTACTGTAACAGTTCCCAGGTTATAATCCACAGTATAATCGACATTTTCTGTAAGAGTGATACCTCCCGCAGTGACTTTTACTGATCCGCTTGGGATATTAGCAGCATTCAGACTTATTTCAGAACTTACTGCTGAAGAAAATTGTCCGGCCATTTTAAATTTGTTCTTTTCTGCCATTTGCCTGGCAACAGTCTTGGTTGAATCGTAGAGTTCCTGGAAAACATATTTGTTCGCAATCAGGTCATTACCGATCTGCCTGCGCAAATGACTTCCGAAAGGTTCAATAACAGGGAATATTATTTTACCCTTACTTACGTTGACTGTGACGCCATCTATAAAATCAAAATAACCATCAGCTTCCCGATCATGCTGAGAATTAATATTATCCAGTCCCATTATCTGTAAAAGGATCTTATCTGCCAGCTTATCTTCAGGAAGATAATTAATTGAATTTCCTGTTTTGTCATCCTCGTAAAGCACATTCATTTGAAAGTTGTTACTTTCAAGTTTACCTGAACCAAGTGAATAGATGTTTTTCATCATAAGATTCCAGGTAGGAAATTTAGGACTCAGAGTTGTTCCTTTAAGTAACTTAAGGATAAGTGTCTGAGGAGCATCAATACCATCGGTTGAAAATTCCCCGACTTTATAAACCTGCCCGTTCATAGTATATTCATATGAAACTGCAAGTACTTCATCTGTATTCAGAGCTGTATTCAGAGAGATATATCCCAGCTGTTTATTAAGAGTAAATTCTCTTTCGTTCAGTTTTCTGGCATTTTCTATTTTTTCATAATCCTGTCCGATCTGGAATCTCGGATACAATGGGCCAAATGCATTAGTAATCTGATCCACATTTCTCATTGACGAGTAGACAGTTGTAAGCTGTTCATAAAGCTGGTTTGTATGATTGTCAGGATATTTACCGGCTCCCGGAGTAGCCTGAAATTCAGGAATATCGTTAAAAATATGGTTGCTGTTTTCAGCAAGGTCTGTGAATGCAACAATATTTCT
>Ga0079037_100001397_pt1 | contig 12533 bp, 9 predicted proteins | sample Mud3Dept4metaG_FD_71479 | JGI IMG/M metagenome (GOLD analysis project Ga0079037, IMG submission 71479) | Freshwater wetland microbial communities from Ohio, USA, analyzing the effect of biotic and abiotic controls - Mud 3 Core 4 Depth 4 metaG | ecosystem: Environmental > Aquatic > Freshwater >... | reverse complement strand
ATCAATGCCGCCATCCTCGCCTCCAAGGCAGGAGAGCATGGAAAAGGATTTGCTGTTGTTGCCGATGAGATCAAGAGTCTCGCAGAGCGCACCTCATTCTCCACGAGCGAAATAGCAGAACTGATCCGCTCCGTCCAGGACGCTACCCGGAAAAGTATTCATATGGCTTCTGAAGGGGTGAATACGGTCGACAAAGGCCTGGTGCTCGTGACCGACGTCAACGGTGCGCTTAATGACATCGTTGAAAGTTCACGGGCCTCGACAGAGATGGCGCGTGCCATACAACGAGCCACCGAAGAGGAGGCGTTGGCTATCAAGCAGATAACAGACTCCGTGGAGAAGATGACCGAACAGACCGAAAACATATCGCGTGCCATCCAAGAGCAGAGCAAAGGGAGCAGGTTCATCGTTGAGGCAACAGACCGGGTAAAGGAAATGTCTCAGCAGGTAAAGAAGGCAACCAGCGAACAGAAAGACAGAAGCAGGGAAATTGCCGGCGTCATCGAAAACATGACGACCCAGGCATATCATATCGCAGAGGCCATCAGCAAGCACAAGAACAACAGCGCTGAAATGGTCAGTTCGATGGAAAAGATTCGCAACACGACCAGTAGGCTCATCAATTCATCAAACGATATGAATGAAGTGGTGAGCTCGCTCAAGGAGGATTCTTTCAACCTCCTGGTCGAACTGAAGAAGTTCAAGGTCTGACGGCCCTACAGAAGGGCTTCTTTCAGGATCTGCAGGTAAGCTTTCCTCGATATTTCCCGTGCGCCGAGGCTCTGCAAATGCGCGGTCTTCATCTGGCAGTCGATGATTCTGATATCTTTCTGCTTCAGATACTCCACACATGAGACAAAAGCTGCTTTTGAAGCATTGCTTTTCTTGGCGAACATGGACTCTCCGAAAAAGACCTTGCCCAGAATGATGCCGTAGAGACCGCCGGCGAGCTGGTCGCCTTCCCATGACTCAACCGAGAGGGCATATCCTGCGTTATAAAGAGCTATATAGGCCGCTTCCATGTCACGGGTTATCCACGTGTCGGATTGTCCTCTTCTTTCGATCTCGGCGCATGATCGTATCACCCGTTCAAAGGCCGTGTTTATAGAAATGGTAAACATCCCTTTTCTGATGCATTGCCGGAGACTTCTCGAGACCTTCAGTTCATCGGGAAAGAGTACAAGGCGCGGGTCCGACGACCACCAGAGGATCGGCGAGCCTTCCGTATACCAGGGAAAGATACCGCTGGCATAGGCCTTAAGAATTCTCTCCTGACTGAGGTCCCCCCCGATGGCCAGAAGCCCGTCTTTTTCAGCAAAATGGGGTGGAGGGAAGGTTACCTCGTCAGAGAGGAGAAATATGGGCATCGTTAAAAGGGGCTGAGGGTCAGCGGGTTCAAGGGTTAGAGGGAATGAGAAGAAGGGGTGGCCCAGGATCAATGGGCGCAACAGCCATAAAGCCGGACACAAGGCAGGGAACCCCCCTTATTATGGTTATTTGCTTCACGCTTTTCACGTGATCCCTTGGCCCCTCGACTTTCTTATTCAAAGTCAAAGGTCAGGCTATCGTCTTTCAATCCAATGGTCACCGCTCCGCCTTTGCTGAGCCTTCCGAAAAGGACTTCATGGGAGAGAGCGTCCTTGATGGTTTCCTGTATAAGCCTGCCGAGGGGACGGGCGCCATAGACAGGGTCGTACCCCTTCGCTGCAAGCCAGTCCCTTGCATTATCCGAATAGGTAATCTGTACTTTTTTCCTCTTTAACGAGGCCCTGACCTCGGCCATGAACTTGTCAACGACCTGTTTCATGACCTCAGGGGTCAACGGCATGAACATGATGATCGAGTCGATCCGGTTTCTGAACTCCGGACTGAAGATGGTGGTGACAGCATCTTTGCCTTTGAGCTGTCTGTCCCTGGACCGGTCTCCAAAGCCGATGACCAGCCTGTCCATATCCTTGGCGCCCGCATTGGACGTCATGATCAGCACAACGTTCCTGAAATCCGCCTTCTTGCCGTTGTTGTCCGTCAGGGTAGCATAATCCATGATCTGGAGGAGGATATTAAAGATATCGGGATGAGCCTTCTCTATCTCGTCGAGCAGCAGGACGGCGTACGGATGTTTTCTGACCGCGTCGGTGAGTAGTCCGCCCTGCTCGAATCCGACATACCCGGGAGGGGCGCCGATGAGCCGTGATACGGTATGCTTTTCCATGTACTCACTCATGTCGAACCTGATGAATTTTACGCCCATCACCGCTGCAAGCTGTTTCGATACCTCGGTCTTGCCGACACCGGTCGGACCGAGGAAGAGGAATGAACCAATGGGCCGGTCAGGGCTGCCCATGCCCGCGCGTATCCTCTTAATGGAGGAGACCAGTGAGGTAATGGCCTCATCCTGGCCGAATACCACATTCTTTAGATCGGTTTCAAGTGTCGACAGCTTTTTCACGTCCGATGCCGATACGGTCTGCGGCGGGATCTTGGCTATCCTTGCCACGATTCTTTCTATATCCGGCGTCCCTATCGTATGCTTCCCGGGCCTTGCAGCAAGCCGGGATACTGCTCCTGCCTCGTCTATCACATCGATCGCCTTGTCAGGCAGATATTTATCGTTGATGTACTTTGCGGAAAGCTCTGCCGCAGCCCTGAGAGCGCTTCTCGTATAGCGGACGCCGTGGAAATCCTCGTAATAAGACCTCAGACCTTCGAGAACTCCGATTGTCTCATCGATGTCAGGTTCCTGTATCTCGATTTTCTGGAACCTCCGGGAGAGGGCGCGGTCTCTTTCAAAATAGTTCTTGTATTCCTCATAAGTGCTGGCACCGATGCACCGCATCCTGCCCGAATTCAGCACCGGCTTGAGGATGTTCGATGCGTCCATGGAACCCCCGCTGGTAGCACCCGCACCAACAATCGTATGTATCTCGTCGATGAAAAGAATGGCGTCGGGAATTTTCTCAAGACCTTTGATCGTGGCCTTGAGCCGGGCCTCGAAATCGCCGCGGTACTTCGTACCGGCAAGGAGCGCCCCCATATCGAGCGAAAATATCCTGCTTCTTTTCAGGACCTCAGGAACAAGGCCTTTGTGGACATGGAGTGCAAGCCCTTCTACAATTGCGGTCTTGCCGACGCCGGGTTCACCCACGAGGATGAGATTATTCTTGCGTCGTCTGCAGAGCACCTGGATCATCCTCTCAAGTTCCGCGCTGCGACCGATGAGGGGATCGATATCGTTTCGCTCGGCTTTTTCTATCAGATCGACGGTAAAGACGGCAAGAGGGTCTCCTGCAGGCTTTTCTCCCGGCCCCTGATCCTGATGTTCGTTGTCTTGATCCGGCAGGGGTCTGGTTGTCCTTGAACTGCCGTGAGATATGTAATCAAGGACATCAAGACGCTGGATCCCTTCTTCACCGAGTATCTGGACAGCGTGAGAATCCACTTCAAGAAAGATAGCAGAAAGGACATCACCCGTGTCAGCCTCTTCCTTGCCGGCCGAATGCACATGCGTCAGAGCCCTCTGGAGCACCCGCTGGAAGCCGGTAGTGGGCTGGGGAAACCCGTCTTTATCCGAAAGTCTGTGTATATGCTCCTCGAAATATGCCGAAAGCGCCTGTTTCATGCGTGGAACATTTCCGCCGCAACTCTTTATGATCTCGGTGCCGAGATCATCGTGCAGCACGGCATACAGGATGTGTTCTACGGTCAGGTATTCATGGCGCCGGGAGCGGGCGTCCTTGATTGTAGCCTCCATGATGAGCTCAAATTCTTTGTTGATCATTCCTTCTCCATCGAGCACTTCAGAGGGAACTCGTGCTCCCGTGCAAGCATATGGACTGTTTCGATCTTTGTCTCGGCGATCTCCCTCGCGTAGGTACCGGCAAGACCTTTGCCGTTTTTGTGCACGTGAAGCATAATCTGGGTCGCTTCTACGGTAGACTTGTGAAAGACTTTTCCCAGGACAGAAACGACAAAATCCATGGTCGTATAGTTGTCATTCAGGAGAAAAACATGATAAAGCGGGGGCTTTTTCAGTTCCTGCCTGGTTTTTTCCTGCGTGCTCTGTCCGCTATTTTCCCTTATTCCCATATTGACGACCTGATATATTTTAACATACTGAACGATTGAGGATGTTGCAATGTAATCTGCGAGAAATTTAGAGAAAAACAGAAATATATAGAAAAACGTGTTGACAATAAAGTATAATCTGATACAATTCAAATAAGCTTAAATACCGGTGCACTGATTTTTTGTAGTCAAAATCAAAATAAAGGGGGAAAAGGTATGCAGAGAAAAATGGTAAGAGCTGTACTGATTGTGCTGGTTCTCGTCTCACTTAGTTCACTCATGGGATGCGCGGGCATGGAGTATGCGCCGAAGGAGCCGAGCATCCTGTGGTACTATCCGACCCAGCTTCCTGAAGCAGACCGTGCGGTTGAGGCAGCCCGGAAGGCCGGCAAGGATAAAGAATGCCCTGTTGAATTCAATGCAGCCAATGCAATGAAAGAAGAGGCATACAGGCTGTACTGGGCCTGCAGGGACAAGGAAGCAATAGACAAGGCCATGGAAGCGACTAAGAAGACGAAGGAGCTCTGCCCTCCGCCGCCGCCTCCACCTCCTCCGCCGCCGCCTCCACCTCCGCCGCCACCGCCGCCACCACCACCTCCTCCTCCGGCTGCTGAGCCGAAGAAGATCGTGCTTGAAGATGTGCATTTTGACTTCGACAAGGCGACGCTGACAAATGAGGCAAAGGTGATCCTTGCGCGTGACATCAAGACCCTCAAGGAGAACGCAGGAATTAAGGTTCAGATCGAGGGCCATACCTGTGCTCACGGCAAGGACGACTATAACCGGGCGCTCGGCGAGAGAAGGGCGAATGCTGTCAAAGAGTATCTTGTGAAAGAAGGCATTGATGCCGGCAGGCTTTCTACCATCAGCTATGGCGAGACCAGACTCGCAAAGCCTGAGACCCCGACGCCGAAGAACAAGGACTCAGCGGAAGCAAAAGAGAACAGACGTGTACACTTTGAAGTTATCGTAAAGTAGGTCTGTGAGGTCCCCTGGCTGTCTCGAAGGCAGTCAGGGGGCTTTTTATTGTATGAAGAAGCTCTTATTTCTTTTTTCCCTTATGATGGTTGCTTCCTGCGTACCGCAGCCGGAAGTGAAACCACTGCCAAAAGATGCAACGATACGTCCGCCTCAAGCACCTGTGGAACAGCCTGTTCCGAAAAGATATCTTCAGACAGTTACCTGTGAGGAAAATACCGCGGACATATTTAATAAAAGCGGTATGGAAGTGCTGCCATTTGTCCGTCTTGCATTTTTTGATGTGGATCGTGACGGGCAGCAGGAACTCATCGCCGGGAGCAAGGATGGCGCTCTCAGACTTTTCAAACGGACAGATTCAGGGACGTACAATGTGTGGAAGGCTGTGCCCGGATACTTTGACGGCACACAGGTCGGTGCCTTCTCCTCTCCGGCGGTCGGCGACCTGGACGCCGACGGCAGTCCTGAAATTATTGTGGGTTCCGGCGGATTTTCATCCGACTCAGGCAGGGTGACTGTTTTCAGGAATAACGGAACCATGCAGAAGCCCCTCTGGAAAAGGGTAGGCATGCCCGATATCGACGTGGGAGATGATGCTACACCGACTTTGGCAGATGTGGACGGCGATGGAAGGTCTGATCTTGTAATCGGCAACTCGACCGGGGCTCTTTTTCTTTACCGGAACTCTTCAAAATCCGGCAGCGTGTCCTTTGTTAAGGAGAACGATTATTTCCGGGGCGTATCTGTCGGCATGTATGGCGTGCCTGCAGCCGCGGTACACAACGGCAAGGTTATCATCATTGCTGGCAACAGCATGGGTAAGCTGTATCAGCTCGAAAGAGGTCAGAATGGGAAATCAGGATGGCAGAAGTCAATGCTTAAGATTGCCTTCAGCAGTTTTGCAGCGCCGTCCTTTATGCAGAACGGAGACGGTCCCCTTCCCAACCTTGTAGTCGCTGACGGCAATGGGCAGATTCACTATTATAAAAATGACGGGTCTGATTTCAAAGACTGGGACGAGCGCTACACATACTTTTCCGGGAGGATCATGCCGGGACCGGCATGTACGCCTTCTCTTACAGACGTGAGCGGAAAGTCCTGTATGGTTACCGGCAATATTGACGGAGAACTGAAGCTGTTTGAGTTGCGGCCCCACGCTGAAGTGCTCCCCTGGGTCGAGCGCCCGGATTTTTTCAAAGGGATAAAACTTTCTGGCTTTTCAAAGGGCATTATAACTTCCTGGCAGGGCAGTGACCTCCTCATTACCGGACAGCAGGACGGCTTTGTCCGGGCGTTTCTGAATCCGGGGTCGCTGGAGCGGCCTTCATGGAAAGAGCAGAAGGATTTTTTCACAGGAGTGCCAAAGACGTTCCATGCATCCCCCACGGTATTTGATCTGGATGGTGACGGAATATGGGAACTCATTGTCGGAGACGTGGAGGGCAGAGTAACGGCCTATCGGGTTGATGACCCCAAGGCGGCACGTCCTTCATGGAAAAAGATCGAGAATGTTTTTGCGAATGTGCATGTTGACCGCTACGCCTCTCCTGCGCTGATCAGGGACGCAGAAAACATCTATCTGTTCGTAGGCGGGCAGGACGGCAGCATGAGCCTGTATACTGCTCAGAACAGCAGAACGCCTCGGTTTCAGAAAGATACGCTTTTCAACGGGATTCGGATGAACAATCATAGCTCGCCCTCGGCATATTTAAATAACGGCATAATAGAAATGTCTGTCGGAGACTACAACGGAAATCTGAGACACTTTGCCTGCAAAAAGGCGAGTCTCGAGATTCATGACCGCTGAATGGGGAAATGTTGTCGTTTGATTCGGAGGAAGAGTTCCCAAGGACCGTGGAGACATCGTATGAGGGAGGCCGCTTCAAAAACTCCATGAACTGACAGGATTGGCAGAGAGGCTTGCGTTCTTACGGAAATGAAGCCACCTGCTGAATATTCAGTGCTGACCATTGGGTACAGTCGCTTTCTTTTTTCAAGGAGTCACCATGGAGATTTTCTCAGCACCTGCCCTTACGAAATGACCGGGGTCTTGTCTGAGGAAGCAGCCGGAGTCCGGGAAAGCCCCGAAAAACATTCACGGAGCTCTTTTTTTATGAGTCTTTGCGAACTGCTCTCAGCTCTTTGCATTTTTTAAGGCCCCTTCGGGAATCTTAGCTCCGCGACCGAGGCTGAGGGATGAGGCGCGGTGACTGTTTGAAGTCCGAAAATAATTAATGAATGCTAATTCCCTGCCGGACAAGTTTCACCGACGCCCCTGACGCAGACCGAGCGGGGCGTGAAGAGATTTCCGCGGGGCGCCCTTCTTGGCCCCCACCTTTCTTGGAGCGAGCAAGATAAGGTGGACGGAATCCGGGGCAGAGTCCCGAAGGAAGATTGCCCTCTGCGAAATATCAGTAAAGGTCGCCGCGGAATTTTCTGATAAGTCATAATTAAACATATGCGGAACTCTTTAACTCTAAGGAGAAGTGGATGAACAGTGAGATTATCATATACACAGCTCCGAAATGACATGACTGTCATGCACTGAGAGATTTTCTCTCGGAGGAGGGCGTCAGTTTTACGGAGAAGAATGTTGCTGACAAAGACGTACGCGACGAGATGACTGAAAAGTTCGGCCGCATGGCAACACCGCTTGCCGTCATCGGCGGGAAGAAGTTCTGGGGCTTTGCGAAGAACCGGATGGAAATTGAAGGACTGGTAAAGGAAATGAAGAAGTGACCACGGGAGAGGGAAGAGGCCAGAACACTGCCCGCATTGATATTCCTGTTACCGGCATGACCTGCGCCTCCTGCGTGAGCCATGTGCAGAACGCCCTGTCTGAACTGAAGGGTGTGACTGAAGCGTCAGTGAATTTTGCTGCCGAGAAGGCCGCTGTTGTTTACGATCCATCCGTTGCCTCTGTTGCGGACCTCCTGAAGAGCGTCCTTGACCAGGGCTACGGTGTTGCCATTTCGCGCATAACCATGCCGGTCAGGGGCATGACCTGCGCCGCATGCGTATCTGCCGTAGAAAACGCGCTCAAGGGTCTTGACGGCGTTGTTTCCGTGGCGGTGAATTTCGCAACCGAGAAAGCAGTGGTCGAATACTTCCCCTCCCAGGTCGGCATCAGGGAGTTCAAAAGAGCGGTCAGGGAAGCCGGGTACGAAGTGGTTGAAGCAGAACAGGGAGAGGACATTGTCGAGAAGGAGCAGCGGGAGCGGGAAAAGGCATATACGGAACTCCGCATAAAAGTGATCACCGGCGCTGCGCTTACGGTCCCTATCATGGTTCTCATGCAGTGGCACCATCTCTTCGGCGAATGGGTTCATCTTCCTCTGCAGATGAACCACCTGATACAACTCGTTCTCGCGACGCCGGTCCAGTTCTGGATAGGCCGGCAGTTCTATACCGGAGCGCTGGCAGCAGCGCGCCATAAGACAACCAACATGAACACGTTGATCGCGATCGGCACGTCTTCAGCCTATATCTACAGCATTGTGGCCACCTTCTTCCCTTCGGTCTTTGAGATCAAGGGCTATTCAGCTGACGTCTATTTCGACACATCGGCAACCATCATTGTGCTTATTCTGCTCGGACGTCTTTTCGAAGCGCGGGCAAAGGGCAGGACCTCCGAGGCGATCAAGAAGCTGATCGGTCTGCAGGCAAAGACGGCCCGTGTTATCAAGGACGGCAGGGAGATGGACGTACCGATCGAGGACGTGGAGATCGGAGATATTGTCCAGGTGCGGCCGGGCGAAAAGGTGCCGGTTGACGGCGTGATTGTTGAAGGGTATTCGGCGGTTGACGAGTCCATGGTAACCGGTGAGTCGATGCCTGTAGAAAAGAATACGGGAGACAGTGTGATCGGAGGTACGGTCAACAAGACCGGCGCTTTCAGGTTCGAAGCAACGAAGGTCGGAAAAGAGACCATGCTTTCGCATATCATCGAAATGGTCCAGTCTGCACAGGGCTCCAAGCCTCCCATTGCCCGGCTTGCAGACGTGATCGCATCCTACTTTGTGCCGGCCGTCATCGGTATCGCTGCGATCACGTTTGTTGTCTGGTATGTTTTCGGGCCAACCCCGGCCTTTACGTATGCGGTCCTGAACTTCATCGCCGTACTGATCATTGCCTGCCCATGTTCCCTCGGACTTGCCACGCCGACGTCAATCATGGTCGGCACAGGAAAGGGCGCAGAGAACGGCATCCTCATCAGGAGCGGCGAGGCCCTTGAAAAGGCTCATACCATAACCGCGGTGGTCTTTGATAAGACCGGCACGCTCACCAAGGGGAAGCCGGAAGTGACAGACATTTTCCCCAGGGGAGTCGGTGCGCATGATCTCACATTCTATGCAGCGTCGGCAGAAAAGGGTTCTGAGCATCCGCTCGGTGAGGCGATCATCAGAAAGGCAGCTGAAGACAATCTGAAGATCGTTGATCCTGAACAGTTCCAGGCAATTCCCGGCCACGGTATCAGGGCCGCGATCCAGGGGAAGGCGGTCCTGCTCGGCAACCGGAAGCTTATGGAGCACGAAGGAATAGATATTGGTGAACTGGCCGATGATGCGGAACGTCTCTCGGAGCAGGGCAAGACCCCTATGTTCATCAGCGTAGACAGCAGGGCTGCGGGTATCATTGCAGTCGCGGACACACTCAGGGACGAGTCAGTGCAGGCAGTCAAACAGCTTCATGACCTCGGCATTGAAGTCGTGATGATCACGGGAGACAACAGGCGCACCGGAGAGGCAATAGGACGACAGGCAGGCATAGACAGGGTCCTTGCGGAAGTGCTTCCCCAGGAAAAGGCGGACCAGGTGAAAAAGCTGCAGGCAGAGGGCAAGGTCGTTGCCATGGTGGGTGACGGAATCAATGATGCGCCTGCGCTTGCTCAGGCAGATGTGGGGATTGCCATAGGCACAGGAACTGACGTTGCCATGGAGGCATCTGATATTACGCTTATCTCCGGAAACATCAAAGGAGTCGTCACAGCAATCGCGCTTTCAAAGGCGACGATGAGGAACATCAGACAGAACCTCTTCTGGGCATTTGCCTATAACGTCATCCTCATCCCTGTCGCTGCCGGCGTGCTCTTCCCGTTCTTCGGCATCCTGCTGAACCCCATGCTCGCCGCAGGCGCTATGGGTTTTTCATCTGTTACCGTTGTCACTAATGCCCTTCGACTCAGGAAGTTCCGGCCAGCCTAAGCGAGTGTTTCTCCTAATTTCTGAAGGTACTCTCGGAGACTGCTGGACAGTTTAATTTTAAATAACTTTCTCTCCATGATCATTCCTGCAAGCGAAGCGCGCCTGCCTGTTCGGTAGCCAGGTCAGGAATTCTCCCCCCCACCCGTTAGCGAGACTCGAGTAAAAAAGAACGGAGCGAGAGATAGAGGCTGATGCGGACGGCATGAATCCAGTCTTGCCTGCACTCGTTTGCTGATGCATAAACTTCTGTTAGAATGATTATAGACACGAGGCGCATCCCGCAGAACACACAAAAGGACCGGGGGATGTATGAGAGCATCATAAGCACAGGGGAGGTATTTACTATGACAGGCGACCAGTCCAGCATGCAGTTTTTCAGGCAGGTATTCGGCGGATCATGGATAACACAGGGTATATGGGTTGCTGCCGAACTCGGCATTGCGGACCTGCTTGCGCAGGGGCCGCTGACAGCCCAGGAGCTGGCGGAACGGACGCGTTCGAACAGCGATGCTCTCTATCGCGTATTGCGTGCGCTCGCCAGCGCAGGCGTATTCGGCCAGGATGAACTTGGCAGGTTTGCGCTGATGCCGATCGGGAACATACTCAGAAGCGACGTGCCCGGTTCCCAGCGGGCATTTTCCATTATGATGGGGGCCGAGTTTCATACAACCTGGGGTGAGCTGTTGCATACGGTGCAGACTGGCGAGCAGGGATTTCGGAAGGGGTTCAGCATGACATTTTTCGAGTATATGACCAAGTATCCTGAGCGGCACAGCATTTACGACGCTGCAATGCAGGGAATCCACGGCATCGAGACCGTGCCTATGCTGGACGCATACGACTTTGGGGAATTTCGGACCGTGGCGGACATCGGCGGCGGCAACGGATCGGCGCTGGCTGCCATCCTCGAACGTCACCCCGGAATGCAGGGTATTCTGTTCGATCTTCCTGCAGTTGCGGAGCGGGCACGCCGTTTCATAACGGATGCCGGACTGTCCGGCCGCTGCCTGATCGAGGGTGGGGATTTCTTTTCTTCAGTCCCTGCCGGTGCGGACGCATATGTAATGCGCCACATTATCCATGACTGGGAGGACAGCGACGCTATCACTATCCTTCGTAACTGCCGGGAGGCGGTGAACGCCGGAGGAAGAATACTGGTGGTTGAAATGGTCATTCCACCGGGGAACGAACCCGGTTTCGGAAAGTGGCTCGATCTCATGATGATGCTCGTCGGCGGACGGGAAAGGACCGAGGAGGAGTACCGGCTGTTGTTCTCCGCTGCAGGATTGACGCTTCATCGGGTCGTTCCGACCGCTTCTGATGTCAGTATCCTGGAGTGCGTGGAAGCGTCATAATCTATCGAACTCCGCATATCACCATGTTGCGGCAACTGTGCGACTGCTTGCTCGTCAACGGTATCACGAGGGTGAGAAGGCTCCTTATTTTACGATCCTCTTCTTCATCATCCTGAAGGGGTAGGGCGCGAGGACTGCTGCAACCACGAGCAGCCAGAGGATGTCCTGCCAGACAGCCGCGATATGCCCCTGCGCAAAAGACCTGCAGACATTCACCATGTGATAGAGGGGGGTGAAGAACGCGATCTTTGCCACCAGCGGAGGAAGATTATCGAGCGGGAAGAAGATGCCTGAAAAAAGGAACATGGGCGTCATGAACAGGGTATAGAAGTAATTGAAGGAATCGATGCCCGGGACGATGGCAACGAAGATCATGGATATCTCTGAAAAGATGATGCCGCTAACAAAAAGCAGGGGGAGTGCGGCCATGACCGCTGCCGAGTTTACGAGCCCGAAGACCGAGATGACCAGCATGATGATCGTACCGTAAAGAACGCTCTTTGCCGCACCCCACATCAGTTCTCCCGCGACAAGGTCGTAGATGTTTACCGGCGTGGCGAGGATCGCATCGAACGTCTTTTGGTAGGTCATCCGTACGAACGTGCCGTAGGTCGTTTCATAGACCGCAGCGAACATGGCGGATGATGCGATCATGCCGGGGGCGATGAAGTTGATATACGGCACGCCGTTGATCTCTGTTACGTACGCGCCGAGTCCCAGCCCGAGCGCCCAGAGATAGAGGGCCGGCTCTGCGAAATTGAGCGCAAGGCTGGACTTGTAGAGCTTGGAGAAGACCGTGAGATTGCGCTGAAAGACCCGGAATGCCCGCCGCAGGTTCATGCGATCTCCTCCCTGAGCCTCTTGCCCGTAAGCCTCAGATAGACATCCTCAAGGTTGCCGCCATAACGGGCAATGAGGTCTGCGGGCGTAC
>Ga0079037_100001396_pt1 | contig 12536 bp, 12 predicted proteins | sample Mud3Dept4metaG_FD_71479 | JGI IMG/M metagenome (GOLD analysis project Ga0079037, IMG submission 71479) | Freshwater wetland microbial communities from Ohio, USA, analyzing the effect of biotic and abiotic controls - Mud 3 Core 4 Depth 4 metaG | ecosystem: Environmental > Aquatic > Freshwater >... | reverse complement strand
AACCCGACGCCAACGAGTGGTTTCGCTCCCATTCGAGCCCGCCACGGAGAACTCGGCGGACGTGAAGTTCGCCACCTGTGGGACTCAGATGTGAGAGGACGGGCTGCAGACACTCGTCCTGGTCGACCAGTCCCAAGCGCTGGTCGGATGCTGGCGGACAGGCTTTCTGGGCCAACCGGGAGCGATCCGGCAGGTCAATTCTCTGGGGCCGCAATCTGTGCTGAGGCAGACGATTCATCCGCGTCGTTCGGGAGCGGCGCTGGGTCACTGGCAGGAGCAGCGGCGACGTCGGCCGGGGATGCGCTGGACGGCGCGCGGGCCGTGGAATCGGCGGGGTCCTGGGGGGTCGCAGTGTCCCTGTGCGCCGACCGCCGTCTCAGGATCCTGGCTTCCACCTCGTCTCGCCGCCTGGTGAACCTCCCGCGTGAGGCAGCCGCGACGTCCGAGGCGCGCGCCGAGTTGGATGGCCTGTCAGGGGGCAGCGTTGCCATGACGAAGGGCCGAAGGGGATGGTTCGCCGCGAGCAGGCGCGTCGTGGCGTGAAAGTCCGGGATGTCCTGCAGGTGTCGGCTCGACAGTTCCGGCATCGTGTAGCTCTCCAGCCGGCTGGCATCGGTGACGCCGAGCCGGAAGCACACCAGCGTGCCGCAGTTCCCGAGCACGGCGTCCAGCAGGTTCTGCTTGCCGGCGTTGGCCTGAAGCTGGGAGAGGTTCTGGTTCGCCAGCGTCAGGCACAGCCCGAACTTGCGGGCGCCCGCGAGCATGAACGCCAGGGTGTCGGTGGTGAACTCCTGGAACTCGTCGACATACAGCTGGAACGGCCGCCTGCTCTGGATCGGGATCCTGGCGCGTCCCATTGCCGCGGCATAGATCTTGCCCACAATCAGCATTCCGAGCAGGCGCGTGTCCAGTTCGCCGAGGAGTCCGGACGCCAGGTTCACGAGGATGATTCGCCCCCCATCCATCGCCGCGCGGAAGTCCACGGTGCTTTCCGGGTGGCCGATGATCGGCCTCAGCAACGCATTGCTCGTGAACTGGTTGAGCTTGCTCGTGACGTAGGGGGCTACGTTGGCGAGGCTGGCGTCTCCGCGCGCGCGATCGGCCTGGTGTACCCAGAACGACACGACGAGAGGATTCCGGCAGCGCGCCACGAGATGGTGGCGGAAGTCCGAGTCTTCGAAGAGCAGCGGGATGTCCATGAGCGTGCCCTCGCACTGGTCGCTCTCCATGACCAGCAGCAGCGCGTTCCGCATGTACTGCTCGAAGATTGGGCCGCCGGTGTGACGGAGGTCGTAGAGCCTGTCGAAGATGGTAATGAGCTCGTTCGAGATGAAGTTCATCTCGACGTCCCGGCTGATCCCGGCGCACTGCAGGAAGTTGATCGTGACGGCGTGCTCCACGTCCGTTGGATCGACGATCAGCACGTCGTCGGCGCGGTGGCGCGGGATTGACTCGAGCACCTGCTCGAAGAGGTCCCCGTGCGGGTCCACGACGCAGACGCCCGCGCCAACCTCGATGTCCTGCCGGATCATGTTGTAGAGCAGCGTCGATTTCCCGGTGCCGGTCTGGCCGCAGACGTAGCAATGGCGGGCCCGGTCCTCGGGCGAGAAGCGCACGATCTCGGTGCCTCGGCCGGCCCGCACCTTGCCGATCGTCACGCCGCGGTCCGGCAGGCGCAGGGGCCCCTGTGCGAGTTCCGAGGGCACGCCCTGTTCGAGCAACAACGACAGCGACGGCAGAAGACGGTTCAACATGCGGCCATCCGGCGTGGCTTCGACCAGGTCGAGGTCCGACTCCGGGGCGGTCGGGTCGTCCATGGCCTGGGGGCCTCGCAGTGTGTCTTGAGCGGGCAAGACCTCCGCGTCTACTCCAGGCCAGATCGTTTCGGCGGCCAGCCGCGCCAGTCCTTCCGGCACGTGGCCTGCGACCTGCAGGTCGCACGTCACCCTGACGCCTCTGCCGACGCTCGCCCACCGGTCCAGGCTGCGGAGAAGGCTGTCGCGCGCACCGTCGCTGAGTTGCAGGCTGGCGTGCCCCGAACCCGCGGCCAGCAACGCCTGCCTGGTATCCAGAATCGTGGCCTTCTCGTCAGCGGTCAGGCGAAACGGCTGCAGCGAGACCGTGAGGCGCACGGGTTCGGCGAGAGCCAGCATCGAGCGCAGCAACCGGTCGAGGCACGACCCGTCTGCGGGTCCCTCGTCGGCGGCAATCAGGACGGCGCCGCCGGGCAGGGTCGGCCGCGCCTCGCCGAATCCCACGGAGCGATGGTGCCGGCGGCTGAGGCGGATGCCTGCCGGGCGAAGCCGCACGGTGCCGCCCAGTCGGTCAGGCTCTCTCCGGTGCGAAGCCGGAACGAAGCGGCAGCCCGGGAAACCTCCGGCGAGCGCGACCGCCAGGTCCTCAGCCAGCGCCCTCGCGCGGAAGACTGCGGCGTCTTCCGTCTCCGCGGCGGTCTGGGCTGCCAGCGACCACGTCAAGCGGACCTGCCGCTCTTCCGGTGACGTGCCGTAGATGAGCTGCACGCGTTCGCCGGGTCGCAGAATCCCCAGCACGGCGTCGTGCAGCGCCAGTGCCGGCATGGCGTCGGCTCGCGTCTCCACACCCGACGGACGCCGGAGCACGCTCCCGACATCGAGCCGGAAAGAACAGCACCATCCCAGGTTATCTGCTGCACGTTCGACTAGGAGACCCGGTTCATCGAGGGCATCCCTCACTCGTTCCCGGAGACGGGGGACGATGGCTTCTTCGGCGGCAAGTTCGGTGTGGCGCACACCAGTGAAGACGCAACCCGGAAGCCTGCCGTGAGACTGAGGAGGCGGGGGGCCGCGAACCGGTCCAGTCCCGCGTCGAAACGAGCCTGAACCGGTCCTGCTGGCGGGATGTCAGTACGGGTAGAACCGGGCGACGTACTCCGCTGGCGACTGCTCGCCGGGGCACGCCTGAACGAGATGGCGCACCGGGCCTCCCCGCAGTTGGAGCAACGTGTCGAGGAGGAGTCCGGCTTCCGTCTGGCGGCCCGCGGCGATCTCCTGGTCCATCAGGATCAACGTGTGGAACACGCGTGCCCTCACCGTCCCGTGCGCCTCGCCTTGGGCCTCCGCCGCTTCCAACCCGCCGATGGTCGCCGTGGCCTTCTCCACGAGGCGGCTCGCTGCCTCGGTATCCAACTGCGCCAACCTACGTATGCGCCAGCGCGTCGCCGACCAACGCACGTGCTCGGGTAGGTCCTCGTCGGCTTGCATGCGTTCGAGGTCCGTCTCGATGCCTTTCCCCGATGCGAGCCCCAGCAGGATGGACGCGCGGCACCTGGACAGCACGACGTAAGGGGTGCCAGTGACGTCCAGCCCACCTCGGGCGATGACAGTGGTCCGGCACGACTCGGCCCGATCAAAGGACTCCCGATCCCGGCACGCACCGGCCAGCCGGTACCATTCGGCCAGCGAGTGGGACACGTTCTCGTCGTCGAATGCCTCCACGAAGGCCTGGGCGGTTTCTTCCTGCATTCGGAGCGCCTCCGCGGGCCTCCCCGTCACTGCGTACAGCCGCGCAAGCGCGCCGCGCACCGCGAGCTGGGGAGCGTAGCAGTCGCCCGCGCCGGCTGCGAACTCGCTTGCGAGGCGCTCGACCGAGGCAGGGTCCGGCGTGCAGGTGTCCGCACTGTGCTGGAGCAGGCCCGCGAGGATTCGGGCCTGGAGGGGCCGCGGGTGCGACGCGAGCCAGCCGGCAGGGGGCAGCGAGAGCGTTCCTTGCCCCTGCTCGTGCCGCCCGGCCACGGCGTGAACGTACTCGAGGCGGTAGCGGGCATCATCGTCAAGCCCGTCCCAGGCCGCCAAAGCAAGCCCGGCGGCCCGATGGATCGGCATCCAGTGCACCAGCGCACGGCGCCCGGTGATCACGGTCCGGAAGAAGACCTCGATTAAGGCTGCCCGGCGCTGTGGGCCGGCTGCCGAGAGGATCATCCGCTCCGTGGGATCTCGGTCGAAGAGCCTCGCGACCGCCTCTTCGAGGGAATTCACTCCTGCAATGACCAGTCCATCATCGGGCGAAACATCGCCGCCGGTCTCCTGAAGGTCGGAGACAAGGATACGGCGTACCGACGGAGCCAGGCGCCGAACCGCTTCAATCTTCTCTCGCAGGGCGCCCACTGGGCCTACATTGCCGTCCGCGTCGACTGATGCCAGAGCCACGACGTCCCCCGGCAGGGCCTCGCCCGTCAGCCGAGAAACCAGGTAAAGCGCGAACGCCAGACCATAGGATTCGCCGTCGAGCGAGTGCTCGATCCGACCGGAATGGTGCGCCCTGGGTGCCGACCCGAGGTAGTGCGCGTGAGGGATGTCGACCACGAGGTCCCGCAGCCCGATGCCAATCACCGGCAGGCCGCGTGAAACGGCCAGCACCGCCCGTTTCCAAGCCCGTTGTGCCAGCCGTCCCCACGAGGGAACGGGGGAAGGGCCGCTGAGGTCACCGTCGTCGGCGAGCAGCCAGGCGGACCCACCGTGGTCGCCCACGCTGATGGCCAGCGCGCGGCCGACCGCCAGCCGCGGCGCGCCGCGGCCGGTCTTCGACGACGCCCACTGGGTGCGGGCCAGGTCTGAGGGGTCCGGCCAGAGCCATGGGGCGACTTCCAGCCGCCAGCGCAGTTCCGCGCACTTCACGGACAAGACACGGCAGCACTCGAGTTCCTGGATCACGCTCGGGCCCTCGACGCCATCCGGCCCCACCACGCATCCGGCTGCTCTGCGCCGACACGCCGGAGACGCTCGTCGTCCAGTTGGCATTCGCCACGGAGGCCAGCCACCAGCGCGTCGGCGGCGATGTCGAGCGATGCCAGCAGCATCCTCACGCGCCGGCCTGCGCCCGCCTCGTTGAGCAGGCGCCAGACGCACTCGACGTCGTCCCGCCGATGGCAGAGCTCCCTCACGTCGTCGCGCCAGATTGGATCCTCCGCGGCCAGCGTCCGCCGGAGGTCTGCAAGCGAGCGATGCAGGATATCGATTTCCGCGAGCGAAAGGCCTTCGAGCGCCGTCAGCTCCATCGCCGACAGGCGTCTGACCCAGCGCCATGGCCGTGCTGCCGCTTCGTCGACCTCGCCACGCAACTGCGCCGAGGCAATCTCGCGCGCACGGGCCGGCGTGAGGCGCTGGAGCCTGGCGAACATGCCGGCGGTCACCGCGATCTCCCACGTGCCGCCGCCGTCGAGTCTGGAGTGAATCTCGTCGTGAAGCCAGTCGTCCGCGGAATCGCGCGCCCATTCGAGCGCGACGCCCACGCTCAGATCCGGCGGGGCGTTCAGCACAAGCGGCCAGGACACCCTCTCGATGACTCTGCCCGGCCAGTCGACGAAGTACGCCTCACCGGTCGTGATCACGAGGCTGCCTTTCGGATCCGATGCCAGGCAGCACGCGATGCCGGGGTCTTCCGTGTCGAATGCCACCCAGGGAAAGCCGCGAAGGTCCACGATCGCACTGCCCTGGAAGCACGTGAACCTCAGCACCTCCGGCCATTCGTCGAGCATCGCGAGCAGGACGCCGCCGGCCTCGAGCGCAGCGCTCGCGACCGGGACGAACGTCCCCCGCGCGATGGCCGACGAGGGGTCCTCCGGAGCGCGGGCGGCCCGCCCCTCGCCAGCCGGGTGTGGAGCGACCATGATCGGTTCGGCCGGCTCGAGGAGAGCGGCGCCCGGCATGCCGAGTTCCGTGAGGCGCTCGATGATGTCCTTCTCGGTCCTCATGATGACGTCCGCCTACCGGCCTCGAGCCGGGTCGAAGAGCTCCTCGATGAGCAGTTCATACGCGAGCAGCCGGTGTGCGTGGTGCACTGCCCTTTCCTCCGGGGCATCCAGCCAGCCCGTCACCCGCTCCCGTGCCGCGGAAACCCGCTGACGGAACCGGACTCGGGCCGCCTCGGGGTCCCCGCCGGCGGCGACCGCGTGGATGACGGCATCGATGGTCACCGTGCCGGCGGCCAGGCTGCGAAGCCAGCCGATGGTCTCGAGAAACGTCTTGCCGCCGCCTTTCATCCCCGCGGCCAGTGCAGGGAAGGTCGTTCGCTCGAGATCGTCTCGGGCCTGGCTCAATTCCTGCCGGCAGCGTTGGAGCGCCGTCGACTCGAACGGGTCGGCGCCGCCAGCGACGGCGAATTCGACGGCCTGATCGTCCGACTCGAGCTCGAGCCTGCGACTGCTGTCACCGCGCCAGGCGTCGATCGCCGCGTACCTGAGCATCCAGTAAAGGACGCGCCGGACCTCTTCCTCGGTCGCGGGCGGGCGGCGCGCGACGCTCTCCGTTCCTCGCCGCAGCAGGGCGCAGATGACCCGGTGCTCGGCTTCCTCACCGAATCGCTCGCTCGCGGGCAGCGCGCGGCTGATGCGGCAGATCTCGGCGTGAAGCACCCGGCCCGCTTCTTCCCGCTGCCGGTCGACTTCCGGGTCTCCAACAAGCGGCCCGAACGCCTCGAAGGCCCGGACTAGCTCCATGTGCACCCCAAGGCGGAGATCCACTCGTAGGCCTGCTCGCAGGCCCAGCGGCGGCGCTGCCCGCTGAGCGCGATCGACTCGCTTGGCGGGCTTTGCCGCTGCCCGACGGCCCAGGCGACCCAGCTTGCCGCAAGGCCGCCCGCCGCGAGGTGGCTCAGCAGCGGCTTCCCCGATCTGACATCGGCGGGAATGCGTTCGCGCACCTGCGCCTCTGCGACGGACAGCGCCGTGCAGTGGCTGTGCAGCGCGCGATGGGCATGGTTCGCGGTGAAATCGGCAAGGACCAGGGCTGGGTTGACGTCCGGATCGAAGCGCGAGACCTCCTCGATCACGAGCCGAACGTCGGGCGCGTGCCGCGTCGAGACCGCGTGCGCGATCGGGGCGACATCGCTCGGCAGCAGCGGCGCCGGCTGCCCCAGCACCTCGTTGAAGACGCGGCGGCCGAGCACGTGGACGCCGACGCGATGGCGCCCGCCGGCGCGGCCGAGGACAGCTGCGACGCGTTCGAGGGTGCACGCCAGGAGTTCACGGTATCGCGCGTCTTCGCCCGCCGCCGTCGAGCCGGCATCGATCGCGGGAATGTCGGTCTCTCCGGCGGCAAACACCGCCACGTTGGGAAAGCCGGGACGGACGTCCGGAACCGCCAGGACGGAGACCAGTTCCGCGACGGCTGCCCAGAGGCGGCGGCCCCATCCCTCGAGCGCGGCGTACTCCCGCGGAAGGTGCTTCCGGAGGAGGTGGTTCATCCGCCGCAGGTCTTCGTACGGCGGTTCCCGGCCGTTCGCGAGCGCCTGAAGCGCGGTGGTCAACTCCGCACCGCAGCGGGAGCCGAGGCCGCTCACGGTGGCCGCCGCCACAGGATCAACTGCGCTCTTGTCTGTCGCCAGCGCCACCTGGACGAGCGCGAACCAGACCGGCAGGTTGATCCGCGAGGCATGAAGCGGCCAGTGCGGGATCGGAATGGCATTCAGCAGACGACGCCGGAGCGGCCCCGGGCCGCCGCACTCCGCCTCCGCTCGCACGAGAAGCCCCCCGACGACAACCGAACTCGAGGCGTCGGCGAAGTCGCCCGACTCGTCGATGTAGAGACTCCAGCGGGTCTCGCCTGGGAGCCTGCTGAATGCCCGCGTGACCATGCGCATCCCTCTGATGCCAGCGCGCTGATTATACGCGCGCTCGGCGGGCCAAGGCCGGCGGGCCAGCACGGCCGACCTCAGCGACGACCACGTGCTGCGGCCCGGCGTCTGGAGCTCGGAACCCGACCGCGCGCCGGTGGCGGTGCTGCGACCGCCCCGGCGCAAGACACCTGTCCGAAGCGACAACGCGGCCGTCCGCCGTTTACCGGACGGTTGGGCACGCGCTCGCCATTGCCGGGCTTCAAACCCGGCTGCAACGCACTCTCTTAGACGGGAGGCATGCTTCGGCCGTGAGAGGCGGCGGTGTTAGAAGTCGCGCCGTACGCAGGTCGCATGAGGCCGGAAGCCGGCCTTCTCGGCGGCCTCGCGGCTCTCGAACACCACCGTGCAGTTCTTGCAGTTGTAGTCCCTGCAGCCGGGGCCGTGATACACCAGGCTGCGGGCATTCCCGTGGTACGGCCCCGAATCAGCTGCCGAGGCAGCGCCGGCCCCGCCGCCCGGCTTGGCAGAAGCTCGGCCGGACCCGCGGGCCTCGCGCCGGAACACCCAGGGAGGCGTGGGGCGGTTGTCGCTCCAGAGGCCGCGACGGGCTTCTCGGGCGCGCTGCTCGGCGGACACCAGGTCGGCGTGACGGCTGCCTCCCGATTCCCAGGCCAGTCCCTCGGCGACCAGCGCAAGCCCGACGTCCTGTCCGGCGACCCACACGCGTGCGACCAGCCGGCCGTACTGGTCGGCTCCACTAGGCCGGAGCACGACCGTCTTGCCGAAGACGAGCGCGGAAAGCGCCGACCGCGCGTTCCTCCCGTAGGGTTGGCCCAGCTCCGGCGCGTCGATGTCTTCGAGCCGCACCTTCCGCTCAACGCCACTGAGTACCACGGTCACCGTGTCGCCGTCAGCGACGCCAACCACCCGCGCATCGAGCCGGGCCGCCGCCGGCTGGTCGGCCAGGCCGCTGCCAGAAAACATGCAGAAGAGGAAGAGGAGCACCTTCATCGGATGTCGGTCCGAACACGCCCGGACCGGTACCAGCGAGCGCGTGACACGCCGTCAGGCCAGCGCCTTCTATTCGACGGGGCACACCCGCGCCTGCCGGCCCCACTGGCCGCTGTACTCGCCGATGCGCCGGCCTCTGCCGTTACAGGCAACGTAGTAGTACTTGGTGCCGGCATCGTCCGTCCAGTACGATCCCGAGAACTCACCTTCATCTTCATTCGGCGCGATGCCAAGGTCACAGTGCCCCCAGCTGCCAATGCCCAGGAACCCGTTGCTCGAGAATCTCAAGAACGCACACTGGTAGCTCAGCTTCTGGGCGACATACGCCATCAGGATCGCAGTGTCCTCGCAATCCCCGCCCTTGTCCATCAGCGTCTCCGACGGGTAGCGCGGGTACTCTCCCCTCTCCTTGTAGTAGTTCAGGTGTTGCACGAACGACACGGCACAATCGAGCCCTTCCTTGCGTGACCGGAACCCCAGGCGCTCGTGCGCCACCCAGAGGATGTCCTCCAGCAAGTCGTCGATCTCGCTCTCGAACGGCTCGTTCTTGACGAAGTAGCTGTAGTCCTTGATGCTTCTGACGTCGTGCGACAGCAATTCCACGTAACGAAGGTCGTCCTCGGACCAGTCGTGCTCACAGCAGAACCGGTGACCGCGATACGACCACTCGTAGCGGCGGTGAATCGACATGGGCGGCTCCAGGCGACGCGCCGGCCGCGGAACCGGGACGGCCGGATTGCGTGCACTATAGCGCAACGGCCAACTGCGCGAACTCCGATAGCCTGAACAGTTGGCGGCCGATGCCGAGAACAAGGCGCCTCCCGTTCTCACGATCGGTTTTCGCGATCGTCGTGTCCGGACGCCGCGGACTCGTTGGGATGCCTCCGTTGACAGGGGTGCGTTGATGGGTCTGCTGCTTGGCGCGCGCGATTTGTGCCTGGACATCGAATGGCGATTTGGGTTTGTCGGCGTCGGCACGCATGCCGAGCCGACGCCGGGCGTGCTGTATCTCGATGTCGGCGGGCGGACCCCGGCGTCCTCGATCATTATGTTCGTGTGACCGGGGCCGAATCCGCCGCCGATCTCGTGTCCCGACGGCCCGAGGCCGTCTACAGCCACCTCCTGGGGCCCTGGCTCGCGCGGCGGGAGCAGTCCGGAATTGCGGCCGGCTCGAAGTGGACTCCCACCATCGTGGTACACAGGGAGCCGGACTTCGACATGGTGGCAGCAGCCGTGCTGGCCATACGCCTCGGGGAGGACGGCGAACTCCCGCCGTGGGCTGAGGCTCTCGCCTGCTATTCACGCGACGCCGACCAGGGGCGCTATGGGGTAAGCGCACCGGACGGCGACTCGACGTTCGCGCTGCACCTCGTGTACCTTGTCATCCAGAACCTTCCGTCCACTCGCGCCCTCGAGGCGCAGATGCGCCGCGGCATCGCACTGGTCGAGGCCGCGATGGCACAGGTGGGCGAGGCCCGCCGAAGCCGGCGACTGCCCATCGCCGCAGCCGCCCAGGACCTGTGCCCTGGCAGTCCAGGCGCCGTCGCGTGGGCCGGGGACGCGGCCAACCAGGACATCAAGGCCGTCCTAGACGAGGAGCCTGCCCGTTACGCGCGGGACCGGCAACGTGCGACGTTCCTGGAATCGGTGCTTCCGGCGGCCGACGGCGCCGGGACAGTCACGGTGAAGACTCTCGTCAGCCCGACGTACACCGAGAGCGTGCTCAACAAGTAATGGGTCCGCGCCGACGGCTTCCCGTACTTCATTTGTCCCGTTTCGCATCCTGCGCAGGGACCCGCGGTCGGCGGCGCGCCGACGGCGTATGCCCGGGTCGTCCTGTCGCTCGATCCCAACTGGGCTTCCCCTGACTCGCTGAGGCGCTGAAGCTGCACGCCCACTATGGCGAAGTGCAGTCGGAACTCGACCGGTTGGCGCAACTTGAGGATCGGCTTGAGGACGAACGGCGGGAGCGGGCGGACAGCATCCTGCAGTTCGTTCTGTACCTGGTCGCGGTCGCCGGGGTGCTGCAAACGCTCGTCGCGTTCTACGCGCTCCAGGCCGGCGAACTGTGGACGTGGCGGCTCTGGCGTCCAGTGGGCGGGGTCGTGCTGGCGGCGTTCGCTATCTACGGGCTCATTGAGCTTCACAAGCGCCGCCGGTAGCCGCGCATTGGGTTTCCGGCAATCGGGCTTCCGGCCGCCCGGCGGGTGGGACCGTCGGACCAGACTGGCGGGCCAACACGAGTCATCCCGCGAGCCGACTCTGCTGGCCGACTCGACTCGGCTCGCGCAGGTACTGCGAGGCTATCAGTAACACTGCTGTCGAATGAGACCGTGCCTCGCATCGAGGGCCTTCCCAGACTGATCGCAGTCCCGCTGCACTCCTCGCCGCAGAACGGGAGGCAGGTCATGAACGTTCGGCCTTGCTCCTCCTGAGAGACTGCTGGGAAGCGACTGTCAAGTTCGTCGTCGTTGCGCTCGCTGCAGACATCGCGTGCGCGAGTGCTTCCGGCGACACTCAAGCCCGGCTGGTGAGTGTGCCAGGCGGTCTCCTTAGGACCGGACTGTCCCGGCACTCAGTGCCGTGGACACCGGCGTCCTCCTTCGCTGGCACCTCGATGCTCGCTACTGTCCACTGAATCCTGGGAACTCCAGAGTGTCGACAGTGGGCGGTATAATGCCGTTCCGTCGGGGGAGGCTCGGCCATGCGTCTGGTTACTGACTTCCTCATCCTGCTGGTGCTGACCAAGGAGTTCCAATTGCTGGCGGCGCAGCGGGCGATTCCGTTTCAGCTGTACGCCGGAGGCCTCATCGGGTTCTCCTTTGCGCTCGGCATCGCCCCCGGACCTGGACTGTCAACGGCCGCGTTGAGCCCAATTGCGACGACCCTGCGGACCGGGTTGACCGTGGTGGCGCTCATCCTCTACTTGAACGCGCAAGTGCTCGAGGGGACACTACCGCTCTTCGGCGGTTTGCTGGGCGTAGTCTTGTGTATCTACGCATTCGGACGCTGGCTGGGATGGACCGTGAAAGCCGCGTGGTTCGCACTCGGTCTCCTGCTCGTCGGGGCGCTCCTCCTCTATGCGATGGGCCGGACGCCCTGAACGGCGGCGGAGCCCGAGCCTTCCGCGTGGGCGTTGGCGCGGCGCGAGTGTGGACCTCCACTTCGAACGGACGTTCGCAATCATCAGCTTGGGAATTCGACGGAAGGACGGTGTCTTCGTCAGGTACCGTGGGGAACGGCCTGCCGTTCCCGCCGCAGCGCCGCGCTCGCCTCCTTCGTTGTCACGACCAGCATGCGACGCGGCCTGACCCAGGCCGCCATCAGTGCGGGCGGCCGCCACGACATACCCAGCACGCTGATGAGCGCCCACGGGCGAGCGAGGTCTTCCGGGGCGCCGTGCAGCGGCAGCCTGGCGAGTACTTCTCGAATGCAGGCGCGAACTCCTCCACATAGACACTCTCCCGCTCCGGGCCGGCGCCCATCATCCACTTCTTCTGGACACTGACCAGGGTTCGAGGCAGTCTCGCGACGACGGGCGCAGTGCCGCTCGCGGCAGCAGGCTTCATCGGAGTCCTCCTGGTCCGCCCGACCCCCTGCTCGGGCCCGCTTGAGCGGGTCTCCGGCAGGTCGGTGCGTTCCAAACGTTATTCACGAAGCAGCAGCCTCCGCACGACGAGGTCGTGCTCGCCGAGCGTCTGGAGTGTCTCCAGCGCTCCTTGCCAGACTTCACAGCAACGTATCGATGGCAGGTCGCCCTCTACGAAGATCGTGGAGGGCGACGCGACGGTTGTACGCGCGCGTCAACTCGTCCGTCGTCATGTCGGGCCGCTCGTTGACGAAGGCGTAGAGCGCCGGCGGATCCACCGGCGAAGCCCAGCCCCCCCGCGGGCTCGGCGGGCGACCGCCCCCGTCGCGCGGAACCTGTGGAC
>Ga0079037_100001395_pt1 | contig 12542 bp, 6 predicted proteins | sample Mud3Dept4metaG_FD_71479 | JGI IMG/M metagenome (GOLD analysis project Ga0079037, IMG submission 71479) | Freshwater wetland microbial communities from Ohio, USA, analyzing the effect of biotic and abiotic controls - Mud 3 Core 4 Depth 4 metaG | ecosystem: Environmental > Aquatic > Freshwater >... | reverse complement strand
CCGGATTTCCGCCTGCCGAACTCGATCGTGGACGAGGAGATCAAGAAGCTCGAGCAGCTCGGCGTGCGCTTCGAGTGCAACACGCTGGTCGGGCGCCTGTTCACCATCGAGCAGATGATCGACGAGATGGGCTTCCACGCAGTGTTCATCGGCACCGGCGCGGGTTACCCGAGCTTCATGGGCATCCCGGGCGAGTCGCTGAACGGCGTGCTCTCGGCCAATGAGCTGCTCACGCGCTGCAACCTGATGCACGCGCGCGAGTTCCCGAACTACGACACGCCGATGCAGCCGGGCAAGCGCGTGGCGGTGATCGGCGCCGGCAACACCGCGATGGACGCGCTGCGCGTCTGCCTGCGGCTGGGCGCCGACTCGGTGAACTGCCTCTACCGGCGCAGCCGGGCCGAGGCGCCAGCACGGGCCGAGGAAGTCCACCACGCCGAGGAAGAAGGCATCCACTTCCACTGGCTGGTGAGCCCGGTGGCGATCGTCGACGACGGCAACAAGAGCGTGCGCGCGGTGCGCTGCGTGCGCATGACGTTGGGCGAGCCCGACGAGTCCGGTCGCCGGCGGCCGGTGCCCGAGCCGGGCAGCGAGTTCGAGATCGAGGCCGACATGGTGGTGTACGCGATCGGCACCAACGCCAACCCGATCATCGGCCAGACCTCGAAGCTGAAGCTGAATAAGCGGGGCTACATCGCCACCGACGAGAACCTCGCGACGTCCATCCCGGGCGTGTTCGCGGGCGGGGACATCGTGACCGGCGCGGCCACCGTCATCGAAGCCATGGGCGCGGGTCGTCGCGCCGCGCGCAGCATGAAGGCCTTCCTCGGCCTGCGCGATACCGATTTCGTCTACCAGGAGCGGCCGGACGGTGCCGCGGCCACGTTGTTCGGCATCGACCGCGCCGAGCGCGGGTACGCGCGCGTGCGCCTGCCGAGGTGATCAGATGAACGCTGCAGTGGAACTGGCGGGCTCGCGGACGACGGCCAAGAAGGTCGTCACGCTCGACGAGGCCGTCGTCGAGATCATGAGCGACTCGGGCGAGGGCGCGCAGAAGTGCGGGCAGTCCTTCGGCTCGATCGCCGCGCGCATGGGCAACGGCGTGTGGACGGTGGAGATCATCCCGGCGGAGATCCAGCCGCCGGCGCGCAGCGTGGCGGGGGCGAGCGGCAACCGCATCCGCATCGGCTCGAAACGCGTCACCAATGGCGGCGACGAGGCGGACCTCGCCATCGCCTTCAACGAGCAGGTGCTGCTCGGCCGCGTCAATGCGGGGGAGCTGAAGCCCGACTGCATCATCCTGCTGGAAAGCGTCTGGGCCGAGAGTCCCGACCCGAAGATCGTCGCCCAGTACGTCGAGACCCGCGACCGCCTGCTGGCCGAGGGCTATCGCCTGCACGAAGTGCCGATGGAGAACGAGTGCCGCAAGCTGGTCGCCGACCCGCGCAAGGGCAAGAACATGTTCGTGCTGGGGATGCTCTGCAACCTCTACAGCCTGGACATGGATCTGGCCCGCGAGCAGATCGCGTTCATCTTCGGCAAGAAGGCCGAGAAGGTCATCAGGTCCAACGTGGCGCTGCTCGAGGCCGGCTTCGCCTGGGCCGAGCATAACCTCGCCTTCGGTTTCCGCGTGCCGGCGGTCCGGGCCACGGAGCCGCAGCTCGTCATCAACGGCAACACCGCGATCGCGCTCGGCGTCCTCGCCTCCGGCATGGACATCTGCGCGATGTACCCGATCACCCCTGCGACGTCGGCTTCGCACTACCTGAGCGACGTGTTCGAGCGCGCCGGTGGCATCGTCCACCAGGCCGAGGACGAGATCGCGGCCTGTGCGTTCGCGATCGGCGCCTCGTACACCGGCAAGGTCGCGGTGACGATTACCTCGGGGCCCGGCTACTCGCTCAAGCAGGAGGGCATCGGCCTCGCGGTGATGGCCGAGATCCCGCTCGTGGTCGTCGACGTGCAGCGCGGTGGCCCGAGCACCGGGCAGCCGACCAAGTCGGAGCAGAGCGACCTGCTCACCGTCATGTTCGGCAGCCACGGTGATGCGCCCAAGGTGGTCATGGCCGCGAGCACCATCGAGGACTGCTTCTACTCGATGATCACGGCGCGCCGCATCGCCGAGACCTTCAACATGGTGGTGGTGGTGCTGTCGGACGCAAGTCTCGCGACGGCGCAGCAGCCGTTCCCGCGGCCGCAGTTCAGCGACGACTGGCTCGCGCCGCCCATCGACCAGAACCCGGTGCCCGAGGGTGCCAAGCCCTACGACTGGGATCCGGTCACCGGCATGTCGCGGCGCTTCGTACCCGGTCAGCCGAACGGCATGCACACGCTCACCGGCCTGGCCCACGACCGTTCGAGCCGCGTGGCGTACGACCCCGAGATCAACGAGCAGGGCATGCACGCCCGCAGCCTGAAGCTCGCGGCGCTGCAGAAGATGCTCACGCCGCCCAGGGTGTTCGGCGACGGGGAAGGTGACCTGCTGGTGGTCGGCTGGGGCAGCACCAAGGGCGCGATCGAGGAGTCCGTCGAGCGCCTGCGCGCCGAGGGACACAAGGTGTCTTCGTTGCACCTGAGCTTCCTGCAGCCGATGCCCGCGGGCATCAAGGAAATCCTGCAGCGGTTCAAGCGGGTGATCACCATCGAAGCCAACTGGTCGGATCTGCCGGAGGACCCGCTGATCGACGAAACGAATCGTCGCTACTCGGCCCTCGCGATGCTGCTGCGTGCGCGCTACCTCGTCGACGTCGACTGCTGGAGCGAGGTCCGCGGCCGTCCGATCAAGCCCGGGTCGATCTGCGAAGTGTTGCGCAAGCGTCTCGTACGCGAGGAATTTCGTCCATGAGCACCGTGTCCGCCTGCCTGCATCATCTCGTCGAGGAGCATCCCGCGCTCGAGGACTACCAGGGCGGCGTGCCGCGCTGGTGCAAGGGCTGCGGTGACAACGCCATCCTGGCGGCGCTGCAGCGGCTGTGCCGCGACGAGGGCCTGCGCCCGGAGAAGACCGTGTTCGTGTCGGGCATCGGCTGCTCGAGCCGCCTGCCGCACTACATGCGCACCTACGGATTCCACGGCATCCACGGCCGCGCGCTGCCGATCGCCGAGGGCATCAAGCTCGCGCGCCCCGACCTGCACGTGTTCGTGAACACCGGCGACGGTGACTGCTGCAGCATCGGCGCCGCGCACTGGATCCACGCGATCCGCTACAACATGAACATCACCGTGCTGCTGCACGACAACCACATCTACGGCCTCACCAAGAAGCAGGCTTCGCCGACGTCGCCGATCGGCACCAAGAGCAACACCACGCCGCGCGGCTCTTACCTGGACGCCATGAGCCCGCTCACGGTGACGCTGGGCGTGCAGAACGCATCATTCGTCGCGCAGGCGGTGGACTGGATTCCGGAGACGCTGTTCCAGATCGTGACGGCGGCGTTCCGCCACCACGGTTTCTCGTTCGTGCGCATCCTGCAGCGTTGCCCCGAATTCGTCGGCAACATGTTCGAGCCGTGGGTGCACGACCCGCAGCGCATGCTCATGCTCACGCACCAGAACGGCGTCAAGGTGAGCCCGGCGCTGCAGAAGATCTACCGCAACCAGATCGAGCACGACCCCGCGGACATCAACCGCGCCCGCGAGATTGCCTCGAGCGAGGATCCGATCCCGGTCGGCATCCTGTACCGCAACCCGCAGGTCCCCTGTTACGAGGACTTGCGGCGCGCAGGCATGCTGCGCACCACCGATACTATCCGCACGTCGCTCGAGGCGGAACTCGACAAATTCACCGTCTGGCCGTAACGCCTATGGACAAGCAGCTCAGGGCCCAGGTCGTCTTCCACCTCACCGGCCGCCATGCGGCAGGCGAGGCTGCCGAGGCCGCCGTCAGCGGCATGCGGCCGGCGCTCATGGCCGCTTACCGCGACCTGCACGCGCGCCGCTACGACTTCCCGGTGATTTTCGCCGGGGGCGGCGACGAGTACGTGCAGTCGCTGTCGGCCATCGTGGACGCCGCGCTGCGCGTCGTGGCACCGCCCGGCGTGCCCGGCGAGGCGTTGCGGCGGAGAGGCCTCAAGATCGAGCACGAGATCCGCAGGCGGGCGGCGGCTGGCGAGTCTGGCACCCTCGCTGAACTGTGGGAGCGCACTGTGCAGATCGTCGCGCCGTCCGGTGACGGCGCGTTCCTGCACGATGCAGCCAAGGTCCGTCGTGCGCTCGCGGTTGACGGCGAAATCGCCGACTGCAATGCGGCCCTGCCGGCGCGCTTCCTGCGCCATGCGTGGTCGGCGGTGCAGCAGGAAAAGTCGCGGGTCGCGCGTGAGCGCATCGAAGAACTGGTGATCCGTCTCGGCAACATCCTGCGCGCCGACTTCGTGCGCTCGGAAGCGGCCCTGGCACAACCAGCCCTGCAGGCGTCGTTTGGTTCAGCACACCGCAGCATGTTCGACTTCGACGCCATGTCGAGACTGCTGTCGCGCAGTGGCCCCCGAGGCGGGCTCGGTGCGCGGCGCAGGCGGCGTGTCGAGGAGGCGCTGTCGGTACTGCGGGCGCAGCGGTTCTTCGCGGGCAGCGGACAGCCGACCGCGTCCCCGGTGCATGCATTCGAATTCGAAACGGCGGATGCGGCGCTGGCTGCGTTCCGCGAGCGGCTGCCGGAACTCGCGCGGCTGCTCAAGGCACTGCAGATCGCGGAACTCGAGGTCGAGGGCAGCTACGTCGAGGACGTGCACGACGCGGTGTTTGCAGCATTCGACGCCCAGTCCCTCACGCCACAGGACCTCGAGTTCTTCCCCGACTACCTGGTGTGCCTCGAGGCCGGCAAGGCGGGCTCGCAGGGCAGCCTCACAGAAGCGCTGTCATCCGGCGTTCCGCTCAAGATCGTGGTGCACGTCGCCGACCTGCTCGAGGAATCCGGGCTGGGTCAGGGACACTTCGCGTTCGGCATGCGCGGCGCGCAACTCGCCAGCGCCGCGATGAGCTGCGACGACGTGTTCGTGCTGCAGTCCGCGGCGTCGAACCTGTTCCGGCTGCGCTCACGGGTACAGCGCGGGCTGCGTTACGCGGGCCCGGCGCTGTTCAGCATCTATGCGGCGCCCGACGGCGGTGCGCTGCCGGGCTATCTGCAGGCGGCCGCTGCCATGCAGAGTCGGGCCTTTCCGGCGTTCACCTACGACCCCGGTGCGGGAGCGGACCTCGCGTCGCGCTTTTCGCTCGAGAACAACCCGCAGCCGGAACTGGACTGGCCCGTCGAGCGCCTTGATTACGCCGACCAGGACCTGCAGTCGGCCAGCGAGGAAGTGGCGTTCACGTTCGTCGATTTTGCGCTGTGCGACCCGCGCAATGCGGGTCACTTCGAGGCCGCTCCGCGCGCCGCCTGGGGCGAGGGGATGCTGACGGCGCAGGAGTGGCTGACGCGTCCGCTGCGGGACCCCGTCCTTGGCGTGCCGTATGTGCTTGCGGTTGACGATGCAGACCTGCTCTGCCGCCTGGTGGTGGACGAGCGGTTGATGCGTGCGGCACTGCGCTGCCGCGAGACGTGGCATCGGTTGCAGGGTCTCGGCGGCATCCATGACTCGCGTGCCGAACGACTGCTGGCGCGCGAGCGGCAGGCGTGGGAAGAGGCGCACAGGCGCGAGGCGGCGGCGGCGCCCGCGCCGGCGCCCGCGCCGGCCGCCCTGGAGAGCGCTCCGGCCGTGCCTGCAGCAGCCGCACCGGCCACTGCCGAAGCTGAACCAGCGCGCAATCCGGACGAACCCTACATCGAGACCATCCGCTGCTCGAGCTGCAACGAGTGCACGCAGATCAATGCGCGCATGTTCGCCTACAACGAGAACAAGCAGGCCTACATCGCCGACCTGAAGGCCGGCAGCTACAAGCAACTCGTCGAGGCCGCGGAGAGCTGCCAGCTGTCGATCATCCATCCGGGCAAGCCCTGGGATCCGAGTGAACCCGGGCTCGAGGAACTGCTGGAGCGCGCAAAACCGTTCCTCTGACCGGGAGAGCCGCCCGGGGCGCGACCGGGTGATGGCCCTTCGCTGCGCCTGACGGCGGTACCGGCATCATGCAGATCACCCGCCTGTCGACCGCCGATGTCCTGGCGAGCCTCAGGACGTCGGTGCGCGGGCTCGACAGCGCCGAAGCGCTGAAGCGGCTCGGCGAGTTCGGGCCCAACCTGATCGAGGAGGTAAAGGGCGCGCCCAGCTGGCTGCGGTTCCTGCGCGAGTTCACGCACTTCTTCGCCGTGATCCTGTGGATTGCCGCCGCACTGGCGTTGTTCGCCGAAACCCGCGAACCGGGCGGTGGCATGTGGCAGCTCGGCACGGCCATCCTGGTCGTGATCCTGGTCAACGGCGTCTTCTCGTTCCTGCAGGAATACCGCGCCGAGCGCGCCATCGCGGCACTGAGGCAACTCCTGCCGATGCGCGTCAAGGTGATGCGCGATGGCGCCCTGCAGTCGCTTGCGGTGGACGGGCTCGTGCCGGGTGACCTCGTCCTGCTCGAGGGTGGCGACAGCGTGCCGGCCGATTGCCGCGTGATCGAGGCGTCGCGCCTGCGCGTCAATCTCGCGACCATCACCGGGGAGTCGCTCGCCAAGGCGCGTTCATCCGAAGGCACCGCCGGTGGCGATGCCCTGGACGCGAAGAACCTGCTGCTGGCGGGCACTTCGCTCGTGTCAGGCGAGGCGCGCGCGGTCGTGTACGCCACCGGCATGCGCACCGAGTTCGGCCGGATCGCCCACCTGACGCAGACGGCGCGCGAATCGAGCTCGCCGCTGCAGCGCGAGATCGCCCGACTGTCCAGGCTGGTCGCGGTGTTCGCCGCGGCCCTCGGGCTGCTCTTCTTCGCCATCGGCACCGCACTCGGGTTGCCGTTCTGGGCCAACGCGATGTTCGCGATCGGCATCATCGTGGCGAACGTGCCCGAGGGCTTGCTGCCCACGGTAACCCTGTCGCTGGCGATGGCGACGCAACGCATGGCGAGGCGCAATGCGCTGGTACGCCACCTGCCGGCGGTCGAGACGCTCGGCTCGACGACGGTGATCTGCAGCGACAAGACGGGAACGCTGACGCTGAACACCATGTCCGTGAAGGAAGTCTTTCCCGGCTATGCCACTGACTACGACGGGCACCTGCTGCGCAGCGCGCGGCACTGCCACACGCTGAAGCGGGCCCGCGACGACGGGCAGGACGTCTGGATCGGCGACCCGATGGAGATCGCGCTGGCCGAGTTCGGTGGCCAGGGCGCCGTGAACGACATCGTGCAGGTCGTGGGGGAGCTGCCGTTCGACAGCGAACGCCGCCGCATGTCGGTGGTCATCGCACGGGAAGGCCGGCGCTGGCTTTACTGCAAGGGTGCGCCGGAGGTCGTCCTCGGCTTGTGTGCCCGCCTCGACACAATCACTTCGACCGCGCCCCTCGATGAGGCACACCGGCGGCAGATTGGCGCGGCGCAGGATGCCATGACGGCACAGGGGTTGCGCGTACTCGGCTTCGCGTATCGCGAGCTGGCTGAGGGCGAGGCGCCGGATGAAAAGGACCTCGTCTTCAGCGGCCTGGTCGGGCTGCGCGACCCGCCGCGTCCGGAGGTTCCGGACGCCATCGCGCGCTGCCGCTCAGCCGGCATCCGGGTGATCATGGTGACGGGCGACCACCCGCACACCGCGGTCGCGATCGCGCGGGAGATCGGCCTGGTGCAGGGTGCCGAGCCCGTCGTGGTGCACGGCGATTCGCTGCGCCGGATGACGCCGGCCCAGCTGCAGCTGGCGCTCGACAGCCCGGAAATCGTCTTCACGCGCGTCACTGCCGAACAGAAGATGCGGGTGGTCGAGGGCCTCAAGCGCAAGGGTCACATCGTCGCCGTCACCGGGGACGGGGTGAACGACGCGCCGGCGCTCAAGACGGCGCACATCGGCATCGCGATGGGGATCGGTGGCACGGACGTAGCCAAGGAAGCCGCCGACGTGGTGCTGCTCGACGACAACTTCGCGAGCATCGTCAACGCGATCGAGGAGGGACGGGCGGTCTTCGAGAATATCCGCAAGTTCCTGACGTACATCCTCACCTCGAACATCCCGGAGCTGGTGCCGTATCTCGCCTACATGCTGTTCAGGATCCCGTTGCCCCTCACCATCATCCAGATCCTGGCGGTTGACCTCGGCACCGACATGCTGCCGGCGCTGGCGCTGGGCGCCGAGCGGCCACATCGCGCGCTCATGCAACTGCCGCCGCGCGCGGCAGGCGAGCGTCTCCTGTCCTGGCCGCTGCTCGCGCGGGCCTATCTCTGGCTGGGGGCACTGCAGGCGATCATCGCGATGACCGTCTACCTGCTGGTCCTGCGCCAGGGCGGCTGGCAGTACGGCGACGTGCTCGGAGCTTCGGACCCGCTGTACCTCCAGGCGACCACGGCCTGCCTGGCCGCGATCGTGGTGGCGCAGGTCATCAACGTCTTCTCCTGTCGGCACCCGTCAGTGTCGGCGCGGCGTCTCAGCCTGGCGTCCAATCCACTGCTACTGCTCGGGGTCGCGGTCGAAGTCGTCCTGATCCTGATGATCGTGTACACGCCATTGGGCAATGCGGCGTTTGGCACGATGCCGCTGCCGGCCTGGCCCTGGCTGGTCATGATCGCGCTGGGGCTTGCGTTCGGCCTGCTCGAGGAACTCCGCAAGTGGCTGCAGCGAAACCGGTCAAGGTCGCACGCGCGACCCTAGGCTGCTGTATCTTCCTCGACCGGTGATTGCGGAGCGGGGCGCGCGTATGCAGGCTGAGGCGGGGCTGATGCGGCAGTCGGCCAGGACCGTCGCGAAGATCGCGGCGGCGGGTGCCGTCGCGTATGCGCTCGCTGCCACCGTGCGCTATGGCCTCATCGAACGGGAAGACCTGGGGCTGATCTGCCAGGAGACCGCCCCGCCCTGGTGGTGCGGCCTGCGACTGCTCATCATCAAGGCGTTCCTCAACGACGTTTTCGGCCTCAGCAGCGTGGCGCTGGCGGGAATCGCAGCCTGGCGACGTTCGGCCGTGGCGGCCACCCTGGCGGTCGCGATCGGCACCGTCGGCATGGTGCTCTACGGCTTCACCTGGTCAGGCATCGGCGTGCTCGGCGGCGCGCTGGTGCTCGCGCGATTGCAGGGCCAATGGCAGCAGGATGGCTGAGCCCAGCAGCACGCCCAAGGCACCCCAGCCGATCGACCGGCTGTTCTGGAATCCTTCCTGCAGGGGGATCAGGCAGCCCGCCGCCAGCAGCCACGCCGCGAGCACCACCTGCTCCGTGGCGCGTTTCTGCCGCAGCATCACGGCACGCGCCAGGGGATTCACGGCGGCGGTGAGAGCCAGGCCGAGCGCGCCCGGAAGGAACAGCCACACCGGGAAATCGCGGTGGCGCCCGGCGAACACGAGTCCGAGGCAGACGTAAGCACAGCAGAGCAGCAGCAGCAGCGTCAGCACGGGCGGCATCGGGTCCTGCATCGGCGCAGGCTTCGCCAGCGCGCGAACGGCGATACCGAACGCCAGCCAGCCGGCGAGCGCGACTACCAATGTCGCCATCCAGTCGAGTGCCGTTGCGTTGCCGAGGACCAGGTCCTGCACCTGCCGCGCACCGATGCCGACCAGCAGCGCCGCCGCAGCGGAGAACGCCATGCCGACGCGGGCTCGCGCCAGCCGTCCCCAGATGAGACCGATGCCGGCGCCGAGGACGCCGGCCGCCAGCGCGAGCACGAGCACGGTGTTGCCGCGGGGCGCCTCTGCCACCGGCCCGACCCACGGGAATTTCGCGCGCTGCCCGGGATCGTACAATCCCCAGTGTCCCCCGACCGTACCTTCGGGCACGCGCTTCCACGGCTGGTCGAAAGCCTCGATCAGGTTGTACTGGATGCCGCGCCGCTCGGCGAGCGCAGTCAACTCACGCACGTAGCGCGCCTGGTTCACGCGGCCGGGCTCGATGGCTCCGCGCGGGCGTCCCGCGCTTGGCCAGCCGGTCTCGCCGATCAACACGGCCTGGCCGGGAAACCGGCGCTGCATCTCCGCGTACAACTGGTCGACGTAGGGGATCACCTCGTCGATGCCGACGGGGTCGTCGTCCCAATAGGGGATTATGTGCACCGTGACGAACGACACCGCTTCCGACAGCACGCGGTGTTTCACCCAGAAGCCCCAGACGTCGGCGTAGGTCACCGGCAGCCCGGTGGCCGACCCCACGCGGCGGATGAGAGACGCGAGCTGCCGTGGCGGCATCTCGTGCCGCAGCATCACCTCGTTGCCGACCACGATGGCACGGATCGTGTCGCGGTGCCGGTTCGCGACGTCGATCGCGAGTGCGACCTCGCCCTCGTTGTGCTCCGCATCTCCCGAGATCCAGGCACCGAGGATCACCTGCAGCCCGAGCTCGCGGGCCACTGCCGGCACCTGGTCGAAGCCGTCAGCGACGGTGTAGGTGCGGATGCAGCTGGTGCGTTGCGCGAGCACTGCGAGGTCGCGCCGGATTTCCTCGCGAGTCACCGGCCGCAGCGGCCGGTATTCCCCGCCCGATGGCGCGTAGGAAATGCACTGCAGTCGCGTCGCCGGACCGTCCGCGATCGGCACCGGCCGTGCATCGAGCCACCACGACCCGAGCACGGCCAGGGCCGCGATCACGAGCGCGACGATTAACCGCATTGCGTGGGGCGCCGTGACGCTCAGCGTTGTACGGTCGCCAGCGCGCGCTGGGTGGCCGCAAGCAGCGCGGCGGGTCCGACCGGTGCTCCGGTCGCGCGCTGCATCCACAGGTCGGGTGTCAGCCGCCCCTGCCTGGTCATGCGCTCGAACTCGCCGCCGAGATCGCCGGCGCGCCGGATCTGCTCCTTGATCTGCAGCGCGATCATATGGCCGATCGGATAGTCCGGCAGGTACAGGCCGGCGTCGATCATGTGCGAGTAGATGGCGAGCAGCACCACGTCGCGGCGGCCGAAGACCTTCGCGAAGTACTGGTTCCAGACGTCGCGCGCGATCGCGAGCGTCGCCTCACGCAGCTCCGCCGGGCTCGCTGCCGGATGCGCATACATCCAGCGCCACACGCGCATGTCCACCAGTGCCACGCCCGAGATCTCGAAAGCGCCCCACAAGTCGTCCAGCGTACCGAGCGCGTCGCTCATCGCGTCGGGCTTCGCCAGCCCGAGCAATTCGAGGTCGCGGTCCTGGAACACGAAGGCGAGCGCCTCCGTGAACGCGTTGTTCGGCACGCCGCTGATCGAGTGGTAGGGCACGTCGTACAGCGAGAAGGTCTGCTCGACGTTGTGGCCGAACTCGTGAACAGCGATGTTGTAGCCCTTGTAGTCCATGCCGTTCGCGCCGACGCGCGTGCGCAGGCGGGCCTTGTCCCCGCGCCTGGCGGCTCCCCAGGCATGGCCGGCGCCGCGCGCCGGATCCACGGCGATGCGTTCGGCAAGATAGCTTGCCTTGTCGGGCGCAAAACCGAGGCCCGTCAGGATGTTCGGCATGTCGGCCGCAAAGGCGTCCGCCGTCGGGTATTTCCTGCGAGTGATCTCGTCAAGCTGCGCCTCCGAGTAGGCGCCGCGCGGCTTGAAGCCGTTGTACCAGACGTCGAACGGCTCGAGCCTGCGGCCGAGCCGCGCCTCGATCAGCTTGCCGACCTCGGGCACGAGCGGCGAAGAGAGCACCTCGACCAGCATCTGCTCGACGCGCGCCTCCGGCAGCTCGCGGTCCTCCTCGAAGCGTCGCGCGATGTGCGTGGGGGCCGTCGGGGAGTAAGGATCGGCGAGGCGCACGGCCCGGTAGATGCCGAGCAGGCGCTCGTAGCGCGTGTCCGGCTCGCGATCCGTGCTGGCCGATACCCTGGCCGGCGTCGGCCGATCGCTGTCCTGCACTGCGGCCGGCGCGACCTTGTTCGCAAACGGCGCCCAGTCCACGTGCGGGTTGTCCACGACCGCGGCGGGGATGGACTGCGTGACGATGCGCTCCATCACCTGCGCGATCATGCGCTGGCGCGGCAGCCCGTCCTGCGACGAGTACTGCGCCTTCAGTTCGTCCCGCAGGTTCCAGTGCGTGATCAGTCGCTGGCCGGCCGGGAACAGCCGCTGGCCCTGCTCGTCGAGCAGGTGGTGCATCCAGATGTTGTACGTCGAAATGTAGCTGTCGGCGGCCGCATAGGCCGCCGAGATCTGCTGCGACACTGCCGCGGGAATGCGCCGCGCATAGCGGTCCGCCAGCCGTGCCTCCGCCCACTGCCGAGGGGTCCACTGCGGACCGTCGCGCAGCTTGTCCTCGAGCGTGGTCAGCGGGAAGTTCAGCAGCACGACGAACGCGACCTTGTTGGCGAAGAGATCGTCGTTGAGGTGCGCGGCCGGGTTATAGCCTGCGAACAGCTGGTCGTAGGGCTCGATCGGGCCGAGGTCGAGGTCGGTCTGCCAGCGCAGGGCGAGCAGCATGCCGAGCATCGAGCCGTCGATCTGCTCGTGCATGGCGTCCATGCGGGTGAACATGGTGTCGAGCCGGGCCTGGTCGGGGGCGAACTGCTTGCGCACGAATTGCTCGAATGCGGCGGCGTCGCCGTCCTCC
>Ga0079037_100001394_pt1 | contig 12545 bp, 8 predicted proteins | sample Mud3Dept4metaG_FD_71479 | JGI IMG/M metagenome (GOLD analysis project Ga0079037, IMG submission 71479) | Freshwater wetland microbial communities from Ohio, USA, analyzing the effect of biotic and abiotic controls - Mud 3 Core 4 Depth 4 metaG | ecosystem: Environmental > Aquatic > Freshwater >... | reverse complement strand
ACCACCCTATTCACTCTCATGCGGACGCAATCATCCTCGCAGAAATGGGTCCCATCTCAGGATTCCGCATGGGACCCGAAAATGGAATTTTCTGATCACGCAAAGGGGTAGTGGTTATGCAGATCTATGACGTTCCCCAGCTATCTGAAATGCTCAAGGTGTCGAAGAAAGCCGTCAGGTCATACCTGATCTCCGGCCGGCTCAAGGGCTGCAAGGTAGGCAAGCGCTGGCTTGTGCATGAAGACGCGGTGAGAGAATTCCTGATGAATATTGAGCCTATCGTGACTGAATAGTGACCCGCCCAGAATCAGGCAGGGGGAGCACTCTAACTGACGCCAAATCCTCAGTTCTTCCCCGTTGGGCAGAGGCGCTTGAGTTCCTCAAATCAGGGTCGAAAAACCCTTCGATCAACTCCCCCACTGGCTCGTCGATCTCTATATTGCGCCAGCAATAGCCGTCAAATTGGAACTGTCTTTCACGGCCTTTCGCGAGCTCTTTCTCTGGCTACTTCAGTGGAACGAGCCGCTTAAGCTCTTCTAGCCAGTTCTGGACGAGGATCATTTCGGTTCCTCGGTGTCGGTTTCCACCCCATCGTGTCGAGCCTGCTGGCAGGTTTCGCGGGATTACTTCCACCCAGACTCGTGTGCTGGGTCTCTTGCCAATTCAATTTCCCAGTAATTCTTCGATCTGAAGGGTGCAAACAAAAGATTGACGGATTCTTGGCAACAGACAGGGATGCACCCTCTGCTATTTCATGCTGGTCTGCATACTTCCGGGTGATTTCGTCAACAACCTCGCCTGTGCTGCTCTCATCGTGAAAAGCAGAACACTATTTCTTCTTCTCGGCCTTCTTGCTCAGAAGGTCGACACTGAGAGACTCGTCCGCAAGGTCAATTCCGTTCACCCTGCGGTAAGCCTCGCTGTTCTCCATCAGGAAGAAGTGGGAGGCGAAGCGGTTGGGCGCGAGCTTGTCCCAGTCAGGATAGCGTTCTTTGAAACGGCGCATGTCCTCGTCGGTGCCCCGGAGTGCCTGTACAAAGGCGCGGCGCTTCTCCACAAACTCCTCCTTAGCCTTTCTGGTCCGCTCGTCCCAGAAGGCCGGGTCGCGGGGCGTCAGCAGGATTACGATGGCCAGGTCCGATGTGGTGGTCACGCTTTCCGAGAAGAGATACTTGATAACAGGGATGGACCTGAGGCCCGGGACCCCGGATTTGATTGTGCGGTGCTCCCGCTGGTTGAGGCCCGTCAGGATCAGGGTCTGGTTGAGGTTGACCACGGCCTCGCTGGTGACCTCGACGTTCTCGAAGACCGCCGAACTTCCCTCGGCGCCTCCGTAAAGATCCGTGAGCGCGAGGAAAATCTTGCGTCCGGCCTTGACCGAAAGACGAACGCGCGGAAGTCCGCCCTCGCCCTGTGTGCGTAATAGGGTCGGAGTGACTTCCAGAGTCGTCCCGAACGGGTAGGGTTTGATATCGCCGGAAATGTTTCCTGCCACCACAAAGACGATGTCACCCCCGGCGAGGAACGTGGCGGGGGTACCGCTTATCGTGGTCAAGTGCGGCCGGGCGAGAAACGCCACCCGTTGCTCCGAAACGTTCGCAATGTTGACTTCGTAACTGATGGCAGCCGAGAAGAGCCAATCGAAGGCCGCCGTTGCTCCATCGGAGATCGCGGCATTGATCTCAACACTGCGCAAGAAATTGTGGCCCACCTTCTGTGAGTTGAACCCAAGGATCTTGAAGATGACCGCGTCAACCTCGATCAGCCGCTGATGATCGCCGACGTCGTCGCTGGTCATGTCGATGACATCCTTGCGGACCGCGAGGACCCGATCGAGCAGTTTCCTCTCGAACGGCCCGCTCGTCCAACCGGTGAGCGTGAGCCAGCCGCCGCGCGCCTCAACCGTTACGTGGGGCAGGTCGCGAATCAGCTCCCGGAGCGCCTCGACCTCCACTGTGGTTTCGTCTCGGGCCTCTTGCTTCGTAGTGGAAGCCCGGCTCTCCTCGGCCGCAGCAGTCGCAGGCTCTGGTCTCCCGACCCTTGCAGCGACAGCCGGGGTGGTGGCGACCGGCGGCTTCGGTTCGCCCGGCCCAGGTGCTTGCTGAGCATCCGCTGTTCCCGTGAGGAGGGCGAGATTCTTGATCGCCACCGGGTTGGATGGGGCGCGGCGTAGCGCCTCTCGGTAGCTAGCAACCGCCAGCTCGGGGATACCGGCCAGCATATAAGCCTTGCCGAGATTGACGTAGGAAGGGACATGATCCGGGTCGATCGAGAGGGCATCCTCGAGCTGTTTTGCGGCCGCGATCGGCTCGCTCCGCCAGAGCAGCGTTGTTCCCAGGTTGTATCGAGCCACAGTGTTGGTCGGCTCAAGCTGCACGGTCTGTTGAAATCCCACAATTGCCTGATCGATGTCCCCTTCCTGCCCGAGCAGGGAGGCGAGCAGGAAGTGCGATTTGCTGTCGAGCGGATTTTCCTGAAGCGAAAGCTTCAACTCCCGCTTGGCCTGTTCGGTGTTGCCGCTAGTGATTGCTAGGGTGGCAGCCTGGTAGTGCCTGTTCAACTGCGGTACGTCCGCCGTCGCGAGCGTCACGCAGCCCACCCACAGCGCGACCGTGCTCCAAGGAGCCACCCTCTTTGGTTTTCGACTTGTCATTGCAGTATCCAGCCAGATAGGTCGATGTACATTCGAGTTTCTTTTGGCAACGATGTGGCACGCGAATGTCCATTCCGAGAACGGCCTTCACTTCCGCCACGACATAGCCTTCCGCCCGCCAGCCGGGCAGGTTCCTCACGCCTCAGGGCCCGTATTCTATCACTACCACCTTTTCGGCAGGCGGCCGCAAACCGACGAGTCGCAAGAATAGAAAACGAGTAGCGAGCGAGGATCTCGTGCTCCCACTGCTGTCTCGGCGTAACAACCTTGCCTCGCACCTGCTCAGGACTCACGTATGCAGCTGTCCCAAGGATCACTCCGGGAGAGGTCATCTGCGCCGTGATCGTCGGCGATCTGGATGATTCAGCGATGCGAGCAGCTTCGCCTCACGTTCGAACCGGGCCAGCCTCTCGGCGTCGTGTGCGAATTCGTCGGGCAAGACTTTGATCGCCACCTGCCGGGATAGGTTCGTGTCCTCGGCGCGATAGACCTCGCCCATCCCGCCCTGACCGAGCTTTTCCGTGATGCGGTAGTGACTGAGTGTGTGGCCGATCATGGCGTCAACCTATTGAACCGGTCCGAGGTAGCGGTCCAACCAATCGAGAGTTTGCTTAATCATCTCACTCCGCGGAATGTCGTGGCCGGTTTCGTACTCAACGCGGCGCTTGTGTTCCTCGGGCGTGCCCAGGAGTCGGAACAGCGGCAGTTGTGAGGTTCCTACGGGGAAGATCCAATCAAAACGGCCATTCAGCATCAAGACCGGGGCCTTTACATGCGGCGCGAAGTTGAGTTCATCCACTTCCGGCAACGACTTTTGCAGATTGAACCCAGGAACGATCAGCACACACACCTTGATGCGGTCCTCCACTGCCGGAAGCAGGGAGCCCATAGCTCCTCCCCAACTCTCTCCTTCATAGGCCAGCTTGTCTCGATCGATCTCGGAACGGGTCTCCAAATAGTCGATCGACCTGCCTAGGTCCTTCGACCAGGCAATCACGTGGTCGCGCCAGGAACTGGTAGTATTCGGGCAATACGATCTGAGATCATCCCCCCGTTCATAGGTTCCCTTGTACACCGGATACAAAACGGCCCGTCCACTCTTAATCACGAAATCGAAAATGCGCCTTGCCATGTTAGAGCTGGATCGAAGATTGATGGCGTAGGCCCCGGGAAAGATCACCACCGTCTGGAACGGCGGCTGTGACTTCTTAGGCAGGAAAAGATACGCTATAACCCGCTCATTCCCATAGGCGGCAGCAAACGTGATCTTCTCGCGTTTCCAGTCGTCGGTCTCCTCGCGGGCTTCGATAGCGGCCTGAAGCGGCGTCCTGTCGTAAGAGTAGAGGCTCTTATACACGCGAAATAATTCATCGGACACAGGTTTTTCGCGGTTAAAGTCACGTGCGGCAAGGATGATCGGATCGCCGGCCTTACCGATCGTGCCACTGGAAGGATACTTCGCGCAGCGAAATCCTAAATTGGCGGAGCGCTCAAAAGGTGAGCGAGCGTCGGCATTGTTGAACATGTAGAATGGTTCGTTCCATGCGCCCCCCATAACGTAGCGCTTGTCGGAGCCCGCCTCATTCCAGCACCATTCCTTGACGTTGCCAGCCATATCATAGGCACCCGACCAGCTCATGCCACGGTAACTCCCCACTCGGGCAAGTCCTTTCGGGCCGAAGTTACTGGCAGGCATGATGCCGGTGCAGCCCCAAGGGGAGGCGGCCGTGACCCAGTGATAGAGAGTAGGCAGCGCCTTGCCTGCGAACTCAGCGTAGGCCGCCGCTTCATACCAACTCACACCAGACACAGGGAAATCTTCCTGACCAGACTGGTACTCGCCCTGCTCCCAAGTGGCAGGTCCCGGTCTGCCAGTGGTGTCCCGAAATAATGCCATCGCCTCCGTCCAAGAAAGCTTAAGTGCGTCTTTGCGGAACTCGTGCTTCCAGTACTCTGGCTTCTGATAGCCTCCATGGTCGAGGAAGTCTTTGAACTGTCTGTTTGTGACCTCGTGGCGATCGAGCCAGTAATCTCCAAGCGGTACTGGGGGCAGATCTTCAAAACCGGCGAGCCCGCAGAGCACGACGGGACTATTCTGAAGTGGCTGGAACTGCAACTCGCCCGTCGGGCCCTCAGTCTGATGAATCATTCCGACCGGAGCCTTCGTTTCTTCGTCCATCGTTACGGACAAAGAGGTGGAAGGATGCATATAGCGTCCCCAGATGACTATCGTGGAGCGCTCGACGGTGGCAAACTCCTTCAGCTCGAACCTCCACTGTGAGTCTACAACTGGCAGTCTTAGTTTCTCGATCGGAGAACGGCCAACAAATTCCCATGCGCTGTACAGGGAATGGTAATTGCGTCGGAAGACGCTGGCCCCGGGAGGAATAGTACGGATCGAAGCTGTCCAGGACATCTGCGGCCAGAGCTTGTCCAGCATCGGGTCAGTGGAGATGTACTTCTCCGCTTGAACTGCAACAGCATAGGCTTCGCCGGGCTTTCCTTGTTCGATGAGCCGTGTAATCTCAGGCAAGGCCTCGCTTCTGGCCCACCGGGCCTTGAAACTACGCTGTACAAGCCGGGCGGAGAGGCCCCCCAAAACCAGGAGGATGAGCAAACCGGGGATGGCGACACTAGGCCGCAAGCTTTGCCTGAAGACTGCGCCGAGGTTGATGCCACTGGCGGACTTGGAGATGAGCCCACGGCAGTCCTCAAGTTGTTGTTTGATCTCCGACGCGGAGCCGTATCGTTCTTTGGGGGTTTTTCGCAGACAGCGCAGGATGATGCGCTCCAGTTCGTGTGGCACGTCTTTTACGAGGTCTCCCAGCGGTTTGGGCTCCTCGTGGATCACAGCGTCGATAGTGGAGATCGTGGATTCCCGCTGGAACGGCACCTGTCCCGTGGCCATCTCATAGAGTACGGTGCCAAACGAAAACAGATCAGTCCGGGCATCCAGGTCTTTGCCCAGCGCCTGCTCAGGGGACATGTAGGCAACCGTACCCACTGCGGTCCCAGGGCTGGTCAACGTATCTTGGGCGGTCTCGGTTGCGGTGGTCGCAGAAGCCGATGCCGGGTGCCTCTCGACTAGCTTTGCCAATCCGAAATCGAGGATCTTCGCGTGCCCCGACGTTGTGATGAAAATGTTCGCCGGTTTGATGTCCCGATGGATGATCCCTTTCGAGTGCGCCGCATCAAGGCCGTCGGCAACCTGGATCGCCAGGTCGAGGATCTCCTCCGTCTGGAGCGGCTTTCCCTGAATCCGGTGCTTGAGGGTCTTGCCCTCCAGATACTCCATCGCGATGAAGTGCCGGCCTTCATGCTCGTCGATGTCGTGGATGGTGCAGATGTTGGGATGATTCAGGGCGGAGGCCGCCTGCGCTTCGCGCTCGAATCTCTCAAGGGCATGGCGGTCTCTCGACAGCTCCTCGGGCAGGAACTTGAGGGCGACGAAACGGTGGAGCTTGGTGTCTTCGGCCTTGTAGACGACACCCATGCCACCGCCGCCGAGCTTCTCGATGATCTTGTAGTGCGACACCGTCCGGCCGATCATCGGAAGTTCTCCACCAGCATCAGATCGCTGCCGGCCTCGTCAATCTGCGTGTAGAGAATCGTCCGGCCATCTGGAGAAGGGACGAGCCCTGAATCGACCCGTTGATCCAGCTTCAGGATTCTACTTGTGCTGCCGGTCGCGAACTCGCGGAGGCAGATCTCGGTGCGGCACCTTTCGTCGGGTTTTGCGAAGAAGTAGATCCCCTGTTCTCCAACGGCATAGAGGCCATCGCAATAGATGGAATCAAGCAACTTGGCCTCTTCGCCTCCTCCGACCGGCACCCTCCATACACTGCACTCCTCCGGATATCGATCGCCTTTCATGTAGTAAAGGTATCTCCCATCGGGCGATTCCTGTGGCTGGTCTCCCGTGTTGTGGGTGACCTGAACTGCCTCCCCGCCGGCAGCGGGCATCTTCCAGATCTGGAACGATCCGCTGTGCTTTGATTTGAAGTAGATCCATTGGCCATCCCGGGACCAGCTCGGCCATCTTTGCACAGCTGGGTCGGTTGTCAAACGCCGGGGAGCGCCTCCGTTCGCGTTAACAAGGTAGATATCATCGTTTCCTTCGACAACACCGGCAAATACAATGCTGCGGCCGTCCGGCGACCATTTCGCCTCACCGGCGTCCCCTCCAAGCGAGGTCAGTTGAACGGCATTCGACCCATCGTTGTTGCATACCCAGATCTGATAATGCCCGGAAAAGTCCGAATTGAAAGCGACTCTCTTGCCATCCGGCGAGTATGCCGGGCCGTATTCATTCCGGGTCGAACGGATAAACTGCAATGGGGCGGCCGAGGTCTGACTCGGGCCGCGTAGATCAATACGCCAGATGCTGGCTTTCGATATCAGCACCATATAAGCCAGACGGTTGCCCTTGCGGGAAACCGCCAGCACCATGGGTTTCTCCGACGCGACAGGCAGCCTCCGTGGCTTCGCGGAAGCAGACGCCGCCATCCGCCAGAGGCTGTAAGTGCTATAGGAACCACAAGAGAACACGAGCTCGCTTCCATCCGGAGTCCAGGCTATCGCACGGACATACGGCTCCCCCGTTGAGGCGGACATTTGCCGCTCTCCCTGCGGCTCATAGTCCACCCCAGCGCGGCGCAGGTAAATTTCCGATGTCAAGCCGCTCCAGCGAGTGAACGCCAAGGTCCGGCCATCCGGCGAAAACGCAGGAGTGCTGTCCAAAAACCCGGCGGGGGACGTCGTCAGCCTTTTTCTTTCCAGGGTTTCCACGGACAGCAGAAACAAGCCCCGTGCGGCTTGGCCGGATTCCGCGGAGGGGACGACCAGCCATTTTGAGTCCGGCGTCCAATCGAGGTATGACAATCCCCACAGGGGGTAGTCCTTCGGCAAATCGAGTTCCCCCAGAACCTGCTCCCGTCCTCCAGTTCGCGGAGCGATCACCACAGCCGCTTTGGCCTGGGAGAGCCGGCGTAGGAACGCGATGAACAGCCCGTCGGGAGACCAAGCCGGACTGTACTCAACCGCGGGACCACTCGTCAACGGGAGAGGAGGTTCCATGCCGATCTGCTTGACGTAGATGTCGCAGTTCGCCCCTTGTCCGTCCGGACACCGTTCAAAAGCCACGAAGTTACCGTCAGGTGAGAAACTGGGGACATTCTCATAACCACGATACCCGGTCAGCGGATTGGGAACGAGCGGCGTTTCCGGTTCGGAAGGGCGTTGCCGGCCTAGCCAGTACCATCCTATGGCAACCAGAACAATGACCGCCACAGCGCCGATCACGAGCCGCAAAGGCGCGAACGGACCAGCCCTGGCAGGCGCAGCCTGCAGCCGTCCCGAATCCGAATCCTCCTTTAGCTCATCAAGGGCGACCTTCACGTCGTCCATGTGTTGAAAGCGTTTCGCAGCATCTTTACGCAGGCAGCGGTTGATTAGTTTTTCCAGATCGGCCGGAATTGCCGGCGTGATGCCGCTCACCGGTTTCGGCTCCTGGTGCAGAATCGCCGAGAGCGTCGACATCTTGCTCGTACCCTGAAAAGCCTTCTGCCCGGTCAACATCTCGTATAGCACCGACCCCAGCGAGAAGATGTCCGAACGGGCATCGACCTTCTTCCCTTCAGCCTGCTCGGGCGACATGTAAGCCACGGTGCCGACGATGACACCCTCTTCAGTGATGGGTCTTCCTTCACCATCCACGGTGGCCGTGGAGGCAGTCTCATCTCCCTGGATCTGCTCCGTGAGCTTCGCCAAGCCGAAATCGAGGACCTTCACCACGCCGTCCTCGTTCACCATGATGTTCGTGGGTTTCAGATCCCTGTGAACGATACCTGCTGAGTGAGCCTTGGCCAGCGCGTCGGCGATCTGAACGGCGTACTTGAGCGCGTCACTGAGGCGGAGGCCACGGTGCCCGATCCGCTGATCGAGCGTCTTGCCGTCGACGTACTCCATGACGATGAAGTCTGTTCCGGCTTCCTGCGTGATGTCGTGGATGGTGACGATATTCGGATGGTTGAGGGCAGAGGCGGCCTTCGCCTCCTGAACGAATCGCCGCTTTCGCTCGGGGTCGGCGACCTTCTCCGGCGGAAGGATCTTCAATGCGACAGAGCGGTCCAGGTGTAGGTCTCGGGCTTTGTAGACCACTCCCATTCCGCCTGCGCCGATCCGTTCTGTGACCTTGTAGTGACCCAGCGTCTTGCCGATCACGGGAGGGACCTCCCGGCCTGTCTGTCAGCACCCCTGGCCCAAGCGTGTGTCAGGAATTGAGCCCATTATAGTCCGGTCGGAATGTAGCTAACAACGTAATGCACCTTCAGGAATTCACCTCGATCTTGGCTGGAGTTGGTTGCGCTTGGGTACGGTTGGATTCTCGCGGGCACAGCCTGGGATACACCTGGGGCATTTTGAGGGTATTTCGGGCATGTTCCAGAGGGTCTTGAAGGAACGCAAACTCTTGACGGACGCGGGCCATGATCGAATCGAAAAAGGGACCGCGACCACAATCATCCAGGTTGAGATTGTCATCGGGCCGGAACGTAACCCGGGAAAACCCCGTCTTAGTCGCGCGCGCGAACCACAAGCTGAAATAATACGATGACCTTCAGCTGAGAGATTGCTGGGAGGGCCGGCGCTGGAGGAGCGGCTTCAAATCGGCCTGGGGACTGCCAGGTGGAATCCCTGAACGTAATCGACTCTCATGCCGGTGAGCTTCTCGAGTATCTCGGCATTTTCTACCCATTCGGCGATGCTCTTGAGACCCAACACATGTCCTAAACGGTGAATGGCCTCGACCATGGCCCCATCGACGCGATCGATCAGGATTTCCTTGACGAAATGACCGTCTATTTTGAGATAGTCGACCGGTAGGTTCTTCAGATATCCGAACGAAGACAGACCACTGCCAAAGTCGTCCAGAGAGAGACGGCAGCCCAACTCCTTGACCGTCGTGATGAATGCTCTGACACGTGTAAAGTCCGAGATGGCTGCCGTTTCGGTAATTTCGAACCCGATGCTGGGAGTCTTGACGTGGCTTGCTTTGATCTGTTCAACAACGAAATCCAGAAAATTCTCGTCGCTCAGGGACTGTCCGGACAGGTTTATCGAAAGAAGGGGACCGCGTCGATCTGTGTTCAGTGCTTTCAGAGCAGTGAAAGTCTCACCTACGACCCAGCGGTCGATCTTACTCATATAACCGTAGCGCTCCGCCGCAGGGAGGAATGCACCTGGAAGAACGATACGGCCTTGCTCATCCAAGAGGCGCAGGAGTACCTCTCCGAGTTCAATGTCCTCCTCGTTGGAGTTGGTAGGCAAGATTGGCTGCAAATAAAGACGCAAGCGGCCTTCAGCCAAGGTCTGCTGAATGCGTGACATCCACTGCATTTCACCGAGGCGCCGTGTCGCAACGTGATCGTCCGGCTCAAAAAGGCAGACTCGATTGCGGCCCGAATCCTTCGCCGCATAGCAGGCGCTGTCCGCTGCGCGCAAGAGACTGGCGGCGCTCCCCCAGATGTCCGTAATCGACACCAAACCGACACTCAACGTCACGGTAAAACTCTTATCCTGCCACCCGAAGCGGAAATTTTGGGACAACTCGCGGAGCGTTTGGGCGATCCGAATGGCTTCGTCGCGTGGACAGTGCTCCAAGAGAATCCCGAATTCATCGCCGCCGAGCCGCGCAAATGTGTCGCGCGTGCGGATTCGAGTGCTCATGAGGGCTGCGATCTGCCGCAGCAGCTCATCTCCCGCAATGTGACCACACGTATCATTCACGATCTTGAACTGATCGAGATCGATGTAGATCAGCGCGTGCGGGGCAAGGGGATTCGCGGACTGCGCGATGCGTGAGAGGCGCCGTTCGAATTCACGCCGGTTAGTCAGGCCGGTCAGCGCGTCATGGGTGGCTTGATGGGAGAGTTGTTGCGCAAGTCTGCGTTCCTCTGTGATATCGCGAAAAGTTACTACTGTCCCAACCGCAATGCCCCGGCTGTCGAGGTTTGGAGCTTTCGAATAGCTGATGTATCGCTTCTGTCCCTGCCGGTCCATCAAGACAAGATTCAAATGCCGGCGATCGTCCCGTTCCGTCGAAAGTGCTTCGGCCCCATCGGCATCCGTGCCTTCGGCAGATTTGTCGACCACTCGGAACACTTTATCGAGTGGAACTCCCTGGGCCTCAGAGCTCGGCCAGCCGGTGTAACGCTCTGCTGCTGGATTCAAGTAAGTGATGTTTCGATTGGAATCGATCGTGATGACGCCATCGCCGATACTGGCCAAAGTGGTTCGGAAAAGCTCTTTTTCGAAGAGCAATCGCTCATTGGATCGGGCCAGTTCCTCGGTGCGCTCCTCCACCCGGCGTTCGAGGTGCTCGGAGTAACGCTGCAGGCCGCTTTGTGCCTTGCGCCTTGCCTCCGCCTCCGCTAGCTCTTGGCGGCGCGCCATCTCCTGCCGAGCTCGGGTGAGATCATCGATGATATCCAGGTTTGAGAATTGCAGGCGAAGAGATTCGGTCACCGAGGCGTGAATACGTTCGGAGATAATCCACATCAGCGTCATAAAGAGCAGAACAATGCTTCCCATGAGCAGATGAATCGAGTCGCCGGCAGAGAAAATCCGCACCGCATATGGAAGGAAGGCAGGAAGCAAGAAAAGCAGGTATACGCCGCGCAGTGGCGAAAGGGTGGAGAAGGACGCGCCGCTCATGACGGCCAGCACAAACAGCAGCAAGGTCTGATGAACAATGCTGTCTGACACGAAAAAGTAAAAACCCGCGCCACCCCAGAGTGCGCCGTGGAGACCGATTCCAATCACGAGACGCCCCGCCCAACTAGACCTGTCCGGGGAAATGGGGTGGGATACCCGGTAATCCTGAAGCCATCGGTAGCATACCCATGACAGCCCGATGATCAAGAGCACCCACAGGGTCAATGCCGGCCTTGAAATCCAGGTCCACAAGCCGACGGCCGTCAGGATCGCGGTGACGACGGAAGAGAATAGGAATGGAGGTAGTTGACGATAGACCGATTCGACCTGACCAGCCCGCACGCGCCGAACCATTTCGCGTGCCGTATCCGGATTACCAGCATTGGTTGTGATCATAGCCGTCTTTCACCGCCAATAGCGTCTGGACGTGCCTGCAAAATGGATCCGCATCTCCCGGCGATCTTCGATCGCAAATCCGTCAACCGTGAACGCTCCTGCCCAAATTCTACCGCCCAGACAACCCCCGTTCGTAATGAATCTTTGCCAATTCCAGCCGAAAATGACGACTCGGACCTGACACACTGCTCTGCTCGGAATATCCGAAATCGCGTCTTCCGACTCTCGCCGCCGACTATTCAATGTCGATCTTTCGGCTGCCACCCATTTCCGCCACTCAGGCTCCGTTAGCATGTCGTACCATAGGAAGGGAGACGGCGCGCTTGACCTTAGTGTCCTCGGCCTTGTAGACAACACCCGTCCCACCGGCGCCGATCTTCTAAATGATCCGGTAATGCGAGACTACCTGGTCGATCATGGGGGTCCTCCCGACCCAGCTTTCAGCGCCCCGTATCGGAATGTCTGTCAAGAGTTGAGCGCATCATAGTCCGGTCAGGTTGCGGCTGAGAACAGAATGCGCCATCGGGAACTCCGCTCCATCTTGGCTGGAGTTGGGTGGAGTTGGTTGCGCTGAGATTCTCGCGGGCACAGCTTGGGACACACCCGGGGTATTTTGAGGATATTTCGGGCAGGTTCGAGAGGCTCTTGAAGGAGCGCAAGCCCTTGACGGACGCGGGCTTTGGGGTGGTGCCGAGGGACGGAATTGAACCGCCGACACGCGGATTTTCAGTCCGCTGCTCTACCGACTGAGCTACCTCGGCCCATTCGACGCGGCACGTTTATA
>Ga0079037_100001393_pt1 | contig 12548 bp, 13 predicted proteins | sample Mud3Dept4metaG_FD_71479 | JGI IMG/M metagenome (GOLD analysis project Ga0079037, IMG submission 71479) | Freshwater wetland microbial communities from Ohio, USA, analyzing the effect of biotic and abiotic controls - Mud 3 Core 4 Depth 4 metaG | ecosystem: Environmental > Aquatic > Freshwater >... | reverse complement strand
CTTCGGCGCGCTCATCGGCGCGATCGCCTGGAACCTGATCACCTGGTACTACGGCATCCCTTCGAGTTCCTCGCACGCGCTCATCGGCGGCATGGTCGGCGCGGCGATGGCCAAGGCCGGGACCGCGCCGCTGCTGGCCTCGGGCATCATGAAGACCGCGGTATTCATCTTCGTCTCGCCGCTGCTCGGACTGACGCTCGGTGCGCTCATCATGATCGCCGTGTCGTGGGCCTGCCTGCGTGCCGCGCCGCACAGGGTGGACGTCTGGTTCCGGCGGTTGCAGCTCGCGTCCTCGGCGATGTACAGCATCGGTCACGGCAGCAACGACGCGCAGAAGACCATGGGCATCATCTGGCTCCTGCTGATCACCGCCGGCGTCACGACGCGCGAGCACCTGCCCGTCTGGGTGATCGTGAGCTGCTACGTGTCGATCGCGCTCGGCACCATGCTCGGCGGCTGGCGCATCGTGAAGACCATGGGCCAGAAGATCACCAAGCTCCGACCCGTCGGCGGGTTCGCCGCCGAGACCGGCGGGGCGATCACGCTGTTCCTCGCCTCGAGCCTGGGCATCCCCGTGTCCACGACGCACACCATCACCGGCGCCATCGTCGGCGTCGGTGCGGCGCAGCGCACGCGCGCGGTGCGCTGGGGCGTCGCCGGAAACATCGTGGTGGCATGGATCATCACGATGCCCGCCGCGGCGGCGATGGCGGCAGGAGCGTACTGGCTCGGACTGGCGCTGCTCTGAGACCCCGACCCATGACGGATCGCTACCCGCACCTGCTGGCGCCGCTCGATCTTGGCTTCACGAAACTGCGCAACCGGGTCCTGATGGGCTCGATGCACACCGGCCTCGAGGACAACCCGAAGCATTTCCACCGGCTGACCGCCTATTTCGCCGAGCGGGCGCGCGGCGGCGTCGGCCTGATCGTCACGGGTGGCTTTGCTCCCAACATCGAGGGCTGGGCGGCTCCGTTCTCCGGGCGGCTCACCACGCATGCCGCGGCTGCGAGGCACCGGCCGATCACGGCCGCCGTACACGCCGAGGGCGGCGCCATCGCGCTGCAGATCCTGCACACGGGCCGTTACGGCTATCACCCGCTCGCCGTCGCACCCTCGCGCATCAAGTCCCCCATCTCGCCATTCACGCCACGGGCCCTGTCCTCGCGCGGCGTCGAGCGGCAGATCCGCGGTTTCGTGCGCTGCGCGCAGCTCGCGCGCGAGGCGGGCTACGACGGCGTGGAGGTGATGGGTTCCGAGGGGTACTTCATCAACCAGTTCCTCGTGACCCACACCAATCGGCGCACCGACGAATGGGGCGGCAGCTACCAAAACCGCATGCGGCTGCCCGTCGAGATCGTCCAGCGGACGCGCGAGGCGGTCGGGCGCGACTTCATCATCGTCTACCGTCTCTCGATGCTGGACCTCGTCCCGGACGGCAGCACGTGGGAGGAGATCGTGCAGCTCGCAAAGGCTATCGAACGCGCTGGCGCGAGCATCATCAACACGGGGATCGGCTGGCACGAGGCGCGCGTGCCCACGATCGCGACCTCCGTGCCGCGGGCCGCATTCGCCTGGGTGACGAAGAAGCTCAAGGGCGAGGTCGGCATCCCGCTCTGCACGACCAATCGCATCAACGCGCCCGACGTGGCCGAGCAGGTGCTGGCCGACGGCTGCGCCGACGTGGTGTCCATGGCCCGGCCACTGCTGGCCGATGCCGATTTCGTCAACAAGGCGGCCGCCGGTCGCGCCGACGAGATCAACACCTGCATCGCCTGCAACCAGGCCTGCCTCGATCACGTGTTCCAGCGCAATATCGCCTCGTGCCTGGTCAACCCGCGCGCGGCGTTCGAGACGGAAATCGTCGTCCGGCCCGCGGAATCACGCAAGCGAATTGCCGTCGTGGGCGCCGGTCCGGCGGGCCTGGCCTGCGCCACGACGCTCGCGGAACGTGGACATCGGGTCGAGCTCTTCGAGTCGGCCGGCGAGATCGGCGGCCAGTTCAACATGGCGAAGCGGGTTCCCGGCAAGGAAGAGTTCCAGGAGACCCTGCGATATTTCTCACGACGCATCGAGACGACCGGAGTGCAACTCCGGCTCGGGACGCGCGCGACGGCCGCGGACCTGATCGCAAACAGCTTTGACGATGTCGTGGTGGCCACCGGCGTCACGCCGCGCGACCCGCACATCGCGGGCGAGGACGAGCAGCGTGGCGCCGGGCGGGTGCTTTCCTACGTCGACGTGCTGCTGCACGGCAAGCCGGTCGGCCCGCGCGTGGCCATCGTCGGGGCGGGCGGCATCGGCTTCGACGTCGCAGAGTTTCTGGTCAACGAGGGTCATTCGACGACGCTCGACCCGGTCGCGTGGATGGCGGAATGGGGCGTCACGGATCCCGGGACGTCACGGGGCGGAATAGCGAATCCCGTCGTCACCCCGCCCGCGCGTCGCGTCTACCTTCTGCAGCGCAAGCCGGCCCCGCTCGGCAAAGGACTCGGCAAGACTACGGGCTGGATCCACCGAGCTTCGCTCAGGATGAAGCGTGTCGAGATGATCGGCGGCGTGAACTACGAGCGCATCGACGAACGCGGACTGCACATCAGCTTCGGCGAAACACACGCAAAGCCGATGGTGCTCGAGGTGGACACGGTGGTGTTCTGCTCTGGTCAGGAGCCGCTGCGCGAGCTTGCGGACCGCCTGCGGGCCGCGGGTGTCGCGGTGCACCTGATCGGCGGTGCGGACGTCGCGGCGGAACTGGACGCGAAGCGCGCCATCGAGCAGGGAATCCGGCTCGCCACCAGGCTCTGAAGCCGCTAGTCCAGCGGGAACGGCACCCGGGCGCGGCCTGTCGCGTGATCCTCGGCGCGCCTGGCGGCGCCAATGGCCTTCAGGAGCAACGCGTGCACGTGCTCGTCCTGGCCGGTGAGCAGGAAGCGGTCGGACAGCTCCAGCACCTTTGCCAGATAGGCCTCGCGTTGAGCCAGGTACAGCAACGCCTTGCCGAGGTGCCGCGGATCCCGCGTCTCGACGTGCAGCACGTCCGCGGTGCCGAGTGCCGTGGCGAATTCCGCGTCGGTTGGTCGGCGGTAGTAATGCGGTTCGTCGCCGGCCCCGTCGGAGGGTGGCTGCGTCGCGGTCCGAAGCGATGGCACGGTGCCCTTGCGAGGCGGTCCGTGCAGCAGGCAACGGATCACGTCACTGGTCGTGATGATCCCGACGACGTGATCCTCGTCGTCCACGATCGGCGCGGCGTGCACGCCGGAGCCGATCATGAGTTCGGCAGCCTCGCCGACACCCCGGCCCGAACGCAGGCTCAGTACGGGCGAGCGCATCAGCTGAGTGAGAGTGACCCGTTCGTCGAGATAGGCCGCGGGGTTGGTCAGGCCCTTGGGCGCGAAGCACTCGAGCGTCATGACGTCGGCCGAACTCAGCATGCCGACGAGCTTCCCCTTGGTCACCACGGGCAGGTGGTGGATCGGGTGCTGACCAAAGCAGTCGCGCGCCTGGCTGACAGGCCGATCGGCCTCGATCACGACCACCGTCTCGGTCATGATCCTCGATACAGGCTCGTCGGGTCTCATGCATGCTCTCCGAACCCTAGGATACTGCGATCGAGGCGCGCGAAAGCGTGAGCGGCCGCGGGTTACGGCCGCAGGGGCTCGTCATGACTACTCATGGATATCCGTAGTGCCCGCAGCGGCCGCGTGGATTGACGCCGCTCGTGACCGTCAGGCGGACTTCGGAGCGGCTCCCGCGCGATCGAGCAGCAGTTCCACCTTGTCACGGAAGCTGCGGCTCAGCTTGATCTCCTGGCCCGACAGCAGGCGCAGGAAGCACTCCCCGTTGACGTGCGGGCGCAGCGATCGGACCCGCGCGAGGTTGACGATGGTCGATCGGTGCACCCGCTGGAAGACGTCCGGGTCGAGCATCTCCTCGAGTTCCTTCATCGTGGCGCGCAGCACGTGCGTCTGTCCCGCGGCGTGCAGGCACATGTAGTCGCCCGCAGCGTCGATCCAGTCGATCGTGGCCACGTCGAGGCGGACCGTCTCCCGGCCCACGCGGATCGGCAGCATCGACGCGTAACGACGCGCCGCGCGGCCCGCGACTGCCGCGAGCGCCTCGGGTTCGATCTCGCCCTTGCCGGTCAGATCGCCGAGCAAGGCCATCAACTGCTCGCGTTGCGCGAGCGCCTGGCGCTGGTGCCACTGAGCGCGCACCCGCTGGAGCGCGCGGGTCAGGCGGTCGTCGTCCACCGGTTTCAGGAGGTAATCAAGCGCGTGCGCCTCGAAGGCTTCGATCGCGAAGCGGTCGAAAGCCGTGACGAACACGACCATGGGCAGGCTTTCCTGCGGGACCTGCGCGAGCACATCGAGGCCCGAGAGCCCGGGCATCTGGATGTCGAGGAACATCAGATCGGGCGACAACTGCGCGATGGCGGCCAGGGCCTCGCGGCCGTTCGCGCACTGCTGAACGATCTCGATGTCGGATGCGTCCTCGAGCCGCAACTCCAGGCCACGACGCGCAAGTGGCTCGTCGTCGACGATGATGGTCCGGATGGTCATGTCAGAACCGCCCTCTCGAATGGCAGAGTGATCTCGAGCCGCAGGCCGGGCCGCGCAAAGCGCACGGCCAGTTTCTGGTGCTCGCCGTATAGCACGGCGAGCCGTTCGCGCGTGTTGCGGAACCCGACGCCGCGGCCCTCCCCCAGGTTGACCCCCACCGGCAACCCAGGGCCGTCGTCCTGGACGATCAGCTTGAGCGCGCGCTCGTCCGTGTGCGCCTCGATGCGAAGTCGCCCGCCTTCCTCGCGCGGCGCGATCGCGTACTTCAACGAGTTCTCGATCAGCGGCTGCAGGATCAGCGACGGCACCATCGCCTGCTGTGCGGCATCGTCGATGTCGAACTGCAGGCGCAGCCGGTCGCCGAAGCGCAGTTGCTCGATGCCGAGATAGAGGTTGAGGGCGTCCATCTCCTGGCGCAGCGTCACCTTCTTCATCGGGTCCTGGTCCAGGGTGTAGCGCAGGAACTCCGACAGGCGGCCGACCGCCTGGTTCGCCACCTTGCCCTGGTTGTCGAGGATGAGCGTGGAGATGGCGTTCAGCGTGTTGAAGAGAAAGTGCGGGTTCAGCTGGTAGCGCAGCATCTTGACCTGGGCTTCCTGAGCCAGCGCCGAGGCCCTGAGCGCCTCCTCGCGTTCGTGCTGCAGGGTCTCGTAGTACTTGATGCCGAAGTAGAGGCCGGACCAGCACAGCAGGAGGTAGGTGGAACTCAAGGCGCCGCTGAAGACGGCATACCAGGGCTCCTTGTCCATCCAGTCCTCCACGAAATACCCGTAGGAGGTATTGATGATCACCCGCCAGACCAGGGCCGTGATCCAGGCCGCGAGCAACACCGACGGGAAGATCACGAGCGGCCGCTGGCGCCACAACCAGCGGTAGATGTATCGCAGCGGGGCCGAGAGCAGGAAGCCGCTCGCGCCCGCGACCAGTACCACCTTGATGTAGGACGCCGGCTTCTCGTAGAGCAGCGCACCCATGTACTGAGTGATCAGGTAAGCGCTCCACCCGAGCGTGTGGAGCCCCCAGAACAGCAGGTTGCGGTTGCGGCGGAGGTCTTCGAGCGTCACCGCGGCAGCTTACCGGCCGGTTCCCTGGACTGGAAACGGTTCGTCGCTCCGGGCCAACGGCTCGGCGCAGGGCTGATACTCAGCCCTTCGGTTTGAAAGCCACCTGCAGGAGGCCCGGCCCGAAGCCAGGCACCGGCGTCCCACTGTGGGTGGCATGGCGATACAGGGCGGCCGAGTAGACCCCCTGCATGGTCGCCTGCAGCGTGGCGAGCAGCAGGAACGACACGACGCCGACCAGGACCAGCGCCGCGATTACCGCGGGAAGGTTCGCCTGGATCGCGAGGCCGATGGCCACGCCGCAAACCACGAGGAGACCGAAGTACGCGACGCCGAAGGCGAAGCTCAACCCCACGTTGCCGATGATGTTCTCGCCCCAGGTCTCCTTGAGGAGCACGGCGCTTTCCTTCACCGCGTCCAGCGGGCCGACGTCGCGCGTGACCAGCACCGGCACGACGAGAAACGTCGCGAGTGCCCACGCGACCCCGATCAGCTTGACGATGATCGTCCCGATCCAGCCGACGCGGTCCTCCAGGGCGCGCAGGAACATGCCGACCGTCGCGGCGATGCAGGCATAACCGAAGATCCTGCCGACCCGCGACCAGGCGATCCGCAGTCCATCACCGACGGTGGGATTACCGCCGTCCAGGCGGATCATCGCTGCACCGACGAGCGCGGTGTTGAAGAAGATGCCGATGAAGTAGGCGAGGATGTAGAACGCAAGCACCGCGAGCCAGGACGCCGGGCTGGGCTCGGCAGCCGTCTCCGGGCCCAGGCCCCCGACCACGACGACCGGCGCCGCGACACTGCCGAGGATCAGCACGAGCGCGATGAACGACATCACCGGGAACCACATCAGTTCCTTGTCCGCCTGCACGACGGACCATGAAGCCCTGGCGAGTTCCAGGCTGCGGGAGAATCGACCGGCCATGGTTAACCCCTCAGCTGCTGCTGCATGCGTTGCATGTCTGCGGACACCGTCCTGGCGGCGCCGAGCAGCGACAGCGAACACAGGACCATGAGCGCCGGGATCATGTACATGGCCGACCGCAGTCCGGCCGCGCGGAACTGGATTGCCATCTCGGTCGCCCCGGCCTCGAGCATCGCTTGGTTCGCGAAGTAGTCGCTCACGGCCCCCATGATAGTGGAGCCGAAGCTCGCCCCGAGCACGTACATGGCGAAGAAATACAGGGAGACCGCGGTGCCGCGCAGGCGAGGCTCGACGACGTCCTGGATTGCACTGTAGACCGTGGAGTAGTAGACGAACGTCATCGCCGACGAGGCCGCCATGAACAGCGTGAACGTGGCCACGCTTCCGGCAGGCTGCTGGAGCGCGATGTACACGCAGGGCGCGCCGACGCCCATCGTGGTGCCCGCGAGCAGCAGCCGTCCGTTCGCATAGTGTCTGCGCAGGCGATCGCCCAGCCAGCCGCCGAGCAGGAGGCCCGCGACACCTGCCAGGCCGAGCGAAAGGGCGGACAGGTTGTTGGCGTCCCGGAGCCCCAGTTCGTGGAAGCGCTGCAGGAACGGCGTCTGGAAAGTGTTCACCGCGTAGGAATTGAAGTTGAACAGCATGCCCGACAGCACGACCCACCAGAGGGTCCGGATGCGCAAGATCGTGCGGTAAGGAGACTTCACTGCCGCCGCCAGCGCCGATGGTGATTGAGGCTCCGTCGCGCCTCGTACCGGCTCGCGGATGAAGAGCGCCATGACTGCGAGGATCAATCCCGGTACGCAGGCGACGAAGAACGCGGCTCTCCAGCCCCAGGCCTCGCCGATGATGCCCGCCAGCAGGTATGCGCCGCACAGACCAAGCGGCAATCCGAGCATGAAGGTGGCCATTGCCTGCGCGCGACGCTCGGGCGGATACAGGTCGCCGATCAATGACTGGCTCGCCGGCGCGCAACTCGCCTCGCCGATCCCGACGCCGATGCGGGCGAGCACGACGGTCGTGTAGTTCCAGGCGAGTCCCGAGGCCGCGGTGAGCAGGCTCCAGAAGGTCACGCCGAGCGCAATGACGCGCTTGCGCGACCAGTTGTCCGCCAGTCGCCCGATGGGTACGCCGACGACGGCATAGACCAGCGTGAAGACCATCGCCAGCAGGCCCAGTTGCGTGTCGTTCAGGCCGAATTCGATCCGGATCGGCTCGCCCAGCGCACCGGCGATCTGCCGGTCGAAGAAATTCATGAAGTTGATGCCGAACAGCACCGCGATCGCGTAACGCGCGTTCTTCTTCTGATCAGTCACGGCGCCTCCCCAGGGCCGGCCTCCCCTGGTGCCACTATGCGCGACCATCGTCGTTTCAGGCAATTACGCCCTCATGCGTCGGACTGCACCCGCTCCCCGTCATCGAACACGAGCTCGCGCTCGGGCCAGCGCATCGCCGCGAGTCGCGTCTGGAACGGCGGGGCGGTGCGCCCACGGGCGCGCTCGAGATAACGCCCGCCCACCGAGTAATCCACGCAGAACACGTTGCGGCGCGGACCCATCCACGCGTACGGCGCGTAATCTTCGAGCGGATAGTCCCAGTCGCCCGTCACCTGCTCCGGTTCGGCGCGCGCGTCGCGCCGCCAGTAGTGTCCGACGATCACCGGTACGCTGCCGTCGTACTCCTTCCACCAGCGCGAGCGGTGCGTCATGCGCCAGCGACCACCCGCCCAGACCGGTGCATCAGCCGGCCATTCGACTCCCGACGTGAGCACCTTCACAGGGTTCTCGTTCTGCTGGGTCTTGGCTTCCTCCGCGTACGCCGGCAGCAGCGGCAGGCGCGCGTCGCGGCGCCACAGATCGTGACGGTACTGCTGCAACTCCTTCGCGGCCCGCCGGTCGATTCCGCTCCGGCGCAACATCGCCTTCGTGAGCGCGTGGAATGCCTCGTGCGCCTCCGCATAGCTCATGTCCTCGAGCGCCTGGCCGACGGCGACGACGGCTGCCTCGCTCCAGCACGCGTGCACGACGCGGAGATCCGCGCGCTCCAGCGCCAGCGGGGTCCGGCCGAGCCACCGCAGCCACGCCGCGCGCCGCTCCGGCGTCGCGGCCTTCGAGTGCAGGAACTCGCCGCTCGCCCGTTCGTGGTCGCGGTCGAAGAACCAGCCGTTGCCGTGCTTCGGCGCGTTCAGGAGCGCATTGATCTCGTGGTTGCCGAGCACGCATTGCGCGCGTCCAGCCTCGACGAGACGCAGCACGAGCTCCAGCACCGCCGGGCTGTCCGGGCCGCGGTCGCACAGGTCGCCGACGAACACGGCATGCCGTCCGTCCGGATGCGCCCCGTCCGCGTCGTATCCCAGGTGCCCGAGCAGGTCGCGCAGCGCGTCGATCTCACCGTGGACGTCACCGATGACGTCGACGGGCCCGGCGACCAGCGGCCCGAGCGCCCTGTTGCTGTCGCCCGTCACGCCGCTCCCGGGGTCTTTGCCTTCATGAGGGTCATGGCGGTGCCGATCAGGGCGGACACCTCGCTCATGTTGCCCGGCACGATCATCGTGTTGTTCTTCTGCGCGAGCTGCGCGTAGGCCTCGACGGCCTTCTCGGCCACCTTCAGCTGCACGGCCTGCTCCCCACCCGGCGAGCGGATGGCGTCGGCGATCTTGCGGATCGCGTCCGCAGTCGCATTCGCAACCGTGGTGATCGCCGCGGCTTCGCCCTCCGCATTGTTGATCTCGGCCTGGCGCTGGCCTTCGGACCGCGCGATGAACGCCTCGCGCTCGCCGGTCGCGATGTTGATCTGCTCCTGCTTGCGGCCCTCGGAGGCTGCGATCAGCGCGCGCTTCTCGCGCTCGGCGGTGATCTGCGCCTGCATCGCGCGAAGGATCTCGGTCGGCGGCGTCAGGTCCTTGATCTCGTAGCGCAGCACCTTCACGCCCCAGTTCGCCGCCGCCTCGTCGAGCGCACTCACGACCGAAGCGTTGATGGCATCGCGCTCCTCGAAGGTCTTGTCGAGTTCCATCTTGCCGATGACCGAGCGCAGCAGCGTCTGCGCGAGCTGCGTGATGGCGAGCACGTAATTGCTCGAGCCGTAGCTCGCGCGCATCGGGTCCGTGACCTGGAAGTAGATGATGCCGTCCACCTGCAGCTGGGTATTGTCCCGGGTGATGCACACCTGGCTCGGGACGTCGAGCGGCACCTCCTTGAGCGAGTGCTTGTAGGCGACCCTCTCGACGAACGGCACGACGAACTTGAGGCCCGGCGTCAGCGTGCGGTCGTATTTGCCGAGCCGCTCGACCACCCACGCGTTCTGTTGCGGGACGATCTTGAACGTCTGGACGATGAAGATGACGGCGATGGCCGCCAGGACCAGTGCGATTTCCATTTTTTTCGACTTCCTAGGGAGAATTCAGCTCGAACGCTGCGTGCCTGTCGGCGCCAGCACCAGCCAGTTACCTTCGACGGCCGTGACCACATGCTCGCCGCTCGCAGCGGCGGCGCCAGGTGCCAGCCGCGCGGACCAGGGCGAGCCCCGGTATTGGACTCGCGCCGTGCGGTCCGCAGCCCACTCGGTCACGTGCACGTGCTCGCCGATGTCGAGGTTGACGTCGCGGTTCTCGGCGGCCGGTGCCGAGCGTGGCTCCCTGTATCGCCGCCAGTGCCACAGGGCCGTGGCCCCGCCGCCGACGATCGCCGCCGTCGTGATCTGGGCGGCGCCGGGCAGGCCCAGGTGCGCGGCGATGGCTGCGGCCGCGAGGCCGAGCGCCATCATCAGCAGGTAGAACGTGCCGGTGGCAAGCTCGATCGCGACGAAGACTCCGGCGGCCACCCACCAGAGTGTTGCGGCTGAAACGTCCATCAGTGCTCCTTGCTGCAGGCGCGCCCGGCGCTCACAGTTTCGTGTATTTCCGGCTGGATCCGCGGGACTTGTCCACCGGGTACTTCTCGCCGTTGCGGGCCATTTTGGCTGCCGCGGCCTGTTCGAGATCGACCCCGAGCTGGTCCGACAGCCGCACGAGATACAGCAGCACGTCCGCCAGCTCCTGCTCGACCGCCGCGCGTGTGTCCGCCGGCAGGTCGCGGCTCTGCCCGTCGGTGAGCCACTGGAACGGCTCCAGCAGTTCCGCCGCCTCCACCGCGAGCGCGGTGGCGAGGTTCTTCGGCGAATGAAACTGATCCCAGTCGCGCTCTGCGGCGAATACACGCAGCGCGTCGCGAAGCCGGATCAGGGAGTCGGGCATCGCGTCTCAGGGAAACTGGATCTTGCCGCGCGGCGGGACACCGCCCTGCCCGGTGAGGGCCGACGCCGCGCCGGCGTCCGGAATGACGATCGAGGACGCCTGCTGGCGACGCATCTCCTGCAGTTCCTTCATCGTCTCCTCGAATGCAACCCGCGCGCCGTCGGCGAACTTCTCGCAGGCTTCGGCCAGGGTCCGGGCGTCGATCTCGAAGGAAAGAGGCAGGACGCCCGCCGGCGTCATGATCTGGGCCTGTCCAACGTACACCGTCGCGCGCGAGGGATCGGGCGAGCCATCCGGCTTCACGGGTGAGGTGACGCGGATCGTCCCGACCTTGCGATCGGAGTAGGTGTCCTCGCGGTAGAGGTCGTTCGCATCCATCTTCGGTTCGGGGGTGTTGGTCGGGCCGGCCATTGGGCTTTCCTTAGGTCTGTCGAATCTGCGGATCCGGGGGCCTGCCACGGTACCCGAGGCGGCCGGCTGCGACAACGACTCGTGGGCCATGATCCCCCGGCCCTACCCGACAGGAACTCGCGCGAATGGCGACATCGTGCCCGGATCGCCGCTGGTTCGTGCGGCCCTGATCGTGTCCAACCTCGAGCGATCGCAGCGCTTCTACGGCGAACTGCTGGGTTTCAGCGAGGAATATGCCAGCGGCGAAACGCGCAGCGAGGCATTCTCCACCCTGTTCGGCCGGCCGGCGGGCTCCCGGTGTCGGTTCGTGGTGTTGAAACAGCCGGGGGCTTCGTTCGGAATGATCGGCCTGTTCGAGCTCTCGGAACCCGTGCCGCCAGCGCCAGCCACATCCGGGGTCGGTGTCGCGAGGGGCGACGTGCTGCTCGTCTTCTACCTTGCCAACCTGGACCCGTTCGTCGCGCGCGTGCAATCGCTAGACGGCCGGCTGCTGGTGCCGCCGGTGCACGTGAAGAGCCTCAAGAGCGCGCAGCGGGAGCTGGTTGCCTGCGACCGCGACGGCGTCCAGCTCAATATCATCGAACGCGATCCGGCCGAGGCCCGGCGCCTTGCGGGACCCGGTCGCGTCTTCTAGAGGCGCTCAGAATCGCGCGTCGTTTCCGCCGTCGCCGGGTGGGGGGAGGATCCGGTCGCGCGGCCAGGGGGTGAGCGCGACGTAATACAGCACGATCAGGTTCACGAGAGGGATCGACGCCATGATCGAGAGCCACGGCGGGAACCCCATGCGCCCCAGGATCTTCCAGAACGCAACCAGCTGCAGCAGCGACAATATGGCGATCCAGCGGATCACGGCGGGCTCCCGGTACGGATGACGCCACGGATGATATAACGCGCGCCATGAACGACCTGCATCAAAAGACCGCCGGCCCGATCCGGGCTCCGCGCGGCACGACACTGAGCGCGCGGAGCTGGCTCACCGAAGCACCGCTGCGCATGTTGATGAACAACCTCGACCCGGAGGTGGCCGAGCGCCCGGACGATCTCGTCGTCTACGGCGGCATCGGCCGCGCCGCCCGCAACTGGGACTGCTATGACCGCATCGTGGCGGCGCTGCGCCAGCTCGGCGACGATGAGACGCTGCTGGTTCAGTCCGGTAAGCCGGTGGGCGTGTTCCGCACGCATGCCGACGCACCGCGCGTCCTCATCGCCAATTCGAACCTCGTCGGCCGCTGGGCCACCTGGGACCACTTCCACGAACTCGACCGCAAGGGACTCATGATGTACGGCCAGATGACGGCCGGCTCGTGGATCTACATCGGCAGCCAGGGCATCGTGCAGGGCACCTACGAGAC
>Ga0079037_100001392_pt1 | contig 12549 bp, 11 predicted proteins | sample Mud3Dept4metaG_FD_71479 | JGI IMG/M metagenome (GOLD analysis project Ga0079037, IMG submission 71479) | Freshwater wetland microbial communities from Ohio, USA, analyzing the effect of biotic and abiotic controls - Mud 3 Core 4 Depth 4 metaG | ecosystem: Environmental > Aquatic > Freshwater >... | reverse complement strand
GTAAGCAACGACGGCTTTTCGTAATATTGCGGAGAAGCTGCAAACTCCGGCACGCCCGGAGGCGGAAGGCAGACAGCAGGACAAAGGAGCCATCGATGAACTGTTCGATTCGATTCCTGGCAGCAGGATTATTGTGCGTCGGTATGACATCGGGGAGTACTGCCCGGTCGCAGGCAGGATCGGCCCCGGGTCCTGCGTCGTTGGCGGAGTTCGCGCCGTCCGCGGCGGTTGAGGCGCTCGGCATTCTGTCCCGCGGCTTCGACGAACGCGCGGCCATGGACCTGGTGGTGTATATGGACCAGTTCTGGCGCAACGCGGGCAACGCCGGGTACAATGCGTCGATCGACCGCATCCGCGCCAGGCTGCGCCAGTCGGGATTCGCCGATCGCCGCGGCGGCCCCGCGACGGCGGCAGGGCCGCTCACATGGATTGAGGAATACGGCCGCGCCCAGGGATGGGACTACACTGTCGGCACGCTCACGCTGCTTGGAGGCGAGCACGGCAAAGATGAAGTGCTGCTGTCGCGCGAGCAGCAGCGCGTCGCGTTGTGCATCAATTCGTTCTCGACACCCACAGGCGGCATTGAGGCGCCCATCGTGGATGTCAGGCAGGGCGCCGACGCGGATTTTGCAAACCTGGACGTCAAAGGAGCCGTGGTCCTGGGCGATGGCAGCATCGGCCGGCTGTGGCAGGCCGCCGTCGTCCAGCGCGGAGCGATCGGCGTCATGTCGCCCGCCATGGCTGCCTATGTGCGCCCGGGCCCGGACGCCGCCGATGCCTCGCGCCCCCGCAGCGAATGGGATGTCCTCCAGTGGGGCAGCATCCCGTACGACGAGGCGCGTCACGCCTTCGGATTCAAGGCCACTCCGAAAGCCACAGCGGTCATCCGCGATCGGCTCAAGGCAGGTCCGGCTCGCGTCAAAGTCGAGATCGCATCCACATTCACGCCCGGTCCGGTCCGGACTCTCGCAGCGGAGATTCCCGGCATTGTGAAGTCCGAGGAACGCATCCTGCTTGCAGCCCACGTCCAGGAACCGGGGGCAAATGACAACTCGAGCGGGTGCGCCACGCTTGTGGAACTCGCGCGTGCCCTGAATGACGCCGTCCGCAGCGGAAAGCTGGCAAAGCCCGGGCGCACGATCACGTTTCTGTGGCTCGACGAAATCCGCGGCAGCCGCCAGTGGATCACGGATCACCCTGCCGAAGCGAAGCAGGTCCGGTACATGTTTTCGCTCGATATGACCGGCGAGGACCCGACAAAGACCGGCGGCCCGTTCCTGATTGAAAAGGTGCCTGATCCAACTGCCGTCTGGGAAAGACCCTCGGACCCGCACACCGAGTGGGGCGGCGGCCGATACAAGGCCGAAACGCTCAAGGGCACGCTGTTGAACGACCTGTTCCTGGCAATTTGCCAGCGGCATGCGCGCGGCGCCGGTTGGATGGTGAAGACCAATCCGTACGAAGGCGGCAGCGATCACTCGGTGTTCCTCGGCCAGGGCGTCCCTTCGCTGCTGGCCTGGCACTTCCCGGACTGGTTCTACCACACGAGCCTTGACCGGCCCGACAAGACCAGTCCTGCCGAGATGAAGCATGCAGGCGCCAGCATAGCCGCGACCGCCTGGTTTCTGGCAAGCGCATCGGATGTCGACGCCCGCGCCGTGGTCCGGCTCATTGAATCCGCCGCCAGCGCGCGCCTCGCCCTGGAACAGCAGCAGGGCGCGCGGCTCGTCGCGAACGCGGAGGACCGCGCAGCCGCGCAAGCCCGCGAAAACCAGGTCAGGGCTGCCTGGACCAAGTGGTACGGCGAAGCGCTGAATGAGACCCTGGCGCTCCCGCCATCATCGGCCTCCGTCAGGCTGCAACGGGACGTCGAAACCGCATTGCGCAAATGGACAGATGCGAGCAAAGCGAAATGACGGCCGATCCGGAGATCCCCACTTCCGGAGAACCGGATCCGGATCGGGTTGAAACAAGGGTAATTGTGGAGGGGTGAATTCACCGCGGTCCAAGATGTGGGGCAAACAGAGGGGGGTTGTCGCGTTGAAAAAGCTGGGCCGGGCCCACCAAGGCGAGGCGGCAACCCTGCAGCTGGAATTGAAGCGGATGCTTTTCTCGGAGTTTGATGCGGAATATATGGGCGATGATTTGTCGGCGCGAGCACTGTGTGGTCTGGCATCGACGCTTCTCAGACAACAATAACAGGCTCGAAATGGACAGCACCGACGGCAAGTATTCCTGGAGTTTCAATGTGCGCGATGCCGTGCAGGCGAAGGAAATCATGGGATTATGGGAGAAACTGAAGAAGGTGGGGAAATGATGTGTCAATGCATAGGGTTTTAGAGACTTTTCCTGCTCAGCATTGTTGCATTCTTCAGTACCCAGACGGAGAACGGAAAATCGAGGACGCTCAGTTACTTGCATTCGCTGATCCACTCGAGTCGTATCCCCTGGTTGGACATCAGGCGAGGATCTGCGGTTTCTCCCTCAGGCTGGCCGGATGAAAATGTAAATCAATTCCGCAAAGGAAAGTAGCTACGAAGCATGGTAGTAGTTACGAACCTGCGTTAATCTGCTGGTTTGTTTGGATCGAAAGGTCGTGGGGGGAGACTTCTGGCTTTCTCGATTACAGGTTTCAGCAAGACACTCGGGGATGGTGACAAACCGGTTCTGCACGATACCTGGTCCGCCCAACCATGGGCAAAGAGAAGTCCTTTTATCCGCTTCCTTCGTTTTGATTCGCTTTCCCGGGCCGTGCGGCTCATCACTGCCGGCCGGGCATCGAAACCAATCTGGTCAAGGTCCGTTCCATGCGCGTCGAAACTAAGAAATTTCGCTTCCGGAGTTGTAACACCCTAGTGGTGTTTTTGTCATTTCTGGCGGCCGTAATCTCAGGAGTAGCTTTATACCTGCGTCCCGAAGGCAGTCTGGCGCGGTGGATGGGCTGGGAGCTGGCCGGTCTGGACAAGAAGCAGTGGGAGGCGGCTCACATGGGAGTCGTGCTCCTCTTCATGATTTCGTCCTTCCTACATATCTGGTACAACTTCAAGCCTCTGGTGTTCTACCTGCGCGGCAAGGCGGCACTCGTTTTCTCTTCGGGATTACGGTGGCCTTTGATCCTGGAAACGACGGGTGCCGTGGCAATTGTGGCGCTTGTGTTCACCGGGGCGGTCGCTCTGTGGACACCCTTCTCCAATGTGGTTCATTTGCGCAACTCCCTGAAGGATGCCAAATACAGCCTCGTGTTGTCTCCGCCGATCATGGATGCGGATAAACTCACGGTCGCGGATTTCTGCCGGGCCGCCGCTCTCGATACGGACGCCGCTGTGCGTCGTGCGACCGCGCGCGGCGTAGTGATCGAAGATCTCAACATGGACATCGGCAGGATCGCCCAGATCAACAGGATGTCGCCGGAGAACCTCTACCAGGCCCTGCGGGGGGATTGAATCCCGGGAGCAGGGCCCCGACACCGGTTCGAGCCGCAGTCTCTGGCCATGTGACCCTGAGACGCTCCGCCTTTCCGGCGTTGGGTGGAATCGGCAAGATGCGCGCCTCTCAACGCAAGCATCTGTTTAGCGACCCCGGAAAAAACTGCCACGAATTCCACGAATTTTCACGAAAGCCGCATTGTATGCTCGCATCAAGGGATATAATCCTCCGTGAGAATTCGTGGCTTCATTTGCAGACCCTTAACTATCCCGAGCCGGCTTAACAGTTACTGTTTTTTCAAGCGGTTCGTAGAATTCGGAAAATGGACGAACGGCTTCTTGGTTGCTGAAAAGCCGGCTTAAAATCGAGATCGAGGGGACTGGAGCGGCTGATACTTCTTGTCAGTACTTGCGGGCATGGACTTTCGCTTGGGCCGACCCCTTTCTGAAAGGAGGGAATGAGATGAATAAATTGAAAAGACTGCTCAGTGTCGTTGTCCTCTTGGAGCTGTTTGGAACGTTTCAGCTGTTGCCGTCAGAGGCGAGTCGCGCCCAGGAAGCGGATCGAGTCTATGTCAACGGCAATATCTATACCGTGGACAAAGGATTCAGCAAGGCTTCTGCCATGGCTGTGAAGGACGGCCGGTTCACCTACGTGGGGACGGATGCCGGAGTAAAGCCTTACATCGGTCCTCTGACTTTTGTTGCCGACCTGAAAGGCAAAACCGTAATCCCCGGCTTGCATGACGCTCATGTGCATATCAGGTACGGAGAAAGAGAACTATATCCGCGAATCCCGGATATCAGGGCAACCATCGGTGAGTGGGCTTCTGTCGAGCGCATGCAGGAAGTGATCAGGCGCTGCCTGGCGACGGGGGAGGGGATGCGTCCGGGTCCCGAGCCGCGGTGGCTGGTTTTGAGCGGCTGGATGTCTGATGTCTGGGATCCGCCGGAATTCCGTAAAGAGCTGATCGATGCCGTGGCACCCGATAATCCGGTTTATATCAGCCGTTACACTCACGGCAGCGGCGCCAACAGCAAAGCCTTACAGCTTGCCGGCATAACACGTGACACTCCTGATCCTCCGGGCGGCCACATCAAAAAGGACAAGAATGGGGAGCCCACAGGTGAGTTTGTGGAGACTGCTCCTGCGCAATTGACGCGACTTATTCCGCCCTTGCCTCCGATGACCGATTATGAAATCAGCCGCAACCTCGTGGAAGGGACTCAATTGGCCGTGGCAAGCGGACTCACCACCATCCACGGGGCCGACACAGCGGGTTACGATGAAGTTCAGAGGCGGATCAAACTCTACGAGGTTGGTTTGCTCCGGGTAAGAATCAACGAGATGATCAGCGAGAGTGCGGCAAAAAGGCTGGGCAAACCGTTGAACCACGGCAATAGATACTTCGCCCGGTCGGTCAAGGCGTTTGCAGATGGCGCCTTGGGATCCAGAGGAGCGCTTTTCCTCAAGGAGTACAGCGACTATCCGGGTTTCTTCGGGGAACCCAGACGAAGTGAAGACCAGCTGGCTGGATCTGCCACCGAGCTGCTGAAAATCGGTTTTAATATGAGGGTTCACTGCATTGGCGACGCGGCGAATCGGATCGCCATCAATGCCTATGAAAAAGCCCTGAAGGCTACCGGGAAAGACGGGAAAGAGGTCAGGTTCGCTCTGGAACATTGTCAGGTCCTGACTCCCGCAGATATACCCAGGCTTGCCAGGCTGGGAATCGTCGCTTCCATGCAGCCGCTGCACGCAACTGAGGATATGCATTTTGCCGAATCCAGGATGGGGTCGGAACGTCTGAAGTATGCCTATATTTGGAGTGATCTGCTGGATCTTGGCGTGGTGATTGCAACCGGAACGGATTATTCCGTCTCTCCTTACAACCCGTTTTACACGCTGCATGCCGCGGTCACCAGACAGGACCGGAACAACAATCCCCCGGGAGGCTGGATCCCCCGACAGGCCATGACGAGAGAAGAGGCCTTGCGGGCTGCAACCATGGGGGGCGCCTATGTGATGCATGCTGAAGACTTCCTGGGATCCATCGAGGTCGGGAAGCTGGCTGATTTTGTGGTCATTCCTGTCGACTATATGACGATCCCGGCGGAGAATATCTGGAAGATAGAACCCGAAATGACGGTCATTGGAGGTGAAACGGTCTACACAAAGCCGATGGAGAAAAAGGGATCGGACCGGAGCAACAACAACGTGGCGAAATAATTAGCGCCGAAACAGGTGCAAAAGCAGGCCTCGATCCCGTTATTTGACCGTCTTGATTGCGTTGAGCAGCTGCAGGCAGCCGCAGAAGTCCGCGCCGAGGCCCACCCCATCGCGTGCGACCGCGCCAGAAGAACGGGCTCCCCACGCAGCCTGCGAGACGTTCCCGCTGCCTGAGCTGCGCAAAGACCAACGTTCCTCATACGGCGCCTGTGAGCGGCGATTGCTCCCGGGCTTCCTGAAGCATGCCAGGCGCGCTGCAGGATGCGGCCTTCATGGAGCCACCGTCCCCATCCTGCCATCTCGCTTGTAATAACCATATTTCAGGCCTACAATATAGCTATGAAGATGGCTAATGTGGCCGAATTAAAAAACCGACTGAGCGAGTATCTGAGACTGGTCGAAAAGGGCGAAGAAATCGAAATCCGCAAACGGAACATACCGATCGCGAGGGTTGTGCCGCTGCATCGGAAGACCGCCGGCCGGCGGCTGGGGGCCGGCGCGGGCACGGTCAGGATTCGCGGCAAACTCACTGAGCCGCTGATTCCGGCGGATGTGTGGGAATCGTCGAGGGGCCTGCGATGAAGGTGCTGCTTGACACCTGTACGATCCTCTGGGCGGTGGCGGCGCCCGATGACTTATCTTCAACAGCCCGCGCTGTTCTCGACGATCCGGAAACGGAAGCTTTCTATTGCCCCATGAGTTGTGCCGAGATCGCATGGGCGGTCGCACGCAAGCGGGTTTTTCTGGATCGGCACTGGAAGCTCTGGTTCCGGCATTTTGTCGAGATGTCAGGCTGGGAGTGCCTGCCGATCAGTCTCGACATCGTTGAAGAGTCTTATTCCCTGCCGGAGCCGTTCCATGCCGATCCTGTGGACCGGCTCCTGGCCGCCACGGCACGGATCCATGATCTGCGCCTGATCACCGCTGATGAAAAACTGATCCTCTATCCGCACGTCCGCACGATCTGGTGATCATGAATCGGCACCAGCAGATGGCCGGGCAGTCTCGGTCGGCCCCCGAGCAGACCAGCGCCTGCTTTACATCGACGCCGACCTCTCTCTAAAATCGCCAGCATGAATGACTCGACCATCGTCCTGGCGGGGGCCACCGGCAATCTCGGCGGGCGCATCGCCGGGGCTCAGCTCGCGCGGGGCGCCACCGTGCGGACGCTCGTTCGCCGCAGCGCCGGGCCGGAGAAGCTGGAGCTGCTGCGCAAGCTCGGCGCGACGGTTGCCGTGGTAAACTTCAGCAGCGTTTCCGAGCTGACAGCCCCGTTCTCGGGTGCGTCCTGCGTCGGGGGTGTGCATCCTGACGCTGGGCATTAAATCGGCATGACAGCCCTGATGTTCCGCTTCGTCTATGGTGCAATCTTACGGGGATTGCCTTTTCCCGAGGAGAATCGGATCCTCCGCATTGGCTGGATTCAGCCGTCGGCGCCTGATGCCTGGGAATCTTTTGGACACCCGTTATCCAGGGCTTACACCCTCAGGATTCTTCATGCCCTGCCCCGCCTGGGGCTGAATTATTTGACTTGCGGGCGGTGACAGGTGATTGGAGCCGCCCCTGACTGATCGCCGTTGGGAATATGCTGCCACTCCCGGGAAGCTCACCTGAACCACTCGGGCAAGGCCGTGGACATGAAAGGAAGGTAAGTGATCAGCAGGACAACGCAGAGAAGCACAAGCAGGATCGGTACGATGGAGCGGCTTATTTCCGCCATCGGCTTGTTGAAGCGGTATGATGACAGATAGAGGTTCATACCCACCGGGGGTGTCAGGTAGCCGAGTTCCAGATTGGCCAGGAAGAGGATGCCCAGATGGATCGGATCGACGCCGAAGGCTGCGCCGATCGGCACCAGGATGGGCACCACCACCACGATCGCCGAGAAGATGTCCATCAGGCATCCAACGATGAGGAGGAAGAAATTGAGAGCGAGCAGAAAAACCCATTTCGAGTGGACGGCGCCTTGGACCCACGCGATCAGGAATGCAGGGATCTGGGCGTCGATCAGGTAACCTGTGAAGCCGAGGGCGACGCCGAGTATGAGCAGGATCGCACCCACGAGAAGCCCGCATTCGGTCATCACACGCGGCACATCCCTGAGGAGATTCAAATCCCGGTACACAAAGGCTTCCACGACAAACGCATACAATGCGGTAATCGCCGATGACTCCACCGGTGTCGCGTAACCGCTGAACAGCGCCCCTACCGCCACCGCCGGCAGCAGAAGTTCCCACCTTGCGTCCCAAAGGGATTTCTTCGCTTCAGACCAATCAAAGGCCATCCGGACAGATTGCCTCCTCGGGCTCTGCCAAACGCCCCACAGGGAAACGGCCGCCACGAGCAGGATTCCGGGGAGCAGGCCTCCGAGAAACATCTGGTTGAGCTCGATTTTCGCGATGATGGCGTAGAGGATTACCGGCAGGCACGGGGGGAAGAGCAGCCCGATCGAGCCGGAACCCGTCAGGAGCGCGAGCGCGTGATTTTCGGTGTAGCGCGCCGCGATCAGGACCGGCAGGAGGAGTCCTCCCAGCGCAAGGATGGTCACGCCAGAGGCGCCGGTGAAGGAGGTGAAAAAAGCGCACACTACCACGGTGGCAATGGCGGGCCCGCCGCGCAGATGGCCGACGAGCGCCCGAAAGACGCGCACGAGCCGCCGGGCCGCGCCCCCCTCCGCCAGGAAATACCCGGCCAGAGTGAAAAGCGGGATTGCGGGCAGGGAGGGGTTGACGACCTGATCGTAATGGCGGATGGGCATCAATTCGATCGGCGTGCCCTCTCCCCAAAGTAGAATGAGGGCAGCGCTCCCGAGCGTGACATAAATGGGTGCGCCCAGCAACGTCGCCGCGAACACAACCAGCATTGCCGGCACAACCATGCGCGCGGGTTCGAAGGGCAGCCAGACCACGGCTGCCAGCAACGCACTCCCCGACAGTGCTGCCAGGGCTCGCCCTTTCCAGGCGTCGGACGCATGCCGGACCAGTCGCACCGTGATCATCGCAAATCCCAGAGGAAGCGCCGCCTGCGGAATCCAAAGCGGTATTCCATAGGCCAGAATGTCTCCCCCGGCCTGCGTCTGCATCACAAACCGCGCACTGGCCAGGGTGAGCAGGGCCGTGACTGCGGCCGCGACCGAACCGCTGAAGAGGCGGGCGCCTTCCTTGACGCGGCCTTTCAGGAGAGTCGTCAGCGTCGACAGCGCCAGCAGGCGGCCTTCGCGCGCGGCGATCGCACCGCCGATCATGCAAACCAGGAGCGTCAGATGGGATTGCACGGAACTCGAAGCAGGAAGGACAAACGGAGTCCAGCGCAAGGCGATGTCCAGCAACGGGAGCAGGACCATCGCTGCCAGCACCATGGTCATAAGCAGGTTCTCGCCATAGTGCAGAATGCCTTTCGGGCGAGCCTGCCCTGCTATGCCCGGCACGCCGCCTTCCGGATCCAAGCTCTCGCTCACTTTCCGGCCCCTTTGGAATTTGCCCGGTATTCGGCAACCAGCCGCAGAACCTCGTCGAAGATGTCCTCGGGCACCATTTTACCGCGGATTTGCGGATAGAGGATTTTGGTCAACTCGCGCCAGGCGGCTTCCACCTCGGGAGTCGCCGGGTTGACTTTCAGGCCCTTACTCTGCATCGCGGTGATTGCGTCCAGGTCTTCCTTCCGGCTGGCCGCCCGCAGCTTTACACCGGCAGCATCAGCGGCCTCGCGTAGTTTGCCTTGCACCTCGGGAGCGATTTTGTCCCAGATGTTTTTCCTGATGATCGTTGCCCCGGACAGCACAGCCCACTTCATATCCAGCATGTTGGGCGCCGCAGTATAAATCTGTCCCATCAGCGCCTGATTTGCGGTGATCGGAATGGCTGTGATCAGCCCCGTGCGCAAACCGGGCAGTATATCGGCAGTCTCCAGGGGAACAGGATTGTAGCCCAGCGATTTCATGAGGTCCACCTGGAAGGCATTGCCGGCCCAGGTGAACATCTTCATCGGTTTGAAATCGTCCGGATGCCGGGCAAGGGTTTTGGAGAAGAAGCGCACGAAGCCGGCGTCGCCCCAGAACAGGACCACGAAGCCCTTGTCCAGCAGGGTTTTCTCCAACCGGGGGGTTAGCTTGCCTGCCACGTAGTCGTACTCATCCCAGGAACGGAAGGTCATCGGCAGGTTGGAGAGCCCGTTCACGGAGGGCTCGATGTCACCGAGGCCCACGACCGTGAGCATCCCGGCAGTCAGCACGCCTGCGCGCATCATGCGCACCATGTTAGCCTCGCCCCCCTGGGTGCCGTCGGGGTAAATGATCAGCCTCACGGCACCCGAGGTCGCATCGCGCCACTTCTGCCCCATCTCGATCAAAGCGGCATGGTACGAACTTCCGCTCGGGGCGAGCGTACCCAACTTCACCGTGACAGCCTGAGCAGCCCGGACATCGCCGAGCGGCCCATCGGATCCGTGAAATGCCATGGCCAGACCAACGATCGCTGCGATCTCGACTCCAATGTGCTTCATTTTTCCCTCCCTTGCGGCGGGAAGCCCCGTTTTTCGAGACAATCAAACCAACACCCGGAGTTCATCCTCCCGGGATCCAGAATCAATTCGTCGATCCGGGACAAGAGCCATCGGGCGCGGCGCTGCATCACCAGGTTGACCATCCGGTATTCCGGCCTGACATTCACGTCGATGGCAAGCGCCTGCTTGAGCAGGGACTCGAACTCGCGCCGGTCCTGCTTTGCAACCGACACCGACTCGGCCATTGCAACCAGCGGGCCTGCCTGGAAGCCGCCCGAGAGGGCCATCGCCCTTTCGAAGTGCTTCCGCGACCGCTCTGCTGCATCCCCCGGAGCCCCCTGCCGCACCATTTCATAGGTTATCAGAAAAGAGTGAATGGCGCCCTGATCGTACGTCTCGTCGAGCTCCAGTGAACGGTCAATCAACGCTTCCACGGTCGTTTGATCGGCCACCATAGCCATATCGCCTTTAGAGACGCCGATAGCCGAGCCCCAGGATGCAGCGGTCCAGTACAGTAAAGGAACATCCTCCTGCCGGGCCGATTTCACCGCTTGCCTCGGATCGGCGCTGAGTGCCGCTGTGAAGCCCGGACGCTTTGTTTCCAAACCGCGCAGGCCGTAGTCCCGGGCGCGCAGGTAAAGGGCGCGAGCCCGGGTTCGCATCTCCATTGCTTTCGCCAGGTCTTCAGATTCCATCTCGTCGGCTTCCTGGCGGACGAACGCATAGGCATACTGCGTAAATCCGCTCGAAGCCGCATAGAGGAGCCCGCGATGCCGCGGGCTTTCGGCCAGGAGGCTCTCGATAAGCTTCAGGCTGAACGGGACCGCGGCTTTGATCAACTCGGGATCGTTATCGGAGGCAAAGGTGGAACCGCTCTCAGCGAGCGCGTCGCCGAGCTTGTTGATGGCGATCTTGCGGATGGAGCATCCGGAAGCTCCCATGGACACCAAGGCGAGCACTACGGCCAGGCGCCCCGCGCGGCCCCTCCACCCACTGCTCCCTTGTGACCTGATATTCCCTATGATGCTCCCCTTCCGACTCTCAGTTTCACGACAATCCGGCACGGCTGCTTTTCGCTTCATGACTGCGTTCCCTGTCAGATTGGAGGTTGCCGTACAGTCCATTTGTTTCGATCCTCCGTTGCCAATTCCAAGTCCCAGTCAATATCACCGGCAGCTGACCGGAAGTCCTTCCACGAGGAGATAGCGATAAACATCAGGATGAATTTCAGCTTCGCCCGTGATTCCGGATTTCTCCGGGCTGTTGCCAGCACAGGTTGTCAGAATCCCGGGCGCTTCGAGGCATTGTCTCATCAAAGAATGGCTTCGGTGAGCAACCATCTCGTCTCCGCTGCCGGCATCACTGGAAAAGATCTTATCATAAGGAAAATGGAATGGGCTGACGGCAAATCCGGTTGAATGGGGTTGGGTTCAGGCTCAAGGATGATGGTCGAGGTCCAGGTCCAGGCATATGCAGGAGAATTGTATTATGTCAGCGCTCCTCGGGACCGTCCGCTGGTTCAGATGTCTCCATTCGAAGCCCCGGGATCCGCGGAAATCCAGTCGATTGTGAATTTGGCCATTCTCGCTGTCAGACATGGTTGACCCGCAGGGTCCCAGAGAGCATTTTAAGTTGATGCGCAGGAACGGTCGAAACTGTTCGGCCCTGCCGGGCGGGAACATTGTATCGTTCGCGATCTGGCTCGGGGTTGTCTGCCTGTCGGGGCCTCCCGCGCTGGCGGCAGAGGCAGCCAGTGTGAGCGGTGTTGTTTATACGGTCGGGCCGGATAGGGTCCGGCTGGTCTGGCCCAATGCTCGTCTCTCCCTGAAAAACATCGGCACAGGAACAGAAATCTCCACGGTCTCGGATAATTTAGGGGAGTATTCATTCATCGACGTGGCGCCCGGTGAGTATGAACTCGGAGTCACGTTGACGGGATTCAAGCCGGTAGCAAAGAGGAAAGCGCTTGAGGAGAATGAGAATGTCAAACTGGATTTCGAACTGGATCCCGAGGCGCCGAGCCACAGGATCGAGGTTTCCGCTGAGACCAAAGGCGTGGATGTGAGTTCCAGTCTGGGAGGGGCTCCGGAGCTCAAGGCGGACATTCTCAGGTCGGCAGTCCGGCTCAGCGTGGATTTCCAGGAGATCCTGCCGCTGCTCCCGGGGGTGGTGCGGGGCCCTGACGGGCTTCTGCGGATCAAGGGCGGCCGCACGAACCAGACCAGCGCCCTCGTCAACACGGCGAGCATCGTCGACCCGTATACCGGGCAGCCGGCCTTGCGATTGCCTGTCGTGGCTGTGCAGTCCGTTCGCGTGCTTTCCAATCCCTTCTCCGCGGAATACGGAGGATTCGCCAGCGGCGTCGTTGAGGTGACGACCCGCGGCGGAACCGAT
>Ga0079037_100001389_pt1 | contig 12554 bp, 8 predicted proteins | sample Mud3Dept4metaG_FD_71479 | JGI IMG/M metagenome (GOLD analysis project Ga0079037, IMG submission 71479) | Freshwater wetland microbial communities from Ohio, USA, analyzing the effect of biotic and abiotic controls - Mud 3 Core 4 Depth 4 metaG | ecosystem: Environmental > Aquatic > Freshwater >... | reverse complement strand
TAATCGGTCGCGCCTTCGTGATCTCTGTAATTCCGTCAAGGCCTGTGTCCAGGAGCCGCGTTGTGGTGGGGAAAACCCGGAAGGTGTACTCGAAGCCTTGCTGGGTGATCTGGTCTGCCGTCGAAACATCGATGACAAACGGCATCTTCTGCCGGTCTGCTACCTTGCTGACCGCCATGGTGACCCCGCTCAGGAATGCCCCTACAAGACAGACGATGTCCTGACGGATCAGTTGTTCGGCTTTCATGGCGCCCACTTCGTTCTTACTCTCAGAGTCAACAACTTTGAGCGCCAGCTTTGCTCCTCCCATCGATTTGATACCGCCCGCCTTATTGATATGGTCTACGGCAAGTTCCAAGCCCCAGGTAGCCATCTGTCCTGCCTCGGCAGCGTTACCTGTCAGAGGTTCGATAGCACCTATAAGAATCTCCTTTGGTGCAGCCCTGAGAATTGTGGGAAACTGCCCCGCAGCCGCGCCCGCCACCAATGCACCTGTCCCTTTCAGGAAATCACGTCTTGAAATGCCTTTATTCTTCCCTTTATTATTCATTGTTGCCCCCTTTTTGTCGTAATGATTCCGACATCCGAATTGGCTTCATTATATTGTAGTTTGTACGCCCGTTGTCAAGGAAAAGTTAAGTCGAATTTTGAGGTTATCTAGCCATTAAGCGCAGGATATTTTTCATGTGAAATCAAGAGACTGTCCAAAGACGGACAACAGCGTTTGTTTTCCCGGGACCCTGGCCCTAGGCCCCTAGACCCTGAACTATGAACTCGGCCCCGGTACCCTGAAGTCTTGGCACGCACGAAAAAGAAAGGGGGCCTTGCGGCCCCCCTTGTGTTGCCCTTTGGGCAGGTTCTTAGAAGAAGTACTGAGCTGCGAACCTGACCACGTTCGTGTTGCCGTCGCTGTCCAGATACGGCCTGATGCTTCTCGCATAGTGCGTCTGGAAGTAGCTGTACTCCAGGCCAAGCCGGACTGCTGGGTTCGGGTCATACACTACGTTGAAGATGTACTGCTGTATCCGCTCCACTGAGCCAAGTGCCGCGGCACTGGTCTGCGGAATGGAATTCTTCCGCCTGTTGCTCAGGCTGACTACTGTCTGGCCATAGTAGCCTCCAAACCAGACCGTGTCCGTCAGGTAGAATGCCAGCTGGCCCCATCCACCGCTGACCACCGGCGCAACCGCGTTGATGTCGCCGGTAGCGCTGACCCTGTCATAGCTGATCATGGCGTTCGCGATAGGTGGCGGAGGAACGTAGCTGCGGAGGTTCTGGCCGGTGAAACCAGCCATTGCCAAGCCGAGCGAACCGGCCAGCTTGCCGGGTGCCTTCTCAGGAATGATCGGGATGTACGTCTTACCCGTGACCATCCACCGGTCGACCGTGTCGTCATCATAGCCGTTCGCGCTCCAGAACCCTGAGGTAGCCGCGTAGCTGGTGGTGTAGGTGGTCGGACCGTTGGCTGCCGGGTCAATCGGTTTCTCCTGTCCATAGACGCCGCCAAAGCCTACCTGGAGCATCCACGGGCCGATCTTGCCGCATGCGTCAGTCTTGTAAGTGAACTCAGTCATGATGTCAGGTATCTGGCTCCGGGCGAAATCGTCGTTCGCAAGACCGTTCGCCAGGGTGCTGCCGCCGTTACCCGCGTACTTGTCCGTGTTGTACGGAGACACTACGGCAAAGTCGACGGTGAAGTTCTTCGTGGCCATCCAGCTGACCTTTATCTCGGGTCTCCAAATGCCCTTCCCAAAAGGACCGAGCTCATTCACGCCCAGGATACAGAAGCAGGGCAGAATGCCGGGACCCGTCCAGGTCTGACCCATGATCAGGCTGACGGTCGGCCAGTCGAACTTCATGAATGCGTGGCGCAGGGATGCAACGCCGTACGAGTTGAGCTGGCTCCGGGTCGCGCTGTCGGTGCTCAGCACGTTGCCTACCCTGAAGTCAAATTCAATAAAAGCAGACGACTTGGCGCCCCACGTATCCGGCCCTTTGATAAGGAAATTGAGCCGTGACTCGCCCGCGCCCCAGGTCAATGCCTGGTAGTCCTGGGAGTTCTTGCTCGTGCCGTTGTCCCTTGGTGCAAACGTGATGTCCGGGTTCATGTAGTCGTCAGCCCACACGAGATCGAACTTCACGTAGCCGCCAATGGTCAGATCCCACCTGCTTGTCGCGCTACCTGCGTAGCTTACACAAGGAAGCGCAAGCAGCACTGCTACAGCCAGAATAATCAGTTTCTTCATGCTTCCTCCTTTCTCCTCTGTTTGAAATTTGTTAACCAACCCATCAAACCCTTTGAACTTCTCAGACGCATCCCACCTCCTTTCATTAAAGCTTTTTAATCTTATAGCAGCCGGTTAACAGCCTGTCAAGAAAAAAATTAAAAATTTTTAATGGGGTCGGGGAGCCCGTGGGCCCGCCCAAGGAGGAAGCCGCTGAGGCATCTTTACATCCTTCCTGAAAAGGAGTAAAAGAACTGCAGGGGTGTTCGGACCGTAGCAGTGAGAAAGGAGAGCATATGGACGCCAAAGAGAGGATCATACTCGCCCTGGATGTGGACCACTTCGAGGAGGCCCAGCGGCTCGTCAGGGAGTTCCGGGATCACGTAGGCATGTTCAAGGTGGGCAAGCAGCTTTTCACTCACTGCGGCACCAAGATAATCGACTTCATCACGCTGAACAAGGCGAGAGTCTTCCTCGACCTCAAATACCACGACATACCGAACACCGTGTCCAAGGCGGGGATAGAGGCCATGAAACTGGGCGTTGACATGTTCAACGTGCATGCATCCGGCGGCCTCTCCATGATGAAAGAGACGAGGCAGGCGCTCCATGACGCCTCCAAGAAGCTGGTGATGGAGCGACCGAAGGTCATCGCGGTGACCGTGCTCACAAGCATCGACGATGCAGAGCTTCTCAAGCTGGGCCTCAACGTCACCGCGGCCGACTGGACCAAAAAGCTCGCGCTTCTCACGAAAGAGGCAGGGCTTGACGGGGTGGTGGCCTCAGGTCAGGATATAGATATGATCCGGGAACTCTGCGGCAAAGAATTCATCATCGTGACTCCAGGGGTACGTATAGGCGAGGTCAAAGACGACCAGAAACGGACGATCACGCCGGCAGAGGCCATACAGCGGGGAGCAACATATATAGTACTCGGCAGGGCCGTGACCACCTCTCTGAGCCCCATCGAAACCCTCAAGCGGATCGAAGAAGAGATTTCCCGAATCTCTTCCCGCTGACACGACGAGCATGGCGGAGAGACGGCGTGCCTTTCCTCACTGACCGGAACAGCATTATCGAACTCCTTCGCTCTAACCCCGCGCAGGCCGGCACGCTGTGGATCGAGGCCGGCCATGAGCGGGTGCTCGAAGAGCTTATCGCGGAGGCGAAGCGCTGCGGCGCGCGCTTCAGGGTGGTCTCACGCGAGGAGTTCGCACGCCGCTTCAAGGGCATGCGAACACACATGGTGCTCGAACGTGGGGTCTTCAGCTCTCTCGACCCCGACGCACTCCTTGCGCGCATACGCTCCACGGCTCGTCCCTTCCTTGCCGCCTTTGACGGCATATCCGACCCCCAGAACCTGGGAAACGCCTTGCGCAGCGCAGCCTGCCTCGCTCTGGACGCCCTGATCCTGCCGAAAGACCGCTCCTGCAGCGTCACTGACACGGTGAGCCGGGTCTCACGTGGGGCCGCGGAGCACGTCAGCGTGGTCCGTGTCACGAACCTTCACCGCATGCTCGAAGAGCTCAAGCGCGCGAACATCTTCTGCTACGGGCTGGAAGAACAAGCCGGGAAGAACCTGTGGGAGCTGGACCTCACCATCCCGCTCTGCCTCGTGTTCGGCAAGGAAGAGGGCATGCGCAGGCTCACACGCGAAACGTGCGACGAGATCGTGCGCATCCCCACGGCGGCCGGGTTCTCAACCCTCAACGTCGCTACCTCGTTTGCCATCTCTGCCTACGAGGTCGTCAGGCAGAGATGGAAATCCCAAATCCCAATTTCTAAACGCTAAACAATTCCTAAATATCAAATGTTCAAGAGATCCGTGCGACGCGTCGAATTTCGATGCATGGCACAGGCGACAAGGAGGAGTGCGACGAGGGCGTACTACACGTACGTCGAGGAGCAGCGACGACGAAGCAACTGAGCCAGGCGCGAAAAGCGACGCGTCGCTAGGTGCGATAGCTTGCGTTAATCTTAACGTAATCGAAGGTAAGATCGGTGGTGTAGATATCGTACGACGCCTTGCCGTCGTGCAGGTCCACGAGAAGTTCTACCTCTTTCTTATCCATTAATCTCTTGAGGTGCGGCTCGGAAAAGGGCACCTCGACACCGCCGCGTACGAGCGTCTCACCCTGCAGGACAATCTCCACCTTTTCAGGCCGGATGGGCACATCCGCGTCGCCCGCGGCAGCCATGATCCTCCCCCAGTTCGGGTCGCAGCCGAAGAATGCGGTCTTCACGAGCGGTGAGACAGAGATCCTGCGTGCCAGTCTCTCGGCAATCTCCCTGCGCTGGGCCCCCTGGATGGTGATATGCACCACCTTGGTCGCACCCTCCCCATCCCTCACGATCAGGAGCGCAAGCTCCCTCATGAGTCCGAGGAGTTTCTCCTTGAACGAAGCGAAATCGGTTACGGTCGCGGCCTTCCTCGGAGCAAAGACCATGACCGTGTCGTTCGTGCTCGTATCTCCGTCCACCGTGATGCGCTCGTAACTCTCGCGCGCCATAGCCGGGACCAGCTTCTTGAGACTCTCCTGCGACACCGCACACTCGGTGAAGAGAAATGAGAGCATCGTCGCAAAGAGCGGGTTGATCATGCCCGCACCCTTTGCCACACCCGCTATCGCCCCTCCACCCGCGCCGGAGACATAGGCCTGCACGAGCTTCGGGTAGGTGTCCGTGGTCATGATGGCCCGGGCAAACTGCTCGATGTTCTTCTCTTTCAGGTTCCTGACCAGGTCCGGTATCGCGCCGACAATCTTCTGTACAGGCATCCTGCGGCCGATCACGCCCGTCGAGGCAAAAAGGATTTCGTCCTCTTTGATGCGAAGCTTTGAAGCCAGTGCCTTCGCGATGACTTCAAGGTCAGAGACACCCTCAGTGCCCGTGCACGCATTGGCGCAGCCGCTGTTTACAAGCAGTGCCCGCACCAAGCCCTTCACTTTCTTGCGGTTGTAGAGTATGTGCGCGGCCTTGACCTTGTTCCTGGTGTAGACCGCGGCAAAGCTTGTGGGCTGTTCGAAGAAGACGAGACCGAGGTCAAGTGAAGTGTCCTTTATGCCCGCTGCGACACCGGAGAAACGCATTCCTTTCACGGTCACTGCCTCCCGCAACATTTCTTGTATTTCTTGCCGCTGCCGCAGGGGCAGGGATCGTTCCTGCCTATCTTCTTGCCTTTCTCCTGCTCGGGGGGCGGCTCGTCCCCGCGGTTCATGAAGATGACGGGCGCCTCGGGTTTCGGCACTTCCTGCCGGGCAAGCTGCACGGCATAGAGCTTCCGTACCGTGTCGAGCTTCACCCTCTCCAGCATGTCGAGAAAGAGCTCAAAGCTCTCCCTCTGATACTCACGCAGGGGGTCTTTTTGCCCGTACCCTCTGAGGCCTATCCCTTCGCGCAGGTGGTCCAGGGAGAGTAGGTGTTCCTTCCAGTGGGCGTCGAGTGAGCCAAGGGCAATATACTGCTCGATGCTCCTCAGGGTCGGCTCCCCAAACTCTTTTTCCTTCTCGTCGTACGCGGAAGCAACGCGCGTCTTGACCGCGTCGAGCAGGCCTGCCTTTGTCATCGACTTGATGTCTACGTGGTCGAGGTCGAAATGGAGAAAGAAGGTTTCGAATATCCTGTTCTTCAGAGAAGCGATATCCCACTCCTCGGGATAGACCTTCTCCGGAGCGCACTCGTTGACGAACTCCTCGCACAGCTCCTCAACCATCTCGACGATGCGCTCCTTCATGTCCCCGTTGTCCATCATCTCTTTGCGCATGCCGTAAACGGTTTCGCGCTGCTTGTTCATCACGTTGTCATACTCAAGCAGGTACTTTCTGATCTCAAAGTTGTGCCCCTCCACCCGAGTCTGGGCATTCTCGATCGCCTTGGAGATGAGCGGGTGTTCGATAGGCATATCTTCAGTCATGCCCAGCTTGCCGAGGAGGGGGGAGATCTTGTCGGAACCGAATATGCGCATGATCTCGTCTTCCAGCGAGACATAGAAGCGTGAAGAGCCCGGGTCTCCCTGCCGTCCGGACCGGCCCCGCAGCTGGTTATCGATGCGCCGCGACTCGTGCCTCTCGGTGCCCAGTATGTGGAGCCCGCCCAGGCGTATCACTTCTTCTTTTTCCTTTTCGCAGATCATGCGGGCTTCTTCCACTGCCTTCACATGCTGCTCCGTACCTTCCTCGCCCTTGCTTATGCTGAGGGCGAGAAACTTCGGGTTTCCCCCAAGCAAGATGTCGGTGCCGCGGCCTGCCATGTTTGTCGATATGGTCACCGCCTTGAGCCGTCCCGCCTGGGCAACTATCTCGGCCTCACGCTCGTGCTGCTTCGCATTCAATATATGATGCGCCACGCCCCGTCGCTTCAGCATCTCTGCGAGGCGCTCAGACTTTTCTATGGACAGGGTGCCCACGAGGACAGGTTGGCCTCTCTTGTGCAGGTCCTCTATCTCATTCGCTGCCGCCTTGAACTTTTCGCGCTCCGTCCGGTAGATCACGTCAGGATAGTTGGTGCGGATGAGCGGTTTGTTCGTGGGGATGACGATGACATCGAGGTTATAGGTCTTTTTGAATTCCATTGCCTCGGTGTCTGCGGTACCGGTCATGCCCGCCAGCTTCTTGTACATCCTGAAATAATTCTGGAAGGTGACGGTGGCCAGCGTCTGGTTCTCCCGCTCGATCTTGACGTTCTCCTTGGCCTCCAGGGCCTGGTGGAGGCCGTCGCTGAAACGCCGTCCCGGCATGAGCCTGCCGGTGAACTCATCGACGATGATTACCTTCCCGTCTTTTACGATGTAGTCTACGTCGCGCTGGAAGAACTCGTGCGCCTTGAGCGCCTGGTTGATGTGGTGGAGAAAATCGACGTACTTGGGGTCATACAGGTTCTCGACCTTGAGGAGCTTTTCGAGCCGCGCAACACCCTCTTCCGTGAGATATGCGCTCTTGGCCTTCTCATCTATCATGAAGTCTTTCTCTTTCCTCAACTGGTAGATGAGCTTGTTGATCCTGTAATACTTGTCGGTCGATTCCTCGGCAGGGCCGGAGATGATGAGCGGGGTCCGAGCTTCGTCGACCAGGATGCTGTCCACCTCGTCCACGATCGCGTAATTGAACTCACGCTGCGCAAGCTCTTCAGGTGAGTACTTCATGTTGTCGCGCAGGTAATCGAACCCGAATTCATTGTTCGTTCCGTACGTGATGTCGCAATCGTATTCCTTTTTCCGTTCAGCATCGTCCAGGCCGTGCACGATAACGCCGACGCTCAAGCCCAGCGACTTGTAGATGGGCCCCATCCATTCGGCGTCCCTGCGGGCCAGGTAGTCGTTCACAGTGACCACGTGCACGCCTTCACCTGTCAGCGCGTTGAGGTACACGGGCAGCGTTGCCACAAGCGTCTTTCCCTCACCGGTTGCCATCTCGGCGATCTTCCCCTCGTGCAGGACAACACCGCCGATGAGCTGGACATCGAAATGGCGCATGTTGACCGTCCGCCTGCCCACCTCTCTCACGGCAGCAAACGCTTCAGGCAGGACCTGGTCGAGCTCTTCGCCGTTGGCGAGGCGCTCCTTGAGGCGGGGCGTGGTCTGCCTCAACTCGTCGTCGGAGAGCCCCTGCATCCCGGACTCCAGCGCATTGACGGCCTCCACGACGGGCTGGATCCTCTTCAACTCCCGTTCGTTCTTGGTACCAACGATCTTCTTTAGTAGGCTACTTATCATGGGTATCATTTTAACATCGGGGTACTGCAAAATCAAAACGCGTATAAGGTTGCAATGTTTGCTGTGGTTGCAATGTTTGGTGCAGAAGGCTATCTTAGTCTTAAGATGGCTGGAATACGTTTCGTATTATCGATCCCTAAGGCGCTGTTTAAAAAATACAGGAAAGACAACGGCAACCTGATCGTTGCCGCAATCGCCTTCTATGTGCTTCTCACATTCATCCCGTTCACGCTGCTCGCCGTCTCCTTCCTGGGGTACGTTGCCGACCTGACCGACCTTGATGAGCACTTTCTCGCATACCTCGCAAACGTGGTGCCCGCACCGTACAACATAAGCGTCATCAGGCAGATTTCGGAAGCAGTGCGCATACTCGATCTAACAAAGAACTTTTCAGGACCCCTGGGCATTCTTGCCCTGATCTTTTTTACGAGCAGGCTCTTCGCAGTGCTGATACCCGCGTTCCACATCATGTTCGGCCGGAATCCCGATCGATTCATCAGGCAAAAAGGAAAGGAGCTCCTTTTCACGATCGTATTTGCAGCGCTCCAAATGGTTGTCCTTTTCATCACGGTTTTTCTCCTGGTGATCAAATCAAAGGTGCTCAGTATCATTTCTGACCATACGTATCTGGACGGCAACACGATTCTCTACATATTCTCTTTCCTTGATCTCCCGATCATCTTTGCGACGTTTTGCCTGCTCTACTACGTGCTGTCACCGCTCCGGAAACGCAAGGCACTGCTCTTCGCATCGAGCCTTCTCGCTACCGCCATGTGGGTCGCAGGCAAGCAGCTCTTCCAGTTCTACGCCGCATACCTGGCCCGGCTCGATATGTTCTTCGGGTTGTACGGCATATTTATCGGATTTCTCTTCTGGGCCTACTACTCGGTCTTTGTGCTCGTGGTCTGCGGGGAGCTGCAAGCAATATTACTGCAGGGTCACGGGGCACGGGTAAGGCAGGGTCCTGGGGCCCGGGTCCCGGGTCCAGAAAAACCTGGCAATGCGAGATAGAGGCACAAAACTTGGCCTTAGGTTGTGAAGTAATGCGGCCTTTTGTTTTTGTCGGGACCCAGGCCCCTGGACCCAGGACCCTGTCTTTCAGTTCAGTCCTTTCGGGACCCTGGACCCTATTCTTAATCATGTGCTTGGGCCCAGTTGCGTCCCGTGCCCAGCGACACCTTGAGGGGAACGGCAAGTTCAAGCACGTGCTCCATCTCGTGGCGGACGATCCCTTCCATGGCGGGGATCTCTGTCTCGTGCACCTCGAAGACGAGTTCGTCATGGATCTGCATGATGAGGCGCGATGCGAGGCGCTCCTCTCTTATCCTTCTATATATGTTGACCATGGCCATCTTGATGATGTCCGCGGCGGTGCCCTGCAAGGGAGTGTTGATGGCGGTACGCTCGCCGAACTGCCTCACGTTGGAATCAGGGTTGTGTATCTCCGGGATGCGGCGCATCCTGCCGAGGAGCGTTTTCACGTAGCCGTTCTCTCTCACGAACTGGAGCGTTCTATCTATGTACGCCTGCACACCTGTGTGGCGAGCAAAATAATCGTCGATGTATGCCTGGGCCTCTTTCGGTGACACGCCCAGCTCTTTTGCCAGGCCGAAACCGCTGATGCCGTAAACCACGCCGAAATTGATCACCTTGGCCGTTCTGCGCATCTCCTGTGAGACGAGGTCAGACGTCACCCGAAAGACCTCCTGCGCCACGCGCGAATGGATGTCCTCGTCCCTGCGAAACGCATCGAGCAGCAGCTCGTCCCGCGACATGTGGGCAAGTACCCTCAGTTCAATCTGCGAATAGTCAGCAGAAAGGAGCAGAAAGCCATCTTCAGGCACGAATGCCTCGCGAATCTTCTTGCCTTCCTCTCCCCTGATGGGAATGTTCTGCAGGTTCGGATCAGAACTGCTCAGTCTCCCTGTTGCGACCACCATCTGGTTGAATGAGGCGTGAATGCGTCCTGTCTCACGATGGATGAGCAAGGGCAGCACGTCGATATACGTGTTCTTCAGCTTGCTCAGGCTCCTGTATTCGAGCACCTCTTTTGGAAGCGGATGCAGATCGGCGAGGGTCTGCAGCACCTCAATGTCGGTCGAGTATGACGTCTTCGTCTTCTTGATCGTTGGGAGCTGTAGCTTCTCAAAGAGGATCCGACCGAGTTGCTGCGGCGAATTGATGTTGAACGTCTCGCCCGCCTGCTCGTAAATGGTCTTCATGATAGCCGTAAGACGCTTGTCAAACTCCTTCGAAAGGCCCATCAGTCCTTGACGGTCGATCCTGACTCCGTAAAACTCCATCCCGGCGATCACCTCGACCAGGGGCATCTCCACGTCCCTGAAGAGGTTCGTCAGGCCTGCCTCATCCATCTTCCGGGCGAGGACGCCCTTCAGGTCATGCAGGAGAAGGGCCCTCTGGGGCAGCGCATCTTCCTGACCGGCACCGGCGAGTGAGATGTCGAGGAACTCCTCAAAAAGACCGTCAATAGCGTACTCTTTACGCAACGGGTTGATGAGATACGAGGCGAGCATCGTGTCAAAGTATGCGTTGTCCGGCGTGTGTCCCTTCTTCTTGAGAAGGATGAGCAGTGGTTTCAGGTCGTGGACGATGCAGTCGGCAGCTGCATCAAGGTACTCAAGCAACTCCTTCTCGTCACGGGAGAAGCAGGCACCGTCACCGTCGGACGCGGCGAACGCCTCAAAGTGCACCTCGTACGATCCCTTGCCGCCAAGCTGAAGCGAGAGTGAGAAGGGGCCCTGTAAGAGTTCGGGCAACGTCTTCCTGCTCCACTCCTTCTTCTCCCTTTCTTCCGGCGGGAGTTCGCGGTAGAAACCGGTGAACTCCAGCTCTCGAAAAACCCTCTTCAGGGCGGCTGTGTCCGGTTCCTTAATCTGCAGGTCCTCGTCTGTTACATCGAGGGGCACGTCAAGCCGGATGGTGGCCAGCTCCTTGCTCATCAATGCATGCTCCCGGCCCTCACGCAGCTTTGTCTTTACCGCTTCCTTCTTGATGTTCTCCAGGCTGGCGTAAATCTCGTCGATCGTGCCGAAGCTGCTTACAAGCTCCCGGGCTGTCTTATCGCCGATACCGAGCACGCCCGGGATGTTGTCTGACGTGTCACCGCAGAGCGCCAGGAAATCAGATATGAGGGAAGGCTTCACGCCGAATTTTTCCGTTACCTCAGGCTCTCCCATAAGAACGTTTTTCATCGTGTCGAATACGAATACGTTCTTTGACACGAACTGCATCATGTCCTTGTCGCTCGTAACCAGGTATATCTCGACGTCCTGGTCACGAAGCCTCGCAACCATGGTACCGATCACGTCATCGGCCTCGAACCCTTCCTTCTCGACACTGTGTATACCCATCGCCCTGATGATCTCTTTGACGTACGGTATCTGCACGGGCATATTGGAGGGCATGGGCGGCCGCGTCGCCTTGTACTCCTTGAAGATCTCTTCGCGAAATGAGGGGACCTTCGAATCGAAGATCACCAGGAGGCCGTCAGGCTTCTGATCGTTCAAGAGTTTCTTCAGCATGTTCGTGAACGCATAGGTCGCGTTCGTGGGCACGCCTTTCGAATTAGACAAGTAGGGTGTGGCATGAAAGGCACGGTACAGGAGGGAGTTGCCGTCTACGAGGAAGATGCGTTTCACGAAGAGACCCAGGTGAGCAGTGAGCAGTGAGCAGTGAGCAGTCCAGGGCAAAGCCTACGCATGCTTAGGCCCCCCGAGGGAACCCTTTGAAGTCAGGCCCTTCAGTCTAAGAGATTTTTTTAGGCCATATGCGACAGCCAGACATTCATCGACCGTACTTTGAAGCCGATTATAGTCCTCTTGTGACAGATAGCAAAGACGCAGGGCCAATTCAAGCTGTGTATCCAGTTCGTTCAGGGATCCAATGGCATTAGAGAGAAAGTTAACAAACTGTTGAGCGGTTCGATCTGCGGCGCCTTCCGCGATGTTAGAGGAAACAGAAACGGCTGCTCGCCTCATCTGTGACACAAGGCCGTATATTTCTTCTTTGGGAAAAGCGGCTGTCACCCTGTAAACGCTGCTAGCCAGATCCATAGCGATCTGCCAGGCGACCAAGTTCCGGTGTGGCTTTCGCGAACCCACTCTTGCCTGCCTCAATCCGCTCACTTGCTGCTCACTTTTGGTTACCCGCACATGCATCTGTCCGGGACTGCTCACTGCTTACTGCTTACTTTGGACTGTTTGGGGAATGTACGAGCAGTATGGTTCTTCCTGGAGCACGTCGCCTTTCAGCTCCAGTGCTCTCGCCCGGCAGCCACCGCAGATTTTCAGATGCTTGCAGGGACCGCACTTTCCTTTGTATTGTCTGAGGTCCCTGAGCGCGTTGAAAACCGGGGACTCTTCCCACACCTTCTGAGCGCCATGTGTGCGAACGTCGCCCGAATCCATCTCCAGGTAGCCGCATGGCTGGGCAATGCCCCGGTGGGAGATAAACATGAAGCTCTTGCCGGCGAGACAGCCGGCGCTCTTGGGTGTGTCGCCGTGCTCCTTCACGATCCTGTAATAATGGGGGGCGCAGGTCACCTTCATCTCCAGTTCGTTTCTCTTCTCGACTGAGTAAAGCCACTGGAGCACGTCCTC
>Ga0079037_100001387_pt1 | contig 12559 bp, 9 predicted proteins | sample Mud3Dept4metaG_FD_71479 | JGI IMG/M metagenome (GOLD analysis project Ga0079037, IMG submission 71479) | Freshwater wetland microbial communities from Ohio, USA, analyzing the effect of biotic and abiotic controls - Mud 3 Core 4 Depth 4 metaG | ecosystem: Environmental > Aquatic > Freshwater >... | reverse complement strand
AGTTCTTCCAGCACTTCCGGCCGGCTGACCCTTAAGATAGTCTGAACCTGCATGTGTGCTTCAGTGCCGTTAAGCTCCCAGCGTTTGAGCGCCCTGATGAAGGCTGGTGGCACCTCGGAGGCGGAGTTCTTTGCCAGCAGGCTGAGGAGTTGCCCCACCTTCAAGCCCTGCTCCCTGGCCTTTTTTAGCGCCTCGATCGTTACGTGGTAGCGAAATTCATCCGGCTTTGCTTCATCCCATTCGCAGAAGCGTGCAATCAAATAACGGGCAACGCGTGGTACCGACCTTGGCACATTAATTCGTCCATCGGAGGTAACTGCCAATTTCCCATTCTCGCGGCTTGTGAACGGCTTCTCATGTATCCTGAATGCAGAGATGCTTTCATTCTCCTCTGGAGTTGCCAATTCCGTCCTTCCCAACCAAAACATCGGACCGCTGATCAGAAAATGGATGAGTACGCCGTCCACCTCATCCCAAGCGGCGAAGCCGCGCAGGTAGGTGCGGTCTGTATTGCGCTTGATGAACCAGGAGTCATAATCGCCAGCCGGACGTTGGAAATCGGGATACATCTCTTTGATGGCCTGGATGAAGGCTGGCAAGCTCCACCATTTTCCTTTCGGCACAGCTTCCAGCAGGTTGAGCAGGAATGTGCGTGTTGCCAATGGCTGGTTGGTCCATTCCCCTTCGCAGACCAGGCTTGGAACCAGGCGCAATTCGTTGAAGGTGGAGCTTTCCCGCCAGGCATTGTTCAGCAGGCTGAACGCCTGATCCCTCGGCATTTCCAGCAAGGATTTGACTTGCTCAGGTTGGCTGGCTTGCTCGCCCAAAATCCCGGCGGTTTTTAAGAGCTGCTCCACCACCCTGGCAGGTACCTGCATTTCCGGTGGTTCGTGACCCATCCGAAGGGCCGCCAGAAACGTGGTGGCATCGTCGAGCAGACGGTCGGAGGCGGGCACGATTTTTTTATATTCCCTCGGCGTGGCTGGCCGACCAGGAATTCCTGAACTTTTCAGCGCGGCGGGTTTTCCGCGGAATTCTTTCTGCCCGATTTGTTTTATTATTTCTGCCAAATCCTGCGGGATATAAGCAAATTCCTGCGCCCCGTTGGGCGTATCAAAAAAGGCGTGCGCCAGAAAGGCACGATAGAAAAGCGCCTCGGCCGTGGAAATCGGGTTCAGGTATGGCTGTTCCCGGTCACGACGACCAGCGCCGGCTGCGCGGATTTCACCGTATTGCCTGGCAAAGACCACCCATGGCATTCTACCGCCCGCTTTCCCCAAGTCCTCAAGGGCAGACCGGGCGTCACTGGAAAGGCTGTCCATGATCTCGTGTACCAATCCTGGATCCAGGAGCGCCGCGGTAAGCTCTTTGAGAGCCGCCTCGTTTTCGCCGGAGATGAGATCCACACCCCACAGTCCGGCTACAATGCGCAGGTGGGCGAGGTCATGTGCTTGCAGGGACTGAACGAGGGTGGGCATTATGCTTTCAGGAATTGGATGGAGTTTGGGTGGATCTGGATGGTGAGTCTGCGTACGTTGGAGCCAAAACCGGCATAGATCTCTCCATCACAATGTACATAGAGCGGCTGTTGGCTGGTCACGCTCATCTTGCGGCAGGTTCCCATCTTCACCTGTTTGAAACGCCCATGCGTGCCTTTCATGACCTCAGGGACAAGCCTGAGCATCATCAGGCGGGATATTTTTCGGATGGTGACGTAGTTCAGGAGACCATCATCCACCTTGGCATCCGGCGTGATGATAAAGCCGCCGCCCTCGCGCGGGCCATTCCCGAGTGCCAGCATCAGCGCAGTGAGGTCCCAGACCTCCTGATCGGTTTCCACGTGCATCTCAAGTGCATCGAAATCACGGAATATGGTTCTCATCAGGGCGATAAAGTACATCATAAAACCATGGATGAGAGTGATCTTGCGGGTATGCATGTTGACAAGGGAATCAAATCCCATGCCAATGGTATTGTTGAAGTATTCCAGCCGGTCATTCTCGTCGCATACTGATCCAACATCCAAAATATGCGGCTGTCCATTCAGGGCAGATTGCAGTGCTTCCCCCGGATCCTCAGGGATTCCCAGGATGTTCGCAAAATCGTTTCCGGAGCCAAGCGGGACAATGCCCAGTGCCGGGCGGATTTCTTTCGGTACCTGCATCAGGCCGTTGATAACCTCGTGGACTGTTCCGTCACCGCCGAGAACCACCACCTGGCCATAACCCTCTTCGGCGGCCTGGCGGGTGAGTTCGATGGCATGTCCGGGATATTCGGTTCCACCCCAGTCGGCGTGAGGAGCGGCCATCCGCAAATCCGCAGCCTGCTGCAGGGAATGTCCATGGTTGGCGGTTGGATTCAAGATGAGTTTGATTTTGCCGGGCATCCTGGGTTTCTCCATAAGTGCATTTTAATTTTCCAAGAAGAAAGCTTGTAGAAGACGTCTGGCTTCTACGGCAATCTGAGGATATCAATTTGCCTCATTCTAAGGAAGTTTGACCTTCGTCAAGCCGATCGGAGGCAGTCAAAAAGGTTCCACGTGCATGTTGTTTTGCCCTATATAGGGCCTCATCGGCGGCACGCAGGAGACCGGGGGCTGTATCAGCATGTCTGGGAAATGCTGCAATTCCGCCGGAAACGCTCAGCTTGGTGGTCTTTCCATTCGGGAGGCTTATTCTGAAAGATTTCAGATGGTTTTTGATTTTATTGGCCACGATACCAGCCTGTGTAAGGTTAGTGTCTGACAATACCAGAGTCATCTCATCGCCCCCATAACGGGCCAGGAAATCGGTGGCACGCAGGGATTTTTTAAGTGCTTCGGCGACCTGCCGCAGGACATCATCACCGGTATCATGTCCAAATTCGTCGTTGATGATCTTGAATCCGTCCAGGTCCATCATCACGACGGTGAATGGGTAGCCAGAACGGTTGGAACGGCGGATGATCATGTCCAGACGTTCATCGAGGGCCCGGCGGTTTGGCAGCCGGGTAACTGTGTCACTGCGCGCCTGCCGGTTAACCGCCTGGTGAAGGTGGGCATTGTTGATGGCGATGGCTGCCTGGTCAGCCAGCATGGCCAGCAGGCGGATTTCAGGCTGGCTGAATTCGCCCTTGCAGCTGCGCACCAGATTCATGGTCCCGACCACACGTTCGCCCTTCATCAGCGGGATACCAATGATAGATCCTTTCCACTTTTTTATTTCATCGGCGAATAGATCATTCGCCTCCATGTCTTCAACAACGATGGTCTGTTTTTTATGCACCACCGATTGGGACAAGCCGTCTGGAATCGGTTTTGAAACCTGCTGATTCATCATGCCATTTACATCCAGCGAGGCTCCAAATACCAGGTCGCCATCTTGGTAAAGATGAATATGAGCCTCATCTGAATTTTTGATCAGGTACATGGCTTCCTGAACCACTTGGTTGAGTACCACCTGGAGTTCAAGCGTGGAAGTCAGGTTGCGCGTGATATGCTTGAGTGCATCCAATTCGGCCGCCTGGTGTCCCACTATAGTGGCCAAGTTGCCGTTATTGAGAACCAGCTCCATCAGAACTGCAGAAAAATCTTCATTTAGGACGGTGGTATCCCCGATGCTGGTAATCAGCAGGCTTAAGAGATGGAGCAATCTTTCCCTCTCCTCAGCGGGTACTTCCCTCTTAAGTAGTTCTTGACGTGCCTCACGCAGAATGGTATCGCTCGATCTCACATGGGCCTCAGAGCAGTCTAAATCCTGACCTATCGGGATCAATGATACTCAAGTCTCTGCCAGACGAGAAGGGCTTAAAAACCGCCGCAGATAGATTGATCTCTGCCATTGCATGTTGGGGGCTTGAGCGTGCAAATTATAGTACTGATTACGAATTGACATTTTCCGCCAAACTCTGTACACTAGTGGCAAAACTTGAGGCTTCTGCTCAGGAGGAATTATGGCACAATTTCGGCTTGTTATTCGATCCGGTCCGGCTGCAGGCAAGGTATATCCTCTCGAGACACCCGATATCTCCATTGGACGTGATAACACCAACATGATTGTGATCAATGATGCGGAGGTTTCGCGCCGGCATGCCAGGATGGAATTGCGCGGCGCAACATACGTGATCCAGGATTTGGGTTCTACGAACGGGACATTCGTAAATGGCTCACGCCTCAGCGGAATCCAGGTCCTGAATTCGGGAGATGCCGTTTCATTTGGTGAAGGGGTAGTGCTTGCGTACGAGTCTGCAGAGGATGTGAACGCGACGATACTCTCGGAGAAGGCTCCCCAGACTGTTATACAGCAAACAACCCCTGCTCCCGCTCCGGCCTCTGTGCCGGCCCCCATCCCCGTGCCTGCACCTCCGCCTCCCCCGGTCTTCTCCGGTCAGGTGCCAGCCGGCCCGATCCCGATGCCCCCTGCGGCTGCTCCAAAAAAGAAAAAATTCCCGGTTTGGTTGATCATTCTAATCGCATTGTTGTTGATCCTATGCGTCTGCTTGGGCTTCTTCCTGATTATTGACCAGTTCTCCTTATGGTGCAAGGTGGTTCCTTTCCTGGTCCCCTTGCTCGGAGGCACTTGCTAGATAAGTTATTTCTAGCTGTTCCAGGAAAGTTATTTTCAGGCGGTCGATACTGAGCCGCCTGTTTTTTTACAGAACAAGCCGTTCCCCAACTAAAATTGACGCTTTTCAATCCCTAGAAAGAAGCTATGGCAGCTTTCAAGTCAGTGTGAATTTCCAGGATCATGTCTAAGCCGGCAATTTTCATGGTTTCAGCAACTACCTTGGCTGGCTTGTAGAGTTTCAGATAAGGAGACGTATATATGCCCGCATTGATCTTTTTATGCATTTCCTCGTCGCTTCCATCCATGGAGAGGGAACGCAGTTTCTGGAAGATTTTTGTTATTGTGCGTAAAGCCGCACTGCTTATTAATCGTACCCCGGATAGATCAATCAATACGTAGCGCGCGCCATCCTCGATCTCCCGGAATGCAATTCGATCGAGTTGCTCATAATTTGAAGAATCGATATCGCCAATTATGGATAGCACTGAGATTGGGACTCTCCCCATTTCGTGGGAAACTTTGATGTTCATTCAATAACTCCTCATCAAAAACAAATCATTTTCCCGATTGTCCCCTGCACGCTTTCAGTCGAGGATTCAAACAGGGCGGAGAATTTTCCTCAGCATAAAGGGCGATCATCCTATTCTTCCTGTGATTTGTTAATTTTTTTTCTTTCGGAGCAGTACCAGCAAGCATATGGATAATATATATCATATATATCATATTACTATAACCAAGTCAATATGACTCATGAACCATGTGAAGGGGCCCTCTCCAGATAAAACTTCAATTTATTGGGTTGTTGGGCTACTTGATATGGTAGGATGGCGTATTTTTAATAGGGTTCAGATTGGAAAAATGACTGGAAGGGTAAAAAGAGGACCGGATTCGACCAGCCATGTGTTTCCACGTTGCCACAAGAGCCAGGCGAGCCATCTCCAACCAGGTTTTCAGTGCGTGACGTTCGCAGTAATTTGAGCGCAGCCGGTAACCGTCCCGCTCGATGGCATTCAGGATGCACTCAAAGCGGGCACAATACCAGACTCCAGCCAGCTTGCAGCGCAAGACAGCCAGGGAGTCGATGTAGGTTTTGCCTTGCCTGAAACAGTACCGGGCCAGTTCGACCTGTTCACGCACCCACAGGCAAAACCACTCGCTGTTTATATCCCTCTTGTCCATGACACGGGCACCGAGAGATTCTGCCGGTATATTGACGAGACCGGAGGAGAGATCTTCCAGCGCGTCCCGAAGCATATGCGTGATGTGGGCACCGGTAACAGCCATGATGCGTTCGGGCGTCTTGGGATAGGAGTGGGAATTACCGATGAAGTATTGGATTCCATCCATCACTGCAGTCGCCAGGCAGGTAGTATAGGCGGTCAGCTCATGCGGGCTGGCGATGCGCCCATAGCGGTGGGCATCAAACTCAATGACCGACATGAAATTGCGGATGAACGAGCTTAGTCCACTCCCGGGAGCGCGGTCACAGGCGATCAGATCCGTCAACATGGTCTCTTCCGGAACAAGGTCGCTTGGGCGTTCCCCCCGGTAAAGTTTCTCGATCAGGGCCTTTTGCCTTTCGATGAATGCGAACCGTTGCTCACGGCCGGTGATGGAAATGTCGATCATGTCATCAGCCCAGCGGAAATAGGCGTAGGCGCGCAGGCAGTTATCCGCCAGATCCCGATCGGACAGGAACCGGGCGGTGAAATAGGTTTGTTTGCTGCTGGCCCAAGTGATCGAACGGGCCAGCCGGGCGCTTGCATTCATCATCTTGGTTTCTCCAACCGCCCCAAAGCCTTTTGCAGCCGGCAGAGGCTTTTCTACTGGGGTGGAAATCTTAAACACAACGGACACATATTTGCCTGGGGCTCGTCCCATGCAAAGGTCTCATGTGGGAAGGTTGTCCATATCCGGCATAGCTTTTGGTTTAAAAGATATTTTCATCCAGTATACGCTGGGCTGCCAGGCGGGCCGAAATGAGCACGGTGGGCACACCGGTGCCGGGGTGCGTGCTCGCCCCGACGAAGTAGAGATTATGGTAGCGGCTGTGCCGGTTGTGCGGCCGCATGTAAGCCATTTGGGTCAGCTTGTGACTGAGCCCATGGGTGGAGCCGCGTGTCAGGTTGTAGCGGTTCTGCCACCATTGCGGGACAAAGCTCAGCTCTTCCCGGATGTGCGATTCGACTTCTGGAAATCCAAGCTCGTCCAGGCGCCGGAGGATATAGGCGCGTGCCTTGTGCTGCATGGAGTGCCAAAACTTGTTTGTTTCACCTTCCTTTTCATTGTCGAATTCGTCTACATGGCCAACCGGGACGGCCACATACCAGGTGTCATGCCCGGCAGGTGCCATGGAGGGGTCAATGCGAGCAGGCGCATGGATATAGAAGTTGGGGTTTTCCGGCATGCCCTTCTTTTTGAAAATTGCTTCGAAGCTCTGGCGGTAATCACCGTTCAAGAACAGGTTGTGCGGCCCAAGCTCGGGGTACGGCCGGTCGAGGCCCCAGTAGAACATGATCGTAGAACAGCCGTACTCACGCCGGTCAAGACGGGCTGAGGCAGCGCGATCGGGCAGCAGGCGGCGGTAGACATACCCCAGGTCCGCGTTCGCAACAACCATATCGGCTGTGAGAATACGTCCATCCTCCAGTTTCACACCGGTGGCGCGTTCCCCTTCGATCAGAATCCGTTCCACATGCGCATCATACATGAATTGCACGCCCAGCTTTTCAGCGATGCTGGTGAGCGTCTCACTGATGCGGTACATGCCACCCATCGGATACCACACCCCGCCCGCCAGTTCTGTGGACTGCATGAGCGAGTAAGTGGCCGGAGAATCGTACGGGCTGAGGCCCATGTACATATCCTGGAAGGTGAAGGCCATCAACAGGCGCGGGTCCTTGAAAAAGCGCCGGGCATAATCCGTATGCCGGGTGAGTGCCCTCAATCGCGAAAATAGCAGGAGCATGCGCGGGTTGATGAAATCAGAAAGGTTACGGAAATCCCGACCAACCAGACCATCCAGGGAGAGGTCGTAAATGCGGCTTCCTTCGGACAGGTAGCGAAGCATGCGCTCGAAACTGCCGGGCTGAAAGGCTTCCACCTGCTCCTGCATGGCAACCATGTCGGAGGTCAACTGGAGTTGCGAATTATCCGGGAAGTGCAAGTGATAGGTGGGGTCAATACGGCGCAGGTCGAGGTGGTCGGTAAGGCGTTCACCCAGGGCGGCAAAGGTCTCGGCATAGACCTCGGGCATCAGGAGCAGGGTGGCGCCGGTATCGAAAGTGTACCCGTCCAGTTTCATCTGGCCAACACGCCCGCCGGGGATCTCGTTCTTCTCCAGCACGGTCACCTGGCAGCCGTGGCGCGCCAAGCGGGCGGCGGTGGCGATCCCGCCGATTCCTGCACCCACGATCAGCGCCTTCAACTTGCCTGTGTTTGTCCGCATGGAAAATCCTTGAAGAAATATTCTAAAAAACCTCGCCCGGGGGAAAGGGAACAGGTTATATGGGAATACTATAAAGGGGGACCATCTGATTATACTGTATCTATATTCTCTCTGGTTATATACGCAGGAAGACCCAAGGCGTTTGTACCAGGGTTTTAGAACCCCATAACTGTGAGGGCGTTATTTTGTTTGACAGCATATTCTTTTACGGTATAATACCGTCCGCACGGCCGACTAGCTCAATGGTAGAGCAACTGACTCTTAATCAGCAGGTTCGGGGTTCGAGCCCCCGGTCGGTCATACAAGCCCTCGGAAAAGAGGGTTTTTATTTTCGGTTTCCGTACCCATAAGGGTATGATAAGCCCCCGGTCGGTCACTTTCTTTTTTTGAGGTTCTCTCACCCATAAGGGTATATCAAACCACCAGATGTTACCAGAAGCTCTCAACTATGAGGGTCGTTCTTTTGGATGAAGAAAGCGGAAACAAGAACGATAGCCGATATTCCCCTATTGATTGTCGCGTTCCCATCGGGCAATGGCCATGCGGATGCATTCCACTCGACTTGCCCGGGGAGCGCGTTTGCATTCCTTTTCTATTAATCGCTCAGCTGTTGGAACATCTCCGCCCACTTTACGTAAAAGGTTTTGAAATAATTCAGTTTCATTCTCTCCCGATGACCCGGTTCCCAGATCACCCGGACCAGGTTCGCTTGCAATGGACGAACCTGGCAACAGGGGGGCTGGCGAACTCCTTTCTTGGGGTCGGGCATCTGCATGTATTTTCTCCAGGACAATTGCACATTTCTCAGCCATCGCATAGCGACTTCTGCGCTTGTGATCTTCCATTTCCTGGGTCATCAGTCTGGCAGCCGCATTAAAAACGCGTTCGGCGTCATCGAGGTCCCCATTCTTTTCATAAATCAATCCACAGATCCAGCGGGCGATGGAGCGATTCCAAACATGATTGAGTTGATCGAATCCATCGATCGCAGCTTCAGCATATTTAGTTGCTCGATAATAATCAGCGAGCTTGATGTAGGCATACGATAAAAAAAGTTGACAATAGGGTAGCTTCTCGAGCATATCAATGTTTGAAGAGAACTTCCGAAGTTTGGCTTCAAGCTGAGGGATCGCCTGGCCGGGACCCTGTGGCTGCTGGCACAAATCAAGATTCTCCATCAGGAAGTCTCGAAGGGATTTATTCTCAACCTCCAGATCGATTCTCAGGTTATCAGCAAGCTTGTCCGGTATATTTTTAATCCCCAACCAACCTATCATCTCAGTTCCTCAAGCAGCGCGATGGTTTCTTTGTCCATGATAGTCCGAACGAGGGGGTCTTTCAGGCCGCGATCCAGAACCTTGGAAAGGGATAATAGGGTAACCTCGGTGAATTGCGCGGGGTCCATTCCTTCCAAGCTCCTGGTGATCGATAGGATCAACTCGCGCTGTGCCCTGGCACGCGCTTCTTCACCGACACGGATCTCATAAGCCTGCGCTGCGCCATGAATTCTAGTCATGGTACTATCTTTGGCGGATTTCCACACATCCAAGCGTTGGCCATAGACATCCTCAGGGATCTGAGTACCGATAATTTGCATGTTGCTGACGTGGATGCCGGCATTGTTCAGGCCGCGATTGGCTTCATCGAGCAGTTGTTTTAGCATATCGGCAGAAAGAATTTGCCCATCCCCCCGGTCTGTCAGAAATAGTTCATCCAGCCGACGAGTGGTTATATGATGTGTCAGAAGTCCTTTGACCTTTCCCGTGACTCGCTCACACCAATCCGCCTCAACCAATTTCCCGTCACGTGATTTGACAGAGGTGGCTTCAACGGCGTGCTGGACAGATAGCGGATCGAAGGGATATAACAGTTTTGGATCAGCCTGATCCGGAGGAAAATTTGATCCAATGCGGGACTCAACCCGCACTGCCAGAATTACCTTGATGCCATCCTTCGTCCAACCATTAACCTCAAAATCCCTGAATTGAGGACGCAAATCCACGATTGCTTTAATCGTTTCATGCGGATCCAGTTCCCGCAAGGGAACCTGTGCGCCGATCGCAGCCTGGAAGTGATTCCCGTATTCCAGATAGGCAGCAAATCCATCGTGGATAGCCAGGGAGGCCGGACCGCCCAGCCATTTGCTCCAGTGGTCAGGTGGGTCCAGCCTGGTGCTGTTGATAAGCAAGAATTTGGGGAAGAAAAATTGATGCCACCCCCACACCCTGTTCCATACCCGACTTCCAAGCTCTGCCTTGCTGCAGGATGGGTTGAACAATTTCATCAGAAAGTTCCTGCCAATACCCAAAAGGTAGAATAAACAGGTTATTAGCACTACGGATGGCAACACAAAAAGTAAAAGTCCGAGGCGTGGGATGAAAAGCAACTCGACCACTGTCAAATAAATAAGCAGGGCGACTAAAGGAAGATCCACACTTAGAGCATGAAGAATAATGTGTCTTGAAGGAAGACCTAGAGGCACATGCAACCTTTCACGGGGCTTCTTAGAGGAAATTGGATACGGCATTGGATCACTCTCTATTTGAACCCGACGATAATCTGCGTTTCCATTTCCGCAATGATGAAGAAGCTTCGGTCTTTTCATCTTGTTCAGGCTGCCGCTGGAGCATTTCTTCAAGCGCACCGATGAAGCGCATGGCGATCAAATTGCGGGGCAGGTCAGGGTGGAGACCAGCCGTCCCCTGCAGTCCATCTGCAACCGTTGTGAGCAGGGTCGCATAGGCATAGGCGCGTGCCTCCTGTCGTAAGAGCTCCGCTTCAGCATTACCCTGGGCACGGATCTGCAGCGTGTCGCGCTGCCAGTCGGCCTGCCAGGCAGCTATTTGCTGGCGCTCCACCTGGCCAGTTTTAATCACTTTATCCCGTTCGAATTGAAAATCCTCCAGCCGGCAGGAATAAAGGCGGATGCCCCGCAAAAGAAGATCGAAGTAACCCAGGCTTTTTATAGCCTCGGCGATATCGTCGGCTGCACTGACACCTTCATGATCATCCGCCGGAAGCCATATTTCATCGAAGCGTCGTTGGGAGAGCACTTCACTGGCAGCTTTTTCGACATGGTATAGAACGATTTCGTCCCAAAAGGTTGTTTCAGAATCAACTGGCTTATCCGTTTTCTCGTTTTTAGAGGTCTTCTTGGTTGGCTCGGATTGAGAGGTTTTCCTGGTTGCGTCAGATTCAAAGGATTTCTTGTTTGCCTCAAGTTCCAAGGTTTTTTTTGAAGTCATTGAATCAGGGTTTTTTTTAGCAATCTCAGATTCAATGACCTTCTTTATCATTGATGAACGTATGCCTGTGCTACTGAGCAGAGCCCGGATGCGTTGCCGCGAAAAGGGGAAACTACCTTCCGTGTAATCAGGCGTCATCGCTCCCTTCAGCAAGTTATTTTCCTTTACCAACCTTAGATATAATTCACGTCCCCAGTTTTCTTTGTCCACGGCAAAGGAAGTAGACAGGTGTGCTTTAAAAGGGATACCATCGCTTGAGACCACGTCAATCCAGGAAGTCCGACTCTGGGGTCTCAAATCAACAATCCCTTCAATGGGGTGCTCATTCGCTCGCGTAAATATCGTCCCGGGACCCTCCACCCTCGAGAAGTTAATGCCGGTGGTCAGGCCGACCACGTGATGCGAATATGCCCAGATAAACCCGGGAGCGGCCCATGCGCGGGATTGATCTCCCTTAATCCTGGTTTCAGCTATTTTCCCTGTGGATCCATCCACTACCCAGGCCGGGCATTGGAGCCCCCAGACATAGAAAAAGAAATAACGGGCTCGCAGAAACCTTTCCCGCCAGCTGCGTGGTGCATTTGAAGTTGGGACCACCGCCAATGCCACGCGGATAAGAAAATAATAATAAAAAATAAGCAGGGGAAGAGAAATCAGGAGAAGGCCAATCAATCTACCACACTGCCACCCGATCCATATAATCAGCCAGTGCAGTAGATATGTGAATAAGCACCGATAACCGCTGTTTTCAAAAGTTAATATCCAAATCAGCAAGCCAAGCAAGAAAATGGCCGCGATTAATAAAAAACTAAATAGTGGAGAAAAACTGAGCTGGAGATTCAAAGTGTTTGCTTCTCACCCACAAACGACCGTAAGTGATTTAGAGTAAAAAAAAATTACCCCTATGCCTGCCTTTATGTTAAAGGAATAGCCACTGATGTAGATAAAAGGTAGTATATACTCCAAAGTTTATATTTGTCAAGCAATGCCTGATGGAAAAATCCACCCCTTTCCGATACGCGTTTATGAAATTGGTACGGTTGAAGACAAGTCATAAAAGCTCTTCCCCGTGAAGATGGTTGCTTTTACTGGCTCTATTCTCCGAAAAGACTACCATCAAAAAATATGGTTAATATCCTTAACGGAACGCCATTACTTTTCCTGGACTTTGAAAAAATTGTTCATATGGGAACCTTGCACCACTTTAATCATTGGTTCCCTTGCATTGATAAACGAGGCTGGAATGCTGATAGGGTCATAGGGAGGAATATCCTGGATGGAAAATGTTCGGAATTCATCCTGAATTGATTCACTCGGTTTCA
>Ga0079037_100001386_pt1 | contig 12565 bp, 9 predicted proteins | sample Mud3Dept4metaG_FD_71479 | JGI IMG/M metagenome (GOLD analysis project Ga0079037, IMG submission 71479) | Freshwater wetland microbial communities from Ohio, USA, analyzing the effect of biotic and abiotic controls - Mud 3 Core 4 Depth 4 metaG | ecosystem: Environmental > Aquatic > Freshwater >... | reverse complement strand
AGCATTCTCTTCAGCCGGGACTTGAAGAAGGCCCGGTCGGTGGGCAGGTCGTAGCCGCGCTCGGCCAGCTGGACGCCTTGTTTAATGTAGGGCAGATTTCTCTCCTGGTAGGAGGGCTCCCGTTCCCCATCCGGCTTCTGCCTCTCCTCGACCGTGCGGAATATCGAGGAGGCCTGCGAAAGGAGAGTCGACCCGCCGAATCCAGTCAAGCCGCTCAAGGTGTTGTTTTTCCAGGTGAAATCGGCGTAGCGGACCATGAAGCCGTTGATCCGGTCGAGGATATCGGCGTACGGTTTTCTCCGGGCGGGATCCTGCCCGACCCACTCCCGGAATTCCCCTTCGCCGGCTTTTTTCCTGCCCAAAAGATCGAACCTGTCCATTCCCTCAAGCTTTCCCTGCATGTTTTTCTCGGAGTTGTGCAGCCCCTTGACCAGGCTCGCGTACTTGATCTCGACGTCGCGGTTCCCCTGGCCGGCTTTCTCGTAGAACGCGATGATGTCTTTGAACTCGCCGAGGCGGCGGCGCAACGATTCCCTGTCGAATTCCAGCTCCGACGAGGTGAAATTGCGAAAAGTCCTTCCGGGATAGCCCATGACGAACGTGAAGTCCCCTTCTTTGACTCCCTCCCTTGAAATCTTCAGGAAGGACTTCGGTCTATAGGGGAGATTGCCGGCGCCGAAGTCGGCTCCGTTTCCATTTTTGTCCACATAGGCCCGTAAAAAGGAGAAATCGCAGGTGTGCCGAGGCCACATCCAGTTGTCGACTTCGCCCCCGAAATTGCCCAGGTCGAGCGGCGGGGCATAGACCAGACGGACGTCCTTGAGCCGTTTGAAACGGAAGAGATAATACGTGTTTCCGGAGTACATGCTGGCGACGGAGGCGCGGATATCAGGACCCTCCTTTTCGGCTTCGGCGACGAGTTCTTTCTGGGCTTTTTCGATTGCATAATAGATTTGGATATAACTCATGCCCGGTTTGATGCTCTGGGCGATCCTCCCGGTGACTTCCTCGTACCCGAGGAGGACGTCCGCTGTGTAGCCTTGGGCCGGAATCTCCTCGCCCCTCGTCATGGCCAGGAATCCGTTTTCCAGATAGTCCTTTTCCTTGGTGGAGGCCCGCTGGATGGCTCCGAAGGCGACATGATGGTTGGTCAGGATGAGGCCGTCCGGGGAGACAAACTCGCCGGTCCCTCCGCCCAGGTTGACTACTGCGCTCATCAGACCCGTGCCGTCCTTCTTGAAAAGGCTGTCCGGGTTCATCTGGAGGCCGAGCTTGACAAGGTCAAGCTCTTTCATCTGGTGGGGCATCCACATGCCTTCATCGGCCTGGATGCCGATGCTGAGGATAAGGGCGAAGCCCAGGATGAGCGAACGCCGGAAGTATCTCATTTTCGGACTCCTTGGGGATTGGATCGGAAGGCCCTATTCTGCCGGTTATGGCGCTTTAAGTCAACCCGAGAGCGCCCTCTTTCTCCGGACCGCGGGCCGCGCCGATTGCCGCATCGGTCCGCTTCTGGCATAATGGCGCCCTAAAGAGGAGCGCGCCCGTGGATCTTCCCGTTGACCGCTGGTACCGGGCCATATCAACCCGCGTTTCCCGAAGGGCATACTCGCCCCTCCTCCCGGAGAAGGAGAAGCTGGCACGGCTCACTCAGGTCTGCCGGGAGTTCCGTCCGTTTCCCGAGGTCCGCTCCGAGGTCGTTTTGAGGCAGCCGGAGGATGTCTTCAAGGGCTTGGTCGGGTCCTATGGCCGCGTCGCCGGCGCCCCTGCCTATATCGCCTTTATCGGAAGGATGGACTCCTCCCGGGTTCAGGAGGCGGCGGGGTACACGGGTGAAGGGATTATCCTGGAAGCCACGGCGCTCGGGCTGGCGACGTGTTGGGTGGGAGGATTCTTCCGGCCGGAAACCGTCCGAGTCCAGATGGAAATGAGAGAGGAAGAGAAGGCCCTTTCGATCACGCCGGTCGGCTACGCCCCTTCGCGAAAAACCCGTCAGGAGAAGATAATGTCCGGCGTCGTCAAGGCCCGGCGGAGAAAGCCGCTGAACATGCTTGTCAGCGGGGCCATCGACGCCCCTTGGATGGCGGCCGCGCTTGAAGCGGCCCGTCTGGCTCCTTCCGCCCGGAACCGTCAGCCCTGGCGCTTTCGCCTCGAGAGGGGTGCGGTGATCATAGCCGCGGACCGGGCGTCCATCCCGTCGGCCATCTCCAAAAGGCTCGATTGCGGCATCGCCATGCTTCACTTCGAGCTCGGGGCGAGGGCCGGCGGGGTCTCGGGAAAATGGGAAAGCCTCCCCTCTCCGGATGTGGCCCGGTTCGTCTATTGAGCTTGCGCCCTGGAAAACAAAACGCTCTGGAGTTCAGAAGCCCGGGCGAGAAGCTCTTTGATTATTTGTCCCTTCCGGGTATAATGGTGGAGCTTCACGGGGAGTAGCGCAGCCTGGCTAGCGCACAGCGTTCGGGACGCTGGGGTCGGGGGTTCGAATCCCCCCTCCCCGATTTTTTCACCCCTCAAAGAACCCCGAGGGGGATTACGTGATTTCGATCAGCTTATAATCCAGGGAACCCAGTCCGATCTCCGCTCCATGCCTGAGCTGGGGCATCCAATCCACATCATATCCCTTTCGGAAGACATCTCCTTGGCCCTGCTTTATGGCCAGGTCCGCCGAGGCCTTATCTATGGCCACCGGGTCAGCCGAAGCCAGGAGCCCGATATCTCCGACGATCTCCGGCTGGTCCTTGGCCATGCAGTCGCAGTCCTTGGTGATCTTGAAAAGGACATTGAGAAACCCGATCTTCCCCCGGAAACGGTTCCCGACCGCGAAGGCGTATTCGGACATCTTTTCCTGGAGCCGGGCGAAATCCTCCCCCCAGCGCATCTTGACCGCTCCGACCTTACAGACGACCAGACATTCCCCGCAGCCGATGCACTTATCGTCCAGGATGACGGCGCTGCCGTCTTTCTGGATGATGGCCCCGGCCGGGCAATAATCAATGCAAATCCCGCAATTCCGGCAGGTTTTCGGGCTGATCCTGGGATTGACCTCGGCGTGCTGCTCCAGCTTCCCGGCCCGGGAAGCGCAGCCCATGCCGAGGTTCTTTATGGCGGCGCCGACGCCCGTTTGGACATGGCCCGTCAGGTGACTCAGGCAAACGAGGAAATCGGCATGGAGAATTCCGGCGGCTATCTTCGCCGACTTCACCCTCTTGAGGTTAACCGGCACCTCTTCGTCGTCCTCTCCGATCAGGCCGTCGGCGATATGAACGGGGAGGCCGGTTTTTTCAAGCAGGAATCCGTGGTCTCCGGCCAGACGGGTGTAATCCACGGCGTTGGACCGCTGGCCGACATACAAGGTGTTTGTATCCGTGAAATAGGCCCGGCGGGTTCTTTTGCGGATCCGGGAGACCGTCTTTTCCAGCCATTCCGGCTTGATGTATCCGGTATTCCCCTTCTCTCCGAAATGAATCTTGAGGGCGACAAAGTCCTCCCCCTGGATTTTTTCATCCAGGCCGAGGGCGAGATAGAGTTTCTCGATTTTTCTTGAGACCGCCTCGGCGCCTTCCTTTCGATTCGCGGCGATGAAAAAGACCTGGCTTTTCATGGGCAGGCTTCCTCCCTCATTCTCCAAGGATCTCTCGGGCGGCGCCGCGGCCGGCTCCCAGGTTGAATTCATATCCGACGGCCTTGAGCGTCTGTTCGAGCGCATCCAGGGCAAAAGAGATTTGAGAGCTCGAGAGATTTCCCATGTGCCCCATGCGGAAGACTTTCCCGGCGGTCTGCGCCAGCCCGCCGGCGACGACGACGCCGTTCTCGAAGTAAAGGCTTCGGAAGCGCTTGTCTTCGACGCCGGAAGGATAGTTGACGACCGAAAGCGTGGCTGCCAGGAATTCCTTCCGGGTAAAAAGCGTAAACCCCAGGGCCTCGAGCGCCGACCGGATGGCCTGGCCCGTCCGGCGGTGACGGATGAACCTCTTCTCCAAGCCTTCCTCGAGGATGATCAGCGTGCTCTCGCAAAATGCCCGGATCTCATTGACGCAGGGAGTCGAAAAATACTTGGCGGGGTCCTTCATGATCGGGAGCCAGCGCAGAAGATCGGAGTAATAAGCCGGAATGCGCGGCATTTTTTTTCTCTTTTCCATCGCCCGGTCCGAGAGAACAAGAATGGCCAGTCCGGGCGGCGCGCCGAAGCACTTCTGGGCGGCCGTGAGAATGACATCGATCCCCCAATCGTCCATTCTCTCCTCGATTCCGCCGGTCGCGCAGACTCCGTCGACGATAAAGAGCGCATCCCGCTTTTTCAGGACCTCGGCGTATTCTTGGATAGGGGCGCAGGTGCCGGTGGCGGTATCCACGTGAGTCGCCGTGACGACCCTGAAATCGTTCAGCGCCATCCGCCTCTCGAGCTCCTCCGGCAGGATCGCCGTTCCCCAAGGGCTCTCCAGGAGTTCGCAGTCGAGCCCAAAGGCCCGCCCGACCTCGGCCATTCGGGCTCCGAAATATCCCTGGGAAAGAATGAGCGCCTTCTCACCCTGAGCCAGGGTATTGAGGAGGGCGATCTCCATGGCCAGCGTGCCCGCCCCGGCGATGATGAAGCCCTCCCCTTTCTCGCAGAACACGATTTTCTTCAGGTTGCTCAGTGCCTTGGGCAACTCGTCGACCATCTCCGGCCCGACATGGGAAACGGTCGGCTGGGCAAGGCTGTGGATGATGCGGGGATGGACCGGACTCGGCCCGGGGATGAGCAGCAGTTTCTCTCTCATGTCAGATCCTCCTCTTCAGAGTCAACCCATTTTTATCGAACGCACTCGATAAATCAAGTGCCGTTGGCATCAAGCGGGAGTGTTGACAAAGGGGGGCCAAACTGACATAAAGGGCGTGGATCCACTGAAAGGAGAGTTCCATGAATTCCTCGCACCCCAACGCCTCAAAACCGCTGAAAGCGCTCGCTCAGACCCTCGGGTTCATGATCGTGATATGGCTATCTGTACAGGGGAGAGCCGCCGAAAGGCGTGTCGCGCCGGGCCCGTCGGTCATTCCAAAGCCGGCCAAGATGGAGGCCGGGTCCGGCTCGTTCACCGTCGGCCCAAAAACCGGCATCGTCCTCGACTCCCCTTCGGCCGAAATCCGCGGCGTCGGAGAATTCCTGGCCGCTCGGCTCCGAACGGCGACCGGCTATCCCCTGACCATTTCTGAAGCCGCCGGCAAGGTCCCGGCCGGGACGATCCTCCTCAGGACCGCGGACAGCCTGTCGGCGCTTGGAAACGAGGGCTATCGCCTCTCTTCTTCCAGCAAGGATGTAAAGATAGAGGCCGGCGCTCCCGCCGGAGTCTTTTACGGGGTCCAAACCCTCCTCCAGCTTCTCCCGCCGGAGATCGAAAGCCCGGGCGCGGCGGAAGGCATCGCCTGGTCCATTCCGGCGGTTAAGATCGAGGACAAGCCCCGGTTCATTTGGCGGGGCGTCCACCTCGACGTCGGCCGCCACTTCTTTTCCAAGGAAAGCGTCAAGAGATACATCGACCTCCTGGCGATGTACAAAATGAATATGTTCCACTGGCACCTGACCGAAGACCAGGGCTGGCGGATCGAAATCAAAAAGTACCCTCGGCTGACCGAAGTCGGAGCCTGGCGGCGGGAGTCGATGGACGACGGCGTCCCCCACGGCGGCTTCTACACCCAGGACGACATCCGGGAGGTCGTGGCTTACGCCCAAAAGAACTTCATCACCGTCGTCCCCGAGATCGAGATGCCCGGACACTGCCAGGCCGCCTTGGCCGCCTACCCGGAGCTCTCCTGCTCGGGAGGTCCCTTCAAGGTGGGCACCGAGTGGGGAGTCATCTTTGACGTCTTCTGCGCCGGCAACGAAGAAACCTTTGAATTCCTGGAGGGCGTCCTGACCGAGGTCATCGACCTCTTTCCCGGCCCCTTTGTCCACGTCGGCGGGGACGAGGTCCCCAAGCTGCGCTGGCAAAACTGCCGCAAATGCCAGGAGCGGATAAAGAGCGAGGGACTTAAAAGCGAAGACGAGCTGCAGAGCTATTTCATAAAAAGGATCGAACGCTTCCTCGCCGCAAAGGGAAAGCGTCTCGTCGGCTGGGACGAGATCCTGGAAGGTGGAATCGCGCCCAACGCCACGGTGATGTCATGGCGGGGGGTCGACGGCGGGATCGAGGCCGCCCGGTCGGGCCACGATGTCGTGATGTCGCCGACGTCCCACTGCTATTTCGATTATTGCCAGGGCCTGTTCGAGGAGCCCTGGGCGATCGGCAACTATTTGCCGGTCGAGAAAGTCTATTCCTACGAACCGGTGCCCGAGGAGCTCACTCCCGAGCAGGCCGGACATGTGCTCGGCGGCCAGGCCAACCTCTGGACCGAATACATCGTCGGCGCGCCCCATTTGGAGTACATGCTGCTGCCGCGCCTCCTGGCGATCAGCGAGGTCGTATGGACGGAAAAAAACCTCCGCAGCTATGCGGATTTTTCGCGACGGATCGTCCCGCATTATGACCGGCTGGCCGCCGCCGGACTGAATTTCCGGCTGCCTCCTCCGGACGGGCTGGGGGGGAAGAAGCTGATTTCCGGGCCCACGCAGGTTCAGGTCTTTCCCCCATTCCCGGGAGCCGAAGTCCGTATCACGACCGACGGGGCCGACCCCGATAGGAATTCAGCGGTCCTGACAGGGGCTCCTCTCAATGTGGACAAGAGCACCATCGTCAAGGCCCGGACCTTCCTCCGGAACGGCCGGATGAGCCGGGTGATCAGCACTTCCTTCAGCCTGATCGACCCCGAACAAAACGGCCTGGAATACGCTTACTTCGAAGGCGACTGGTTGAGGCTTCCCGACCTCGAGAGCCTGACCCCCGTCAAGACAGGCCATGTGTTTGACCTCTCCTTCGAGCCGGCCTGGCCGAGAACAGACAACTTCGCCCTGCTTTTCAAAGGCACCCTGGACATCCGGGATCCGGGCGAATACGTGTTCACGATGATCGCCGACGACGGCGCCCTCTTGAAAATCGATGGGCAGGAACTTATCCGGCACGACGGGTTGTTCTGGATCCTCGAGCTCAGCGGCCGGATCCGCCTCGAGGCGGGGAAACATCCGATCGAGATCGCCTATTTCCAGAAGACGGGCGACCGCCGTCTGGATATCTTCTGCGAGGGACCCGGGCTCGAAAAGCGGCTGTTGCTGCCGCACCGGCTTTTCCGGAAGTAGGCTATCCGCCGCCGGGGCGGCCGAAGGGGCCCTGCCCTTTGCCGCGGAGAGAAAGAATGCATTCGGCCATCTCTTTCTCGTGTTCTTCCATCGACCGGACCAGGGCAAACTGGGTTCGGGCACGGTCCAGATTCTGGCCCGGCCGGTGGACTCGAAAGTAGACATCCCCTTCCAGGAAATCGGTGAGAAAGCGGAGCCCGATTGTGAAGGTGATGAGCCGCCCGGAAAACACCAGGAGGTCGAGCTCCTCGGGGGTCAGGAAATCCCCGGCCTCCTGGAGATAGCCCTCGGCCAGCGCCCGGAACATCCCCGGCTCCAGCTTGACACGGGTCGGATCCTTCTCATCCTCGGCTGCAAAACTCGTCGTCGTCCGGACCATATCGCCGAAATCATACAGCGAAGAGCCCGGCATCGTGGTGTCGAGGTCGATAACGCAGATGGCCCTCCCCGTCCGGTTATCGAAGAGCACATTGTTGATCTTGGTATCATTGTGAGTGATCCTCAGGGGGAGTCGGCCGCAGGCCAGGGCGTCGGTGATCACGGGGGTTATCGGCTCGCGCTCGAGGGCGAAGGCGACGGCGTCCTGAGCCTCGCCGGCCCGGTTCCAGGTATCGGCCGCCAAGACCTCTTTGAATCGGGAAAACCGCCGGGGAGTGTGGTGGAAGAAGGGGATGGTTTCGCGGAGAGAGGAGGCGTCCAGGTCGGAGAGGAGTTTCTGGAAACGGCCGAAGGCCAGGCCGGCCTCGAAGGCCTCCTCAGGCCGGGTGGCGACGTTGACGATATGGACGTCCCCCACAAACCGATAGGCGCGCCAGTACTCTCCCTCCGGAGAAACATAACAGCACTTCCCCGACCGGGCGTAAAGCAGATTGAGAGTCTCGCGCTCGGGGTCCCGGCCGGGCATTCTCTCCAGCCTGGCCCGAAGATGTCGGGTGATCTTTTCGAAATTGGCCATCAGGCCTTCCGGATCACGGAAGACAAAATGGTTGATCCGCTGGAAGATAAACTGCTCCCGGGTTCCGCTGCGGTCGGCGCTGATAAGATAAGTGTCGTTGATGTGTCCGACCTTGAGGAACTGAGCGCCGGTAAACTCCCCCTGAACGGCGAACTGGGAAAACACCTGCTTCAGGTTGTACTCCGTCAAGAGGACCTCCCTCCCGCCCTTATCTTTTCCGGGAAGACGCCTTCCCGGATAAGCAGCCGGACATTCGACCGGACGAGCGGCAGATCCTCGGCATAAGTGAGGCCGAACCAGCGGTCGGGCGTCGGCAGATACCTCACTCGTGCAAGGCCTTGCCGGACCAGATCGTTCACCGCGGAAGGGATGAAATACTCGCTTCCGGAATCGCCGGCGTGGCGTTCCAGGAATGCGCCAAATCCTTTTTCCAGATCGTCAAAAAACGGGGGTGTGAATCCCCAGAAATTCATCGAAACAACCTCCTCTCCGCTCAATGGGGTCCAACGGCCTCCCTCGTCCAGGGTCCGGGCTCCCTCGCCTTCCTTCTCGATCCTCAGCCTTTCGACGACCTCGGCCAAAAAGCCGTCGGGGCCGATCCGGCATAGGCCGCGGGAAACATGGCCGTGCTCGGACAAGGTGTTTCGCAGACGATACCCGACGAAGCAAAACTCCCGGGGCGGAGGCCCGGTCACGCTCGCCGCGCCGAGCCAGGCCATCATCGCCTCGAACCCATTCGGTCCATAGAAGTCATCGGCGTTGATGACGGCGAACGGTCCGGAGATGACCGTCCGGCAGAGCATGACGGCGTGTCCCGTTCCCCAGGGCTTTTCCCGGCCCGGAGGGATGGAGAAACCCCGGGGGAGCCCGCTTTCGATTTCCTGAAAGACGTACCGGATATCAAAGCGGTTTTCCCAGTGGCGTCCCACCGCGTCCCGGAAAGCGTCTTCGATATCGCGGCGAAGAACAAAGACCAGGCGGTTGAACCCGGCCTTGTACGCCCCGTACAGGGAATATTCCAGCAGCGTTTCCCCCGCCGGCCCGACAGCGTCAACCTGCTTAAGGCCCCGGTAACGTTTGCCCACACCGGCGGCCAGCACGAGAAGGCTTATTTCCGGCATTCCTTTTCCTTGGATGAAGAGGCCTCCTTTTATAGCATAGGGACAAAACCCAAGTCAAAAAAGGGCTCGGGGGACTCCCCCTCGCCTTGGTAAAGCAATAGAAAAATGTCCCGGCGACTTCTCCGGGACGGACTCAGTTCTCTTCTTTTATGCGGCCCACTTCGAAGAGCGGCTCGCCTTTGCTCGTGGGAGGCGTATTGATGATGTAGAGCAGGACGCCGCTGAAGGGAGCCCGGAGTTCCTCCTTAATCCGGCCCTCGAAGTCAGTCGCATAACCCACCTTCTGGCCCTTCAGCACATAATGCCCCATCTCGGCTTGCGGATAGAAAAGGCCGTCGGTCTGGCTGTAAATGACCTCATAGCGGTCAATCCACACCGGGTCGTCCGCATAGGCCGGCTCGCCCTCGATCATCTTGAACAGCCGCATGACACCCAGGATTCCATCGACGTTACGGCGGATGGATTCCTCGTCCGTCCGGCCCAAAAACCCGGATTCGGTCGTTATGGCCGGCTTGCCGAGGAGCACGGCCGTGTTGCCCAGGTATTTGGAATCCTTGGGGTCCTTGGACCGGCTTTCATCAATGATGATATGCCTAAGGCCGAACGCCAGGGCCATCGTGCGCGTGAATTCGTCCATTTTCTTGACGCCGCTGATCATCCAGTAGGAGTAGGGAATCAAGGCCTCGTTGCCGTCCCCGCAGTGGAGGTCTATCAGCCCGTCGCATTTCTTGACAATCTCTTCGGTCAGGACGTAGGCGATTCGCTGACTGAGTGTCCCGGCCGGATCGCCCGGGAAGACGCGGTTCAGGTTCTTCCAATCGGAGGGATTGTAATAGATCGTCCTTCTTTGGAAAGAGGGAAGGTTGGCGATGTGGACAATAACGACCGTCCCCGAGAGCTCCTTCGGGTCGATCATGGTTTTCAGCCGGTAAGTTGCCAGGATGGGCGGATATTCGTATCCGTGGACTCCGGCCACGAGAGCCAGCGTTTTCCCTTTTTTTGCCCCATGAATGATGGTCACTGGAATGGACGCGCTGCCTCCCTCCCCCGACGGGACCTCGAGGAACCCGGAGAGAACCTGGCCCGGCAGGGTTTTGAGAGAGCCGAACACCAAGGCGTCCTGTCCGATTCCGGCCCGGACTCCGCTCAAGAAAAGGGCGGCGCCCAGAAGGAGCAAGCGGCAGAAAAACCGATGGCGGCGCAGTTTACGGCACATGGGACCTCCTCGATCCTGAATTCCCGCCCTCTAATCTAATCCAACAAGCGACGGAGATGCAAAGATTATCTGCTCGAAAAAGGATTGCTTCCCAAAAAGACTTTTGATATAATCCGCCCGGAAAAAAAGAGGAGGTGTTTCTATGGGCAAGTACTTGGCCATAATCGCCGGTCTGATCGCCATGGTCTGTGGAGTCTGGCTCGTCATCGTCTGGTGGCGCCCGTTCTATGAGCTCGTCCTTGGATGTATCCCGCCAATCCTCTTTTTTGGAGGCCTGATCGCCCTCGTCGCCGGGATCAGCAGCATCAAGGATGCCGCCAGGACGAAAAAGCTGGAAGAAGAGGCCAAAGCGGAAGAGAAAAAAGCCTGAGGTCGCGGCCGGTCCGGGCCGAACATCCCTCTTCATTCGAATAAAGGCCTGGCCATTATCGCTCTTTTCACGCCAAAGAGCTGCCCTGCATTTCCGGGCGACGCCAGCGTCGGCGCCCTTGCGCCGGACGAAATGAATGTGATACATTCGAGAAGTGGTGTCCCTCGGCATATTCCCGCTCCTGCTCACGCTCTCTCTCCTCTCTCAGACCACGAAGACGATCGAAAAAGCTTTTTTCCAGGATGATCCCCGGCTGCTCTATGCCCTCCTCTCGACCCAGGGTCATATCCACGTCTCTTTCCCGGAGCCGATCTCCTTCTCCGACCAGATATCTCCGCAGCAGGCCTTTTTTTTCTTCCGTCAAGTCTATGACTCCTATTCGACTTTTGAATTCTACGCGGACAGCGAGCTCCCGGTCCTGGCCAAGGAGAACAGGTTCATTTTCAAGGCGCGGTGGTCGTTCAAGAACAAGAGGAATGATGACCAGCATGTCTTCCAGGTCTTTTTCCATCTGATCCGGGAAAAGCTGCCGGGCCGCGGCGACCTTCTGCATCCTTGGAGGATTTCGGAAATCAAAGCCGAATCCCTATGAGCAAGGCTCTCTCCTCGTTTCGTCCGCGTCTCCTGAAACTGGCGAGCCTCGTCGCCCTGGTCTTCGCCTTGGCCTTCCTGGGTCTTTCCGCGCTCCTTCCGCGCCTATTGTCTGTCCGCACGCTGCAAAAGAGCCTCGGGGGACTGCGTCATCAGGCCCAGTTGATTAAGCAGGAATTCGCCGGCCTTGAGGCCGGACTTCAGACCCGGCAAAAGGCCCTGTCCGGCCCGGCATTTCCCTACGACAAGGACAAGATCTTCGCCCTCTTCAAGAGCCAAGGGATAAACCCCGACCTGGAGGGCCTGGCCTATTACGATGAGGACGGCAGCCTGGCCGTCTGGCAGGGCACCGTCATCGAATTTCGACCGCCGGTGCTCGACAAACCGCTGCTCGTCCGCAGCCGGGCCTCCTCCTATCTCGTCACCTCCGCCCGGGTCCGCCAATCCGAGCAGGTTGTCCTTTTTCGCCTTCTGGCCTTCCGCCCGCAGCTCAGGGCTCCCTTTCTCTCTGAATATCAGTTTCTCAAAAGGGCTTTTTGGAAAAACGGGCATGTGGACTACTGGGACTTCCGGGAAGACGTTTCCGGGTTCGAACAGATCTTCGCCCGGCATCGGGACGAATACCGCGGCGAGCCCCGGCCGGACAGCGAGACCCAGCAGATCTTTTTCCCTCTCCGGAACGAAAGCGGCGAGATCGTCGCCACTGTCAACCTGACCTCCCCTCCCCTTCGTTCCGTCCATTCCCGTCTTCGCGAAAACATGTTCCTTTTCTCTACGGCATTCCTTATCCTTGCCCTGGCTTTTCTCATCGCCGACCTGACGGGGCTCTCCCTTCGATCATCCCGAAAGAGGGCCGCCGCCGTCCTGGGGCTCGTCCCGGCCATCGCGGCGCTGCGCCTCGTCTTCATGCCTCTCAGCAGGCTGGACAGGATTCAATCGCTCCAGGTATTCTCTCCCACCGAAGCCGGCTTTTTCTCGTTGGGCCGGCTGACCCAGTCGCCGGCCGATATCCTGCTGACCGCGTTTTGTCTGTTCCTCGCCGTCGTCGCCCTGACTGGCTGGGCCTGGGATTCGGTCCGGGGAAAAAAGCCGAGGCTCCCCC
>Ga0079037_100001385_pt1 | contig 12565 bp, 11 predicted proteins | sample Mud3Dept4metaG_FD_71479 | JGI IMG/M metagenome (GOLD analysis project Ga0079037, IMG submission 71479) | Freshwater wetland microbial communities from Ohio, USA, analyzing the effect of biotic and abiotic controls - Mud 3 Core 4 Depth 4 metaG | ecosystem: Environmental > Aquatic > Freshwater >... | reverse complement strand
CCGTTGCTATGAATGGAGGATCGACGTAAAGGCCAAGCGGTGCCCCGGCCTGGGGGCCCGGCCGGTCCGCTTAGAATCATGAGGCGGTGGGATCTTCGTAAAGAGGGCGGGGGCCAAGGCGTCCCGCCCCCCATTTCGGAGGAGCGGTGTTTTCTTCGAGTCTCGGGTCACCCCGGCCGATGCTTCCGGCGCGTACCGCCCGAACCCCCAGGCCACAACAGAACTTGTTCCACACCACCCGTGACTGAATGGTTACCAACGAACCGCATTCATTCTTGATTGTTGACCTGTTTTCGGTCTATATTTGGAAGCAACACCCTAACCCAGAGGCCGATCTGCTTATTTCTATGTTTTTTGGCGAGGAGAGAGTCTTGGGAACGGATTTGGTTTCCATCGATTTAGAGGTAAATGGAGTTTTGCGCAAATTGAAGATCAAAACCTCTGCGATCCTTTTGGACGTCCTTCGTGATGAGTTGGGAATGAAGGGGACGAAAAGGGGGTGCGATCAGGGGCAATGCGGGGCCTGCACGGTTCTTTTAGACGGCCGCCCGATCCTCTCCTGCATCCTTCTGGCCGTTCAGGCCGACGGGAAGAAGATCACGACCATCGAAGGCATGATCGGCGAGGACAAGCTCCATCCTTTGCAGGAGGCTTTTATCGCCGAAGGCGCAGCCCAGTGCGGGTTCTGCACCCCGGGCATGCTCCTTTCGGCCAAGGCCCTTCTCGATCGCAATCCCGCGCCCAAGGATGATGAAATCCGCCAGGCCCTTTCCGGGAATCTCTGCCGCTGCACCGGTTATGCGAAAATAATCCGCGCCGTCAAAAAGGCGGCGATAGGGATTCAAAGCGGGGGAAAAGGGGAAACGGAAAAATAAGCGAAGCAACCCGCAGCCCCAGCGGGGCGAATGAATTCAGGCAGGTCATTCATGGCCCGGAAATGGGAAATTGGACGAATCTGCGTCCTATTCAAAATGAAATCATGAGCGAAAACGAGTTAAAGAAAGATTGGGGAAGCATTCGTAAGTCTGTTCCCCGGCACGAATCGGTGAGCAAGGTCACCGGAGAGGCGGTGTACACCGACGACCTTGTAATCCCCGGCATGGTTTTTGGGCGCATCCTGCGCAGCCCTTACGCCCATGCCCGGGTGCTGCGGATCGACAAGACGAAGGCCGAAAAGGTGACCGGCGTCCTGGCGATCCTGTTGCCGCAGGAGGTCCCCCAGATAAAATTCAACAGCGCGGGCAACCCACCTTCCGCACTTCTGGTTGCCGACGAAAATATCCTTACCGACCACCCCCTTTACACGGGGGACCGGATTGCGGCGGTTGCGGCCTTGACTCTGGAGGGCTGCGATGAGGCGATCCGGCAAATGAAAGTCGAATACGAGCCGCTGCCCACCGTTTTTGATGTGCAAGAAGCTCTGACCGAAAAGGCGCCCGTCCTCCACCCCGATTTATTTCCGAATAATGCGTTCAAAGTGATTGAAAGGGCGGAAGGAGATGTGGAAAAGGGCCTGGCCGAATCCGATCTGGTTTTTGAGCGGGAATACTTCACTCCTTTTGTCCAGCACGTCCCTATGGAGACGGCTTCGTGTGTGTGCCACTACACCCGCGACGGGCATTTGACCGTGTGGGCTACAACCCAGACTCCTTTCCAGGACCGGCGGATCCTGTCGGAACTCCTCGACCTTCCGGAGGGCCGCCTTCATATCATCAAACCGATTATGGGCGGAGGATTCGGGAGCCGGCAGCAGGTCAACAATCAGCATGTCTGCGCCCTGCTTTCTAAAAAGATCAACCGCCCGGTCAAGATCGTCAACAGCCGGGAAGAAGAGCTCCTGACCACGGCCGTCCGCCATGGCACGGTCTTACGGATCCGGTGCGGGGTAATGAAAGACGGCCGGCTCAAGGCTTTCGACGCCGAAGTCTTCCTGAACAGCGGAGCTTACTGTACCCACGGTCCCATCATCAGCGCGGCCCAGAGCCGGAAATTTCAATACCGGGTCCCCAACTACCGCTATAAAGGGACGTGCGTATATACGAATGGGCCGGTGGCCGGCGCCATGCGAGGGTACGGCAACCCGCAACTGACTTTCGCCCGAGAGCGGATCTTAGACGAAATCGCCGGGACCTTGGAGATGGACCCGGTCGCCTTTCGCCTGAAGAACCACCTCAGGATCGGAGAATACATTCCCACTTTTCCCTTCCCCCTCCAGAGCTGCGCGACCTCGGAACTGGTGGAAGGCGGGGAGAAGATCCTTCGGGCGATCGACGAGAAGGATGCGAAACGGGAGCTGCCGCCCGGGGTGGTGGAAGCCTGGGGTGTCGCTTTTTCCTGCCACACTTCCGGCCCCTCCAACGCGGAAGGGTTGAGCTCGTGCCTGATTCTATTGAACGACGACGGGAGCGTAAACCTGATGACCGGTTCGGCGGACATCGGCCAGGGAAGCGAAACCACCCTCAGCCAGATCGTGGCCGAGGAGTTGGGGATCGATTTCGAAAAAGTGCGCGTGACCGCCGCCGACACCCGGTACACTCCCTACGATTCGGGAACCTATGCGAGCAGCCAGATTTTTGTCGCCGGAAACGCGACCTTAAGGGCGGCGAGAGACCTGAGGGAGAATTTTCAAAAGGCGCTTGCCCGACATTTCCCGGCGCCGCCGGAAAAGATCCGGTTTGCGGGAGGCCGGGTTTTCATCCCGGGCGAAAAAGGGGAAACTTCCTTGTCCTTTCCGGATGCTGCGGTCAAGGTGACTTTCGGGGGTAAGGGAACCATTATTATGGGCCAGGCCAGTTATAAGGCGGAGGACAGCCCCCTTCCTTTCGCGGTCTGCTGGGCTAAGGTCGCCGTTGACACGGTGACGCGGAGGGTGAAGGTCCGCCACATTATCCAGGCCGTGGATGTAGGAACGCCCATTAACCCGGAAGTGGTCCGGGGCCAGGTGGAAGGCGGGATTTCCATGGGGGTCGGGTACGCGCTGACCGAGCAGATCGAGTTCGACCCCCGGGCCAAGAAACCCTCTTCTGCGGATCTTCTGCACTACAAGATCCCGACGGCCCTGGACATGCCGGAGCTGCACGTGTACATTGCGGAAAAAAGCTACGAACCCACCGGGCCTTTCGGGGCCAAGAGCGTGGGCGAGCTTCCGGTCGTGGCCGTGGCGCCGGCCATTGCCAATGCCGTGGCCAGGGCCACGGGGGAAAACATCACGGCGTTGCCGCTCAGCAGGTCGTTTGTGACCGGAGGGTCGTGGAAAATATAGGGGAAAAGGGCTGCGGCCCATAAAGGAATGAAGATTGAATCATTTTGAATATATCATCCCGGAAACATTGGCCGCAGCGGCCCGGGAGTTTATGGCCGGGGAGGATAGGGCTCTGGTTGCCGGGGGCACCGATCTGATTCCACTCCTGAAATCCCGCGTCAGGAAGCCGGCGCGCCTCTTGAGCCTTCAGCGGATCGCCGAATTGAAAGAGGTGGCGATGCGGGGAGACGGGCTGTTTATCGGATCGATGGCCACCCTGGCCGAGGTGAGCGAGAACCCCTTCGTCCGGCAGCATCTTCCTGCCTTGGCCGAAAGCGCCCGGAGTGCGGCTTCCCCCCAGATCCGCAACCAGGGGACCGCAGGGGGCAACCTCCTGCAGGAAAGACGGTGTCATTATTTTAATCAGACCGAATCCTGGAGGGCCAATATCCCCGTCTGTTTTGCCCTGGGGGGAAGCATTTGCCACCAAATCCCAAGCTCCAAAGATTGCCGGGCCATTTATTATTCGGATCTCGCCCCGGTTCTCCTCGCCTTCGATGCTGCGGCTGAAATCCTCGATGAAAGGGGATCGATAATCTTCCCCCTTCGGGAACTCATTCATAACCATACGGCGGGAACGAACGGTAAATTTATCCTCAAAAGAATTTCGATTCCCCGTCTTCCGCCGGGGACCTGGGGAAAGTTCCTGAAAGCCGGCGTCCGTTCGGCCATAGATTTTGCTCTTGCCAATGTTGCGGTCCGCTGCTCTGCCGCAGGCTCCCAGGGCGAAAAGCCGGAGATAAAAATCGTCATCGGCGCGCTCTCCCGCGAGCCTTTTTTCCTGGAGGAGACGGCCCGGGAACTTGCCGAAAACGGAAAAATGCTTTCCGGAGAAAAGATTATCGAAGCGGCTTTGAAAGAGGCGGAGTCCAAAATTTCCCCGATCCGGGAAACCGCGGTTTCCCCGGCCACCAAAAAGCAGTCCCTCCGGATTCTGAGGCGGGCCATGCAGGAATTGCTTGCGGTCCTGCCTTCCTGATTGCCGCTGCTCCCGCGATCAATCCGGGCTTTCATCTTGGCCCCCAAGAAAAGAACCGTTTTAAGAATAGGGCAATAAATAGCCTTGCCAGAAGAAATTCTTTTGCTTATTCTGAATAGAGTCTGAAATTTGAAGAAAAAGGAGAGGGAGAATGAAGGTCATCGCCTTTAACGGCAGTCCCCGCAAGGAAGGGAACACCTTTGCGCTTTTGAACATGGTCCTGGACGAAATCAAAGGGGCGGGGATTGAGACCGAGCTTTATTCCCTGGCCGGCAAATCGATCCAGGGGTGCGTTGCCTGCTACCAGTGCATGAAGAACAAGAACGGGAAATGCGCCGTGGAGAAGGACATTGCCAACGAGTGTATCGCCAAGATGCGGGAAGCAGACGGGATCCTCCTTGGCTCGCCCACGTATTTTTCAGACGTGACCGCGGGTATGAAGGCCCTGATCGAACGGGCGGGTCTTGTGGCCCGGGCCAACGACTACTTTTTGAAACGAAAAGTCGGGGCCGGCGTCGTCGCGGTGCGGCGGGCCGGATCCATTCCCGCTTTCAACTCGTTGAACCTATTCCTGATCTACAACCAGATGATTCTGCCGGGTTCGAGCTACTGGCACATGGCCATCGGCCGGGATCCGGGAGAGGTCAAGAACGACGCCGAAGGCGTCCAGACCATGAAGACCCTCGGCCAGAACATGGCCTGGCTCTTGAAGAAACTGAATTCTTGATGACTTCGTAAAAAGTCCATCTGTCCCGCTCGAAGCGGGATTGCGCTTCAACTTCGTCGTTGCGGCGCACCCGTAAGTGCCCCTCACTCCTCAGTTTTGCGCGCCTCGCCTCCGGAGCTTTTTACGAAGTCATTGTTTCACAGACTTATTACGATGTCATCAATTCTTAGCAGGATGCGCAAAACCTTTAAATGCCGTCACTCCTGCGAAAGCGAGAGTCCAGAAGTTCTTGAAAAAACTGGATTCCAGTTTCCGCCGGAATGAAGGAAAAAGGCTGAAGAGAGTTTTTCAGCTGTTAGAGGGCTGCGGTCAATCGCCGTCATTTCCTTTCTTCAACGGAGAGAACAGATGTCGAAAGTACAATTTACGCTTGCCTGCGGGGATTACGACCGGACCCGTCCTCTATGGGATGGGAAGATAAGCCCGGAGGGATTGGACCTCAATGTCCTCCTCCTTCCCGTGGAGGAGATCTTCCTGCGGATGAGTCGCCATCAGGAGTTCGACGCCTCGGAGCTTTCCTTTTCTACATTCCTGATTACCCGATCCCAGGGACATCCGCGGTTTGTCGCCATCCCCGCGTTCCCTTCCCGGAAATTCCGCCATGCCGATATTTATATCCATCGGGATTCAGGCATCAAAAAGCCGCAGGATCTGAAGGGAGGAAGAATCGGCCTTCCCGAATACCAGATTACGGCCGCAGTCTGGGTGCGGGGAATCCTGCAGGAATTTTACGGCGTCGCCCCCTCGGACGTTCAATGGATTACGGGCCATGAAGAGCGCTTGAAGATCGAGCTGCCGCCCTCGATCCGGGTTCAGACCCTTCCTGCGGGAGAGACTCTCTTCGGCCTTCTGCGCAAAAAGGAATTGGACGCGGTTCTAACCGCCCGTGTTCCTCCGCCCTTTTTGAAGGGGGAAAACTGGATCGCCCGCCTTTTCCCCAATTTCAAGGAAATGGAGATCGATTACTTTCAGAAGACCCGGATTTTCCCGATCATGCATACCGTTGTGCTTCGGGAAGAGGTCTATGAAAGGTATCCCTGGGCGGCCCGGAGCCTCTTCAAGGCCTTCTGCCAGGCGAAGGACCTGAGCTTTGATTATCTCCTGAATCTGGGAGCCCCGCCTGTAACCCTTCCCTGGTTCTTTCAGGAAATGGACCAGACCCTCGCTATCATGGGCCGGGATTTCTGGCCTTACGGATTGAAAGCCAATAGACCGATCATCGTCAAACTCTTGCAGTACATGCAGGCTCAAGGATTAGTGCCCGAAAGTTTTAACCCTCCCGTGGAGGAACTCTTCGCCCCGAATACGCGCGACTGAATTCCGGGCCGACCCCAGGCCCCAACAAAACTTGTTCCGGGCCACCCGTGACTGAAGGGTTACCCGCGGAAAGGGTTTTTGCTTGACTTTGAACATTGTATACGATATACAATCTCCTTGAAAAGGAAACCTATGAACCTCGATTTCAAGGCTGAATTCTCGGACCCCAAACTGATCTCCGCCCGCATCTATGAGCAGATCCGAAAGGCGATTGTCCAGAGAAAACTGCCGGAAGGCCAGCGGATCATCGAGGCCGACCTGACGAGGGCTTTCCGGGTAAGCCGGTCTCCGATCCGCGACGCCCTGAAAATGCTGGCGGCGGACGGCTTTATCGACCTGATCCCGTATCGGGGGGCCACGGTCTCCGGAATCAGCCGGGAAAATGTGCGGGAGCACTATGAAATCAAGGCCATGGTGGAAGGATTTGCCGCCTACCTCGGGGCCCTGCGGTTTTCGGAAAAGGATATTTCGGATCTGCAGGCGATTCTGAGGGAGATGGATAGGCATGTGGCCCGCTCCAACCTGGAAAAGGTTTTGGAAGCGAACTTTGCCTTCCACAAGAGAATCGTCGATTGCGTCCGCAATGCCAGGCTTTCCAAGTTTTACGAGAGCCTGACCCATTCCATCCGCAGGTTCGGGACGATCGGCCTTACGGAACCGCGGTTCCGTAAGCTTTCGCTGCAGGAGCACCGAGAGATCCTGGAGGCGATTCGGGACAAGGATCCGTCCCTGGCCGAGGAACGGACCCGCAAACACGCTCTGAATATGAGCACGAGGGTTTTGGACTACATGAAAAAGGCCGGCAATGGGAACCCTTGAAGGAAAAGATTCGGGGCCGCGGGTGACCATCCGGTTTCTCGCTCCGTTTCGGGGGAGAGACAACTGGAGCCTGGAAGTCCCCATCACCCCCGGGGAGCCCCTGAGTTCTGTATTTCAGCGGCTGGAGGCGGGCCTCTGCCGCGAGCTAAAAGAAAAGGTAATCGATCCTCCCCATCCGCCCTTCGGGGTGAATGTAAACGGGAAGAGGGTCGTCAAAGATCAATTTGAACAGGTCCGGCTGACCGGGAGCGAGCAAATTTCGATTCTGGCTCTCCTGGTAGGTGGATAAGGCGGAGGAGACGGAATGAAACTGTGCGGTTATGCGGGGAAAGTTCTCGATATCCAATTGGACGGGGAAAAAGTTGTTTGGAAAACCGAGCCGCTTGAAGAAAAAATTTTGCGGAGACTGATCGGCGGGCGGGGATACGGGGCTTATCTGCTTTACCGCCTCGCCGGTCCGACGGTGAAACCCCTCGATCCCGCCAATCCCGTCATCCTGAGCACCGGGCCCTTGACCGGAACGCCTCTGGCCGGCTCCAAATTTGTTTCCATCACGAAGTCCCCTTTGACCGGCCTTTTCCTGGACAGTTATTCGGGAGGGGAACTCGCCGGGGAGATCAAATACGCCGGGTATGACCACATCGTGATTCGGGGGAGATGCGCCTTCCCCTCTTATCTTTATATCGAAAACGGGAAAATCGAACTCCGCGACGCTTCCCATCTCTGGGGCCAATCTGCCCTGGATACCGAGGAGACGTTGAAAAAGGAGCTGGGATCGGAGGCCAAGATCCTCGTCACGGGGCCGGCCGGGGAGAACCTGGTTCCTTTTGCCTGCGTCTGCACGGATTATTACCACCAGTCGGGGAGAGGGGGTGTGGGGGCCGTCATGGGTTCCAAAAACCTGAAGGCGGTTGCCGTCCGCGGATCCGGCGGAATCACCCTTGCCGATTCGGCGGGTCTGGAGCGGTTCCGACTGTACCTGATCGAAAAATTCAAGAAGTCAAATTACGGGGAATTGCGGGTCAAGTACGGGACGACCTACACCACGGTTTCCGTTTCCTCAATCGGAGTCCTGCCCACCCGAAATTTTCAGCAGGGGACCTTCGAAGGAATTGAAAAAATCAACTGTTTCACCATGAAAGAAAAGATCTGGGAGTCCGATCATGGATGCCTGGGATGCCAGGCGCCCTGCATGAACTTTGTGCGCGGCCGAAAGGGCAAAGTGCGGGTGGCCGGACCCGAGTATGAAACCATCGCCCTCCTGGGATCGAATGTGGGCGTGGATGATATTGAGGCGGTGGCCTGGTTCAACGAACTTTGCGACGCCTACGGGGTCGATACGATCAGCTGCGGGAACGTGATCGCTTTCGCCATGGAGTGTTATGAAAGAGGACTGCTTGATCAAAAAACGACCGACGGGCTGGATTTGCGCTTCGGGAATGCGGAAGCGGTCGGGGCGCTGATCCCGAAGATCGCCAAGCGGGAGGGATTCGGCAACTGGCTGGCTGACGGCGTCAGGAAAGCGGCCGAACGGATCGGCAAGGGCTCGGAACATTTTTCGATCCATGTCAAAGGGATGGAAATCCCCGGCTATGAACCGCGGGGAGCCTATCCCATGGGCCTGGCCTATGCCACCGCCACGCGGGGCGGCTGCCACCGGCGGGCGAAGCCCGTGGAAATACCCAAGAACCGGTTTCAATATGACAATTTCGGCTATCAGGGGAACGCGGAAATGGTGAAAAAACTTCAGGATGCGAGGGAGCCAATCCATTGCGGGATCCTCTGCGACGCTCTGCTGCGTTTCTGTTTCGAGGCGGATATGAAAGACGTGGCGGACATGTACCGGATGGTCGTCGGCTGGGAAGACATCTCCGCCCAGGAACTTTCCACCCTGGCCGAGCGGGTTTATACCCTGACTCGCTGCTACAATGTCCGGGAAGGGACGCGCCGCAAGGACGATACCCTTCCGCCCCGCTTTCTCCATGATCCGCTTCCCGACGGGCCTGGAAAGGGCAAGATCATGGGGGATGACACCTTGAACCGCATGCTGGACGAATATTACGACCTTCGGGGCTGGGACCGCCGCACCGGGGTGCCGACCCCGGAAACGATCCGCCGCCTGGATCTCGAGGAGATCGTGGGTTCCCTTCCTGAATGAACTTCGAGGAACTGAGATGACGAATGACCGTCGCCGATATATCGAAAGCAATCCCCAAAACTGCTCGGGGTGCCGGCTTTGCGAGCTGGTTTGTTCCACCAAGCACAATCCCGGTATGACCAATTCGAAAAAGGCGAGAATCCGGGTGGTGATCGAGCATCGGGAAAATAAGAACGACCCCCGAGTTTGCCGCCAGTGCCCGGAACATCCCTGCCTGGAAGCGTGTCCGGTGGAAGCGATCCGCATCCCGCCGGGCCGGGGAATTCCGATCGTGGAAGCTGAGGTCTGCACGGGGTGCCGGGCCTGCGTGGAAGCCTGCCCGGGCGGGTTCATGTATTTTGACGAAGACGCAAATGCGGCGCTCAAATGCGATTTCTGCGGCGGGGATCCGGAATGCGTGAAAAACTGCCCCCAGAACGCCATTTTCGTGAAAACGGCGGAATAAATCCCTGCTTTCTCCGACAAAGGCGTCAATTTTTCCTCCTTTCTTCCCGGTGGGGGCAAGAGGGGGAATCGAAAATAATAAGGATGATGGGATATGACCATTGACCGGCTCAGCGGGACCGTTCTCCTTGTCCTGGCGGGATTTATTGCCTTTGAAACGCGGGTTCTGCCCCTGGGAACTCACAAGGTTCCGGGGCCGGCGTACCTCCCGCTTCTTCTGGCATCCATTCTGGGCGTTTTGGGAATCCTGCTTATTTTTGTGAAGGCCAAGTCTCCCCCCCTGCGATCCCTGAAGTGGCCTGAAGGGCTTCATGCCGCGGCCATCGTGGCCTGCTGCTTTTTTGCCACGTTTTTCATCGAAGTTCTTGGCTACCGGGTAACAATGCTGATCGTGCTCGGATTTCTGTTCGGGGTCGTGGAGCGGATGAAAATCTGGTGGGCCCTGGGGCTAACCTTCGCCCTGACCTTTGGTTCCTTCTGGATCTTCAACAATATGCTTAAGGTGATCCTGCCGCAAGGAGGTCTCGGCATCTGATGGCGGAAACCATTCAGAATTTGATGTTGGGTTTTTCAACCGCCTTCGCGCCCGGGAATTTTTTCTATGCGATCATGGGCTGCCTGATCGGAACCATGGTCGGAGTCCTTCCAGGGGTGGGGCCCCTAGCCGGCATCAGCCTGCTCCTCCCGAGCACCTTCGGGTTGAACCCGACGGCTGGTCTCATTCTCCTCGCTGGGGTTTTTTACGGAGCCATGTACGGAGGATCGACCACTTCCATCCTGATGCGCATCCCCGGGGAAGCGGCCTCGGTCATGACCTGCATCGACGGCTACGCGATGGCTCAGAAGGGACGGGCGGGCCCGGCCCTGGCCATTGCGGCCATCGGTTCGTATATCGCCGGGACGGCCAGCGTGATCGGACTCATGTTCTTGGCTCCTCCTCTGGCCCGTTTTGCCCTGGGGTTCGGCCCGCCGGAGTATTTTGCGCTGCTGGCCCTTGGCCTTCTGGTCCTCGGTTACATGACCGGGGGATCCATGATCAAAAACCTGGCCATGATTATTCTTGGTCTGCTCTTCGGGATGATCGGAATCGACCACATGAGCGGGTATTTCCGGTTTTCCTATGGAATCGTGGCCCTGGGAGATGGGATCGGGGTTGTTCCGGTCGCGGTCGGGCTGTTTGGAATCGCGGAAATCCTGGCTACGGCCGGCAACCCGTTTCGCCCGGATATTTTGAAGCCGAAGCTCAAGGACTTGCTGCCTTCGCGCCAGGAGTTCCGGGACTCGATGTTTCCCATCGGGCGGGGGACGATTCTCGGGTTCTTGATCGGGATTATCCCCGGGTCTGCCCACATCATTTCCACTTTCATGTCTTATGCCGTGGAGAGAAGGCTCTCCAAACATCCGGAAAAATTCGGGAAAGGGGCGATCGAGGGGGTGGCCGGGCCGGAATCCGCCAACAATGCCGCCAGCTGCGGGGCCCTGGTGCCCATGCTGGCTCTGGGGGTTCCCACGGGTCCGGTTCCGGCCGTGTTGCTGGCCGCGCTGATGATCCACGGGATCAACCCGGGTCCGCTGTTCATCAAGGAGCAACCGACGATCTTCTGGGGTCTGATCGCCAGCATGTATCTGGGGAATTTTGTCCTTCTTCTTCTGAACCTTCCGCTGGTGGGGATTTTCATCAACTTCCTGCGGATTCCCTACCGCGTTCTCTATCCGATGATTCTGATGTTTTGTGTGATCGGCGTGTACGCCGTGAATACCAGTTTTGTGGATGTGGGGATTATGAGCTTCATGGGGTTGCTGGGATATATTTTGCGAAAATTCAATTTTGAAACCGCGCCGGTTGTCCTGGGGGTCGTCCTGGCCCCCATCATTGAAATGAGCCTGCGCCAGGCCCTGGCCATGTCCAACGGGAGCTATGCGATTTTTTATCAACGCCCGGTATCGGCAATTTTTTTGGTCGGAGCCCTGTTGATGATTCTCCTGGCTTTAAAGCCACTGATCCGCAAGGGAATGGATTGGAAATGGCGGGAGCAGCTGTCCAAGGCGGACGAAAACGAATGAAGGCGGTGGGGGTGGACCCTCAAATAAATAAACGGAGGAGACAAATGAAAAAGAGATTTTCGATGATGGCCCTTGCAGGGATGCTGGCGATCGGGCTATTCTGCCCTGCCTTGCCGTTCGCGGACACCTACCCGTCGCGGCCCATTCAAATCATTGTTCCCTTTCCGCCGGGCGGGGTTGCCGATTTAGTGGCTCGGCCTGTGGCGGCGGGATTGGAAAAACAACTCAAACAGCCGGTGGCGGTGGTCAACAAGCCCGGAGCCGCCGGAGCGGTGGGCATGCAATCCGCGGCGGTGAGCAAACCCGACGGCTATACCCTGCTTTCGGCTCTGGTCAGCATTTCGGTCATCCCGGAAGTGGACGAGCTGTTCGGCCGCCCCAAGACTTACAAACGGGAAGATTTTGCTCCCATCGCCCTCCTTAGCGCGGACCCCATGATCGTCGTCGTCAAAAAGGAATCTCCTTTCAAGTCGATGGCCGATATCGCCGCCGAAGCCAAGCGCCGGCCGGGAGAGATCATGTACAGCTCCTCGGGAATTTACGGGGCGACCCATGTGCCTACGGAAATGTGGGCTCATGCCGCCGGGGTCAAGATGCGGCACATTCCGACACCGGGCGGGGGCCCTGCGCTGACGGCCCTCCTGGGCGGCCATGTGGATATCCTTTTCAGCGTCCCCATCATCGCCTATGGCCAAATCAAGAGCGGAGACTTGCGCCCGCTCGCAGTTACCTCGGACAAACGCCTCGCCGCCTTTC
>Ga0079037_100001382_pt1 | contig 12585 bp, 9 predicted proteins | sample Mud3Dept4metaG_FD_71479 | JGI IMG/M metagenome (GOLD analysis project Ga0079037, IMG submission 71479) | Freshwater wetland microbial communities from Ohio, USA, analyzing the effect of biotic and abiotic controls - Mud 3 Core 4 Depth 4 metaG | ecosystem: Environmental > Aquatic > Freshwater >... | reverse complement strand
GCGGCGCACCACTCCTGCATCATCATGAACGTCTTCGGGAGCATCGAGATCGGCTCCGCGGAGGAGATCGCCGCCGCCTCGGTGCCCCAGCCCAACGAGGCCAAGGTGGTGCGCGAGATGCGCGAGATCGTGGCCTCCCTCACCCCGCGCAACCGGGCCGAGGTCTACCACGACGCCGCCGCCAAGAAGGAGGAGGCCCTGCAGATGTTCAAGCTGGGGATCCTCGGCCTGGAGGAGCGCGCGGTGGTGGAGAGCCTGTTCTGGAAGCTGTGCCGCGGCCTGGTGGCGCTGAACCGAGGCAAGAAGCGCCTGCCGCGCGACACCCGCGACCTGGGCGACAAGATCGCCGACCAGTACATGGCGAACTTCTCGCTCTTCCAGAGCGCCCCCGACCACTGGGCCTTCGACCAGCTGTTCCCCATCGTCCCGCTGCACCGCCTGCACGAGCCGCCCACCCGCGACTGCACCATCGTGGACATCACCTGCGACTCGGACGGGAAGATCGACCGATTCATCGAGGGGGACGGCGTGGACGAGACCCTCTCGCTCCACCCGCTGCGCCCCGGCGAGACCTACTACCTCGGCATGTTCATGACCGGCGCCTACCAGGAGATCATGGGCGACATGCACAACCTGTTCGGCCGCGTGAACGAGGTTCACGTCTACGTGGACGACGAGGACCCGGAGGACTTCTACCTGGCCGAGGTCATCCGGGGGGACACCGTCGACAAGGTGCTGGGGCAGGTGCTCTACGAGCCGAACGACCTGGTCCGCCGGGTGAAGGTGGCGCTCGACACGCGGATGAAGGACGGCGCCATCCGCCCCAAGGAGAGCGTCCTGCTCGCCGAGTTCTACGAGTCGGTGATGCGCGGGTACACCTACCTCTCGGGGGTGTAGCGGCCAGGGCGGCGCATGGCGCGGCGTCGCACGGCGCGGGAGCTGGAGTCTGCGGCGGCGAGGGGCAGGCCGCCCGCTCCGGCCCGGCCGCCTCCCCCCGGGGAGGCGCTGGCCATGCTGGTGCGCCGCGGCCTCGTCCCGCGGCTCACCGAGCCCGACCTGCCGTTCCCGCCGGACCTCCCCGAGGAGGCGGCCGAGCGGCTGGCGGAGCGCCTCGGCCACTACGCCTTCCGCCTCTTCCTGCGCGGGGCCATCCTGCGCCGCGGGGCCTTCACCCCCGCGGAGGCGACCCGCTACCTCCCGGCGGAGCGGGCGCGGGAGAGCGCCGAGTGGCTGGTGGAGGCGGGGCTGGCCGCGCGCGCCGGCCGGGGAAGGTACCGGCTCCTGCGCCCGGCCCGCAGCTTCGGCGGAACCCTCGAGTGGTACGTGGCCCGCGAGCTGTCGCGGCGTCTGGCGCTGCAGGTGGCCTGCGGTGTTCGCTCGGGCGCCGCCGGGGTGGGCGGGGATCTCGACGTGGTGGCGGCGGCGGAGGGCAAGCTCCTCTACCTGGAGCTCAAGTCCTCGCCGCCCAAGCACATCGGCGCCGCGGAGGTCGGCGCCTTCCTGCGCCGGGTGCGGGCGCTCCGCCCCGACCTGGCCCTCTTCGTGGTGGACACGGCCCTGCGGCTCTCGGACAAGGTGCTGCCGCTCTTCGCCGCCGCGCTGGGGAGGACCGGACCGCGGGCGCCGCGGCCGCGTCGGGTGATCCGCGAGACCTGGGCGGTGGCCCCGCACCTGTACCTCGTGAACGCGCGCCAGGACCTGCTGGAGAACCTCTGCCGGGCCGTCGCCGACGGGCTGCGGGGGCTCGCCCCGCCGCCGCCCTGACGGCGGAGACCGCCGCGGTCAGCCGGCCGCGCCGGGGTCGGTGGCCGCTGCCTCTCCGCCCCTGGCCTCGCCGGCCCGCTCCAGCGCCACCTTGAAGAGGATGGGCCCCACCAGCTCGGCCAGCCCCACCGAGGCCAGCGCCAGCGCCCCGAAACCGGGGCCGAAGGAGGGGAACTCGCGCGCGATGGAAGCGGCGATTCCCAGGGTGATCCCGGCCTGGGAGAGCAGACCGGCCCAGCCCCACCGCCGCAGCAGCGGCGGATCGTCCGAGAGCCTTCCGGAGAGCCGTGCCGACAGCGCCGTGACCAGGGCCCGCGCCACGAAGAAGAGCAGCGCCACCGGCCAGAGCTCCCGCAGCAGCGGCACGTCGAGGTGGGCGCCGGCGGTGGCGAAGAAGATCACGTAGACCACCTCGCCGGTGCCCTCGATGGCGTGCAGGAGCTTCTCCCCCTGGCGCGACAGGTTCTGGACCACGAAGCCGGCGACCAGGAACACCAGCAGCCAGTCGAAGCGGAGGTAGGCGATGACCTCGGTGAGGACCAGGCCGAAGGCGATGAACACCAGCACCAGCGCCTTCCCCACGAATCGCAGGTAGGCGACGAGCACGAGGCCGAGCGTGGTCCCCACCGAGATGCTGCCCAGCAGCTCGTGGCCCACCGCGCCGAAGGCCGCCGCCGAGAGCACCGCCCCCGGCTCGAGCAGCGGGCGCACCAGGGTCAGCACCAGCGCCAGCACCACCACCACCACCACGTCGGAGGTCATGACGAAGCCGACGGTGAAGTTGGTGAGCGGGCCGGAGGCGCGGGTCTGGGCCAGGACGCCCATGACCGCCGAGGGGCTGCGGGTGAGCGCCAGCACGCCCCACAGCAGCGCCACCCCGACGAGGGCGGCGGTCGGCAGGTCGCGGGCGAAGGCCACCAGGGGCCGGGCCGCCACGAACACCGCGGTGACGAGCGCCAGGCCGAGGGAGTTCTGGACCAGGGTGGCCCAGGAGAGGCTGCGCAGGTTCTGGCGGAGCATCGGGAGGCGGAGCTCGGCGCCTCCGGCCAGGGCGATGAGGGAGAGGGCCAGCCCGTTCACCGGGGTGAGGTCGACGACCGCCTGGTGGTCCACCAGCGAGAGCAGGTGCGGGCCGGCGACCACGCCCGCGAGCAGGTAGCCGGTCAGGTGGGGAAGCCCGAACGGCTCGAGGAGGGAGCAGGTCAGGGTGCCCGCCAGCAGCAGGAAGCCGACGGCGGCGATGGTGCCGATCCCCCCGTGGATCCCGGGGAACAGACGGGTGACGCCGTACATCAGCGCGAAGAGGGCGGCCAGCACCGCCGCCTCGGCCAGGCGGGCGGCGATGCCCTTCTTGGCGTGGGCGGCGGCGCTCATGGGCGGGTGGCCGCCGCCTCGGCCTCCGCGGGGGCAGGCTCGGGGAGCTCCCCGGCGCGGCGCAGGGAGGCGCGGAGCGCGGCGGGGCCGATGAACTCGCCGGCCACCGCGGCGGCGGCGGCCAGGGCCAGGATGGTGGAGCCGATCGGGCCCGGGAAGCGCAGCGCGAAGGCCAGCCCCACCGTGACCGAGACCGCGCCGCTCGAGGCGAGCCCGAGGCCGAGCAGCGGCCCGGCCCGGCGGGTGGCGGGGGAGCCGGCGAGCAGGGCGAGCCCCTCCAGCCACTTCCCCGTGAGCCGCGCGCCGATGGCGGCGGCGGCGAGGAGCGGAAGGCCGGGGTGGGACGAGAGGTCGATGGAGGCCCCGGCGATGAGGAGGGTGGGGAGCAGCACCGGGCGCTCGATGGACGCCGCGGCCTCGCGGATCCGGGCGCGGTGCCGGGAGGTGAGCGCCAAGGCGAGGCCCATGGCGAAGGCCACCGCCACCGCCGCCAGGTCGAGCCGGGCGGCCATCCCCACCGCCATGAGCGAGGTCCCGAAGAGCACGCCCCACAGCGTGTTGCTGCGGAAGTCGCGGCCGAGGAGCACCGCCCCCACCACCCCGAGCACGGCGCCGAGGACCGCGGTCACGCCCAGCCAGCCACCCGGGCCCTGCACCCACGGCGCCGGGCCGGCGGGGAAGAGGGCGAAGAGCAGCCCCGCACCGACGAGGGGGACGAGGTCGTCGGCGTCGGTCACGCCGAGCAGGACGCCGGTGAGGGGGCCGGCCGCCCCGTGGCGCTCCACCGCCCAGCGCACCACGTGGCGGGTGGTCTCGGCGAGCGCGATCCCGGCGCCGGCGGCGAGCAGCAGGTGCTCGCGGCTCCGGAGGAAGGGTCCGGCGGCCGGGTCGAGCCAGTGCAGCAGCCCGCCCAGCGCGGCCGCCACCAGGGCGGCGGTGGCGAGGCCGCCGAGGATCCCCAGGGCGAGGTGGCCGAGCGGAATGCGCCGCTGTCCCAGGAAGCCGTATTCCAGGCCCACCTCCAGCGCCACCCAGCCGATCGCCACCAGGGTGAGCGGACGGAAGGCCGCGAGCAGCTCCGGGCCCACCAGGCCCAGCATCTCCGGGCCGGCCAGGAAGCCCAGCACCAGGAACTCGGCGCCCGAGGCCAGGCCGCGCCCTCGGATCAGTCGGCCGCCGAAGAGGAAGGTCCCCAGGTAGGCCGCCACCAGGAGGACGGTGAGGACGACGAGCGGGCTCACTCCCCGGGCTCCGGTTCCGGCGGCCGCCCCAGGCCGATCCCTCGTTGCCGCAGGGCCTCGGCCAGGCGGACCGGGAGGTCGGCGGCCGACCCGCGCACGCGGTAACGGGCCGCCCCGGCGTCGAGCGAGAGCAGGTCCACCGCCCCGCCCGGCCCGGCTGCCTCGAGGAGGGCTTGCCGCACCGCGGCCGCGTCGGCGGCCGGATCGACCGCCACCCGCACGGCGGCGCCGGGGCCGGACCCGAGGATGCGGATCGGCTGGAAGAAGCTCACGAGGTGGGGGACCCGCACGCGCGCGCCGCTCTCGTCCTCGAGCTGGAGGTCGAGCAGGCTCACCTCGGTGACGCGGCCCGAGAGCCCCCTGGTCTCGATCCGGTCGCCCGGCCGGATGGTGCGGTCGAAGATCCGCCGCGCTCCCAGCGCCGCCGAGGCCACCAGCGGTGACGCTCCCAGGGCCATCGCGGCCAGGGCGGCGATGGCGAGCCAGGAGAAGACGCCGGAATCGCTTCCGGTGAGCAGCGGGGCCGCGAAGACCAGGGCCAGCGCCAGGATCCCGATCCGGAGCAGCACGCCCAGCGGCGGCGCCAGGTGGGGCGGAACGCCGCGCAGCACCGTCTCGCCGCGGGCCACGCTTCGGAAGAACAGGTTCACCGCGCGCAGGAGCAGCCAGAGCGCCAGGGCGGCGACCGCCATCATGGCCACGATCGGAACGGCCCGGCCGATCCGCGCCAGCAGGGTCTCCGCCGGCGAGAGCACCATGCGGGTGAGGTGGGCGCCCGCGCCCCGCGTGGCCGGGAAGAGGGCCAGGGCGAAGACCACCCAGGTGTAGGCGATGGCCAGCTGTCCCAGGAACCGGCCGACGCGGAGCGCCACCGTGGCCGCCCCGCGCAGCGCCTCCCCGTGCAGCACCTCGACGTTCTGCACCCGCAGGCCGCGCGCCATGACCCGGCGGGACTCGAGAGAGCGCTCGATCCACTCCTCGAGGACCGCCACCCGGCGGACCAGGAGGAAGGCGATGAGGGCCGAGAACACCAGCAGCGAGAAGGAGAAGACCACCGAGGAGACGGCGGCACGTCGCCGCTCCTGCGCCAGGGCGCGGTTCAGCCGGTCGGCGAAGGAGGAGGCCAGGTCCTCCGGCGTGGCCACGCCCTCGGCGGCCGCGTCGGCCGCAGTGAGCTGCAGCACCTGGACGTCGCCGACCGCGACCAGCGGGCCGCCCTCGGCCTGCACCACCCGGGCCTTCTCCTCGCCGCCGCGCTCCAGGACCCGGGCGAGGGCATCGGAGGCGGCCCGGGCGCGCTCCTCGGGCGACCTCGACCCGAGGGACACCCGGAGCCCGAGCAGGCGCTGCTGGGCCAGGCGGACCGGGGCCCCGGCCTGCTCGCCGCCCGCATCCTGGGCGGGCCCGGCCGCGATCAGGGCCACCGCCAGGACCCCCAGGACCAGGGCGGTGCGGCGGCCGGGGCTGGAGGGCATGCGGTGCGCGGTCACGCCCGGCAGGGTCCTCGGAACACGCGGTCGAGGTCAAGGGGCTCGGGCGCGACAGGGATGTTGGGGCGAGGCAATGGCTCGATTACTATGGCGCGCCATGAGAAGCCCGATCCGACTGGCGCTCCTCGCCGCCGTGGTGGCGCTCCCCATCGAGCACCGGGCGGCCGAGCCGCGCGCCGCCCCGGTGCTGGTCGCCTGCGCCCCCGGCTACCCCGGGACCAGCGCCGAGGCCCAGCCCAACATGGACGCCCTGGCCGCCGCCATGTCGGAGGCGGCCGGCTGGCCCAAGGGAGAGCTCTCGGCGATCTACTTCGAGACCGAGAAGGCCGGCCTCGAGCGCCTGGAGAAGCCGGGCGCGGCGCTGGCGATGGTGCCGCTCCCGTTCTTCCTCGAGCACGGCCAGGCGCTGAAGCTCACCCCGCGGCTCGCGCCGGTGCAGAAGGGCGGGGAGGCGAGCGAGGTATGGAGCCTGGTCGCCAAGAAGGGGCGGGTGACCGGGCCGGCCTCCCTGGAGGGATGGCAGCTGGTGTCGCTGGCGGGGTTCTCGCCGCGCTTCGTGCGGGCGGCCCTTTCGGGCTGGGGGAAGCTCCCCGCCGGAGTCCAGGTGGTGATGAGCGGTCAGGTGCTCTCCGGGCTGCGCAAGGCCGTGGCCGGCGAGAACGTGGCGCTGCTTCTCGACCGGGCCCAGGCGGCCGCGCTGCCCACCTTGCCCTTCGCCGGGGAGCTGGAGGTGGTGGCGCGCTCGCCCGCCTGGCCTGGCTCGCTGCTGTGCACGGTGGACAAGCGCCTGCCGGCGGCGCGCTGGAGCGCCCTGGGCGCGGCGCTGCCGGGCCTCGCCAAGCGCCCGGAGGGAGCGGCGGCGCTGGAGGGCGTGCGCCTCGCCGGCTTCGCGCCGGTGGACGAGGCGGGGCTCGGCGCCGCCCGCCGCGCCTTCGCCCAGGCGGCCGGCCGATGAGGTTTGCCGCCCTGGCGCTGCTCCTGGCCGCGGCCGGCTGCGCCTCGGCGCTCAAGGAGCCGCGCTCCCTGGACGTCCTCGCTCCCGGCTCCGGGAAGGAGGGCGCCGCCCAGGAGCTGCTCGAGTCGGCGCAGCGGAGCTGGGCGCAGCGCCCCGACGTCGAGTCGGTGCGGCGCGCCGCCCAGCTCTACTGGCAGGCGGCCGGGGCCGATCACGCCGCCGTCGAAGGGCTGGTGGGAGCCATCCGGGCCCAGGTGTGGCTGGTGGAGCACGAGAAGGACTCCGCCCGCCGCACCGAGCTGGCGGTGTCCTCGGTCGAGGCCGGGCAGTGGTGCCAGCGGCGAATCCCGCAGAGCGCCACCTGCGACTTCTGGCTGGCGGTGGCCCTGGGCATCCAGGCGCGGGAGAAGCGGCTCACCGCCGACGACGCCCTCAAGCGGATGGTGGATCTCCTGCGGCGAGCGGCGGCGGCCGACCCGGCCCTCGACGAGGCCGGGCCGAACCGGGTGCTGGCCCTGGTGCTGCTCCGGGCACCGAGCTGGCCCCTCGGTCCCGGCGACGTGGAGGCGGCCCTGGACAGCGCGCGCAAGGCGGCCGGGCTGCGGCCGGACCACCCGCCGAACCAGCAGGCGCTGGGCGAGGCCCTGCGCGCCAACGGACAGGACGGGGCGGCGGCCTTCACCCGCGCCCTGACGGAGGCCCGGCGGCTCGCGGCCTCCGGCGACCCGGACGCCCCGGAGTGGGCGAAGGAGGCCGAGGCGGCGCTGCGCCGAAAGTAGGGCGGCGGACCCGGCTCAGGCGTACTGGCGGAAGCGCTCGAGCGCGGCCCGGACGAAGCGCGACCGGACCTGCTCGTGGGCCAGCACCCGCTGCGCCGGGGGGAGGCTGGTCACCGCCTTCACCGCCAGGTGCAGGAACCGGCTTCCCAGGCCGTCGCCGGCGTCGAAGAGGAGGTCGGCGAGCTGGTTGCGCTCGAGCGCCTGGCGCACGGCCTTCTCCACCGAGTTCAGCGGCACCCGCGGGCGGACCCCGTCCCGCGCCATCTCCATCGCGTCCTTGTGGCAGGCGCCGGCGCAGACCCCGCAGCCGATGCAGCGGTCGTGGTCCAGGTGCGGCGAGAGGGCGTTCTTCTGCTTGCCCGGGTCGCGCCGGGGCTGCATGGCGATGGCGCCCACCGGGCAGGCCCGGGCGCAGCGCGAGCAGCCGCTGCAGGCCGCCTCGTCGTGGCGAGGCACGAAGCCGCTCGGGTTCACGGCGTCGAGCCCGTAGGCGCTCACCCCGTGGAGCTGCTCGCAGCAGCAGCCGCAGCAGTTGCACACGAAGGTGGGCCGGTTCTGGACGTTGTCGGCGATCTGGACCAGGCCGCTCTCGCGCGAGGCGGCCAGGATGTCGAGGGCCTCGGAGCGCTCGACGGCCCGGCCGAACTTGTGCCGGGTGACGAACTCGGCGCCGCCGTTCAGGGAGAGGCAGATCTCCATGGGGGCGCCGCAGGCCTTCCCCAGGTGCTCCGCCTTGTGGCGGCAGTAGCAGAGCGACACGGCCCAGGCCCGGGCCTCGCCCACCACCGCCGAGGCCCGCTCCCAGTCGAGCACGTCCGGCAGCGGCTCGTCGGCGAGCACCTCCTCGTTGACCAGGGCCCGGCCGATCACGGTCTCGCGGCCGAAGACCTCCCGGGCGAAGCGGTCCTCGCCGCGGGTGTAGGCGTCCAGCGCCTCGGCCATGCGCTTCTTGGGGATGGAGTCCTTCGCGCGCATGAACGAGTACTCGAAGAATCCCACCACCGGCGGCGCGAGCAGGTAGGAGACCCGGCCGCTGCGCGGGTTCGGGAGGTCCATCACCACGCCCTTGTCGCACATGGCGTCGAGGCGCTGGCGCAGCTCCGCCTCGGGCTTGCCCATCTGGCGGGCCAGCCGCTCGAGCGAGACCGGCCGGAGCGGCATCCGCGAGGCCAGCTCGGCCTCCTCGGGGGTGAAGAGGATCTCCAGGATCTCCTTCCATCCCTGCCAGGCCCGCGGGTCCTTCGGCTCGGGGAAGGCGACGCTCCCGTTCTCGAGGCGCGTCGCCAGCTCGCGGTACTGGTCCTTCAGCCGTCCCAGGTGGCCCATGGGCGAACTGCTACCACGGCCCGGGGCGGTTGTCTCCCGCCGGCCCTGCCTGCCAGCTTCCGCGAGGGATGGCAGCGCCCTGCCGAAATGCAGGTGGGGGGCTCGTTCCAGCGGAGCGGCGCGTGCTATGGAAACGGGGTGCGAACGGGCCGATTCCACCTGCGAGGATGCTCCGCGATGCGGGCGACGAAGGCGGCGCGACTCCTGGCGGTGACGGCGGTGCTCGCCGTGGCCGGCTGCGGCCAGGAGTCGATCCCGCCTGCGGTGGACGTGACCGGGACCTGGGTCGGCAGCATCGAGTCGACCACCGGGCCGCCGGGTTACGACCCGAACCTCGGGCAGTACACCATGACGCTGGTGCTCACCCAGTCGGGGGCGAACGTGACCGGCACCGTGAGCTCCGACAGCGCCTACAAGGGCACGCTGGCCGGCGCGGTGGCCGGGAGCCGCCTGCAGGCGAAGCTCACCGTGAATCCCTGTGGCGGCGCCGGACAGCCGGTGGGCACGCTGAACCTGTCAGGAGTGGTTGCCGCGACGGGAACCATCATCACCATGCAGGTGGACTACATGGGCGACGCCTGCGGGGTGGTGGACTACGGCGCCGGCACCCTCACCAAGCAGTAGCCGCCGCCAGGACGCTTTGTTGACCAGGCGCCGCGCGATGCCATAACGGACGCGGCGCAAGCGAACCCGAGGAGGTCCCTTGGCTCGTGCACTCTGCCTTCCGATGCTGGTGCTGGCGTCGCTGCTCTTCGCCGGCTGCGGCCCGAACTGCAACGACTACTGCGACAAGCTCGTCACCTGCGGCCAGATCGACCCTGTTGAGTCGACCCAGTGCGTCGGGAGCTGCGAGAACGTGGGCGGCGACCAGACGAACCTCGTCGACTGCGTCGTCGACAGCACCTGTCCGGAGATCGCGGCCAAGGCCTGCGAGCTGCCGAAGCCGTAGCCGCGGGGCGCCGCCGCTTGCGGCTGGCGAGAGGACCAGATCGCAGCCGCACCCGAGTGCCGGTGGGGGGAGCGGCTCAGCCTGTGGCGCGAGAACCGGCCGGCGGCTCGGGGCTGGCTGCCGGCGCCAGCCCGCGCCGCGCGGCCCCGTGGTCCCGGGCGATGAGCAGGTAGATGGCCGGGACGAAGAAGAGGGTGAAGGCCGTGCCCATGGTCATGCCGGCGACCAGCACCAGGCCGATGCTGTTCCGCGCCGAGGCGCCCGGCCCGGTCACCAGGGTCAGCGGCAGGTGGCCGAACACGGTGGCGGCGCTGGTCATGAGGATCGGGCGCAGGCGGGTGATGGCGGCGGTCTTCACCGCGTCGAGCTTGGCGACCCCCTCCTCCTGGAGCTTGTTGGCGAACTGGACGATGAGGATGCCGTTCTTGGCCACCAGGCCCACCAGCGTCACCAGGCCCACCTGCGAGTAGACGTTGAGGGTGGTGGTCCAGCCGTCGGTCCAGGAGTGGAGGTTGGGGTTCGGCATCTTGAGGAAGGTGAGGGTGAGGGCGCCGAACATGCCGAGCGGGACCGAGCCGGCCAGGATCACGAAGGGGTCGCGGAAGCTGTTGAACTGGGCGGCCAGCACCAGGAAGATGAGGACGATGGCGAGGAGGAAGGCCGGCAGGAACTTGTTCCCCTCGGTGCGGAGCTGCCGCGACTCTCCGGTGTAGTCGATGGTGTAGCCCTTGGGCAGGATGCGCGTGGCCTCGTCCTCGAGGAAGCGGAGCGCCTCGTCGAGCGGGCGGATGGCCACCCCGCTCAGCTTCACCGCGTTGAGCTGCTGGAAGCGGTTCAGCGAGCGGGGCGTGACGCTGTCCCGGAGGCGGGCGATGGTGGAGAGCGAGACCAGCTGCCCGTTCGGCCCGGTGACGTGGATGTCCTTCAGCTGCTCCGGGTTCAGGCGCTCGGCGCGCTGCAGCTGGGGGATCACCTTGTAGCTGCGCCCGGCCACGCTGAAGCGGTTCACGAAGTTGCCGCCCACCGCCGCCGCCAGGTCCTGCCCCACCGTCTGGAGGTTCAGGCCCAGCTCGGCCACCTTGTCGCGGTCGAGCTCGATCTCGGTCTCGGGCTGGTCGATCTTGACGTCGATGAGCGGCGGGAAGGCGAACATCCCGCTCTTCGTCGCCTTCTCCTGGATCTGCCGGGCGAAGCCCAGGACCTCGTTGGCCTCGGCGGTCGAGGCGATGACGAACTCGACCGGGAAGTTGCCGCCGCCGGGCAGGGCCGGGGGCAGGATGGGGAAGGTCTGGACGCCCGGGATGGCCGCCACCTTGCCCTGGACCTCCGGGAGGATGTGGAAGACGTCTCGCTTGCGCTCGTCCCAGGGCTTGAGGGCCAGGCCCCAGAAGCCGCCGGTGGGGAAGGTGACCTGGAAGGTGTAGTTGGCCTCCGGGGTGGACATGGCCTGCTTGTTGATCTCCCGGGTGGACTGCATGATCTGGTCGAGCGTCGAGTCGGCCGGCGTGTTGACGATGCCGAAGATGACACCCTGGTCCTCGGCGGGGGCCAGCTCCTTGGGCGACTGGGCGTAGAGCAGCACGGCCAGCACGCTCACCACTCCCCAGGCCAGGTAGATGGCGCCGCGCGCGCCGAAGGCGATGTCCAGGTGGCGCGCGTAGGTGGCCTTGACGCGCTCGAAGGTCCGCTCGACCAGCCCGGCCAGGCCCTTCTCCTCGCGGCCGGCGCGGAGCAGGTAGGCCGACATCACCGGCGAGAGGGTCAGGGCCACCACGCCGGAGATGGTCACCGCCCCGGCCAGGGTGAGCGCGAACTCCCGGAAGAGCGACCCGGTGAGGCCTCCCTGGAAGGCGATGGGGGCGTAGACCGCCGCCAGGGTGATGGTCATGGAGATGATGGGGCCGACCAGCTCGCGGGCGCCGGTGAGGGCCGCCTCCAGCGGCTTCATGCCCTCGCGGACGTGGCGCTCCACGTTCTCCACCACCACGATGGCGTCGTCCACCACCAGGCCCACCGAGAGCACGATGGCGAGCAGGGTGAGCAGGTTCACGGTGAACCCGAACACCTGCATGAGGAACACCGCGCCGACCAGCGAGACCGGGATGGCCACCACCGGCACCAGCACCGAGCGCAGCGACCCCAGGAAGACGAAGATCACCACCACCACGATGAGCAGGGTGTCGGCCAGCGTCCGCTCCACGTCCCGGATGGCGCTGCGGATGTAGGTGGTGGCGTCGAAGGCGAAGCGGGCCTTGAGCTCCTCGGGGAGCTCCTTCTGCAGCCCGTCGAGCGCGGTCCGCACCCGCTGGATCACGTCGAGCGAGTTGGCGTTGGGCAGCGCCCAGACCCCGATGAAGACCGCGGTCTGGCCGCTGAAGTTCACCGCCACGTCGTAATCCTCGGCGCCGAGCACCACGTCGGAGACGTCGCCGAGCCGCACCACCCCGCCTTTGTGCTGGCGGATCACGAGCTGCTGGAACTCCCGCACCGAGCGCAGGTCGGTGTTGGCGGTGAGGTTCACCTGGACCATCGAGCCCTTGGTGCGGCCCACCGCCGCCAGGTAGTTGTTGGCGGCGAGCGCCTGGCGGACCTGGGCCGGGCTGACGTTCAGGGCGGCCATGCGGTCGGGCTTGAGCCAGATGCGCATGGCGAAGGTGCGCGCCCCCAGGATGTCGGCGCGCTGCACCCCTTCCACCGCCGAGAGGCG
>Ga0079037_100001381_pt1 | contig 12588 bp, 30 predicted proteins | sample Mud3Dept4metaG_FD_71479 | JGI IMG/M metagenome (GOLD analysis project Ga0079037, IMG submission 71479) | Freshwater wetland microbial communities from Ohio, USA, analyzing the effect of biotic and abiotic controls - Mud 3 Core 4 Depth 4 metaG | ecosystem: Environmental > Aquatic > Freshwater >... | reverse complement strand
ATGGTGTGCGGTATCTTGCAGGGAAAATAAAAATTGGCGGTATGTTGTTTGATATTTAGACCCGCTTATCCGCTTCGGCCTGAGCGAGAATGATTTTGGGTGTAAGGGATTCGGTTGTTTTCTTTTCCCAATATGCCGTCATCTCTTCCTGTGTGAATCCTGCTTTTTCTAAATCAATGTTAATGATGTCATTCATATAGATATCTCATGAGCAGTGATTGTTTTCAATCCCAAATAGCCGTCACCTGCTGCGGATATTGTAGCTCTTATTTTTATTGCCGATACAGCGCATAGTATTTTTGTGTGTAGCTCTGCGGATACGGCTGCAACACTGGTACACGCAAGCGAACTGCCCCCTTTGTCGTCCGAATCTGCACTAATATATACAGTCAATGTTCCCGCGCTTGAATGTAGTGTCACACGCCCACCAACAATGATATTCATAGGTCTGGGAAGCGTGAATACAAAAACACCCACTTCACCAGCACCGCCGAGCGTCTTTTTTCCTTCCCCTGTGCTTGTGGTGGGGTCTCCGTCAGTTGCATTTGCAAGGTCTGTCGGTACTGTGGTGTCAAAGCCTGTATATGTCGGGACTATACCCCTTAACACATTAGGCATTACGCCCTGTTGATTTAAACCCTTAAGGATTCTCGCTACCGTTACTTCGTCTATTCCCATGATAAATCATATCTCCTTTAATTAAAGTCCTTCTCAAACCAGCTATTGATTGCTCCTATTGCTGCCCCTGCGGGAGTCTCAATCACTTCGTAGTACTGGTTTGGTGGGACTGTGAATATAAGCGTAGCGAGGAGTATTCCCGTTGCACTGCTTCCTACCGTGCCTTGCACTACCGTAGGGGGGGTGGCTGCCTCTACATAGGCATCATATTGGTCACTGGTTGCCGGGGCGCAGGTGATGGCCACATTGACGATTACAAGCCGCTCATACCCGTCATTCTGATATATTACTCCGCTTGTCTTTACGCCTGTCTGGTTGACTGTATGCGTCTCTACAGTGGCCAAGATGCCGTTCTTAGTCAAGTTTCCCATACCTCACACCAGCTTACGGACGATGACTTTCTTCGTGAGCAGCTTGCCTGCCGTGCTTGCTGACACAGCAGTCCTGATGCGAATAGGAGCCTGGGTATAGTTTCCCTCTTCACCCGATGGAGCATAGCTCAGTGGCTGGTTTGTGTCAAGAGCAACATTCACAATAGCATTATACGAGGTTGTGTCAGTGGATCCTGCGAAGACCTGCTCCACAAAGCTTTTTGCTGTAGCATCATTAGAAAAGTACTCTATCCTGTTGAGTGAAAAGGGAAAGGGTATCACAAGGTCTATGTTCTGCGCTGCGCCTGTAAGCGTGAACTGCTGCTGATATTCGTATATGCAGCCAGCTTTGCTTATTGTCCTCTGCGCTCTCCATCCATCGTCTGTGTTCCATGTCTCTACTACCATAATTATTTCTTAGCCTCCAATATCATTAATATCCGTTCCCCTACACTTGTGTTCCTTTCGATTGCTGCCTTCATGTCCGGTATCATTTGCATCATAAACCGCTGCTGCCATGCGTAAAAACCTGCTATCGCTACCATGCCCGCGCCCATGGCCGGGATAAGGACAGCATCATCAATAAACACCATTGTCATCATCCCTCTGCCAGGACATTACCATAACTGTCAATCAATTCATTGTAAAATATTTCGTATGTGCCTTCTGTTGCCACTATCTGCGTGTTGTCGTTCTTGCTTGCCATATAAAAACTAAAATCCATGCTAGTATCGATATAATTCCAACCACTGATTATTTCATGACGACTAAGGTCTGGATATTCAACATAAACCCTAGCAAAGACATTACCCGCTTCTCCATTGTTCAGCACGAAGCGATAATCCGAGCGTATCCCAAGACTTGACCCAAGAGCCACATTACAATTTGGAAATTCTGATACTGGGGTAGCATCCAGGTTCACGAATGTAGACCGCAGGAACGATATGGAGCTCATACCGCCCTCGAAAACAACATCGTAGCTATGACTGCAAGAACCAACAAGATAATCCAACCAGGGGTTTTATCTGCGCCCTGTGAGCGGCTTTCACACATATACCTCACACCGCATCATTACATCTACAAGTAGGTCCAAGGTTCAATCCGCACACACTGTCATAAATCGGCGTGGCTAGAACGTAATTGGTAGGACATCCCGTTACCGGGCTTGCCTCTACGCAGTTTCCGGACTGGCATGCCGGGTTTGTCGGGATATACGGGTTTGAGGGAAAGAGATATTTATAAATAAAATATGCAGCTACAAGCATCAGGACATATGGAAGATAATCCATAATGTCAAATCTTGCCATATCTACCGCTTCCTTGAAAATAACACCAATGCAGCTATTCCCGCGGCTGCTGCGATTATAAGACCTGTTGTGCTACTGCTACTAGATGCGCCTGAGAATACGCCCGTAATGCTTCCATCCTCGTTAGCAGTAAGCGTTATTGGGTTTGTGGTGCTTTCAATGCCATCCGCGGATACCCATTTCTGGAATGTCTCGCCCTGCGCCGGCACCGCTTCAAAATATACATCATACTCTGCCGGGACTGTGATAGATGACCTGACAGCAAGCTCGTTGTCCCCTCCACTGCTCTTAATCTGACCATTGCCTTGTGTTATTATTTGAATTGTTACCATTGTTGTTTCTCCGATACTAAGAGTAGGGCATATCATTATTTCGCCTGGATATTAGTTATTGAAATGTCAGATTCGCTTACGGTATATGATGTCTTTTGCTCATAGACCCTGTCGAAATCAATCAACATGGCCGTTGTCGTGCCTGCCGGGAAGTTCAGTTCTGTTACGGATAGCGTTCTAGCCATGCCCGAATTGCCATATCGATATGTGATTGAAATGTCAAACATTGCAGGCTGCGATAATGTTAAATCGACTTGTAGCTCCACGTTCAACCCGACAAAATCAATATTTGCCGAGCATCCCTCCGGTAGGATATTGAAAGTGCCGTTCGTTGCTGCAAATGTCAGATTACTGGGAGTAATAATAGGCAGCAGTTCCCCTGTCATGAGTGATGTACACCTCGTTGCCATGTCTTACCTCGCTTTTATGTTTGAAATAACAACATCTGTAAGTGCTGCTGTGTAAGTATATAATACTGAATATACCAGCGAATCCATGAGCACTGCGTAATTGTTACCCGCGCTCAATGCAAGATTTGTTGTTGATAGCGTCCTTGCGGTTGTGCCTTGATAATATTTTATCGACACGTCCACATAAGCGTTAGCCGATGCTGATAAATTAACCTGAACCCCTACAGTTTTACCCACCCACAGCTCACCAGTGCATACGGAAGGAAGTGTAACCGCATTATTAATTAAAGTGACAAAAGAAAGCGCATCCTTCCCTATGGTGGGTAGGGGATTGGAAACGGTCAAAGTTGTACATTGCACCATATTATACCTCCGATTAAAAAGAGGGGATAGGAGACCCTCTTTCTACACTTCGTATGCAACCGCTGAACAGAAGGACAGGTTAGCACCGATGTTGGCTGAGGAGATGAACCTGAATGTATCCTGTATGTTACACTGCGTGACTGGCTGCATAGGTATGACGCATTTCTGGCGACCTACTCCGTCAATGTGTGATACCTGCAATGTGGCTAGACCGGATGGGATTGGAGGAAGCATCAAATCAGCCTGATTCAAGCCATCGAATTCCGTTGATGTGAATCTGACACGACCTATGACGCCTTCCGAAGTGGCCTGTGTAGTGCCTCCATAGACGCCGAGCAGTTCAAGGATGTTGCGTGCTTTGCTGACCTGATACTGCGTGCCTGCGAGCTCGCTGTTAATTGTAAGCCCTGCGGTAAGTGTTCCACGCTGTATATGCTGCTGGGCTTGCTGTGGCCTTGCGTCGCTACATACAAGAATAATCGACCCATAGTTCGCGCTCGTGGAAGCTACAAGGTCTCTCATGTTACAAGTGATGAGCTCCCCACCATTGCATGGCAAATTAATGTCATACTTCTCAGGCTTGGCTGCTGACTGCGCACCACCAGACCCACCCAGGATAGAACCAATTGGTGCGCCAAAGGCCTGGAAAGGCTGAATTGGCAAGTTCTGGCTCTGTAAGTTGGTTGCCGTTAACAGCGACTCTGTGGCTGTCGGTAGGTCTGTTACTGCGCCTACTGTCATTGCAAGTATGCTTTTTGCCCATACCGGCACATTAAAATCTGCTCCGCCTATCACTGCATCCGTTGTTACTGCTGTCCCCAACGCTGTTTGGCCCACATGCATGGGTACTACTCTGACCATGATTTACTGACCTCCATAAATATTATTGATTGTACCCATTACCGGAGTACCACGGTTAATCGCATTCGTACTGTTCGACCACATCCGATTTTGACCACTGCCGGATATGACTATCCTTCTGTCCATCTCTGGCGGGTCTATGATGTATTTCAGGATAAGATATGAGCCTGCGTAGTTCCCCACAAGGGAGACCATGGCCTTGACATACTGATTACTGACTTTTCTTGCCAGAATAGGCGTCATGATGAATATGATAATGGCTGCGATCACGTAAGTGAGATTATTCTTAATCTTCGTAAGTGCTGCTGATGGGTTGCTTACAAGATTCTGAATGTCCGTCCATGCCTGACCGAATCCTGCGGCCTTGGTGCTATAAACAGCGTAGAATGCCGCAAGGAAGCCGATAGCAGGCATATAGCCTTTCATGCTTGATATATTGAATTTCATGTTCTATCTCCGTCTGCCCCTTTTCTTATGGCCGCAAACACGACCAAATATCTGAGGCATTTTCTGTACTTGTTTCGCTGACCCACATCTGTGGCCACGCTTTGAACTTCGTCTCTTTGCCATAAAAAACTTTATCTCCCGCAATGCTTGAATTTTCCTTTCGCATCACGACATACCGTCTGACAGACCCTATCACGAGAACCGTAATAGGATTTTTTCTTTGCCATACTCACTTAATATGATTATAGTGAGTATATAAACCAAGATGTTTTCTGGCATGAAAGTGGTATGCGTACCCTGAATCGATTATTACCCGCCTGCCTTATCTTTGCGACATAGAGAGGAAAATCACGAAACTTGAGATGGATTATTGGAAAGGTACTCATCGTCTTATATCCGCTAACAGGTCATGCACATAATAGCTTTGCTGCATCTGTTCCTGATAGTTCGACATCTTAATACTCCCCATCCGACCACGACATTCAAGGCAAAACGAAATCTTGTCTTGAGATGTAATGATGATCTCCCGCCCGCACCTCACGCACTTCTTACACCTCCGCTTAATATCAGCGAAATTTGACCGCTCCTCTTGCTTTTTCATGGCTCACCCAAACAGATAATCCAAAACACCCTGCGCCTTTTTCGTGATGTGCTTCGTTACCGCCTTTGCACCTGTCTCTTCGATACTAGGAGACTCTTTCTTGCCCTTCCGCTTCTTAGGTTCTATCTTGACATGCTCATCATACATATCACGCACTGTGGGGCATATATCATCATCCCTGCCCTGAGCCAGCTTTGCGGTATCGGTCATAAGCCGTGTGACCTGATCATCGTCCACGCATATCTTCTTTTTACTCATTTTATCATCTCAATGATATAAAAAAATAAGAAAATAAACAACACAGAAAAAATTAAATATAAAACATTAAAAATAGAACGCAACTCATCTTCAATATTCATACTCCAAGCACCTTCCGCATCCATAGAAACAAGACAAAGACCATCAACAGACCGCCAACGAAAAGGGGAATAGTCCACCAGACGCCGTGCCATAAATCCCTTATATTATATATAAACCTACCCGCTCTTGATTTATACAATTCCTTATCCGGCTTGGTGTTTAAACCGAATTGCTCCTTAAGCTGGTTTTTAAAGAATGGGATAGCAAACTCCTTGACAAATGGGTTATCCATAAGCTCAGTAAGCCCCACCCGCTGAACCTGGGGAGCCTGAAGTATCTGTGGCGGCGGCTCTGGCTCAACCATCTATATCTCCTTTATCTTTTTTAGTTATACCAGCCATGATAGTTTCAAACCAGCCTTTTTTCTTTAATTGCTGGTCCAGCTTCTTTTGTGCCTGATCTCGGATGGCTGTGAGTATCCCTATGATTTCCACCCGGTACTTTTGGCATGTCCGGTAGTCACATCTTATCATATGCTGCGCCCTCAAAGCCTTACTCATATCCTTATCTGAGAAGCTATCCGGGTCAAGCTGCTTAGAAAATATATCCAGCATGGCCAATTTCACTTCACTTCGATTATTACTCAATCCTGGGGTATTTGGCAACCAACATCATCCTCCAATTACTCAATTACGCAACAATACTACTTATTTCTACCGCAATTGTGGCACAATATAACTTGGAGTAATAACTTAAACAACCAAATCGTAACTCTTAAATACTATGCCTATTATAACGCGTTATAATGTAGTAAGTGAATGTGATGCACTGAGGCAGGAAGGACGTGAAAGACAATGAAAATTCAAGATGTGAAGACCGTAGGTGTTTTAAAAGGTAAGTATATTCCTGAATTGTATGGGAGAGTGGAGATTATGGTTTTGGATGCGTTGATGAAATCGAATCCGAACAGAGGCACGCGGTTTTTTGTGGGAAAGACCTTGTATGAAACAACTATTTCTTTACCGCGCGCGCTTAAGATTTTTGAAGAGTTCTGTAAATGGAATGATTTTGATATTCGGAAGACCGAATATTATTTAAGTGGGGTGTACCATATGAAGGTTAATAGTGACCCGTCTTTTATTCAAGGTCTTTCGGGTCACCATGTCCTTTCACCTGACGAAATTAAGCACAGATTCTTAACCGAGGCAACGCCCTGGTTGATTCAGCCCCCAAACGAAATTGATAAGGCTGCTTATTATTTTTGTTCGGTTGGCGGCCATCCAATTCCAGTGAAAGAAGGAAAGCTGCCTGCTATTAAGTGGAAGGAATGGCAGGATAATAAGCCACCGCTTGAGAGGCTTAAAAAATGGGATTGGAGTAAAGGGATAATCTTGCTTGGAACGGATAATAATTGTTTTTTGGATATTGATATCAAAAGTGATAAACACCCGGATGGGATTGAGAATTTTAATGAATCTGAATTGAAGGGATGGTATTTCGAGAGAACGAAAAACGGAGGGTATCATGTTTTCGGGAAGGGGAAACTTCAAAGTATCAAGGGGAAGGGGATTGAATTGTTGGGAAAGGGACGATATATAGTTACATATCCCACTCCTGGTTATGTGGTGATGTCATGAGGATCAAGGAAAAAGAATCTTGGGGGATGTTGCCTTTACATGTTTGTCGTGATTATGGTGTCGGTAATTGTAATATTGCAATTTTGAAATCAAGACCATGCAAAAAGTGCATGGAGAGACAAGCAGAGGCTTAAGTGTGTCACTGTGCCACACACTATCTCACAATCTATATATACCATGCATACATGTAAAGTCTTGCAGGCAAGGGATGCCTGAAAAGTTAGGAGGAAAATAATATGACAACATGTAACAATTGCGGAAATCCAATAGAGTTCGGAACTTGTATATGCATCAGATGCGCTGAAAAATCGAAAGACTCGTTCTATCAATTTCTCGATATATTCCCGTATAAGCATGCCGTTAATATAAATGGTATGCCAATTTAATTTTTTTGGAAGGAGGAAAATAATATGAGTAAATATTTAGTCGAATGGAATGACACACGAACTGTGTATACAGAAGTAGAAGCATCTTCTATTGAAGATGCTAAAAAACAATGCATTAAAGGGAAGGGGCATGAAGTGGATTGGAGTGGGTCAGGCTCACCAGATTCAAAAGATATTATCAGTGTTAAAAAGGGAGATGAGTGAATGATAACTTTTGATAAAGCTAGGAGGAAAATAATATGAGTGAAATAACAATCAAAATAACAACAAGAAAAGGCAATTTTGGGACTGATGAAGGAACAAACATATATACGGTTTCAGCATCAGGAAAAACCGTAGGGGACTTCACACGGTATAATCAAACAGAAGAAGACATACATGAATTGATAGATGAATTGCTCGCGGGAGGAAAAATAATATGGACATAATAAAACTCGTAAAAGTGTTAGGATATACTACAAGCCCAAACGACAACGAGGCCTTGTCGGCTATGAGGATGGCAAACGGTATCATGGCTGAGGCAAATCTGACATGGGAACAACTGATGACTCAAAAGACAATAGTCATTCAGGAAGTCATACAGAAGAACGTCATACAGAAAGAAGCTAATTCAGAAACGGCTAAGAAGCTGAAACTGGTGCTTGAGAACGTCAGGAGCCACTCAGGGCTTGAGTTTTTGAGATCATTGAATAAACAGTTTCAAGAAAGGGGAAGCCTCAGCAAACGCCAATTGGAGGCACTTGATAAGTGGTACGATAATCTATGAGCAATCTAATACTTTCAAATCAATCCGGTCTTGAAGTTTCAAAGACCAGGATCATAAAATTTGAGAATGGCGCAATCACTGAAAAATATCCGGTACTGCTTCTTGATGTTTCTGGATCAATGAATCGGGAAGTTGGGAACAGACGAAAAATAGACATTCTCAGGGATGCAGTTACGAAAGTCGGGGCAGGGATGGATATCTATTCGTTTTCGTCGTCTGTCGTTCATTCTCGGTTTATACCAGATCCACAAGGGCAAACAAACTTAACGAAAGCCTTTCAGGAATTGAAGGGGCGAAGTATGCAGCTATTGCTTATCAGCGATGGTGTAGCGGATGATCCAGACGAGGCAATATTAGCTGGAATTGCGCTTCATTGTCCTGTCAATGTCTTGTATATCGGCGAGCCCTGGGATGTCGGAGAGGAATTCATGAGACGACTAGCGGAGGCCACAGGAGGTAAATGGACGACCCTTGACACCATGCAGCCTGACGGGTTCGGAGATCGGTTAGAGGCAGGGATTGAGAAATTGATGTTGACAGCCTGAGCCGAAACGCTCAGGTTTTCATAAAATTAGGAGATGAAATAATAAACATGGCGCAAGCAACAACAAACGCAGCGATTGAGGCGGGGCTTCATGCTGCAATAACAAAAGAAGCGAAGAAGAACAATATCAGCTTTTCCGAACAGGTAAGCAGATATCGAAAAGCATGGATTGAGGAACAGGAGTTTATTAGGACAACTTCAAAAAAGGAGACAAAGAAATAAATGGCAAAGATAAGTGAGAAGAAGGAACCGGGGCAAGGTTCATCAAAGTTCTTCACTACGAAGGACCTGATAGGCATGCCTTTTGAGATCATTGAAGACGTGAACGCATTAAGTGATTTCCGTGAGACAGAAAAGAAAGAGGGAAAGAAAGGCCAATGGCTTTGCGTCATGGTCAAAGCGAATGGTGAAGAGAAAGATTCTCATTGGACCAATGCAGCCCTGAGAGAGCTACGTAATGCTATGCCTCCCGGCATAGCTACATGGAAAGGTCAGAGAGCCGTAATCAATTCGGTCAGTGGTCAGGGATACAACACAGTGACAAAAGTTACTCGGCTCATGGGTGACTATGCAGCCGTGTCAGGGCAACAGCAGATAGGCCAGCAGCCACAAACACCACCACCTCAGCCTAATCCTATCATTGACCCGGTTGCTCTCCTCCTGGAGGCATTGCGGCCGCCCGGCATTCATGACAGCCGTATCATGGACATGATAGCCAGGATTGAGCCAGACCCTGCAAAAGCACAATTCTTATGGGGCATGATAAAATATAATGGAAAGGCCACGCAGAAGCCCGATGGTTGCTGGGTAAGGACGTGATGATATGACGACGGAGGAAATGTTGAAAACGACAATAGAGAATCTTCAGCGCAGTATCGAATATCAAGAATCTAGAATTCGGATATCAATTGAAACTCTTGTCGATGCCACAAACGAAAAAAAAAGATGTATCGATGAAAAAGAAAAATACCAAGCAGATATTGATATTCTTGTAAAGTCTAGGTGATGAGATGGATATTGAGGAACTCAATAAAAAGATGGACAGTCTTATAGTGGAAGCCATACGGTCAGGAATAAAAACAGTGGACATTCTGGCCGGCATAGAATTATCGAAGATGACATTATATCATATGTCATACAGCAAAACAAAAAGAATGGGATTGGTGGAATGATGGCCTTCATACGAGAAATGAATATCAGTAGTATCGGAGAGCCGGCGCACGTCAAAATCGAAAAGAACAGCAAGGGCTACAATTACGAGATATCGCTTCATGGCGAATATCTTGATAGTGTCATCGATGAGCTGTTCAAAGCAAGGACAAGGCTTGAGAAAGAACTCACGCAGCAGGTGACAGCATGAAAGTAAAATGTCGATTGTCAACGCTTCGGGATAAGGATATGATTTGTACTATAGCGGTGTTTCCTTTACAGTGCGAAGGGAAACGTACAGATATGAACAGTTGTCCATTTTGGAAGACAAAGGACGAATAAAGGAGGCAAGGCATGGCTAGTTTGATATGGCTTGATGTAGAAGAAGATGATATTCTATTTAATGCTCGTATAGATTTTAAATCAATCATCACGAACCGTACAAGCGTTGGGTATCGAGACAGGCATATCATTGCAAAAGGCAATGTCCTGGAAGGCAGGGAAGGGAAATGAGCATACAATCGGATGCAGCTAAGGAATACTTAGCTTTTCTTTTTCAGCATGAATACGGTGCCCTTGGTGAAATTAATCAATGGCAAGCAGAATACAAATTCGATGAAAAGCGTAAATGGCGCTTTGATTATGCCGTGCCAGCGCTGAAGGTTGCCATAGAACTTGACGGGGCTACATTCAAGCCAGGCACAGGCCACAATACCGGAGTAGGTCTCAGGGCATGGCGAGAGAAGAACAATGCAGCCATGTCATTAGGCTGGCGTGTATGGCACTATGCGCCGGAGGAGGTCATTAAGGCAGGGCGCAAAATGTTGAAGGTTGCGTATCGCTCGCATTTCAAGAACATAAATATTGATACGGGAATTTCAACATGCGTAACCCTACTCGATGAGCCAGTCCTCACTATCCTACCATGGCTCAAACCAATACCATTCACGCAAGTAAGATTATGAGAAATAGAAATAGCTCACATCCCCGGTAAATCCCGCAGCGCCACTTATCCCACACAACCATACACTTTTCACTGGCGCTGTGCGTACCACAGGGGATAGCGAGTTAGGAGAATAAACATGGATGAAACGGTATTATCAAAAGCCGAAGCGAGGAAAAGGCACAGGATAGAACTTGCAGCTAAGGGTATACAGCTAGGATTACGGAAACCTAGGAGCGCAAAGGCAAGGCAACCGGAAGAGTTACGCAGGCAGGGCATTTGTCTTGTGTGTGGGAAGAAAGCGTATGAATGTGAATGCAGCGGGCATATGACCATAGAAGCAATGGATAGGTTCTATGCCGAGAGGGATAAATGAAAGTGCAAACAAGCATTGATTGAATATCAATAAACTACAACATAATTGGATAAGAGAGGTTGATAAGATGAGGAATGAAGGGAAAGATAACAAGGATATATTGAAGAAGCAAAGCACACATCAATATGACCATGAACACATTGATAAGTTCTATTATTGCCCCATCTGCATGCAATATCAGTATCCAAAAGGGGCACAGATGAGAGACCAATACCGTATTCTCATCCCATCCGAGTGGGAAGCCCTGAAGGATTCTATAGAAAAGAGCAGATTAAGGATAGTCGTTGAAGGTCTGCTATTCACAGGAATGAGATATAGCGAATATGAGAGGTTTTCTAATCACCTTGAATGGTTTGATGTCAAGAACCGTGCGATATCCCTTCCTGCGAAGGCCAGCAAGACCGGGAGAGACAGGACGATACACCTAACCCCACAATTCACGAAAGACATGAGCCTATATCTCAGGGAGCATAAGAAACTTGAAGTGCCGAGCATCCAGGCCATGAATATGAATCTAAGGCGCTGGCATTCTTCGTGCGCTCTGGCAGTTGATGACCAACACCCAAACCCTAAGACCTTTCGTAAGACCTGGGAATCGTGGTTACTTGCCTCTTATCCTGATAGGAGCATGGCAATAGCATTATCCCAGGGGCACAGTGAACTTATAAGCTATGGCCATTACATGAACCTTGACCCCCGGCTGAAAAGCGAGATGGACAGGGTTAGGGAATTGACAAAAGGATGGGGAATATGAACGAAAGGGCGGCGTTTTTAATAGCGGAAGAGTATTTTTTGCGTTTGCAGCGGGAAGCTGCGAGGGAATACGCAGAAAAAATACAGGAAGCATACACAGCTGCACATATCCGATACATGGAATTGTTGGAGATGAAATGAATGACCGGATTAAGTGAATACAGTGACGAGGATTTGCTTGAAGAAATCAAGCGCAGGGGGCTAAAGATAGAAGTGCATGACTTCTATGTTGGCGATGTCCATTATGGTGTGCGGTATCTTGCAGGGAAAATAAAAATTGGCGGTATGTTGTTTGATATTTAGACCCGCTTATCCGCTTCGGCCTGAGCGAGAATGATTTTGGGTGTAAGGGATTCGGTTGTTT
>Ga0079037_100001379_pt1 | contig 12607 bp, 14 predicted proteins | sample Mud3Dept4metaG_FD_71479 | JGI IMG/M metagenome (GOLD analysis project Ga0079037, IMG submission 71479) | Freshwater wetland microbial communities from Ohio, USA, analyzing the effect of biotic and abiotic controls - Mud 3 Core 4 Depth 4 metaG | ecosystem: Environmental > Aquatic > Freshwater >... | reverse complement strand
GCCAACGAGTACAATAATAAAGATGGCGATTATCACACTCCCGATAATATATGGTATCTCCTTCTTTGATTCCGTTACCATTATCAGATAAGCGGCGGCGGCCCCGAAGGAAACTCCGAATGCGGCATAACCCAGGAAACTCAGCAATACGTGGAAGAGGAGCCAGTTTGACTGCAGGGCAGGTATGAGCGGTTGAATTTCCTTGGATGTCCCTGATATATCTATGAACAGCAGTGCCATCGCAGCAATCGGTGTGACAAAGGCGCCCAGGGAGCGGTTTTTATATTTAAATTCTATAATGATGTGGGCCAGGATAATCGACCACACAAAAAATATTAAAGATTCATACAGGTTCCTGAGAGGGGCGCCCCTTAAAAGGGCTTCAATAAATCCTGACATGGGATGAGATGACATCCAGAAGTCATATGAATGGACCCATCGGATTGCCAGCGCGGCAGTCTGGCTGACAAAGCCGAAAATAGTAATGCCTGAGGCGATCAGACTGACGGTGTTGTTCCTGACAACAAGATATATAACGTATGTAATCATTGCGGCAATATATGCACCGGCTGATATGTCGAAAAAGACAGAGCTGTTCATTACTTACTCCTTCCTTCTATGGCCTCTGAAACATGTGCCAATATCTTATCTATTTCTCTTTCAAAATTAAGTCTGTTTCTGTTTGTGGTGCCCCCGACAATAACACTGACGGCTTTCTTGTCGCCAGTGATATCCACCCATATTTTTTTGCTGCTGATAAAAAAGCAGACATAAAGCGCAATGCCCATAATGATTGATGCGAGATAGATCATCCAGACCCCTGGATCTTTTGATACCTGGAGTCCCGTATACTCTACTCCCCAGTAATCCGCGAATTTAATTGAATGTCCGCCCGGGATTACACCGGTTTCAGGATAGCGTTTTAAAATCCATCCTACGAAATTATTGCCTTGGGGCGGTATGAACTCTATGGCCACAGCAGGGTTGACCATTGTCTCTGAATAGGTAATCAGCCTGCCTGTATTTCTGTCTCGTGTAAGGGCAGGGGAGAAATCGTGGATCCTGCCTTTAATGCCTGTGCCGGGAATCTCAAAGATGGCTCCAAAGTCCAGCCAGAGTCTTTTTTCCTGTCCCCCGGCGGGAGTTATGTCCAGAACGAATTTCCCCCTTGCATTCGGCATCATGCCGTAGTTTGACTGGAAGAAGGTGATCCCCTTGTATGTAAGCGGGTCATTGACCTCTATCACCTTTGTCAGTACTTCTCTGCCGTTTTCAATAACAACAAGCTCACTCTGAAATTCCTTTGGCATGTCCCCGCCTTCATAATATGTTGTCTCATACCAGTTACACTTAACCTGAAAACCAAGGGGAATGCTTTTGGTCTGTGACTCATATAATACATCTGAGCTGCTGCCTTCAGGGAGGTTCAGGTATCCTTTAAACCCGAAACGTATGCCGATTATCGCCCCGACGAAAATCAGAATGATACTTAAATGGACGACATAAACAGCAAGACGCGCATACTTGCCTTTTTGCGTGTAAAGCCTGACGGAGTTATCTTCATTGGCCTCAAAAACATGATACCGCGATGCCTTCAGACTGTTTAATACTGCATCTTTTACCCTATCCAGGCCGTTCTTGAAAGTCAGTTCCTTCTTTATAGGCAGAGACTTGATCGCATTGCCCGACATCGGCTTCTGGGGTGTTTTAATATAACGCCATGTCTTGGGGAACCTGTCGATGGAACATACGATCAGGTTAATGCTGAATATGACAAGAAAGCTGGTGAACCACCACGAGCCATACATGTCCATAAAGCCGAGTTTCGCGAATATGTTATAAACGGTAGGGGCTGCTGAGTCCCCGAAAAACTTGGCAAGGAGCGCAATGTTCTGGGCCTGTTCCGCTTTCTGCTCTACGATTGTCCCGATAATTGAGGACGCGGCCAGTGTAATGAGGACGAAGATGGCAAGCTTTACTGAAGCCAGGAAATGCCAGATTGATTCAAATATATCTTTCTTTTCTTGATCTTCCAAAAAAACCTCCGACTCTAAATATAGCGTTTCACGATTCGTTAAGTCAATGTCAGACAGGACATTACCTGGATGAGCAACTACTGACCGCTGTTACAGAATTATATCGCCTGATTTCCTTTCTGACCTGGAGACTCAGTTTTTCAGCCCTTATTATAATGAGCCAGATGTGAAGAACTTGTGAACAATTAATAAATAAATTCCATATTCCAAGCACCAAATAACAAATAAATTCCAAACTGCAATATCCAAATTCCCAATATGACCCGTTTCGGTCATTGTGATTTGAGTATTGAAGTTTATTTGTAATTTGGATATTGGGATTTTGTTTACGGCACTTGTATTCCGGAGATTATAAAATTCCGCAATCATGCCCTCACCCGTGTCAACCGTATTGCATTTGAAATGACCGCAAGGCTCAGCCCCATGTCCCCGACAGCAACGGCAACCCATAAACTTATAAAGCCCATCAAGGCGAGAACGGTCAGGCTTCCCTTGATAATGATTGAGGCGGTAACATTCTGCTTAACGACCATCATGGTTTTTTTGCTTAAATGGATCAGGTAATCTATCTTTGACAGGTCATCATGCATTAAGGCTATGTCAGCGGTTTCTATGGCGACGTCGGCCCCGGCAGTACCCATGGCTATGCCCACGTTGGCTGCGGCAAGGGAAGGGGCGTCGTTAACGCCGTCACCTACCATGGCCACAGAGCCGAATCTGTCCGCGAGCTTCTCAATAACCTCCACCTTGTCTTCAGGAAGGAGGCCTGCATAATATTCATGAACCCCGGTTATATCTGCAAGGGCAGCAGCGACTTCCTTATTATCACCGGTGAGCAGCTCGGTCCTGATATTTAACTTCTTAAGGTCTCTTATGGTTGCAGGTGCGTGGTCCCGCATTCTGTCGCCCAGGGCAATGATCCCGAGGATACGGTTTTCATGAGAGATGAGGATGGATGTCTTTCCTTCTGCTTCAAGGCGCAGCAGTTCATCCGGGGCCTTTACTGACATTTCATCAAAAAGGTTCTTTGCCCCGGCATAGTATATGTCCCCATGTATTTCAGCCCTCAGGCCTTTTCCTTTTATTGCCCTGAAGGCCGTGACCTGCTGAAGTCTTGTCCCCTGCTCAGCTGCCTTTTTAAGGATCGCCTTTGCAATGGGATGTCCTGAGCGGGACTCAAGCGATGCAGCAATGGCAAGGACATTATCCGGAGACCGGCCGTTCAGGCCGATGATATCAGTGACGTCAAGCCTGCCGCTCGTAAGGGTGCCGGTCTTGTCAAAGGCGAATGCCTTTATTTTGCTTAGTTCCTCAATATACGTTGCCCCCTTGATAAGCACGCCATGCCGTGCTGCGCTGGTCAATGCTGAAACCATGGCAACCGGTGTTGATATGGCGAGGGCACACGGGCAGGAAATCACGAGCAGCACCAGTGAACGGTAAAGCCATACATCCCAGGGGAGTCCCAATATAAAGGTCGGTATCAGAAATGCTGCAAAGGCCGTACTGATTACCACAGGGGTATAGATGCGCGCGAATTTGTCTATAAATTTTTCGGTCTTTGATTTCTTCCTCTCGGCCTCGCCGACGAGTTTTACGATCCGTGAGAGTACGGTATCGTCCGCTTTTTTTGTTACCGTGACCTCAAGGTAGCCTTCTTCGTTTAACGTCCCCGCATAAACTTTATCTCCCTCTGTTTTCCCTGCGGGGGCCGATTCCCCTGTTATAGGCGCCTCATTTACATATGAATGACCCGTCATGACGATCCCGTCCAGAGGGATTTTTTCACCGGGCCTGATAACGATTAGGTCCCCGATGTGTATCTCATGGGTATGCAGTTCTGTTTCCCCGGCCCCTTTCTTTACCCGCGCTGTATCCGGCGCCAGACTCAGCAGCCGATGTATTGATTGTTTCGCATTGTCGCCGGCGTATTCCTCGAGGCTCTCGGCAACAAAGAAAAGGAAAATCACCGCGGCGCCTTCCTCGCCGTGGCCAATAAAAAATGCCCCGGCGGCAGCGAGACTCATGAGACAGTTCATGTCCAGTCGTCGTTTCAGGACCGAACGGCCCGCCTTCAGCAGGATGTCTTTGCCGGCAACTGCTACTACCAGGACATAGAGAATTTGAGCGGCAATATCAAGGCCTGTGAGGGAATTAATAATAAGGCCCGCAACCATAAGCAGGCCTGCGGCCCCTCCTGTGATTAACTTCCGGCGTTTCCAAAACGGCGGTTTTTCCTTAAACATATCAGTAGCGCAGCAGGAGCAGGTTGTCTCATCCCGGCAGGCGTTGTCGAGCATCTGTAATTTTGTGTTTTGCATTATTTTTATATCTGCAGGGGCATGGCGCGCCATGCCCCTGCGTTTTATTCTCTGATATGTTTCAACCCTTCGTTGAATAATCTGCTTATATGTTCATCGTCCAGGGAGTAATACACCATCTTTGCCGCCTTCCTGAATTTCACAAGGCGCATATTCCTTAATATCCGTAACTGATGGGAAATAGCGGACACACTCATGCCCAGGATGCCCGCAATATCACAAACACAGAGTTCTTCACTTGAGAGGGCATAGATTATCTTGGTGCGGGTAGGATCGGCCAGGACGCTGAAGGTCTCTGATAAGTTAACAGCTTCATCATCGGTAAGCATTGACTTCATTACAGACCGTACTTTCTTCTTATTGACTGACCTGACCTCGCAAACATCAGGATGCTTATTCATCAGTGCGTCCTCCCTCCGCTATTACAATTGAACATATGTTCAATTGTAATAGACGAATGTGGCTGGTGTCAATTAAATTATGATTTTGCAGGCAGGGGTATTTTTATGGTGATATTTTATTGTTAAAATACATGCGAGGATGACGATGAAATTTACTTTGTCTCTGACACTCATATTGTCTGCTTTGCTTGCGCCTTATATAAGTTATGCCCGGGAGCGCCCCCTTAACATTATATATACCGGCAGCGTAAGCGGTGAACTCGAGCCGTGCGGCTGTTCTCCGAAGACCGATTTCGGGGGACTGGCGAGACTATCGGGTTATCTTTCTGCGCACAGGAATGAATTGGCGCCTTATATTCTGCTTGATGCAGGGAACTTCAGTGATAAGGATACCGCCCAGGGGAAGCTGAAGGTGGAGGCTGTTTTAAGGTCCTATAACATCATGAAATATGATGCTGTTGCATTTATGAATAATGAGAAGGTCTTTGCTCATGATTTTCTTCTGTCAGTACAGAGAGAGAATATAATTCCTGCGGTGTCAGATACTCTTCCGTTTGATCATTCAGTCCTGATCGATAGGGAAGGATTCAAAGTTAATATCGGCGTTCATCCGGAGAATCACCGGCAGGACACACTTAATGTCCTTCTTACCGACCGTCCTGTTTCCGAGGCAGGTCTCATAAAAGGCTGGGATGTTATAATCGTTTCTTCCGGGGAAGTACTTGATGAACCGCTGACGGTGGACGGTACGGTGATACTCACAGGTTATCCAAGGGGGAAGAAAACCGGCATTCTTGCTTTTTCGAAAGACAGTGAAGGAGGCGTAAAGAATCTGGGCCATAAATGGATTTCACTGGGTACCGACATTGAGGAAGATGCAAGGGTCCGTGCTGTCCTGAATGAATATGATGCAAAGGTCGCGGGGCTTTTAAAGGAATCCGTAAAACCCCTGGCAGGAGCTACATACCTGGGTGCAGCCGGGTGCGCGGTATGTCATCAGCCTTATGAGGAAAGCTGGAAGAAGACACGGCATGCGGGGGCTTTTGACAGTCTGATCAGGGCGGGGAAGTCAAATGATCCTGAATGTATAGCGTGTCATGCTGTAGGATTCGGGGAAAAGGGCGGATTTTTCTCTCTTGATACAACGCCTGAGCTGGCTAATGTCCAGTGTGAAGAATGTCACGGTCTCGATCGGGAACATAGTGAAGACTTTTCCAGGCCCATGAGACGCGTGACAGAGAAAGTATGCCTTAAATGTCATACAAGGGAAAACAGTCCGGATTTTAATTACCCTGTCTATCTGAAAAAAATTACACATTAAAACAAAGAAAGGAATAGCTATGAGATTGAGAAAAATAGTGTTATTGATGTCCCTGGTTCTGTTTTCCGTTTCATCATACGCGGCGCAGGTCTCTGGCATCGAAGGCGTATATGAAAAGATAGATGATATAAAATTCAGTTTTGACGGTCAGCAGGTGGAGGTCATGGAGTTTCTCAGTTTTTATTGCATGCATTGTTATCATTTTGAAAAAGCAATTCCGGTAATCAAGGGCAACTTCCCGAAAAGGATCAGGTGGACGACGGTACCTATTTACTGGGGCAGCGGTTCTCCGAAACCGGGTGAAGCATATTTTCTGGCAGAGGAGGCCGGTAAGGGTGAGGAAATGAAAAAAGCCCTTTTCCAGGCTGCACTTGTTGATAAGAGGGACATAGGCGATCTCGCGGTACTTGACGATATCGGGATGAAGATCGGACTGGGATTTGATTTCAGCCGCAGGCTGAGGGCCGGAGAAAAAGCCAGAGAAGTCGGTGAGGCCATCCTGAAGTCAAAGGCGTATAAAATAGAAGAAACGCCTTCACTTGTTATAGCGGGCAACCTGAAAACAGGTCCGGGCATGTTTAAAGGCAACACAGACCTCCTGAGAGAGAATGTCATTCTTATGCTGAAGAGCATTTTTAGTTCATCTCAAAAATAGATGGTTTGATTTTTTTAGAAATTAATAAATGAATTGGTTAAACTACCTTTCATGAAAGTGCTTGCCCTTGAAACAGCTACCCTTGCCGGCAGTATCGCGATTCTCGACGATGTTGAAGGACTGATCGGCGAAGTAAAAGTCAGTGTAAAGATTGCGCACTCAGAACGACTGATGCCTTCTATAGAATGGCTGCTGAAAGCGTCCGCTCTTTCCATAAAAGAGATCGACGCTTTTGCCGTGTCTATCGGCCCCGGCTCATTTACCGGTCTCAGGATCGGCCTGAGCACGGTGAAGGGGTTTGCCTTCGCAACCGGTAAACCGGTTGTCCCGGTGCGGACGCTTGACGCCTTCGCGCGCATAGTGCCATTCTGCAGCCACCTTGTCTGCCCTATGCTCGATGCGAGAAAAAATGAGGTATATGCAGCGTTATACCGGTGGGACAATGACATGTGCATAAAGACAATGCCCGAGACCTCGATAAGACCTGATGAATTGCTGAAGGACATGAACGGCCCCGTGGTCTTTATGGGAGAGGGGGCACGGATATACAGAAAGGTAATCTCGGACATATTGAAGACGGGGGCCATTTTTGCATCGCCGTTACAAATGTCTCCGTCAGCATCGACGGTTGCTGAAATAGCAGTTGAAATGATGAAGCAGGGTATAGCTGCAGACCCCATCAGCCTGACGCCCTTTTATATCAGAAAATCAGAAGCGGAAATCAATTGGCAGCGATCATAATCAGAAAGATGCTGCCCGGCGACATTCTGCAGGTCCACGAAATAGGAAAGCAGTGCTTTACCACCCCCTGGCAGATAAGTTCATTTGAATATGAGCTTGAGAACAGGGATGCGGTCCTGAAGGTCGCCGTCCTGAATGTGGAGATTGTCGGTTATATATGTATCCGGTCGATACTGGATGTTACACATGTAATGGACCTGGCGATTGCGCCCCGGTTCAAACGGATGGGTATCGGGAGCCTGCTTCTGAGTGATGCATTACAAGAGCTCAGACGACTGAGGCCTGAAATAAAACTGGTGACTCTTGAGGTCCGGGAGTCCAATATAGCGGCTGTTAAATTATACGAGAAGTACGGGTTTCGGGAAATTGGAAGAAGGAGGGGGTACTATAAGAAACCCGCTGAGGACGCCCTTATTATGGAACTGGACATGAATGCAGACAGCTCTTCTTTTATTTTTCACTAATATTTTCCACGGTCCTTTCCAACTCATCATGATGCAATCCCCTGCATAATAATATCTCTATAATAATAATAAATTGGACAATTGAAACGTATAATGTTAAAAAAATAAACCTGAAGACTGTCCATGCCTCTACCGGGAAATTGAGTTTTATTATTGAGAGGATTTAAAACTGCAGGGACCTCTTTTTCCCCGGGGACGGGAATCAGGGAATTTGGAACAGAACAAAAGGGCGACTGTGATGATGGCAGTTTGCTGCGTGGGGCCTGCCTCCTTTAATAATTATTAGCACAGGGAAGTGCATTGATATGACAGATTTTGAAACCGGAGTTGTCAAATGGTTTGACCCTGAGAAGGGTCAGGGTTATATTGAGCGCGATGAGGGCGGGGAGATTTACGTACATTACAGCGCGGTGATTTGCGAAGAGAGTGAATGTCATCTGGACGAAGGGGACAGAGTGAAATTTACCGTGTATGACGGGCCTAATGGTCCTCAGGCGCAGGATGTAATTGTTTTGAATTAGGGGGTTATTTTCTCCCTCCCGGGATTGTCGGATGTTGACGGTCTTAGTGTTTGTCAGCCAGCAACCTTTGAAATAAGGCGTTCTTCCCGCAGACCGTTATCCAGTCACAGCCCATACAGCAGGACACATACCACTGACTGAATATCAGGGGCACTGCATTTCTGATATCATTCCAGTCTGCCTTACTCCCGGGGGACAGGTTGAGCAGTTCCAGGGCAGTGCTATCCATGGACCTGATATCCTCTTCAGCGTTCATGTCGTAATGACAGGTATTGTCTTTCAGATGAGGGCACTTGGTACATATTTCATCAGCGCCCGAACATATTTCTACCGGTGAATATTCGGACTTCCGAAGGGTGTCTTTAAGATTCCTGATAAACTCCTGACTATAGCCTTCTCCATCAAAGAAGTGAAGGCAGATAAGATGGTGTCCTCTAAGCGCGGGCATACGGTTTAAACACGATATCAGACGGTCTCATTTTTATTAATGTTACATCTTGGCAATCAGTACCGATGACTTTGAATGGTTAAGCACATATCTTGCAACGCTTCCGAGCATTCCCTTGAGCCCTCTCATCCCGCTCGTCCCGACGGCGATAATATCTGCATGTGCGGCTTCCGCTTCATCCAGGATGAGCGTGGAAGCGTCTCCGAATTTGATCATTTTTTCAATTTTTGAAAACTTGCCGCTCAGGTCTTTATAGGCCTTATCGATTATCTTTTCTGATTCTTTTAGTTCCTTTTCCCTTGTATCGGCAACAATATTCTTTATCCTGTCGTTAATTTCCACTGCGAACCTCTCAGGGATGTCCCTGAAGACAGTCGGTATGACGTTCAGAATGGTCAATTCAGTGTTATCAGGGAACGGAATGGAAGCCAGTATCTTCCCTACAGCATCTGAGTATGCAGAGCCGTCAGTCGCAAACAGGATTTTCATGCTTCCGGATTTACTGACCTCCGGCAGCCTGACGATAAGGACCGGTTTGTGTGATTTCAGGGCCACCAGTTTCGTGACACTTCCAACGATGAGCGACCCGACACCCCTTAATCCCCTCGCCCCCATGACGACCAGATCAGTTCCTGATTCCTCTGCTGTGTCTACGATGGCCTTATCAGGATAATCTTCCTTCAATACGGTGCTCAATTTTGCCTTTGCCGGCTTCAGGGCATCAAGCGTTGAGTTGAAAATTCTCGGAGCGAATTCCTCCTGTATCGCCTTGAAATCTGCATAAAGGATTTCCCATTCGGACAGGACCGGCACCCAGCTTACCGCATATAAAATATTGATTTCATCATCAGGAGACAACTTAAGTTTTACCAGAAAACGTGCTGCATCCTCCGAATATTTTGAGCCGTCTGTTGCCAGGAGTATTTTCATTGTCATCCCCCTTAATCAATATAAGTTTTAACATATACAGATCCCTGTCTAAATTGTATCATGGTTTTCCTGTTTGTGAATGATACGGGGGCATAAATATTATTTTAACAATCTGTGGTCATGAAGGCTTTGACGCTGCTGTCCCATTTAAAACATTTCATGCAGAGGATTGTCCTGTTTGTCACGGACACCACCATGTGCAGCGCCTCCGGGAATTCCGGTTCTCCGAAGACAGTCTGCGCGGCATGGTCTTCTTCTGAGAAATAGGCCCCGTGCTCCGGATGGGAATGATAGAAGGCAAGGACTTCACCGCCATTTTCTTTTGCAGCTGATACGATCCTGTCGAACTCGCTCCTCTCTATCATATAAGCGGTCCGGGCGTCACGGGGATATCTGGAGGGATCTTCGGCATGGAGACTGTTTTGAATATTCCTGCACGTATGGACCGTCTGCCTGTCGCTGCTGCCTGTTATAATGCCGCAGCACTCAAACGGATATTCGTCCAGGGCGTGTTTATATATCCGGTCTATTATGTGCCTGTCCAGTTTCATAACATGTGAAACAGTAATTTGGGGTTTATGTGAATTTATTTATTGTACATCATTTTATATCTCGTCAGGGGGCAAATCCGGAAAGCCCATAACAACTATGCTGTCCGGGCCTTTAAAATCAGATAACCCGAAAAAAGGATCAGGGCCCCGCCGAACAATGCCGGTATGCCGGGGGCTTCGTGTAATACAATAAATGCCAGTATGATTGCAGCGACCGGCTCAAAGTATCCGAGTATTGCCGCCTCGTTTGCCTTTACGCTCCTGAAGCCCTGAACGTAGAGAAGGGGCGCGGCGGTGGAGTGGACGATGCCCATGATTATCAGGTATGTCAGTGTCTCCAGAGACACAGGGACGCTGAATGCAAAGGGCAGCAGCACAAGGGCGACAATACCGTTTTGTATAAATGTAATGAAAATGGATGAGTAAAGGGCCGCGATCCTTCTGATAATAATGATCAGAAACGCATACGCAAGCCCCGACAGTGCCCCGGCAATAATCCCGAGATGTTCGTTGCTTGCGTCAAACGTCTGCAGTCCGGAGGTCTTACCCCCGAGCACCAGCCACAAACCGGCTGATGAGAGTATAATTGCGGTCCAGGTTGTTTTACTGATATTTTCTTTCAGCAGGAGCGGAGCAAGGAGCGCGACAAACACAGGGGCGGTATAATGCGTGAGCACGGCATTCCCTATTGTCGTGTTCCTGAACGCGAAATAAAAGAGCATCGAGTTTGCGATAAAGCAGAACGGAAGGAGAGCGAGTAAGAGGGCTCCCCTGCGTCCTCCGGCTGCATACTTCTCTATTCTCAATAGTCGGGATGAAGTCAGCAATATGAACTGAAACGCCCCGGCAATGGCAGAGGTATAAAAAATAATACAATAGTTCGGCAGGTCTATTTTACGTATGAAAATGCCGAGTGAACTCCAGATGAGAATTGCCGCTATGATTTTTATGTGGCCCAATTTTGGATACTAAATTTTGAATTTTTCTTTAATTGCCTTTTCGACCGCTTCCGGCACAAGCCCCTTTACAGAGCCCCCGAATGAAGCGACTTCCTTGACCAGGGTCGATGAAAGGAAAGTATACTCCTCACTCGGCATCATAAAGACCGCTTCAATGTTTGCATTCAGGCGCCTGTTCATAAGGGCCATCTGCAACTCATATTCAAAATCCGAGATCGCCCTTAAGCCCCTGATGATTGCAACACTTTTACGGTCCTTCGCATAATCAACCAGCAGACTGCTGAAGGCGTCGGCCTTTGCCCCCTCTATATGCTCTATGGATTTTCTTATTAAAGCTATCCTTTCCTCAACTGAAAATAACGGCTGTTTCTTCTGGCTCGGAGCAACGGCGATTACCACTTCATCAAATATCTTGAGTGTCCTCCTGACCAGATCAATATGGCCGTTGGTGACAGGATCAAACGTGCCCGGATATATTGCTATTGTATTTTGTGAGCGTTTCATGTGACGATTATCCCCTTTCTTTTTCAGCAAGGACCTTGATGTTCATTATACAGGTAATTATATCAATCGGATACGAAAATCATTCAGCCTCAAAAAGACTGAGTACTGAATCACCGTACGTATAGGTTTTTACTTTATGCAGCCTGTCAAATATGTCCGGCAATGTTTTTTTTGTAAAATGTTCCGCAATAACAATCCCGTTTTGCTTTATGATGGTAGCAGACCTGCCGATCGCAGTGAGTGCATTTGTCAGCTCATCTGTGTGATATGGCGGGTCAAGAAATATTATATCAAAGCTTACATTCTGCTGGTCCGCCCGGTTAATAAATGGTATGGCCTTCTGGTTTGTAATAACGGCCCGTTCACTGACATGGTGCTTTTCCAGGAGTTCCCGTATCTTTTTTATATGTCCCTTGTTGTCCTCAACAAAAACCACTTCAGATGCCCCTTCATTCAGCGCCCTGATTCCCACTGCGCCTGTCCCGGCGTACAGGTCGAGGAAACGGGCATTCTCCATCCTGACCCGCAAGATATCAAAAAGGGCCTCCCTGACTTTACCTGTTGTGGGCCTTAACACTTTATGTTTCCTGAATGTTTTCATATGAGGACCAGGCACATATACTATAAATAAACCGGGACGGTAAGTGCTATACTTTATTTACTATATGAGGACTGAGATACAAAAGAACCTGAAAAAAACCGTTCATGTACTGGCCCGTGAGATAGGATCGAGGGGACACCTTCAGGCAGCCGCA
>Ga0079037_100001377_pt1 | contig 12611 bp, 10 predicted proteins | sample Mud3Dept4metaG_FD_71479 | JGI IMG/M metagenome (GOLD analysis project Ga0079037, IMG submission 71479) | Freshwater wetland microbial communities from Ohio, USA, analyzing the effect of biotic and abiotic controls - Mud 3 Core 4 Depth 4 metaG | ecosystem: Environmental > Aquatic > Freshwater >... | reverse complement strand
GATAGCCCAGATCGGGACATACAAGAAGAAATGGGCGCGGCGATTCAGTTCAACAAATGGGGGTGGGAGCGTGAAGACCATCAGCGCGAGTGAGAAGATGAGGAGAACGGCCAGCAGAGTGGCTGTGGTCTGTTCGTGGCGCCGCAGCCACGCGATACCGACGAGAGCGATAACCACGACAAGGGCTACGGCCCAGAGCCAGGGCAAGTACCAGACTCCGTGTGCAAACTCCACAAACAGGTTGGCTGACAGGGCAGTGTCACTGCCTTCAGAGGACTGCATCCCCAGTAGACGTATATAAAGAGGGATATAGGGGATGGACAGGATGGCAGCGACAACAGCGCCTGCTGCGAAAGGCTTGAGTCTCTTGAGGAGCAGGTCACGGTTCAGTACTAACAGGGCGGCAAGGAATACGATGAACAAAGGGACAAAGAAAGCCGCAGTCAACTGGTGAAAGCCGAAGACAAGGGATGTGCATATCCCGGCAAATATGATGTTCCGCTTCGTAGGTGATTCAAGTATTGAAACGAAGAAGTAGAGGGCGAGCAAGGTGAAGAATATGCCGAACATGGTAATGTAGCCCCAAGAGAGCATGTTGGCGTATGCGGGCGTGATAACGAATAACACGGTCATGGTCACCGCTATCCATCGGTGAGAGACACGCCTCGCGATCAGATAGAAAGGCAGACCCATAGCCACCGAGATGGAGATGCCCAGCAACTTGGCTCCGTTCAGGTTGCCAAAGACCAGCGCGAATGCCTTCAATGGAAGAGCTATGAGAGGAGGTCGGAGCAAACCCGTTTCGGCAACGTCGTTTCCGAAGAAGGTGTTCATGGTTGTCAGGTAGTTGGCTATGTCTTGCCCCATATCCAGATGCTGTCTGACAGCTATGTACCGGAGGATGAATACGATAGCCAACGAGGCCAGCAAGACCAGTGTAGGAAGATGGGTCTTCAGTCTCTCCGGTAGTGTTGAGCGGGGTGCTACTGCCGGACTCGTCGTAGAGGCTCTGGAAAGGGCAGCGCCAAAGAGACCAGAGCGCGATTTGGCCAATGATGAAATTGCTCTACTGATACGCTGGTTGACGGGGCGAAGTGAGGAGACAATCATCCTTGTTGCCAGTCTCAATCTCTTTGATAGGCTTCCTCGGCAAGATCAGCTATTCTGTCCCAGTCATATTCTTTGGCGAGTTCCCTGCATCTCTTCTCCCAACGGCCGCTGTTATCCAGGACCTTCAGGATCTTCTGAGCCATGTCCGCGCTGGAGAGATCGCAGATGATGCCATTCTGCCCCTCCATGATCAAGTCCTGCGCGGCGTTCAGCGGGTGATTGACTGTGACTACGGGGATTCCACAGGCATTGGCCTCCAGTACCACGTGGCTGAACCCCTCTCGGATTGAAGGATGAACAAGGACTCTCGATGCCTTCATATAGGAGTACACCTCTGTATCACTCGGCAGTCGGCCCAGAAAGCGGATGTGTGCCGCGATCCCCATTTCGGCTACCTCGCGTTCAAGGGAGTCCTTCTCCGGGCCTTCTCCAACAATCAGGCAGCTTGGGTTGTGGCCACCTTCCTTGAGGATGTTGACGGCCTTGATCAATTGAATAACATTCTTCTCTCGCGTAAGTCTACCAACAAAGATGATGTCGTTTGACTTGGGCCACTGTGCCGAATCCTCAATCGCTTGAATATCGACACCGTTGGCCACGATGTCCGCTCCTTTGCGGCCCAGCCTTTCCAGGCCGGTCTTCGTGTGGGCGGATACAGCGATGGCTTTGTGCGGCAGGCGGGCAACGAGCCCTTCAACAGCCTTTCCCAGTGCGCCCTTCTTTCCCAGATACTCGTACCAGTAGTTGTCCCAAACCTCGTGCCAGGTGATTATGAGGCGAGACCTTCTGACAAGGGAGTGGAATTCAGCGGCAAAGCACGGGAAGTAGGGGAAGTTGGCCACCTCAACAATGTCGAACTTCTCCCTCATAAGAGGGGGTAACACGTTGTATGTGAAGGAGAGCGCCTCCGTTATCGATCGGTGGCCGTCTTTGAATAGCTGTTTAGGGGGACAGACCCCCCGAAGCCTGACCCCTTCGTTGCATGTGACGTTGTTACCCTCCCAGTGCTTCATGCCGAACAGCGTGACTTCGTGCCCCTTCTTGGCCAGCCTTCTCGCTATTTCCCAGTTACGCTTCTGAACTCCGCCGATCACATAGGGGTGGATGACGTCATAGACGCACGCGAATTTCATTGATTCACCGGACTACTCTCTTCTTTGCGATGTGGAGCAGGTCGATGAATCCGACTCGCCAGTTGTTGACCAGCTTGGTCTTGCCAACGCGAGTTCCGTAGCGTACGGGGACTTCCTTCCAGCGGCAGCGGGCGTAGTAGCAGGCTTCTATCTTGATCTCGTGAGAAAGAGGCCAGGAGTCCGAATGGAGCTTCAGATCGTTCAGGATGTCCTTCTTGAACATCCACATGCCTGATTCAGGGTCTCGCATGTCCAAACGAAACAGCACTCTCGTGGCCATGCCCAGTATCCTGTTACCGACCCTGTTGACGATGGACATAGCGCTCTCGTCAAGAGCGGCGAAACGATTCGTCGTGAGAAAATCGAGACCGTCGCGGGCAAACGTATCAAGCAAGGAGGGAATGGCTTCCAGTGGATACGTAGCGTCAGCGTCCGCAGTCACTATGACATCTCCGCTCGCAGCGGAGAAGCCCCTCTTCAGAGCCTTGCCATATCCCCTGACAGGTTCAGAGATGACATCCGCTCCCGCTTCTGAAGCTAGCCTCGCGGTGCTGTCAGTTGAGCCATTGTCTACCACCAGCACCTGAGTGGCATAGCCGATCCTCTTGATCTCTGCCACGGGAACGGTCCTGATCGTTCCCGCAATCCCTTCCTCTTCATTGAGTGCCGGAATGACGACGGTAAGCTTCCCCTTGCATCCCCTAGTACAGTCTGTCTTGGCTTCCACGGACATCAATCACTTCGAGTCGTTGCACACATCTTATCTTAGAGAAGTAACGAGCAGCAAGAACGCCGGATGGGCCACGGGGGACATCATGTTGACGAACGCTGGGACTCTCCCGAGTGCAGGAGGTGCTGCCGGTGCCGGCGCTTCTCCCTCCATCTCATGACCAGCACGGACACACCGAGTGAGCACAGGATACAGCTCGCGACTCCAGTGATGACGTTCCCCGCGATTCTCAATGGCGAACTGACGAACTCCAGGGTGATATCGTATTCCCCCGCTTCCAGATAGAACCCGTTCAGAGCCTGGTAGACGAGTTGGGAATGGATCGTCTTGCCGTCCACTCGTGCCACCCAGTTCGGATGATAGGCCTCTGACAGGACCAAGTATGAAGGTGACTCCAAACTGACATGTACTTCATACTTCCCCGGTCTCGTCTTGGTGTATTCCACCGGGGCGTTCATCTCGTAAGAAACTACCGAAGGTGCCGTGAAGTAGAGTTGAAACTCATGCCGCCTGTCCGGATGCACCCGTTCCCCGGGCCCGAACCAGATTGCCTGAATCTGATCCGGGTCGAGATGGCCATTCTCATCGGTGGAATGCCGGAGGGGCAGAAGAGAAATGGGGATAGCGATCTCGTTCCAGCCAGCTTCAATGACGTCGTCTCGGTTGATATCCATACCATACCTACTCCCGTCCTGCTCAAGTATGTCCAGGCTCATGTAGATATCGGGCAAGTCATCGTCACTGTAGAAGACCAGGTGAATGGAATCATCCTCGTCGAAGTGAATGGTGCTCACATCCACAGCCAGGTTCAGCCACTCTCCTCGCGGTTCTGCGAACTGGAAGGTGGCCTTCACCGTGGTGTCATCAGAAGGAGCGTGCCCGGTGTCCAGAGCGAGGCCGACAGGGCCCCCCTCGGCCGAGCGCAGGTAGATCTGGTCGGCGTCCCAGAGCTGGATGCTACGCTCGTCTGCAGTAGAGAAGGAGAACAGCCTGGGTTTTACGGCGTGGTTTTCGTAGATGTCTAGAGTATCGCTGGTCCACACCATTTCGAAATTCTCATCCAGGATAACGTTGGAAGCAAGCGGTTCGCTCTTATCGATGACAAGATACCTCACATTCAAGATGCTCAGCCACTCACTCATATCCAGGCTGCCCCTGCTGAGATCGTAGACGAGTGCTGAGGTGAGGGCCGTCGTGTATCTCATGCTGGCTGGCATACCTCCCGGCAGGGTGGCCTTGCCGTGGGCGAAGCTCCAGTAGACCGGATTGATCATGTAGCGGGAGTCGGTATTCTGCGTGTAGAAGTCGAAGCAGTAGTCGGCCACATAGTACTCACCGTCTTCCTGCTCAGCGAGGAAGGCCAGGGCTCCGTTCTGATCGGCGGACTGCTTGACTGTGCCAAAAGCAGTTCTCGCTTCGTGCCAGGTATTTGCCATGAGAATCGAGCAGACCAACACGATAAGCAGCAGCATGGCACCGCAGTGCCGCAGCTTGCTCAGATTGGCCCGGTTGAGCCAGTCGAGTGCACCTTTGATGCAGAAGCCCGTCAGAATGGCATAGGAGAAGCTGGTGAAGAGCAGGAATCTCACCGGTGTTCTCAGACCGGAGAAAAGGGGTATGTGCCTGTGCGCGAATCCGATCAGGTCTACGGGTGCAGATGACCCCATGGCCAGAAGCCACGTTATGAGGACAGCGACTGAAAAGAACCACACGTACCTGTTCCTGTAATTCATGACTGTTCCGACAATGGCGAGAGCGAAGGGAACGAATAGAAGGACAGAAGCCACGCCGGACGCCGATGCTTCGTAGGCGCTGGAAGCTGCACAGCAGAGGTTGGGCCTGAGGGTGAGCACCTGAAGAAAGGTCCCCTTGTATGGGTCAGAAGCCTCGAGAGCATATGGCGCCTGAAAGGAGGAGATCTCGCGAAGCAGCGGGAGCCACCAGAAGGCGGTCAGTGACAATCCCATGAAGAAGATGACAAGGCAGGCGATGACTCTCATACCCGCGCCTTCCCTGCGGGACTGCCATATCCTGAACAGCATGTAGAGCCCCAGGAATGGTCCGACCAGGATGGGCAGGGTCTGTGGATGGCCCAGTCCTATGAGCAGCGCCAGGGAGAGACCGGCAACGACCGTCCTGGCAGGCCTTGGCTGCTGGAGCGCCCTCTCCGTGGCCAGGAAGACCAGGGGAGTCAGCATGTATTGAGCCCCGATACTCCAGTGGCCCTCGAAGACCACCTCGATCAGATAGTACGGAGCAAAGACGTAGGCCAATGCGGCGATGAAGCCGGCAGGCCTGCTCTTAGTAACCTCGAAGGTGAAGAGATACGCGAAGAGCCCGGACAAGGCGTAGATGAGGAAGAAGAAGACCTTGGCGGCTACCGACCAGGAGAAGAGGAAGCTAAGAGCGACCGGAAAGTAGTAGAATTGAGGAGTGTCGATCTGGAACCCGCCCAGGGCCCAATGGCTGTGGCAGCTCAAATATCCTGCATTTGAAAGAAAAGCGCGAGTCTGTTCTGCATTTACTATTGTCCCAATCGTATCGTGACCCTTTGGGAGTCCCGGGTCAAACCATCCACTCACTGTCACAAGGCAGATGAGGACCAAGATGGACATCTCGGTGACTCTGCTGGCCTTGAGGGAAAGCCACGCTCTTCTCATGTTCCAGAAAGCCGCTTCGCCATTGTACTCCCTGGCTACGAAGAGCGGCAAGTTGCCGGAGTTCAGGATTGTGTTCCGCGGGAGACATGTGATAAAAGTGCGTGATCTGGAAGGCTGGCAGTGGTGTTGAAAGACCTGTCGACGCTGAAGAGAAGGATCATTGCGGATGAGGTGGCAAGACACGGGGCGCTAATGGTCCTCTCAGGGTTGCTGGTAGGACTGTTCAGTTATCTATACCAATTCTTCATGGGTGTCATGTTACCGGTGGATCAGTATGGAACATTATTTAGTCTCATATCGTTATCTATGATAGTGGCCATGTTTACGCAGACCTTCCAGACATCGACGAGTCGATTCGTCTCCGTGCAGAAGATCGAGGGTAGCGCCGGACAGGTCAAGTACCTCTGGATGTCGGCACTCAGGCGTTCGATCCTGGTGGGCTTGCTGCTGTTTCTGCTGCTGGCATTGGCTACACCTCTGCTGGCGTCTTTCTTGAAGATCGACAATAGGTGGTATTTCATAATACTGTTCTCGTCCTTGGTATTCAGTATGGCGATTTCGGTGAACCAGGGAGTGCTCCAGGGACTGCAGCGGTTCGTGCCTCTTGGCTTCACTCAAGTGCTCGGGTCGTTTCTTAAGTTCGCTTTGGGCATTCTTCTTGTGTACGTTGGGCTGGGGGTCAGTGGGGGGCTGTTGCCTTTTCTGGTTGTTGGTGTGGGACTGTTAGCTGTGAGCCTGTTCTTCATCAGTGACGTGGTCAGGACGACGAGTCAGAAGTACGACCTTGCTGGTCTGTCTTCATATACCGGATGGACTCTCTTTGCCGTCTTTGCCTTCGCGATGGTGACGAACATCGATGTGATCCTGGCCAAGCATTACCTGAGCCCGGATGGGGCGGGAGACTTGTGTGCCATCTCGGTGCTGGGCAGGATGGCGCTCTATGCGCCCATGGGCATAGGAGTGGCCATGTTTCCCAAGACATCGGAACTGTTCGAGAGTGGAGGTGATGCTCCGAAAGTGCTGGGAAGGGCTGGCTTGTATACCCTGCTGCTAGGGGCAATGGTGATTATCGCCTATTGCCTTTTGTCCCCCTTTATTATAGACTTTGTGTTTGATGAAAAGTACGACATCGGCCTCGTTGATATCGTGAAGTACAGCTCCGCCATGCTGCTGTTCTCCCTGAGTTTCCTGCTTATGAACTATTTCCTTTCGATGAATCAAACGAGGGTAGCCTTGGTGCTGGGATTCGCTTTGGCCGTGGAGGTCGTCCTGGTGATTCTCTTCCACTCCAGTGCAGTCCAGATTGTGGACATGGTGCTGATTTCCGGGGTTGCCTGTCTGTGCCCTATGCTATACATGTATTGGAGGAACCGGAGACGCTATCAGTCATAGTGCCGGCGTACAACGAGGCAGGATCGATATCCGACACTGTCAGGAACATAGAGGCAGTTCTCAGCAAATGCAGGCCTGATCATGAGCTGATCATTGTTGATGACGGCAGCACAGATCAAACGCTCCAGCAGGCCTCGGCCGCCGCCAATTCAAGAGAGGGCGTCACGGTCCTCAGCTACCATGACAACCACGGGAAGGGGCATGCCCTGAAGCACGGTTTCCATTCTGCCAAGGGCGATCTTGTGCTGTTTCTCGATGCAGACTCGGACTTGCCTCCATCCCAGATACCGCTTTTCCTGGAACGCATGAACGCAGGGGATGTCGACGTTGTCATCGGATCCAAGAGACACCCGCAGTCGAAGGTGAACTATCCGCCCGCCAGGAGGCTGTTCAGCAAGGTCTACAGCCTCTTGGTGATGGTACTGTTTCAGTTGGACATCAGCGACACTCAGACCGGGATCAAGCTGTTCAGGAGAAAGGTACTGGATGATGTGTTCCCCAAGGTGCTGGTGAAGCAGTATGCCTATGACCTCGAGTTGCTGGTGAACGCCAAGAGGCTGGGTTACAGAGTAGGGGAAATGCCGATTGTACTGAACTACAGGTTCCAGTCACGGATCAAAACGAGAGCTGTTTGGAATATCTTGCTGGACACGCTGGCCATATTCTACAGAATGAAGATCCTGCATTACTATGATAGAGGTAGTGTGGCATGAAAGTCGGTATTGTGGGCGCAGGCTACGTTGGCTTGGTGACCGGGGCTGGTCTGGCGCAGATGGGACACGAGGTTACGTTGGTCGACATCGATCGCTACAGAGTCGATATCATCAACAGGTGCCAGTCACCTATTCATGAGCGAGGGCTTGATGAGATGCTCCGCGGTCTTGTGCCGCACAGACTGAAGGCGGCAGTTGAAATAGGGGATCACTTCGGGAGTGTTGATGCCATATTCATCTGCGTTCAGTCTTCTTCTTCGGACAACGAACATCTTGATCTGACATACGTCATGCAAGCGGCTGCGGACATAGGCAGAGCCTTGGTGAACCGGGTAGGTGGGTATCCCGTTGTGGCTGTCAAGAGCACGGTGTCACCTGGGTCAGCCGAAGGCGTGATCATTCCGCTGCTTGAGCAGAACTCCGGCAAGAAGGCCGGCGTTGATTTCGGGGTCGTGAGCAACCCGGAATTCCTGAGAGAAGGCACAGCGATTGCCGATTTCATGGGGCCGGACAGGATAATCCTCGGTGGTTTGGATCCCAAGGCCGAGGCAGTGCTGGAGCATCTGTACCTGGGGATGAAAGCGCCGGTCATCAAGGTCGATTTCAAAACAGCGGAGATGATAAAGTTCGCCTGCAACGCATTTCTGGCGGCCAAGGTGAGCTTCATTAACGAGATAGGCAACATCTGCAAGTTGCTGGGTGTGGACGGATGCAAAGTCGCCGAGGCGATGGGGGCTGATCCAAGGATATCGCCGCACTACTTGAGACCGGGCATAGGATTTGGGGGCAGTTGCCTGCCCAAGGACACCAAGGACTTGAGCATAGTGGCGAGAAGGCTAGGGTACGAAGCCAATCTGCTTCGGAGTGTGCTTGAAGTCAATGAGCGCCAGCCCCTCAGACTGGTGGATCTGGCGGAGAAGAGGATCGGGGGTCTGCGGGGGAAGAGGATCGCGGTATTGGGATTGGCTTTCAAGCCGGGCACGGACGACTTGAGAAAGGCTCCTTCGATTCAGGTTGTGGAAGAGCTCCTCCGTAGGGGTGCACTAGTCGTGGTGTACGATCCGGAAGCAATGAGCAGGGCAAGGGCAATATGGACGAACGGAGTCACCTTTGCTCAGAACACCCGGCAGGCTGTATCTCAGGCAGAGGCTGTTCTCATTCTAACCGAGTGGGAAGAGTTCCGAGATGTCGGGCTGTACTCGGGGAAGGCAGTGTTCGACGGCCGGAGGGTGTTGAGGCCCAGCGAATTGAATGGCCTGAACTACAATGGCATCTGCTGGTGAATTCGTGCTTGCCGGCAGCCATTTCCCTTGGCGTCGCATGGTAGTCTCCCTGCGTGAGCAGCGGATCCCGGATCCAAGCAGAGTGACATTGAAGAAGGGCCAATAGCAGACTGCGTGCCGTGCAGCTACCGTTCATATCGAAGATCAAGAGCGTGTGATGAGGATTCTGCTGACCGGCTCAAGTGGCACCATTGGCACCAGGCTGTTTGAGAGCCTGTCTCCGCACCACGAACTGGTGGGCTTGGACATCCGGCGAAACAAGTGGAATCCCAGGCTGGACGGGGTCACGCTGAAGGCTGACCTGAGGAACGCCGGACACCTGGAAGGTCTGTCGCCTGAATTTGACCTGATCATACATCTTGCAGCTAATGCCAGGGTCTACGAGCTTGTTGAGAGACCTGAACTGGCCTTCGACAATATGCTCATCAATCACAATGTCCTCGAGTACATGAGAAAGAAGGGAATCGCCAGGGTAATCTACGCTTCATCCCGAGAGGCGTATGGCAACATCATGGGGCGCACTGCAGTTGCCGAAGACAGCGTAAGACTGGAGAATTGCGAGAGTCCCTATGCGGCCTCAAAGATGGCTGGTGAAGCCATGATTCATGCCTACGGCCGGACCTATGGCATGGAATGCGTCATTCTCAGGTTCTCGAATGTGTACGGTATGTATGACGATTCTGACAGAGTGGTGCCGCTGTGGATCAGGGAATGCATGAGGGGAAGAAACCTGACGGTCTACGGCAGGGACAAGAGTCTTGACTTCACGTACATCGACGATGCTGTGGACGGGGTGGTCAGAGTAGTGGACCGGTTCGAGAAGGCCAAAGGCAACACGTTCAACATCGCCCGGGGCGAGGAGGTCAGGCTCCTGGATGTTGCAGAACGGATAAAGGCTCTGATTGGCTGCCGCAGTGAGAACGTCATAAGGGAAAGCCGACCGGGGGAGGTCTGGAAATACAAAGCCGATATTTCGAAGGCGGAGAGACTACTTGGGTTCCGACCGCAGGTTGGGATTGAAGAGGGGCTGACAAGGACGGTTCAGTGGTACCTTGAAAGACGAAGTGACTTTGTGGGAATATAGGGGGCGTGGTGGCGGTTGATGTGAACAGGTTGTACGCGTAGGTTGAGGATTGGGCGGACGGGTGGCGCGAATGCGTTTGTGACATCCGGGTATCGTGTTGTTAAGAGGACGAATTGCCTCTCGATAATAGCAGCCTCGTAGGTGCGGACGCGCCTTCGAGTGGCTCAGACTCCGCCAGAGAATTCCTCCCCAGGGTTTCGGTGATTATCCCCCTCCATGTTGCGAGTCAGCGCTTCAAGCGAGACTTGCAGCATTGTCTGAGCATCGACTATCCTGATTATGAAGTCATAGCCGTGTCGGACAAAGCGGTCGAACTTGACAGTTCCAAGGTCAGGGTCATCTATACTGGAAAGGGAAACACAGGGCCCGCGGAGAAACGGGATATCGCCATAAGGGAATGCAGCGGTGAAATTTGTGCGTTCATAGACGATGACGCTTTTCCGAGGAAAGACTGGCTGAGGAATGCCGTGCGTCACTTTGGGAATCCGGACATAGCGGCGGTGGGAGGGCCAGGATTGACACCGGCCAGCGACGGCTTGATGGAACGCGCAGGGGGCGCAGTGTACGCCTCTTTTCTGGGCAGCGGGAGAGTTGCCTACCGCTACATTCAGGCGGCCTCCAGGGAAGTGGATGATTATCCGGCCTACAACCTGCTGATTCGGAAGTCGGTGCTTCAGGAGATCGGAGGCTTCGCCTCGACATTCTATGGCGGCGAGGACACCAAAGTATGTTTGAGCATAGTCAACCTGGGGAAAAGGATAGTGTATGACCCGGAGGTTGTCGTCTACCACTATCGAAGGCCTCTCTTCATTCAGCATTTGAAGCAGGTGGCCAATGTCGGTATGCATCGGGGTTTCTTCACCAAGGCATTCCCGGAGACCTCGCGGCGCCTCTTCTATTTCTTGCCGCCCCTGGTTACCATTGCCTTTATCTTGAGTGGAATACTGTCCATATTCTTTCTGCCGGCGCTTTTCGTTTTTCTGGCGATGGTTGCTGCCTGGCTGATTCTGGGATTCGTTTCGGTCATGTGGGTGGAGAGGGACCCAAGGGTTGCCGCGCTCGCTACCATCGGGATTATGAGCACGCACCTTGTTTATGGTGTTGCTTTCATGAGAGGTCTGACGATCAGGCATTTGGAGAGATGACGAAGGGATTATGAATAACGGCTTGCCTTCGATAAGTGTGGTGATACCCACCCTGAACTCGGAAAGGGCTCTGGACAGGTGTCTCGAGAGTGTTGACCGGCAGGACTACCCGAGAGACCGGATTGAGGTGATAATCGTCGATGCTGGCTCCGTCGATGGTACGCTGGAAACTGCCAGGAAGCATAAAGTGGACAAGGTGCTGCCCAACCCCTTGCGCACCGGTGAAGCAGGAAAAGTGGTTGGCATCGACGCCAGTACGAGGGAGATAGTCGCGCTCATAGACAGCGACAATGTCTTGGATGGAACGGATTGGCTGCGGAGGATGGTGAAACCTTTCGAGAACCCGCAGATTTGCAGTTCGGAGCCGTTGTACTGGTCGTACCGGAGAGAAGACTCCGTTATCGACAGATACTGTGCGCTTACTGGCGTGAATGACCCGCTCTGCCTGTTCCTGGGCAACTATGACCGGTACAGCTATCTGAGCGGGAAATGGACGTGTATGAGGGTGAAGGAGGAGATCGACAGGGGGGACTACCTCGAAGTCGTCATAGACAAGGACAGCGTTCCCACTATGGGTGCCAATGGCTACCTGGTGAGAAGGGACGTGCTGAAGACGGTCGACTACCACCCATACTACTTCGACATCGACGTGGTCTATCAGCTTGTTCAGATGGGCTATAACAGGATAGCGAGGCCCAAGACAGGCATCATTCACCTCTATTGTGACGGGGTCGGCCTCTTCCACAGGAAGCAGAAGAGAAGAATAGACGACTATTTCTACTTCAAGAAGAGCGGTATGAGGCAGTACAAGTATGATCTGAGGTCGACGGGATATGCGAGCTATATTGTCTCGACGGTTCTGGTCCTGCCTTTGGTATATCAATCAGTCAGGGGATACGCCAGGAAACGTGACAGAGCGTGGTTCTTTCACCCGCTAGCCTGCTGGATTACGCTGGTGGCCTATGGCTCCAGCACCATAAAGGGGATGTTCAGGGCGAGGATGCAGGACAGGAGCCGGTGGAGTCAGTGACTGGCGTGACTTCTCGGATGGGTGCCCATCTGCCCGCGATGGGATCCTGCACACATGCTGCACCGCTGGGAGCGCTGTGGGGAGAGGCTGCATCTCTTTTGCCCGCCATGACAAAGCTGCAGAGGCGACCGGTTCCGGCCAGAACGAGTACAGAAAGAGATGTGTAGTCGTCGTGGATGGAGTCGGCAGGCGGCGGCCCACAGTGCCTTGAGTGTGGGTCACCGCGCGTACTCTTTTTCGAGGAGCAATTGCCTTGGATCAGAGTGGTAGCAACTCGGTCCTGGGCCTCATTCCAGAACTGAGTGTCGTAATAGCCAAGCACACATTTACA
>Ga0079037_100001375_pt1 | contig 12621 bp, 10 predicted proteins | sample Mud3Dept4metaG_FD_71479 | JGI IMG/M metagenome (GOLD analysis project Ga0079037, IMG submission 71479) | Freshwater wetland microbial communities from Ohio, USA, analyzing the effect of biotic and abiotic controls - Mud 3 Core 4 Depth 4 metaG | ecosystem: Environmental > Aquatic > Freshwater >... | reverse complement strand
CGAATGGCACGCAGACTCGAACAGTCACAAGTTCCTCTCCGACAGGATGTACCGGCGGCACGCCTGTTACGTCGCAATCCTGTACGCCACCGTGCACAGGATTCACGTATTCTGACTGGGGAACCTGCCAGGCGAATGGCACGCAGACTCGAACTGTTATAAGCACCACTCCGGCAGTGTGCACAGGCGGCACGACGCCTGTAACGTCGCAAACCTGTACGCCGCCGCCAACCAACGGTACGCCTGACCTTACTACAACCGCTATGTCAGGTATTCCATCAAGCTATGATGAAGGTTCCACTTACAACTTGAGTCTGACGGTTGCAAATAAAGGCGATGCATCGTCAGGCCCCTGGACATTGACCATATACCAAAACAACACCTATAAACCAGGGGGGGTAGCCCTGTTTACACAATCAATGGCTTCGCTGAATCCTGGGCAAAGCTACTCTACTACTATTCCTGTGCGTCCCGGCGGTCTTTGTAGCCCCCATTCCTATTGCTACTTTATTGTTATGCCTGATTCGGATTACAGGATAGTGGAGAAAGACGAGGCCAATAACAAAAAGACAAGGGAGTCGTGGAGAGTGCGTTAACAATCCTCCTGCTTAAAAGGGGTGGGGCATGTGTGCCTCACCCCTTTTTTGTGTGTGGACAGACATCTTTAAGAAGAAAATATGTGCTCCAATGTATATTACTACGGTCATAAGTTAGAAGACATTGCCACGCCCATTTCTGCCATTCCGGCCTGACCGCAATCCATCTCCCCCGGAAAGATTCCCGACAACCGAGAGCAAGAACCGTGTTGGCGTACTTTCGCGGGTCTTAGTCGCTAGCCTGCTTTTAGCCTGCTTGCTCGCTGGTTTCTTTTATGACGTGTGCTTCTTTGGAAAGTCTCTTTCCACGTCTTCCCTTCTTCCCGGGGCAACTCCCTATGGCCCTTACGGATTTTTAGGACATAGGCCTGAAGTCCCTTTTTCCTTCGACACCGGGGGAAATGCTTGGGTCAATGAGCCGAATCCCTATATCATACGAAGGGTCCTCGATGAGGGCGCGTTGCCCGCATGGAACCCCCATGAGGGGCTCGGAATTCCTCTTGCCGGAAACCTGAACTCAGAGGTATTCAACCCGCTCAAGGTCTTTCTGAACCTCTTCCCTCATCCCGTGTGGCAGGATATGTTCTTCCTCCTGAGGCTCTTTATTATGGGCCTCTTCACCTACCTCTTCCTGAGGGAAACCAGGCTCTCCCACGCATCATCCCTTTTCGGTTCCTCGTTTTTCATGCTCTCGGGATACTCTGTTTGGTGGATAAATCTCCATCCTCTGAGCACGGTAATGTACCTGCCCGCGGTCTTTTACTTCTATGAGAGGTGGAGCGAACGAAAGGAGTTGAAGAGCGCGTTCCTCATGTCCCTGTTCCTCTGTCTTGCACTGGTTGCGGGAAAAACCCCGGATGTGGTTATGGGGCTTTGCCTTCTCTTTCCTTATGCCCTCTGGAAGGGCACAGGAAAAGACTCTCTCAGCCCCTCTTTTCGCAAAAGGGGCATTTCCCGGTCAATGCTCACAGAGGGGGGAAGAGTGATAATGGGGACTGTTTCCGGCGTATTGATGGCATCTGCGGTCCTCCTCCCCTTCCTGGAACTTTATTCCCGCGCCTCGCCCCTCGCAAAGGCCATCAGGACAGGGGCCGCAAGCCACACGATACCGCTCATTACCTCCACGTCCCTCCTCCAGCCGCTGTTTCTCGGGTGGAAGAATTACTACTACGCTTCGTGGCTCACCTGGACACCCCATATAATCCTCCCCCACGCGGGGATAGTGGTGATGGTGCTGTCCCTTTATTGCGCCCTGAACCGTACCACGCTCATAAGGACGCTTCCCTTTCTCCTCTTCTCCCTTTGCCTTTTCTCCGTGGTGTACGGCCTCCTGCCAGCCCATATGATATCGAAGCTGCCTGTGCTGGGAAGTGTGGAGTTCCTGAAATACAATGCAATGCTTTCCTTCTCTTTGGCAGTAATGTCGGCCTCTGCCTTTGATGACCTTTTATCACCTGAAGGAAATAAGAAGAAGCTTTATCTTTCCCTCGTTGTTGTCTCTTTCGCACTACTCACCTTTTTTATCGCTCTGTATCGGGAGGGCGTGCCGCAGCAGGGAGGGCAGATGATAGCCGTCCTTCTCCTTTCGCTTTGCGGAATGGGGGCTGTTGCTCTCGTGTCCCACCGCGCAAAAAGGAGGAATGCATTCGGCATTCTGATTTTTCTCTTTCTCATCCTTGAACTCTTCCTCTACATGCCGAAAGACCATCCCGACAGGTTCGATCCGTACCAGGAGCCGCCCTATCTCAAGGTGATAAAGGAAAAAGGTCTTCACAGGATTACTGGTGACGGAAAGTCCGTTCCTCCACTGGTGAGTAATGCCCTGGGGTTATATGACATAAGGGGGATCAGCGTCCTGCTCCCGGGAGATTACTATCTGTTTTCCGAGAATCTTCTTGGCTTCAGCGTGCCGGGCACCAGTAACCCTAATCCTCTTTTCACTGCAACGTCCCCTTTTATTGACCTTCTGGGGGTGAAGCACGTAATGAGCCGGGAACCCCTGGAGCACTGGATACTGGGCGATGAGATAAGGGCACATATCAGTTCCTTGCGATGGGTGCGCTTATTCAATGGAATGGTCAGCCATTCGATCAGGGGAGGGGCAACCTATGGTGTGTTCCAGGCGAAAGATGAAGGGAGATTTTCCTTTTTCTTCCCAATGAAGTTTGCGTTTGAAACAAGGCTTAAGGTATCAGAGCCTTTTCTCTTCGCGGGATTTGCGCTGAAAGAGGCCTCCAGGGACGCACGCGCTGAAATAGAAATGGAGGTAGAGGGCAGGACAGCGAAGCTTGCGATAAGGGAGGGCGAGGGGTGGAAAGACCAATGGCTGGATGTCTCTCCCCACATGGGGAAGACGGTCACCGTTGTCATACGAGGGGAGGGGAACGGCGAGGGGAGGATAGTATTGGGAGATTTCGGTCCCTCACCCGGAAAAGAGAGAGAACAGGCCCTGTATGGAAGGCTCCTGCTGCTCCATGAGCGGGAGCGCGATTTTCTGGAATACAGGGGAACATACGAAGGAATTCACCTGTACGAAAACAGGAATGTGATGGACAGGGCCTTTGTTTTGCGGACTGCGGAAGTGCGGAACAGTCTCGACGCTGTCATAAAAGAGTTGCAGCAGGGCGCCAGCTTCAGGGATGTCGGCCTTATCACAGGGAACACGGCAGGGGCGTCAAAGAAAATGGCTGGCCTGTCTCTCAAGGAGACGACCCGGGGCACAATTTCGCAGAGAGACGAAAAAGTGGTGATAAGGAAATATGCCCCTGATGAGGTCGCGATAGAGGTAGACTCAGGGGGAGGGCTTCTTGTCCTGAGTGATCTCTTTTACCCCGGGTGGAAGGTGAAGGTGAATGGAAGGGAGGAGGAGGTCATAAAGGCATTCGGGCTTTTGAGAGGGGTAATGGTCGGTGAAGGCAGGAGCGAGGTGGTTTTTTATTATAGACCGCTGAGCTTTTATCTTGGTATGATTGTTTCACTGGCCGCAATTATTGCATGGCTTGCGTACCTGTATGTGGGCAACTATTCGAAAAAGGTGAAAGTGGGAGAAGAGTCTCATGGCTAAGACCGCGGTGTTCATTATCAAAGGGGACGACTTCAAAGGGATAGAAGGGGAGACTGCGGTTCGGGTAATGAAACTGCTGTTGGGTGAGGGGAACAGGCCTCCGGACATTTTCGAACTGGATAAAGACGGCCCGTTCAGGACAGGCGACCTTCACGCCTACAAAGGGTACGATGTATTTGTGATTCTTTCCGGTATCCTCTTTATCACCTCCGAGGGCGTAAGCGCCCTCGCCGGAATTGCGAGGAAACGAAAGGAAGTTTCGGTCATCGCCCCTGTGAGCAATGAAAGCAGAATATCATATCAACGATGTGCACCTCCTTTCTTCTATCAGACGCTGTCCGTATTCAGGTGGGCCGCAGAGAAAATTCACAGGGAATTTAAAGATACCGTGAAGGAAGTTGATGAAACGGATGAGTACGGTTTCGCATTCAGGAGGGAACTTTTGGAAGTCCTGCCAGACGACCGGAATCTCCTTGATCTTCCCGGAATTATGAAGCAAGAGGGCTTAAAATGCGGGATTGCAAAAGGGATCTATGCCCACCGCTACGGAAATAGTTATGAAAGCAGCAGGGACGATCTCATAGAGCATGTCCCTTTACGTGCGCAAAAAATCCTTGACGTCGGTTCTGCCAGAGGGCTTTTTGGTGCGTTGCTCAAGAAGAGACAGAAATGTGAAGTCACCGGTGTCGATATGGAAAATGAAATGATTGTCGCTGCCAGGGATAGGCTGGACAATGTCATATGCGGAGATATTGAAGAGATACTTGATAAGGGGATCTTGGGGCAATACGATTGTATTGTGTGCGGCGACGTCCTGGAGCATCTCAATAACCCCTGGAAAGTAGTGAAGGGTCTCAAAAACCACTTGAAGAAAGAGGGCTTGTGCATTGCAAGCCTGCCGAACATAATGAATTGGGCCATTATCTTTGAGCAGTTACAGGGGAGATGGGATTACGTGCCTTTCAGCATTCTCTCCGGAACCCACATACGTTTTTTTACAAGAAACACGGGCATGAAACTCTTTGAAGATTCCGGATACCGCATCCGGGAAACGTACCTTCAGTCGCTGGAGATCCCTCCCCGAGGAAAGGATTTTATTCTGAAGTTAAAGGATATTTCTCCTGCAGCAAGAGAGGAAGAATTAAGGGCCTCTGAGATTATTATCGTGGCGGAATGTTAGACTTGTGTTCTTTTGCGCAGGGCGAGCATTGTTCAGTGGGGGGGGCGCCCCCCCCCACTGCATGCTACTCTGGGTATACGTAGGATTCGAAGATGGCATCCCACGTGAGCGCAGGCTGACCCGGAGGATTCGCGGAGTTTATGGAAAAGGCATAGGTCTCGAAATCACCGTCTATATTCCAGAGCGAGAGCCATCCGCTTTCGGTGGCAGGAGTACTCGTTAACTGAATAACATTTACGACACGGGTGAGATTGGTAGTGAAGTCCGCTACCAGATCCCCATTCTCGTTATAGCGCTTGTAGAGGGCACTCCCGGGGAAATTAGTCCCCAAGTTAATACCTCCAGAAGGAAAGGTGAAGACTATGACCTTGCTGACAGCAGCGTTAGCATTGACGAGATACAGCCGTGAATGGACTCTGTCCATTACGCCATCCGGATCAGCTGCCGCTGCACCACCTGTCGTCAGCAGATCGGCAGAGTATCTCGCATCCGCATCGATTTCCTCCCTGTTATCAGTGGACTGGTAAAAGCCGTGCAGGAAAGAGTTGGTTCCCGGTGGAGCTGCCTCTAAGGGAAGCATGGACAGTCCATTCGATGAACCCTCAGGCAGCCTCACATAGTATATCCACCCCTCCAGCACATTGGAGCTACCGAAAGGATAAGCCGCATCCGTTGGGGGAAGGACTGTTGAAGAGGTCACCACATCGAAGGTCATAAACCCCCTGTAATAGTCGCCGTCTTCAAACTTAGCCCGGTTCGGCGCAGAGAGTGAATTGATGAAGGTCCTGACCGAATAGGGTTGAGTCTTAAGCGGGGTAAGCGTTACATTCCCATATGCAACCCTCTCACCAAATACGGTCCACATCTCAAAGTGAACCGTGACAGTAATTCCAGTATTCTCATTTGTGATTACAGGGAGTGTGTCGTGGGGATGGGTTGCAGGGTTTATCCCCACTTCAAAATAAGGCAGAATGAGAGTGGCTGCGCGCACGTGGTCAGGAATGCCGATCACGGCATGGGACTTTTCAGCGTAAGAAGAGAAGAGCATTACACCTATCAAACATATCAATAACCTTTTCATACATACCCCCTTGCTGAGAGCAGCGGAGAGAACGGTTTCGAAAAAGAATTCTCTCTCTGCCCCGTTCATAATAATTCGCCCTCACGGCATTACATCACCCTCTCACCCCCTTTTCCGCGCTTCCGCTTATTTCCCTTCCCTTAATCAAATGGTATCAGAGCACGGGGCAATGTCAAGTTACCCGGCGTCTTCTTTTTCTTGTCCAAATAGGGGGGGCGAGCTCTGCTCCATACTTGCCACACAGCCCCTCTTTATAGTGCACAGAGCCGATCTATGGCCGAAGGAGCCGGCAGGGTTCAGGGCGATCCTCGATGATGAGTTAGAGACCCGCTGTAAATTGGTGCAGACAATAACCCATTATCAGATTTATGCGCGGAGAAGCGAAAAGGGGGGTCAGGGGAGGTGATCCCCTGCCCCCTCATGTGCTGATGGCTGGCCTTATGGCAAAAATTCATGCATTATGGTGGATTCGAACATCGCCTCCCAGGTGATGGCCGGATTACCGCTAAAGTTCGCAGAATTGAACGAAAAGGCATAGGTCTCGTAAGCGCCAGGTACATCGAAGATCCACGCAGTTCCGTTTGTGTCGCCCGGCACACTGATGACATTCACGACATGAGGCAGCGTTATGGTGGTATTGGTTGTCACCGCACCTGCCTCGCTCCTTATCAAAAAGCCGAATGGTCCAAACCCCGCGCCAGACGGTGAAACATTTGCCCCTAAGCCAGCTGGTGACCATGCCCAGACGACGATTCTGCTCTCTCCGTTGCCCTGGACATAGACCCTGCTAAGGATGAAGTCTATCTTGTCGTTTGGGTCCTCGGCGGCGGCCAACCCGTTTGAGCTCGTATATGCATAATGGCGTGCGTCAGCGTCAATCTCCTCCCTGTTGTCCAAGAAGTCATAGAACCCGGTCGCAGTATCAATCCCACTGAGACTGGTGGAAACTCCGCCCTCGATATGGACCATTGGGATGCCGTTTGCCGCGCCTTCCAGGAGCCTCACGTAATAGGTTTGTCCTGTGAGGCAGTTAAATGAATAGAATGGATAGGCACCATCAGTGGGAAGCAGAGCTGTCGAAGCAGTCACCAGGTCTATTGTCATGAAGCCACGGTAGAACGAACCATCCGTCAGCTGGGTGAGTTGAGAAGGTGAGGCCCCTGCAAGGATGGTTGCAAAATCGCTCACCCATTGTTTGTCGTCGCCGAGGGTGACATTGCCGGAAAGACCTGTCATGGCATTGCCATCTATGTCCCATACCTGCCAATGGATTATCTGAGTCCCCGAACAAAAATCATTCACGACGGTCAGGGTGTTGTGAACACTCGAAATTCCCTTTTCCATAAGAGGAACAATCAGGGTGGCCGCCTGTGTCACATCCGGCACCCCTATCACCGCTTCTGCATTCCCCTGATAAAAGACAATGGAAAGACAGAAGAACAGTAGTATAATAAAACCCCTTTTCATGATGACCTCCTTTTTCCCTCAGACTTGCATGTCCATGGTGTCTCACATGCACTGGTTTATATGAACTTCATCAGCCTGCTGTTAAGGAATACCCTGGTATTCTCACCCCCTTTTCCCTGCCCTCGTTTATCTTCCTCTCCCTAATCAAATGGTATCACTGTATGGGGCAATGTCAAGTTGCTTTTTGCCGGGGTTTTACTTTGTTGTTTAAATTTTTTCTGGTTCATCAACCAGGGCATTGTTGAAAAAACCGCTAAAATATCGTGTGATTTAAATTGCAGAAATCTTTTTTCAAAACAATAGCTTTTACCCAAGAGCGTACCCTTCAGGGACGCTAAATTTCTCTTTGGTAATACAGATTACCTGAGACTTCTTCTTGGGTCATTCAATTGCCGTCGCCTCCCCCTTTTTAAGGAAGAATCGGGGTTAATCTTCCATTTTTTCAAGGGGGAAAAGAAATAAGGAAACGCCTTGACAGGCTCAGATCTGCGAGCGTTCTAGTATAAGTGAAATTGTCAGGCTCGATTCTTGTTTACAGTGGGGGCTCTGTTTTTGCTGTCGGATACCCTGCTTCTTTCCATGCATTGAGGCCGCCAATGATATTTACGGCATTTTTATACCCTAAATCATTCAATGCTCTTGTTGCCAGCGGACCTCTACGATCATCACTGCAATATACAACAACTTTGGCATTCTTGTCGGGTATTACCATATTGACCTTGAATTCCAGCATGCCACGAGAAACATTGATTGCACTTGGGATATAGCCAGGCTCAAATTCTTCTCTGTCTCTGACATCGAGTATGATTATATTTTCCTTTGTATCAACCATAGTTTTGACGTCATCTGCAGATACTTCCTTTATCTCAGACTTTGCTTCCTTTACCAGTTGATCAGAAGTCTTATGAACTCCAGGGGCAGTGATCGTAAAGCTGTTGCTGATGCCCACACAGGCGCTCTTTTTTAAGCCGAGGCTGGCGATTTTGACAGTATAATCTCCCTGGGGCTGGTCTCGAGGTATTGTCCACATGGTCGAATTACCGAAATCTCCTATATATGTCCGTCTTTCTATCTTACGATCGAAGGTATCATTCTTAAAAAGCTCTATTGTTACATGAGAGCCGCAGTGACCCGTGTATTCCCATTTGATTTCGTGCCGAGTTCCTGCTGACCAAGTTTCTCCGCCCCCCGGAGCAACGATTTTCAACGCCCCATCTGATGCTGCTGCATTTCTTCCCGGGCCAGGCAGGGATGTTACAAGAAAAATCACTGCAACAACCAGAAGAAGTTGAATTTTCAGAGTTTCCATGGACACCCCATTCACCTTAATCTTAATGATGAGATCAACTTTGACCAACGATGTGAGGCTTTTTGGAAGCAGATCCTCCTGAACAATCCTCTGCGGGTTTCACGCAGAGAGCCACATACATCTTTCCTTCTCCCCCATGGGATTTTTCATACACGATCTCGCGGTCTATACGGAAGCGACACACCAGGTGATCTATTTGGGCAAGCGAGAAGCTGTGAGGTTCCAGAGGGCGTTTTTCATGTTCGATATCCACGTTCAGGAGAAAGAACCCATTGGGTTTCAATACCCTCCATATCTCATCCACGACCTTTTCGGGTTCTGCCACGTGGTCCAGACTGTTCCGGGATACGATGATATCAACGAAATCGTCCACGAGAGGGATGGTTTCAGCCGGTGTGTTGAGATACACAACATCGCTACCAGGCAGCAGAAGGCCTTGCCTGCGAAAGGCATTTGCGAGCGGTTCGATCCCCACCGCGACACGGGCTTCACACGCCTCAAGAAACCCCACAGGTCCCGGGCCTATTTCCATGACTATTTTATCCTTGAAAAAGTCGCGATCTCCTATCTGTGCCTCTTTAAGAACCCTGATGACCTGGGCCTTGGCCTCCATCCATCTTCTCTCCTCGTAGGAGACTTCTGATTGGGAAACCGTATTGAGGAGCTCCGGAACATCTGGGTTCCAGAACTTGCCGCTCCTGAAGACCGGGTCCCACACAGAGATCCACCACTGCAGTTCCTGCTCGAGCAGGAACTCCGGATGGGATGAATCCATTATGATACCTCCTGACTCGCTGTTCTCATGTCTGAGAACAGGTGAGTTTGTCTATTAAGGGCATGCTCATAATAACAGAAAATAACAAAAAATGTAATTGCTCAGACCTGCCCGGGGAAACGTCTTCTGCGGGAAATTATCTGTTCAAAGGCGTTAATGAGCCTTGTTAAAAGGACTTCCCTCGAGAAATTTTTGGCTACGGCAAGCCCCCTTCTTGACAGTCCAAGCCTTAATTTTCTGTTCCTGCATAACTCCTGGATAGCCTCGGAAAGGGCCTCCGGCTCTGAATCTACAAAAAGGGCATAGTCTTGGGGCGCATCAAGGCCGAGGTAAGAAGGTATTCTGCTGAGGATGGCGGGCACGCCGCAGGCCATCGCCTCCAGCACAGGCAGCCCAAACCCTTCTGCATCTGTGGAGAGGGCTACAAGCATATCCGACGACCTGTAGATGTCTCCCATACGATCGTAGGAAACCCGAAAATGGTACTCAAGCGGTTTCATCATCCCCTCCTCGTCAGACGAGAGCGGGAATTGGGAAACCCTGATGAGGTTCAAAGGTTTTTGCAGGCCCTTATTGGCAAGGCTGATTCCTCTCAGTATGGTCGGGATATTCTTGTAGCTTCCCTCAAAGGGGCCCACAACGAGTAATCTTGAGGGGCTGCCGATATGCTTCACGAGGTACCTAAATGGATTCTTCTGGGGCCAGAATATGTTTCTGTTGACCATCTGACCGATATAGTACGTTTCCGCGTGAAATCTTTCCTCGAGGAAGGCACTGAGATGGGGCGAGACCGTCAATATGGGTATGCCCGAGGAGTAGACTTCGTCTATCTGTGATTTCAATGGAGCCAATTCTTTTAACGAGGCCTCATAGCCCTGGCAAAGACAGACAGGAATCCCCTTTTTGGAATCAATGATTGCCTGCACAATCCTCCATGAAGCAATCACAATGATATCGGCATCAGGGATAAGGGAGGGTTCAATCTTTTCTATTGTGTGTATCGGTACCTTAAGTGGATACCAGCCCGGGGGGGACGCTGGCGTGGTTAGAAAAACATCATGTCCTGCCTCAGCAAGCAACTCCAGATGCTGAAAGACGACTCCTATGCCACCCCAGATTTCTGTATCTTCAGTCACATACGTGATTCTCATTCAAAGCCAGTTCGTGCATCGAAAACAGATCGGTATCTTACGGAACTGACGAGAGAGGTGCATTTCCCTCAGATTCTTTAATGAAGGACCGCACCATATCTCTTTGAGAGACTGGTGGAAAGCATCGCCCACAATTAATTCGCCTTCCGCATCGTAGCAGCATGGGGAAACCCGGCCGTCGTGATAGACAGTGAGGTTTTTCCAGAGCATTCTGCAGGGATGACGGTCCCTCTCATGCCGGCCTCCTTCTGCCCCTCGGCGGATGACGCTGCCGGTCCAGTCATTAAAGCCAGCCACCTGGATGAGATCGCACCCTCCTATTTTGGCGGACCAGAATGTCCTGAATTCTTCCACCTCAGCTTCAGTCTCTTTCATCCTGATAATCCGCAGTATGAGACGGGGCCCGTTCTTATCTCCCCGTACCCTTAAGAAGTGTTCTACATTCCCGGTAACTGTTTCAAATTTACCCTTCACTCTTATGGATTCATACGTTTTTGCAGTGATACCATCAATAGTAACAATAATCACATCGGCAGTATCTATGAGCGTTGAGATGTGTTCCGTGTCAAGAAGCATGCCATTTGTCAAGACAACGACTGGATGGATTCCGCTCATCTTTGCAAGGCGCAGGAGCTGGTCGTACTGTTTGTGAAGGAGCGATTCGCCAAACCCCTGGGGAAGAAATAAAAAACCTGACTCCTCAGCAATATCTGCAATAACTCTCTTAACCAAGGTCTCATCCATAAAGCCGCGTGTTCGCTTGAGGTTCGGCACCGGGCACATCACACATCTGAGATTGCAGTGATTCGTAAGTTCCAGGGATAGTTCAACGGGAAAATCGACTGAATGCCAGTACTCAGGGTCAGGTGAAGAGAGTATCTTTATACGTGAAGAATAGATTTCCCAGTTGCGAGGGTTGAAGACAGCTTTCAAAAAGACATTTTCCGGAGATACCTCTTGCTCTGTCATTATTGAAAGTATAACAAAAATGTCTCTGACAAGCATACCCCGGACGAGAGGATATGGCTTGCATTGATTGGCTCAAGATGAACGATACGCCGGTGTTCTCAAGGCGGCCAGGACAATAAACAAATCAGAACACACAGATAGTTACATGGCGCACCCTTTGAGCAGATTCTGTGAAGAATCTTTCAATGTGAGGAGTTGTGAGATGCGCTCTGCTCAGCAGGCGAGAGACATAAAGGAGGACACCCGTTCTGGGCGTCCTCCTTGGATACAGCCTATTTTTTCTCTTCGGAGGGAACCGGCTTCGCCTTTTTCCCTTGGCGGGACGCCGCCTCAGGGGATGTTACCGTAACAGCTTTTGCTACATTCTTGCCGTTCACTTCGTCATATGCGACGACCGCGATATCGCCGATCTTTATATCAGCCAAGGTCTTATTCCCACTGGTCGTTTTTGAAATATTCTTGTCGTCGACACTAAATGTGATTTCAGGTACTTCATCGTTCCATAGTGTGATCGTCTTTTCTTGTATATTCACCGCCTTCACTCCACCGCCAAATACCTTCATTTTTTGTTTCTCGGCAGAAAAGGTGGTTCCTGAAAGAGAAAAGACAAGAATTAACGCGATAATGACAGGTACTATTTTATTCACTGAGATCACCTCCTTTAAAAACAGCTGTAGTTGCGTATTCAGTACTTTATCAAAAAAAGAGAAAAATATTCAACCCCGCCTCCCTCTATTCTGTTCAGGGGAAGAAGCCCGCTCGATAAACTCGTGCGCCAGGTTTTTCGAGAGGGAACGAATATTCTCTCATCGTGAATATGTTATTATATTCCGGCTGTTCACCCACAAAAAGTGTTCAATCGATGAAGATGAACAGGAAAACATTCATGGTCAATAGTATGAAGAAAATGTAGTCTTTGCGTAAGGATGAGAATCATGAGATGAAAGCGCTCCTGCGAAATGTCTTGAATGGGCGGCATATCCTGAGGACCATGGTCATTAAAGACTTAAAAGGACGGTATACCGGCTC